>JAABUR0100009580.1_pt1 | contig 10865 bp, 7 predicted proteins | sample 5560091 | NCBI WGS metagenome assembly JAABUR01 (sample SAMN10711879, study PRJNA513375) | rock metagenome | isolation source: Antarctica rocks | place: Antarctica: Victoria Land, University Valley sud
GGGCAGCTTGGCCGTGCCGATGTCCATGCCGCGGTAGAGCTGCATCGCGTCGGCGTTGACGATCTCGGCGCCCAGTCGCTCCGCGACGTCGAGCGCGAGGTCCGACTTGCCACTCGCCGTGGGGCCGACGATCGCGAGGACGGGCAGCGGTCTCGTCATCCGGGCGAGGGGGGCAGCGTCAAGGCGTGGGACAGCGGCCGCACGTTGCTCGGGCGCGGCTCAGACGAGGTGCTCGTCATGGCCGCCTTCGTCGAGGTCGTCGTCGTCGTGACCGAAGGGGTCGACGTCGACACCCGGCATCCAGGAGTGGCCCCCCACGCCCCAGCCGTTCTGCCGGATGGCCTTGCGCGCCTTCTTGGACTGGCGCTCGTCCAGCCGGTCGACGTAAAGCTTCCCGTTGAGGTGGTCGAACTCGTGCTGCATGCACCTGGCGAACCACCCGGTCGCCTCGAACGCCAAGGCCTGGCCGGTGACGTCGAAACCGGTGACCCGCGCCTCGTTGGCGCGCTTGAGCGGAAAGCTCTCACCCGGCACCGAGAGGCATCCTTCCGTCTCGAGGTCAGGGTCGGGGCGCTCCTGCGGGATCTTACCCAGGGCGAGAATCGGGTTGATGACCACGCCGCGCGGCGGCAGCCCGTCCTCGTTGGCCATCTCGTAGACGAAGAGGCGCCGACCGACGCCGATCTGCGGCGCGGCCAGACCGACACCGTGGGCGGCGTCCATCGTGTCGAACAGGTCGTAGACGAGCTGCGCCAGCTCGCTGTCGAAGGACTCGACCCGACTCGCCGGACGGTGCAGGACCGGCTCCCCGGTGATGACGACAGGACGGACGGCCATGCCCGAAGTCAAGCAGCCCCAGCGGTCCAGCCTCCATCCCGCTCAGCCACCGGGACGGCGGCGACTCGTTCCACCCTTGTCCGCGGCGGTGATGGCGGCCCGTGTCGTCGGCGGTTGTGAGAGGTTGGGGCGATGACCCACGAGAGCACCTCAGACAACCTCGACGAGTCGGCCGCGGAAGCGTCCGACGAGGTGGTGGACCGCACCGACCAGGGACTGGGGAACAACCCGTTCGCGAGCCAGGCCGTCCGCCAGCTCGGCGAGCCGGACCGGCCGGGACCCCGGGCTGTCGGTGGTGCGGCCCACGAGCACGGACGTTTCGACCCCGGCAGCATGACCGACGGCAGCACGGACAGTGCGCCGGACCGGCCCGGTCAGCTGGCCCCCGACGGGGAGCCGCTCGACCCGACCGGAGGCTCGTCCGACGGCGGGGAGTCCGGACAGGATGCCGGCAGCAGCTCGTGACGTCGGGACGGCTGGATCCGGGGACTGCCGACCCAGGGCATACCGAGGGACACAGGTGGCTTGGCGCTGCCGCTCTCCCGCAGCGCCGCCCAGGCGGCACCACCGGCGGTGCGCCGAACGGCATACCGGCCTCCGCCGAGTCCTGAGTCGGCGACGAGGTGGTGGGGAGCGCCATAGGTCACGTCGACGCTGACGACGTCACCGGGTCGGGGTTCGGAACCGCCAGGGGGTACCGCGAAGTGCACCAGCCGGTTGTCCCCGGCCCGGCCGGAGAGCCGTTTCGTCGCGCGGTCCTTGCGCCCCTCCCCCGTGGCGACGAGGACCTCGACCTCGCGACCCTCGAGCGTCCGGTTCTCCGACCAGGACACCTCCTCCTGCACCTCCAGGAGCCGCTCATATCGTTCCTGCACAACGGATCTCGGCACCTGGTCGGGCATCGTCGCTGCGGGCGTGCCGTGGCGGACGGAGTACTGGAAGGTGAAGGCGCTCGAGAACCGGGCGGCGCGGACGACGTCGAGCGTGGCCCGGAAGTCCTCCTCGGTCTCGCCAGGGAAGCCGACGATGATGTCAGTCGTGATCGCCGCGTCGGGGATCTGCTGGCGGACCGTGTCGAGGATGCCGAGGAACCTCGCGCTGCGGTAGGAGCGCCGCATGGCCTTGAGCACCCGGTCCGAGCCGGACTGCAGCGGCATGTGCAGACTGGGCATGACGTTGGGCGTCTCGGCCATCGCGGTGATCACGTCGTCGGTGAAGGCGGCCGGGTGCGGGCTGGTGAAGCGGACCCGTTCGAGCCCGTCGATGTCGCCGCAGGCGCGCAGGAGCCTGCCGAAGGCGAGCCGGTCGCCGAACTCGACGCCGTAGGTGTTGACGTTCTGCCCGAGGAGGGTGACCTCGATGACGCCCTGCGCGACGAGCGCCTCGATCTCGGCCAGGACCTCGTCCGGCCGGCGGTCCATCTCCGTGCCGCGCAGGCTCGGCACGATGCAGAACGTGCAGGTGTTGTTGCAGCCGACCGAGATCGACACCCACCCGGCATATGCGGAGTCGCGGCGGGTCGGCAGCGTCGACGGGAAGGTCTCGAGGCTCTCCTTGATCTCGACGGCCGCACGGTGGTTGTGGCGCGCCCGGTCGAGCAGGGCCGGGAGGGAGCCGATGTTGTGGGTGCCGAAGACGACGTCCACCCAGGGCGCCTTCTCGACGATGATCCCGCGGTCCTTCTGCGCCAGGCAGCCGCCGACGGCGATCTGCATGTCCGGGTTCTTCAGCTTCGCCGGGCGAAGCTGGCCGAGGTTGCCGTAGAGCTTGTTGTCCGCGTTCTCGCGGACCGCGCAGGTGTTGAAGACGACGACGTCCGCCGACTCGGGCCGTTCGGTCAGGCTGTTGACGTCGACGTAGCCGGCCGTCTCGAGCAGCCCCGCGAGGCGCTCACTGTCATGCACGTTCATCTGGCACCCGTGGGTGCGCACGTCATAGGTCTTCATCGCCCGCCAAGGGTATGCCGGATCAGCGCTGTCGCCCCAACGTCAGTCGCGCTGGTGCTCCGGGGCGTCGTTGACCGCGTCCCGGACGACGGCATACAAGACCGATGGCGGGTACCCCTTGCGGGCCAGCATCCCCGACAGCCGACGTGCCTGGACAGTTGGCCCAAGACCCCCCATGGTGCGCAGCTTCCGGACCGCGAGCTCATCGGCACGCGCGCGCTCGGACTCCGGGTCGATCGAGCCCAGCGTCTCGGCGACGATCTCGTCGTCGACGCCCTTGGTGCGCAGCTCCTGGGCGAACGCCCGCTTGGCCAGTCCGCGTCCGGTCTGCCGGGACCGGACGAGCATCTCGGCGAAGGCGCGGTCGTCGACGAGTCCGACGTCCGTCATCCGGTCGAGCACCTTTTCTGCGATGTCGTCGGGACACAGACGCTGTCTCAGCTTGTCCTCGAGCTGCTTGCGGGTGCGCGGACCCATCGACAGCTGGCGAAGGACGATGGCCCGGGCGACGTCCTCGGGAATCGGCTCCGTGCCCTCCAGTGCCGGGTCGGGCGGAGGAGGCGGCTCCCGGTGCGCCGGCGCCGCGCCGTCGTCGCGACCGGAGGACCCGCGACCGGTCAGGCCCTCCGCTGCCGCCAGGGCCCTGGCGGCAGCGGCGAGCCGTTCCTGCTGACACTGCATCGCGCTCAGAAGTCGACCGGGACGTCGGCGATGGCCGGCTTGTCCACCTGCGGGCCGATCCCCAGCTTCTCCTTGATCTTCTTCTCGATCTCGTCGGCGAGGTCGGGGTTGTCCTTGAGGAAGGTCCGGGCGTTCTCCTTGCCCTGGCCGAGCTGGTCTCCCTCGTAGGTGTACCAGGCGCCCGCCTTGCGGACGAAGCCCTGCTCGACGCCCATGTCGATGAGACCACCCTCGCGGGAGATGCCCAGGCCGTAGATGATGTCGAACTCCGCCTGCTTGAACGGCGGGGAGACCTTGTTCTTGACCACCTTGACCCGAGTCCGGTTGCCGACCGCCTCGGAACCGTCCTTGAGCGTCTCGATGCGCCGCACGTCGAGCCGGACCGAGGCGTAGAACTTCAGCGCCTTGCCGCCCGTCGTCGTCTCGGGGCTGTTGTGCACCATGACCCCGTCGACGAAGTAGTTGTGGGTGCCGTCGACCTCGATGTCGAACCGGTGCATCGAGCGTGTCGGTGGCTTGATGTGGACATCGAGCACCCTGGCGGCCACGAGCACCTCATGCGGCTCGAGAAACTCGGGCTCGACGCTGAACTGGCCGCGTAGCCGCGGCAGGAGCTTGTAGCCCATCGACGGGTGGACGTACGGCGCGACGAGCTCCTGGAAGACCCTGCTGCCCTGCGTCGTCATGGTGAGCACGGCCTTCCGCGCCGCCCCACGCAGGGCGAGCCGGGACTCGATGCCGTAGGTGTCATGCAGGAGCTCCGCGACCCGGACCCGGCTCGGCTGGCTCATGGCCTCCACGCAGAACTCCACCCGACCGCTCCCGCCGGCCGTCCGTGCCTGCACTCCCGTGGAACGTTCGCTGAACGAGCCGTCGTCCATGAACCAGACCGCGAGGGCCAACGGCGTCAGGAATTTGAGGTAGTCCTCGGTGAGGTGCTTCTTGCCGTCACCCCAGTAGACGACCTCGCGAAGCTCGCCGAGCTCGGGCAGCGGAGTGAGGTCGACGAAGGCAGCTCCCTTGGCGTTGACCGAGCGGCTCTGCCCGATGTTGCCGAACAGCGACGCCTTCCAGTCGAGGTAGTCGACCTGCTTCGCGCCGTGACCCATCCGGAAACGAACCCCGTGTCGCCCCCGCGTGTTGGGAGCAAGGTGGGCGTCGCCCATGAGCCCACCGAGGACGACCTGCCACTGCTGGTCGCTCAGCCGCGCCGTCTCGTTGGCCAGGACCCGGTCACCGGCGATGAGCTCGCCCGCCTCGCGCCAGCCTCCCGGCGTCCGGATGAGGTGGTTGGCGGTCGCCGCGAACTGCGAGCGACCGTTGCCGCCCGACTTCTCCACGGTGAGCTGGAGGAACTGCGCAGCCGGGCCGTTGTCGAACCAGCCGGTCACCGGACGGCCCACGATCGAGTCCGACGCCGGGTCGTAGGTGCGCACCTCGAGCGCCAGCTTCTGGTTGACGATCTTGCCGATCTTCTCCGTCGACCCGTCGGCCAGGGTGACCCGGGTGTTGTAGGAGAAGCAGCCGAACATCACGCCGATCTTCTCGCGGAGCTGGTTGATGAAGATCATCGTCGTGCCGGTGTTGCTCAGGGCGCCGGTGATCTTGCGCAGCGCCTGGGACATCAGCCGGGCCTGGAGACCGACGTGGCTGTCCCCCATCTCCCCCTCGATCTCAGCGCGGGGCACGAGCGCCGCCACCGAGTCGATGACGATGAGGTCGATCGCCCCGGAACGGATGAGCATGTCGGCGATCTCGAGCGCCTGCTCACCCGTGTCGGGCTGGGAGACGAGGAGCTCATCCGTGTCGACGCCGAGCTTCTTGGCGTAGTCGGGGTCGAGCGCGTGCTCCGCGTCGATGAAGGCCGCGATGCCGCCTGACTTCTGCGCACTGGCCACCGCGTGGAGGGCCACCGTCGTCTTGCCGCTGGACTCGGGGCCGTAGATCTCGACGACCCGGCCCCGGGGGAAGCCGCCGATGCCGAGGGCGACGTCGAGGGCGATGGACCCCGTCGGTATCACCTCGATCGGCGGGCGGGTGTTGTCACCGAGGCGCATGATCGCGCCCTTGCCGTGCTGCTTCTCGATCTGGCCGAGAACCGTCTCGATCGCCCTTGCGCGATCCGGCGCACCTGCCGCCATGTCACCCACCTTGCTTCCTGTGTCGATGTCTGCCGTCCACCTGCGACCCGCACCACGTCGGCCGTGCTGCCGATCGGACGTGTTACTGGGTCAGACGTTAGGAGCGGGCACCGACATCCCACAGTGCCAGAGGACGAGCCTGTGGATCATGGGACGTCGTGGACGCTCCGTGTGGACAACACTACCGAACAGACGTTCGAGCATCGGGCGACACGCCGAGTCGTCCGGATCAGGGCGTCGACCCCTCGGGTCGGCGTAGACATGGTGCAGGGCGAAGTGGTCAGCCGGAGTCAACGGTCGGGGTCGCGCCGGGCTGCCGGGTGCTGGTCGTACCCGAGAATCTCCGGCTCGGCCCGGTCGTCGAGCAGCGGAAGCTTCGCGCAACGCAGGGCGATGGCGGTCAGCTCGTCCGCGAGACCTTGCCCGAGAGCGCGACCTCGGACCCGCTCGAGGCGCTCGCGCAGAGCAGTGGCCACGGCGGTGGGGAGGCTCGCGCCCGTCGCCCTGGAAAGCTCCCGGGTGAGTCGGTCGGTCTCAGGGTCCTTGATGCTCAGCGGCATAGAAGATGCTTCCACAGGAAGAGTCTCCCTCCAGCCGGTCATTTCTTTCGCGGCCCTCGCAGGACTGTGCCGAGCCGTCGCTCGGGTGGGACGTCCATGTCGTCGCACAGGGCGAGCCAGACCTCGCGGGGCGAGACCCCGGCCTCGATCGCCTCCGCCGCGGTCCTGCTCCCGAGCGAGCTGATCGAGTGGTCGCGAGCCAGCGACGCGGCATACGACGCCCCGAACTCGTCGTCCATCAGGGACCAGAACTGGCTCAACCGCACCGCGCGAGTGTGTCACAGCACCCTTCGCCGACGCCGCTGACGCCGTTCCTCCAGAGGCGCCCGACCGGAGGGCAGGGGTGTGTCGGTGCCAGGTGGCAGGCTGGCCCCCTGATGACCGAGGACGTGCTCGAGCGCTTCTCCGCCGCCACCGCAGCGTGGTTCCGGAGCTCCTTCTCCGCGCCCACGGCGGCGCAGGAGGGCGCGTGGTCGGCGATCAGCCCAGGCCACCATGCGCTCGTCGTCGCCCCCACCGGCTCCGGCAAGACCCTGTCCGCATTCCTCTGGGCACTTGACCGGCTGGCCAGCACACCGCCTCCCGAGGAGAAGCTGAAGCGGTGCCGGGTCATCTACGTCTCCCCGCTCAAGGCGCTCGCGGTCGACGTCGAGCGCAACCTGCGCTCCCCCCTGGTCGGCATCGCTCACGCGGCCACCCGGCTGGGGCTCACGATTCCCCAGCTCACCGTCGCCGTCCGCTCCGGAGACACCCCGGCCGCCGAACGCCGCACCTTCGCCCGCGCTCCCTCCGACATCCTCATCACGACCCCGGAGTCGCTCTTCCTCATGCTGACGTCCAGCGCCCGCGAGGCGCTTCTCGGCGTCGAGACGGTCATCCTCGACGAGATCCACGCGGTGGCGGGCACCAAGCGCGGTGCTCATCTCGCCCTGACCCTCGAGCGGCTCGACGCCCTGCTGCCCCGACCGACCCAGCGCATCGGGCTCTCGGCGACGGTGCGCCCGGTGGAGGAGGTCGCCCGCTTCCTCGCCGGCGGCCGGCCGGTCGAAGTGGTCCAGCCGCCGTCGACCAAGGAGTGGGACCTCGAGGTCGTCGTCCCGCTCGCGGACATGTCAGCCCTGGGCCAGGTCACCGAGGACCTCAGCGGCCCGGCGGCCGGCGAGCAGCAGCGGGCGTCGATCTGGCCGCACGTCGAGGAACGCATCGTCGACCTCGTCTCGGCCCACCGTTCCACGCTCGTCTTCGCCAACTCCAGGCGCCTCGCGGAGCGGCTCACCGCGCGGCTCAACGAGATCTGGCAGGACCGGCTCACCGCTGCGGCCATCGACGCGGAAACCGCCGGTGGTGAAGGGGACACCGGGGGAGGCGAGGCTGCCCGGCATACCCGGTCGCCTGCCGAGGTCATGGCGCAGTCCGGCTCCACGTCCGGTGCGCCGCCGACCCTCGCCCGGGCCCATCACGGCTCCGTGAGCAAGGAGCAGCGCGCCGAGACCGAGAACGCGCTCAAGGCAGGGCTGCTGCCGGCCGTCGTCGCCACGAGCAGCCTCGAGCTCGGCATCGACATGGGAGCCGTCGACCTCGTCATCCAGGTCGAGTCCCCGCCGAGCGTCGGCAGCGGGCTGCAGCGGGTCGGCCGGGCCGGGCACCAGGTCGGGGCGGTCTCGCGCGGGGTGCTGTTCCCGAAGTTCCGCGGCGACCTGGTCCAGACGGCCGTCGTCGTGGAGCGGATGCGCGCCGGCGCCATCGAGGCGCTGCGGGTCCCGGCCAACCCGCTCGACGTCCTGGCCCAGCAGGTCGTAGCGATGTGCGCCCTCGACGACTGGGCGGTCGACGACCTCGAGGCGCTCGTCCGGCGGGCCGCGCCCTACGGCGCGCTCACCCGCCCGGTCCTCGAGTCGGTCCTCGACATGCTGGCCGGCCGCTATCCCAGCGACGAGTTCGCCGAGCTCCGTCCGCGGATCGTCTGGGACCGGGTCACCGGCACCCTGACCGGTCGCCGCGGCGCCCAGCGGCTCGCCGTCACCTCCGGTGGCACCATCCCGGACCGTGGCCTGTATGCCGTGTTCCTCGCCGGCTCCGCAGGCACCGGCCGGCGGGTTGGCGAGCTGGACGAGGAGATGGTCTATGAGTCGCGGGTCGGTGACGTCTTCACCCTCGGCACGTCGAGCTGGCGGATCGAGGACATCACCCACGACCGCGTCCTCGTCACTCCCGCGCCGGGCCTGCCCGGACGGCTGCCGTTCTGGAAGGGCGACACGTTGGGGCGGCCGTCCGAGCTCGGTCAGGCCGTGGGCGCGTTCGTCCGCGAGGTGGGCGCGCTGTCGCCGGAGAAGGCGCGCGAGCGGGTCGGCCGGGCTGGTCTCGACGCCTGGGCCGCGGACAACCTCCTCGCCTACCTCACCGAGCAGAAGGAGGCTACCCGGCACCTGCCGAGCGACCGGACCATCGTCGTCGAGCGCTTCCGCGACGAGCTCGGCGACTGGCGCGTCGCGGTCCTGTCCCCCTTCGGCGCACCGGTCCATGCGCCATGGGCACTGTGCGTCTCGGCAAGGATGCGCGAGCGGTTCGGCGTCGATGTCCAGGCCATGCACGGCGACGACGGCATCGTCTTCCGGTTGCCGGACCTCGAGTTCGACAACCTCACGGAGGGGTCCGACGACATCGGGGCCGGGGCCGCCCGCGCAGGGCGTGGCGCTCGACGCGACTCCGTCGCCGAGGAGCTCCTGGCTCTCATCCTCCTCGAGCCCGACGAGGTCCACGACCTCGTCACCGAGCAGATCGGCGGGTCCGCGCTCTTCGCCTCGCGCTTCCGCGAGTGCGCCGCGCGCGCCCTGCTGCTCCCCCGGCGTCGGCCCGACCAGCGCCAGGCCCTGTGGCAGCAGCGCCAGCGGTCGGCCCAGCTGCTCGAGGTGGCGAGCCAGTACCCCTCGTTCCCGATCATCCTCGAGGCGGTGCGCGAGTGCGTCCAGGATGTCTTCGACGTGCCGGGCCTGATGGACCTCATGCGCCGGATCCGCTCCCCGGAGGTGAGCACCGTCGACGTCGAGACCGCCCAGCCGTCGCCCTTCGCGCGCTCACTGACGTTCGGCTACGTCGCGCAGTTCATCTACGAGGGCGACTCGCCGCTGGCCGAGCGCCGGGCCGCCGCGCTGTCGCTCGACCCCACCCTGCTGGCGGAGCTGCTGGGACGCGGTGACGGGCTCAGCCTGCGCGACCTGCTCGATCCGGAGGCCATCGCCCGTACCGAGGCCGAGCTCCAACGCCTCGACCTTGGCCGCCGGTGCCGGGACGCCGAGGATGTTGTCGATCTTCTCCGCACCCTGGGCGCTCTTCCGCTGAGCGGCATCGTGGACCGCACCGTCGACGACGCCGGCCCGCGCGCCGTCGGGGGTTGGCTCGTCGACCTCGAGGGCTCCCGGCAGGTGATCCGCCTGCGGGTCGGCGGTGAGCAACGCTGGGCTGCCATCGAGGACGCCTCCAGGCTGCGCGACGCGCTGGGTTCGTCACTGCCGGTCGGGGTGCCCGACCCGTTCCTCCAGCCCGTCCCAGACCCGCTCGGCGACCTCGTCGCCCGCTACGCGCGCAACCACGGGCCGTTCGGCGCGTCGGACGTCGCGACGTGGCTCGGGCTCGGCCAGGCCGTCGTCCGGGACGCCCTGCGCCGCCTCGTCGCAGCCGGCCGGGTCGTCGAGGGCGAGATCCGGCCGGATCAGTCGGGTGCCGGGTCCGGAGGGCTCGACTTCTGCGATGCCGGCGTGCTGCGCACGCTGCGCCGCCGTTCGCTCGCCGCGCTGCGCGCCGAGGTGGAACCGGTCACCGGCACCGACCTCGCCCGGTTCCTCCCGACCTGGCAGGGCGTCGGAAGTGCCCTGCGCGGTCAGGAGGGCCTGATCCGGGCGGTGGAACAGCTCGGGGGCGCCGTCCTCCCGGCGAGCTCGCTCGAGACGCTTGTCCTGCCGGCGCGGGTGGCCGGCTACTCTCCCGCCATGCTCGACGAGCTCATGTCGAGCGGCGACGTCCTGTGGCGTGGCCATGGCTCCCTCCCGGGCGACGACGGCTGGGTCTCGCTGCACCTGGCCGACCTGGCCCCGTTGACGATGCCGCCACCGGATGCGGCGCTGGAGCTGGGTGACCTGCACCACGCGGTCCTCGATGCCCTCGCGGGCGGCGGCGCCTACTTCTTCCGCACCCTCTCGGACGGCGTCGGCAGCCTCGACGACGAGGCGCTCCTGGCGGCGGTCTGGGACCTCACCTGGGCCGGGCGCCTGACCAACGACACCCTGGCACCGCTGCGGGCCCTGCTCGGTGGCGGCCGGACGGCGCACAGGCGGCGAGCCGTCGGCCCCCGCCGAGGCCGGTATGCCGGCCAGCCGGGTGCGTTGGGCGCGCTCGCCGCCCGGGGTGGCGTGAGCCGCCCGGCCCCGCCGGTGCGTTCCGGGCCACCTGCCGCAGCAGGGCGCTGGGCGCTGCTGCCGGCGGGCGAACCGGACGCGACCCTCGTCGCCTATGCGAACGCTGAGGTCCTCCTCGACCGCTACGGCGTCGTGACCCGCGGAAGCGTCGTCGCCGAGTTGGTCCCGGGCGGTTTCGCTGCGGTCTACCGCGTCCTCGCCGCGGCCGAGGAGTCGGGACGGGTGCGACGGGGCTACTTCGTCGAGGGCCTCGGCGCAGCCCAGTTTGCCTCGAGCGGTGCCATCGAC
>JAABUR0100009584.1_pt1 | contig 10863 bp, 12 predicted proteins | sample 5560091 | NCBI WGS metagenome assembly JAABUR01 (sample SAMN10711879, study PRJNA513375) | rock metagenome | isolation source: Antarctica rocks | place: Antarctica: Victoria Land, University Valley sud
TCCTCAACAGTGGGCCGGACAACCGCGATGCCGTCGACCTGCTGACGTATTTCGGCTCCAAGGGACGGCAATGGCACACGGTCGTGATGGCTTCCTGCAATGAGGCGATCATCCCCCACCGCAGGGCCATCCAGGACGGACTGATCGAGGAGGAGCGCCGTCTGTTCTACGTCGGGATGACCCGGGCCAGCCATAACCTTGTCGTCAGCTACCAGGAGCAGTCCTGCGGCACCCGCGTTGAGGCGAGCCGTTTCCTGTATGAGTCAGGGCTGCTCCAGCGATGAGCAAGGTCCGTGACTGCACATATTGCCACCAGCGGATATCCATCCGCCAGATGCCATTCGGTCAGTGGGTGGCGTTCGATGTGCCGGCGAACACGCCGCACGAGTGTCACCAACCCGCGCCGGTCGTCGCCGCGAAGACAGCGCCAGCAATACCGGTGCTGGACCGTGGGAGCTGGCGGGACGCACGCCGGAAGGCGGTCCTTGCCGCGTTGCGTGGCCTTCCTTTCGCCAGCGTTGACGCGGGTCGGCTGGCTCTGCCCATCCCATCCACTCAACGAATCGCGCTGACGCTGGCCGATGACGTCGTCGGTCGGCTCGGGCTGCTGGACACGCTTGAGGCGACCGCGCCACTCGCGATACCGGACTCCGGCTCAGCGCAGGGTCTGCTCGACGATGCCCGGCCCGGAGAGGAGATCGGCCTCACGACGGGTCTGGCTATCGGACCGCTCATCATCGACGATACGCTCACAATCTCCGGGGAGGATCGGGATGGTGTCCATCTCTGGTCCGGCAACGGTCCGGCGGTCGTCATCGATGCCGCGAGCGGCACGGTCACCCTGCGCCAGATGACCCTCAATGCCGATTCACCATGGGGCACGATCCTCGTCCGGAGCGGTTCGCTCCGACTGGAGGACTGCGTCGTCGCCGGTCGGATCGGGATCGTGGTCGCGGCAGGGGTCGGTCCGGTCGAGTTGTCGAACGCGCGAATCGTCTGTCCGGAGGGTGGCTGCGGGATCGTCGCCGGACGAGGCACCAGCGTGATCGTCCAGCAGATATGGATCGGGGCGCACAAGGGCATTGGTATCCTCGGGCTGGCCGGGTCGGAGATCGAGTCCAACGGGTTCCGTTTCGTCGGCGATGACGGGATCGGGATCCATCGCCTCGACGCCTGACCACCGCCGTCGGGCAGAAAGCTCCGCGGGTCGCGCTACGGCACTGTATCTGCTTCAACGAGAGTAGAAGCACCTTACGGACTCCACCAATACCGACGAGGAGACGCAATCATGGACACCCCAACCGAAACCAACACCCAGACCGATACCGATCGGACGGCGCAGGAATGGGTCGTCGAGCCCGGCACGGACGTGGTCGACTCACAGGGCAGCCATGTCGGCCGCGTCGACGACATCCGGGACGGACATCTGGTCGTCCGCAAGGGACGGCTCTTCGCGTCCGACTACTACATTCCGTTCGGTACGATCGCGTCGCACGACGAGACGACAATCTACCTCAACGTCGTTGCCGACGACGAGGCCGCCCGGCTCTGGCACCAGCGACCGGCCCCGCGTACGCGTGACGAGTCCAGCGCGGCCGAGCCGAGCGAGATGAACGCCCAGGAGCGGCTGGAGTGGTTGACGGACCAGGAGGGCAATGTCCGGGTACCGATCATCCGCGAGGAGCTCTCGGCCACCCGCCGGCCGGTCGTGCGCGGCCAGGTCCGGATCGAGACGCAGATGGCCGAGCACGAGGAGACGCTCGAAGTCCCGGTGACGGAGGAGCGGGTCCGGATCCAGCGGCGCAGCTTCCAGAAGGATGCATCCGGCGCGGACGTCACCGTCGACGGCGGGACGTTCGAGGTCCCCTTCTATGGCGAGGACGCCGACGTCGAGCGCCGGGTCCGGGTGATCGAGGAGATCATCATCATCCGGGAGGCGGTCGAGACTGTCCGCCGGGTCCGAGGCACCGTCCGGACCGAGACCGCGGAGGTGCTGGAGAGCGGTATTCCGGAGGAGAACCTCGCTCCGGAGCATCGTGAGCCGACGGCGTCAGTTGAAACCGTGGTTGAGCCGGAGCCACGCGAGACCGTTTGATGCCTGAACCAGCAGGCTGGAAATGATCAGCTGCTTCGAGACCGGGTTGGAGCATCGACCTCGCTGACCCGGTCGCGTCATACGCGAGACGCCAGTCAGGTCCATGCCGCGGCAGCCGCGATAGAGGGAACCATTTGTCGGGGTTGGTTCGGCCTGGTTCAAGGATCGGACATCACTGACGGGCACCGGGCACCGGGCACCGGACTTGGCATGGCGGCCGTGGCTCCGTCGCATCGCCTCAGTGTCAGTCAGTCTCCATGGCCGGCCTGAGGGTGTCCTCGCACCACTGCCGGAACGTGGTTGGGGTGTCGATCGCGTTCTGTGGGGTGCGGCTGATTCCTTTGTCCAGACCGTGCTCCTTGGCGATCATCATGTTCACCAGGCCCTGAGTCATGGTGTCGGACGTCCCGCGGCCGGTGAGCTGGTCCCTGAGCGCCTGGCCGGAGATCTGCTGGTAACGCACCGGGGTTCCAAGGACGTCGGAGACGATGGCGGCCATATCGTTGCCGGACAGGTCCTCGGGGCCCAGCAGCGGGACCTCCTCCTGACCGGTCCACGTCGTATCGAGCAGCAGGCGGGCAGAAGTCGCGGCGATGTCACGGGTGGCGACGGTGGGCAGTCTGAGGTCAGGCGAGAGGATATCGAAGAACATGCCCTGCTCCCTGATGGGACGGACCTGCCGGAGCAGGTTGTCCATGAACGACGCATTGGCAACGGCGCGGAACGCCACGCCGGTACTGGCGATCAGGTCGTCCATGGCCAGCGACGCGGTCACGTACCCGGCGTGGTCAGCGTCGGCGGTGTTGCGGCCCAGGGCGGTGATGTCCACCACGCGCCTGACGCCCTGGCTGCGCATCGCCTCGGCCGCTGGGCGCGTGAAGCCGGCGTAGGCATCGTCGATGCTGGGGGCGCGGTTGTCGGTCGGCAGCAGCCAGAACACGGCGTCGGCGCCGTCGAAGGCGCGGGCGACGACCTCCAAATCGCCGTGCGAGCCCTCGATGACCTCGACCCGCTCGCGGACGCCGGCGGACAGCCTGGCCGAGTCGCGCACGATGACGCGGACCGGCTCGTTGCCGGCGAGGACGTTGTCGAGGACCTGATGGCCGATGTTTCCCGTGGGGGCGGTGATAACGATCATGCGATTCCTCCGATCGAGCGAGCACGGGCTTCCGGATAAGTAAACTATACTGTACCGTTTACTCGTAGGGGGTGCAAGTCGATGCGGCACGAGGGCGATCCGCGGCAGGGGGAACAGCTACGCGGGGACAGGCTGCGCCGCCACATCCTGCTCGCTGCCAAGGACGTGTTCCTCGAGACCGGCTTCGAGCGGGCCTCGATGGACACCGTCGCGGCCCGCGCCGGGACGTCCAAGCGATCGCTGTACGCTCACTTCGAGAGCAAGGACCGGCTGTTCCTGGCGGTGCTGGATCTCGTCCGCGAGCTGTATCTGGGCCGGCTGAAGACGCCTGACGCCTACGCCGAGGATCCGGCGGAGGCGGTGACGCGGTTCTGTGGGCGCTTCCTGCAGCTGATGGTGTGGGAGCCCCAGGTACGGACCTGCCGTCTGAGCATCGCCGAAGCCGAGCGGCTGCCCGGCAGTTCGAACGCATACTTCGACGCCATCTTCGCCAACACCCACCAACGACTGAGCGTCTACCTCGCCGAGCAGTACGCGATGGACCCCACGGACAGCGCGGCGCTCGCGGAAGACCTGTTCGGCCGCACGGTGCTGCCGCGCCTGCTGCGGACGTTGCTCAACGTCGAGCCGGTGATCAAGGACGCGCCGGAGGAGACGACCCTGGCCGAGGACGTCGACCTGGACGCGATCCGCCGCCTGGTCTCGTCAGCCCTTCCCGGTTGAGCGGCGCCGAGGAGAACCGGCTCGCGACGCCGCGCGGGCCTCGACGCAAGTATGGCGCAGCCATGGCATGCGCTCGTCAATAGCGGCGAATTCACTCATCGCGCACAGGTCGATGATCTGTGCGGTGGCGACCGGATCCGCATCTGACGAACGCAGCGACCGCACGGGCTGACTGGTACGTGCACGCGTCGCGTTGGATACTGAATCGAGACGGGATCAGCGCTTGAAGAACACCAGATTCATGACTCGTTCAAAACAGTGACGCTGTGAGTGTTGCGAAATAGGCTTGTCGGCCCAAAATGGCGGCCGAGTGTGGGTTCAGCGCGGACTAACCGTTACCTTGTCTGCTATGACTCACTGAATCAAAGGAGCAAGCTCAATGACTCGCCGCCTAGCCGTCATCATGCTCGGCCTGATTTTCCTAAGTGGCAGCTTGGGAGGCTCTACGTTGAGGCGCAGCCAGCACCTCCCGATGCGACCCCAATCGGAACTCCACAACTGACGACTCCTAGTATTACAACTGAATGGGACCCTGAGACCCCCCTGACAGCGGCCGGGATTCCAGTGACTTTTCCGGCGCCTATGGCGTTTGGGGTGGGGTGGGCACCATTCACGCTGGAGCAGTCGATACCAGGGGACAACTTCTATCGGGCTGAGTACGCCAGTATCTGGGGCGACCAAGTCTTCATCGTAGTAATGCCGACCTACGGGCGTCTCTCTCTGGCTTCATCGTCGGCGAACCGCGGCACCACCCTCTTCGCTATCGACTCGAACAGCTATGTCTATGATCGGGCGACGTACGAAACGGTGGGGGAAGTCCCTCACTCCGAGCCTCTTGCCAACTGCGAAACAGTAAGTCGATCTGACGGGTTCTCGCCTTTCACGGACCGGTCGCTCGGCCTCACGCTCTGTCAGAGCGATGAGGTCCAGGCAGTCATCTACGTCATTACGTCCGGCTTCGTTCTCCGTAACGGCAACACTCTCAGAGGCTCCATGGCTTCTGATTTCGTCGTTGCGGAAACCATTGAGGCGATCCAGCGAGCAGGTGGAGTCCGACCGGCCGAGTGAATCCAATCGACAGACCAGCGACCTTATTAGGGAGCGCGCACAGGGCCACACGGACTCTCCACATTCCTACTTGCCCTGATCCGCGTCGTATCCCTGTTACGAAGCATTGAGGGCGCGGTTCCCACGACTGCTTCTGGCCAGGAGACTCTTAGCGTTCGCAGCCGCCTCTGAAGTGTTCTAACCTGCCTCCCGAATCGGGGGCTCTCTCTTATGTGATGCGCTACCGATCATCGAACGTAAGCAGCGATGCCGGGCCACTGCTGGCCCGGCATCGCTGCTTACGTTTTGATTGGTGTCGCTTCAGATTAGTGCTTGAAGAACCCCGCGTTCAGGTCCTTGAAGCTCGTCCAGTTCTCGGGGACGTCGTCCTCGAAGAAGATCGCCTCGACCGGGCAGACCTCGGCGCAGACGCCGCAGTCGATGCACTCATCGGGATTGATGAAGTACTGGTCGGCGTCGTCCGTCGAGTGGATGCAGTCCACCGGGCAGACTTCGACGCACGAGGCGTCCTTGGTTCCGATGCAGGGCTGGGTGATGATGTAGGCCATGTCCGCTCACTCCTGTGGACATCGCGCCCCAGGTCGTCGCGAGCCCGGTAGTCCGGGCGACGGCTGGAGACGGTCCAGAGAACGTTTGCGCGCTGGCTGGACCCGCTGGGACGCGAAGGCGCTCGTCGGTGACGAACTCGCAGGCTCACGGAGTATAGCCACCGTTTACCGGCGACTCAACCGGCGCGAGCGGTGTGCGCCCGACAGGCCCTGAGAAATCGGGTCAACTCCACAATCCGGACCCGGTCGGAGTTGTGTCCGCCGGCTAACAACAGACCGTCCGAACGGGCTCCGCGCTGTGCGTTATGAAAACCACCAGGTGCCAGGTCTGAATCAGGCGCCGCTCAATCGTCCCTGAGCCCGGGGATTCATCCCCGGGCGGAAGTCGGCTCCGGCCGTCGACGGCGTCAGGCGACGACCCAGACGTGCGCCGCGTGCTGACCACCACCCTTGCTGGTCATTGCGAGCGTTCGTCGCCAGATGCAGCCGTTGCTCCTTGCTCTCGCAAGCGCTGTTCATACATCAGCTGGTGCGCTTGAATCTCGCCCGCATGCTCGATGGTCCAGTCATACAGGTGGAAGAAAGGCTCACGAAGCGATCGCCCAAGGGGAGTCAGGGAATACTCGACACCAACTGGCGACGTTGGCAGCACCCTGCGCACGATCATCCCATTGCGCTCCAGACGACGCAGTGTCTGGGTCAAGACGCGCTGCGTCACTCCGTCAAGGGTGCGCTTGATCTCGTTGAACCTGCCTGGCCGCTCGTCGAGGACCGCCATAGCCATCATCGACCACTTGTCGGCGATCTGATCGAGGATCGGGCGACTGGGGCAATCAGAACGTAAGACGATGCGCCGGTCATCCGAAGCGACCATCTCGGTATCCTCCACCATCCTTGCGATACCCAAAGTGCGTTCTTGACGGGAATGGCTCACCCTCTGACGATAGTATGCATCGCAAACCTGGATGCTCACCAGCTACAGCTACCAGAGGAGATTTTCATGTCAGACGCCACGTACACAACCTTGCGAGTGGAACGCGAGGCCGGTGTGGCTCGTGTCACCATCGATAATCCTCCCGTGAACCTCCTGACCATCGTTGTCATGACCGAGGTCCGAGCCCTCCTTGCAGCGCTGAAGGATGATGAGTCGGTTCGGGTCATCGTGTTCGACAGCGCCAACCCGGAGTTCTTCATCGCGCATGTCGACATGACCATCGGCGAGCACATGGCTGAATTGCAGAAGCTGGCCGATACGGCGCCCGAGAATGTCAATGTCTTCCAGACGTTGAACGAACTGCTCCGTCATCAGCCACAGGTGACCATCGTCAAGCTGGCCGGGAGGGCCCGTGGTGGCGGGGCGGAATTCGTCGCTGCCGCAGACATGGCATTCGGAGCAATCGGACGCGCCGGAATCGGACACATCGAAGCGCTCATGGGAATCGTTCCCGGTGGCGGCGGGACTCAGTATCTGAACAACCGGATCGGCCGTCATCGCGCCCTCGAAGTAGTGCTCGGTGCTGACCTCTTCGACGCGGAACTGGCCGAGCGCTACGGATGGATCAATCGAGCGCTACCTGCCGATGAGCTCGATGGCTTCGTCGACCGGCTCGCGCGCAACATTGCGGCGCTGCCCGAAGGTGTGGTCCGGGCCGTCAAACACGCCATCAGAGCAGAGAATCTGACACCTGGTCTTCTCCGGGAAAACGAGTCCTGGGCGGGATTGATCGGCGGAACCGCCGCCAGGCAGTTGATGCGCGACGGGCTGGAACATGGCGCGCAGACTCCAAGCGGCGAACGCGACCTGGAAGGCACGCTTCGGAATCTCCACGGATAGCGGCGCAGCGAGCTCGGCACACCCTGTCCTGGAGTGCCGAGGGCGGCCCGACGACGGGTCAGGCGTCAGGCGTCAGGCGTCAGGCCAGCGTGGAACTCCGCCAGCGAGACATCAGCTGGTGCGGCATCCCGCGGATCTCGTAGGGGGCGCCAAGCGCGATGAAGCCGAGCCGCCGGTAGAACGGGATCGCGTGGCCCTGGGCGCTGAGTTTGACCGACGCCGCCCCCACCCCGTCAGCCGCCCGCAGCATCAGCCGCATGACCGCCGCGCCCGCGCCCGCGCCGCGGAACTCCGGCAGCGTCGCGACCCAGGTGATCTGCGCCTCCGAGCCCGGCACCCGGCCCAGCGTCAGCCGGCCGACGCTGATGACCAGGCGGCCGTCGACGTTCAGGTCCGGCGGGGTCGTCTCGGGCAGGTCCGGCGGAACAGGGATCGTCGCGATCGCCTGGAAGCTGCGCTGATCGTCACTGTCGGTGACGGACTCGCCGATGAAGCCCTGCTCTTCATGGAACACCCGCCGCCGGACGACCTGGATCGCCAGCATGTCGGCCGACCCGCGTCCCTCCCGGGCGACGACTGTCCCGCGGTCGACCACGCTTGGAGGTTCGGAGCCGTCGCCGGCGGCGTCATCGTCGCCCGTCAGGTGACGCCAGAAGTCGGTCAGGCTACGCATCGGTGCCCGACCTCGCCGCCCCGCCGTCGTTCGCCCGGCGCCGCATGACCGCGTCGTGGGCGGACTGGCGCTCTTCCAGCCAGGCCCGAGCCTCGGCCAGCCGGGCGACGATCCGGCCCTGTGCCTGCCGGACCTGATTCGGCGCCGTCCCGCCGGTGATGTCGCGGGCGGAGACGCTCGTCAGCGCGTCGAGCGGCGGGCGCTCCCGACCGAAGACCGGGTGGACGGCCGCCCAATCGGCCTCGCTGAGGTCGGCGAAGGTCCGGCCCTCGGCGACGCACTGGGCGACCAGCCGGCCGACGACACCATGGGCCTCGCGGAAGGGGACGCCGTGCCGGGCGAGCAGGTCGGCGACGTCGGTCGCGAGGGCGAAGTCCGCGACGGCGGCGGCGGCCATCCGCTCCCGCTCCCACCGCATCGTCCGGAGCATCGGCGGGACGACGTCGAGGACGACGAGCAGGGAGTCGATCGTGTCGAACAGCCCCTCCTTGTCCTCCTGGAGGTCCTTGTTGTAGGTCAGCGGCAGCCCCTTGGTCGTGACCATCATCCCGACGAGGTGGCCGATGATCCGGCCGGTCTTGCCGCGGGCGAGCTCGGCGACGTCGGCGTTCTTCTTCTGCGGCATGATCGAGGAACCGGTCGCGAAGGCATCGTCCAGCACCGCGAACCGGAACTCGGCCGATGTCCAGAGCACGATCTCCTCGCTGAGCCGGGAGATGTGGAGCTGGGTCATCGCGCAGGCGTTGAGCAGGTCGAGGACGAAGTCGCGGTCCGAGACGGCGTCCATGCTGTTCTCGATCACGCCGTCGAAGCCGAGCTCGGCGGCGACGCCCTCGCGGTCGAGCGGGAAGGTCGAGCCGGCCAGCGCCGCCGCGCCGAGCGGGCTCCGGTTGAGCCGGACGATCGCCTGGCGGAGGCGGTCGGCGTCGCGCTCGAACATGGCGATCCAGGCGTGGAGGTGGTGGGCGAGGACGACCGGCTGGGCCCGCTGGAGGTGGGTGTAGCCGGGCATGACGGTCTCCGCGTGGTCGGCGGCGACATGGGCCAGCGTCTCGGCCAGCCCGAGGACGCCGCCGAGGACCTGGTAGACCGCGCCGCGGGCCCAGAGTCGGAAGTCGGTCGCGACCTGATCGTTGCGGCTCCGGGCGGTGTGGAGCTTGCCGGTCACCTCGCCGATCCGCTCGCGCATGATCCGCTCGACGCCGGTGTGGATGTCCTCGTCGGCCAGCGTGAAGGCGACGCTCCCGGCTTCGGCGTCGTCCCAGACCTGCCAGAGGGCCGCTTCGAGCGTGGCCGCGTCATCATTGGAGATGATCCCCTGGCGGGCCAGCATCCGGACATGGGCGACCGAGCCGCGGATGTCCTCGCGGATGAAGCGCTGGTCGAAGCCGATCGACGCGTTGAACGCCTGCAGCCGCTGGTCCGGCGTCGCGGCGAAGCGCGACCCCCAGCCCCAGGCCGTGCCCGACCCGTTCCCGCTCCCTGCCGACACGGTTCCCCTCCCGGGTTTCGTCGCCATCGAATACGGGCCGACGCGGCGACGATGGCTCGCCTGTGTTAGCCGGTCTGTCTCAGTATCTGCCTACCAGGGGCAAAGAACGCGAAGGACAGTGTATACGTTGACCATGCACACGGGGCGCGGTGCCGGGGCAGTGGCCATGGATTGGCCCGCCACGGCAGGGAACATGCGCCACCAGTGGCGAGAAGGCCCGTCGCACTGGCGACCGGGCCGTTGGTGGGCTGGCGCACGGCAGCCCACCGGAGCGAGGGACGACGATGGTTCAGGGCAAGGTGCCGGTCGGTACGCGGGTCATGGCGCTGGATGGCGAGAGCCTCGGCACCATTCGCGAGGCCCGGCGGAACTACCTGCTGGTCTCGATCCCCGGCTCGGAGGACGACCTCGAGGTCCCCTCGGCCGCGGTCGGCCGACTGGAGCAGGGAACCCTCTACCTGACGGTCAACCGGGGTGCCCTGACCGTCTCCCATGACGGCAAGACGTACGAGCGCCTGCACGCCCGCGACACCTAGCGAGCATGGCAGGCCGGTCTCCCACCCGCCCGGTCATGGCTGACCAACCGCGGGGCGCTCGATCGTCAGGTCGGCCCCGATGGTCGCACCGATGGCTGGTTGGGCCGGTGGTCGCGGTCTACCTGATCCTGCTGGGCTGGCTCACGCTGGCGGCGGCCGGATCGGGGACGGTCTGGTGGGACAGGCCAGTTCAGCGGGATGTGCGGATGCTCGACGGGCCGGAGTGGGGTGTCGTCGCGGATATCGGCAACTGGCTCGGGGTGACCGTCATCGGGCTGGTCATCCTCGCTGCCATCGCGTCGGTCTGCATCCTCCGGCATCGTCTGACGGAGGCGGCGCTGCTGGGCGGCGTCGCACTGATCCGTTCGTTGAACTGGCCGATCAAGTGGCTGGTCGACAGCCCGCGTCCCGCGACCAATGCCCAGGGGACTAACGACGTCGCGAGTGGTCTGGGCTACCCCAGTGGTCATGCAATGGGGACGATGCTGATCGGTGGCGCACTGGTCGTGGTTGTGTTTCGCCTGGCCCCGTCGCCAGGCGCCCGTGTTGTCGCGGTACTGTTGGCGACCGCGGCGATCCTGGCCTGTGGGTACGCTCGTGTCGTCACACTGGCGCACTGGCCCAGCGACGTCGCCGGAGCCTGGCTCTGGGGGATCGGGCTGCTTGGTGTCGTCCTGCTGGTGACGCGCGCGATCGAGCGCCGGTCGGCCGCGCGGCGCGACCCGCGACCCGCCTCGAACGCGCCGCCGCCGCCGC
>JAABUR0100009585.1_pt1 | contig 10859 bp, 7 predicted proteins | sample 5560091 | NCBI WGS metagenome assembly JAABUR01 (sample SAMN10711879, study PRJNA513375) | rock metagenome | isolation source: Antarctica rocks | place: Antarctica: Victoria Land, University Valley sud
TTCTTTCAGCTGCTAAAGACTTTCGTTTAGCTTTGAAGAGATCTGACTGACGATCTAATCATCGTTTGACTCATTGAGCGTTCAGTAGAGCTGAAGAATTTCAACGAGCAAAGTCTTGAGCACGAAGAGCGTTTGCCGTTGATTGCATCATGTGTAGTCTAGCTGACAGATCTAACTGATTCACTGTAGTTAAGTATTGTCGTAAAGCTGACTTCTGATCAGGTTTTAAAGCTCTGTCATGCAGTTCTCGTACTGCTGTTTTGAACTGATAATCTCGTAGTCTAGATCGAAGTCTGTCATATGAAACACGAAACTCGCGCGCAATTTCGGCTCGATTAGGATTTTCACGCGTGTTTATGGCGTCAATAGCCTTCTGAATGCGACCCTCGATGATAGCGTAAGTAGCAGTCATGTGGTTGAAATTTGGTGGATTTTTGAAGGTGATGAATCAAAAATATGAAGATTTAGTGGTGCATGGCTGAAAGTGGTGCATGGCTGGTGAGCACTAAGCGAAGAACTGAGCGAAAGTGGGGGGCACGGATACTAGTAGCGTGCCTAGGAAGTTAACGTTTTGTACCGAGGCAATACTCGTTCATACACTCAGTGAAGTGCCTGTCCCCTTCTTCAATCGTCTACGCACGCTCAAAAACGAAGCGCAAAACCAGGAGGCAATTTCCTCCTATAAACCATTGATATAAAATATCTCAATTCCTTATATCATGAGTTCTACAATCCCAGAGTTCAAGTATGCCTCGGTTGAGTCTATACCAAGCACCGTCGACAAAGTCCGCGCAACCTTCCACTCGCAGAAGACCAAGGATATCAATTTCAGACTTGTGCAGCTACGGAAGCTGTATTGGGGGTGAGTATATAAATTCTCATCGACAACCTTTCTAAGCTAATCGCGTCTTCCTTCTATCAGGCTGAGGGATAATGAACCCGCTATTCTTGAGGCTTGTAAAAGGGACTTGGGGAAAGGAATATTCGAGTCTGTCGTTACAGAAGTAGACTGGTGTGCTAATGACACAATTTTCTGCTGTGACCATCTTGCCAAATGGGCAAAGGATGAGAGTGCTGCCGATATGCCGCTGGCAAACAAGCTCCTGCGCCCCAAAATCAGGAAGGACCCACTGGGATGTGTGCTTATCATTGGGTTTGTCAAGCTCGTTCCATAGCCCTGCATGATAGGAATAGTGCTTACATTGTTCTAGTACCTACAACTTTCCAGTTCAGCTCACAATCGGTCCATTGATTGGCGCCATTGCGGCGGGTAATACTGCAGTAGTCAAGCCTAGCGAGGTCGCTCCGAACGTTGCAGCTATCGTTCAACACATCATAGAGACCTCTTTGGATCCTACCTGTTACTCTGTCGTTCAAGGTGGAATACCTGAAACCACAAAACTATTGGAGCAGAAATGGGATAAGATCTTTTACACTGGCAATGCCGCCGTAGGCACGATCATTGCTAAGAAAGCTGCGGAGACTCTAACACCAGTGACATTGGAACTAGGAGGCCGCAATCCTGCTATTGTGACCAAAAATGCTGACGTGAGGTTGGCGGCGAGGAGGTTGTTGTGGGCGAAGACAGTGAATGCCGGACAAGTGTGCATAAGCCAAAACTACACCATGGTTGACAGAGAAGTATTACCGGGTTTCATTGAAGAGTTAAAGAGCGCATTGAAAGAGTTCTTTCCCAATGGTGTGAAGAGCTCTGAAGATTTTGGCCGTATCGTCAGTGGCAGGCAATGGACAAGATTGAAGAAGATGGTCGACGAGACCAAGGGAAGGATTTTAATTGGCGGAGAAATGGACGAAAGTGAAAGATATATTGCACCCACGGTGATCCAAGTCGATAGTCCATCTGACAGCTTGCTCATTGACGAGAGTTTCGGACCATTGATGCCCATCTTACCTGTCAACAACCTCGACGAGGCCATCAAGATCGCTAACGAGGTCCACAGCACCCCACTTGGCTTGTACCCTTTCGGCACAAAGAAGGAGACAGATCGTGCTTTAAGGGAGATTCGCTCTGGTGGTGCATCGGTTAACGATGGTTTCTACCATGGCTCAATCCCCACCCTCGCTTTCGGCGGTGTGGGTGACTCTGGCCAAGGTGCTTACCGCGGTAAAGCGAGCTTCGATTGCTTCACTCACCGTCGGAGTGTCACCACTACGCCTGGGTGGATGGAAGGTCTGTTGAATGTTAGGTATCCGCCATTCAAAGGCAAGGTCGAGAAGTTCCGCAAAATGACTCTGCAGAAACCAAACTTTGACCGGGAGGGTAAGGTAAACTTTAGTCTTGTTACTTACATCTTGACCCTCGGGGCTGAGAGTAAGACGAGTGGGCTAATAAGGTATGCTTTGGTTTTACTGAGTAAGTGATGCAACCCATGCTGAGACGCACGAGGGGCTATGCTAACTACCATAGCGGCTTTCGGAATCAAACAGTACCTTGACCGCAGCTCATAGCTGGATTTGTTGTCGCTGATTCGGATATGCCATGGGACGCTCTCTATTTGCTTTACACGATCCCTGTACAGCATAATTACATACAATTGTTCTACTGGCACATTATTTTATCTCTTGGGCAAGTAATTCACACCATGCTCGCCGATGAATGGCCTGTGGAATTGTGAGCTCGAGCAAGCGCTGTTTAAAAAAGCTGTCCGTCTCTTTCGTCAATCTGTGTCTCCTTCCAACGTCTTTCACCATTCTCTCAAGCCGTTTAGGCCTATGGCAATCTTCTACCCTTATACATGTCGCTTATACTGACTCAATCTAAAATAAATATTTGGTAATTTAAGGGTTGCTCGTTCCCTTCAACTATCCAATTGAGCTCACGACGAACTCTGTACCGAATACAACTGGTAACATCGCTTAGTTTGTCTTTGCTGGTCACCGTTATCATAGCATGCTTATATACTCATACCAAGCCGAATTGGACCGCATTTTGCAGAGGCCACTCAAGCAAAGGCAAGTAGCTCTTAACTACTTGTGGAATTATGCATCGAGACTGACTTCGGTATGCAGGGAAGACAAGCCATTGAAAGCTAGCTTGGGACGTTCCATGGCCGTCTCTACTTAAAGCTATCAATTCTAAAGATACGTTCACATGGCCCAGGCCGAGGATTGAGTACGAGACCCGCCTCTTCTGGTATTCTATCAACTACATAACACTGCACAGGGGCACGGGTAAATTACCTTTTTCTCGCTGAAGCTATCATATATAGACGTTGTGAAGACGATGGGGAATAAGGACCTATGAAGGATATTGAGAACCACTCGATCTAACAACTTCACTCAATGACGAGTGCGGAAGATGCTAGTCTACAAAACTAATGAAAATTCAATAGATCTTAAGTTCAGTACCTTTACCTTAACCTTCGCATAACTCCCACAATATTTGCAGAGGTACAATTAGAGACACAACATACTTTCAACACGGCTATTGCTGATGTCTTCACCCACCAAAGTATCGAACACCTTTAAACTCTACTGGCGCTCCATTACCTAGAGAAATCCTTCGTTCCTCACTGAGAGACTCTCACATCCTTTACAACAACAATGCTTCAGGTCCGCCGTACCAGCGGGTGCATGTTATGATCAAGAGAAACTCAACATTCAACTGATGCTAGATTTGGATTCTGACAAAATTTATACTGATATGAATCTGAATGAAGTCACAATCTTGAAGCAAGCGTTGATTTTACTTTGTCAAGCAAGATTTGAAGCAGATGCGACGCATATAAAAATAACATCACACATCAACTACGACGTCATTTCTTGCAAAATTGCATCAGTCATTCAGTAACAAATGACTATAAATGAGAAAGAGTACACAAGTCTTTTCTTTAATACAATTCGATAAGCAAATTGATATCATATGTCATTCTCATATTAATATGAGATCCCGATTCAGTCGAACGATAAGGCGAAAGATACTGACGTCGAAATATCCACTTACACCAGAGACGCAGGTGGATCCTATCACAAATCTGAGCCGACCTTTGCTTGTTTCCTTGCGGAACTGGCTATGATGGCTGGGTAGTAACCCTAGAAAATGTCTAATTACTAAGGCTATAGGGGCTTATGTCGCTTTCGACATGTAAGGTTTCGAATCGGTCTTGCAACGTATGCTTTCATCAGAAGGTCTCCCCAGTCAAATTCGTACGCGCTCAGAATCACAGCTTTCCATTAGTCCACACACGTCCTGACCATATGCAACTTTGCTTGCTGCGCGCGGAGTCCAATTTTACCATGTATCACCTGCTTGTACAAACGCCACGTACAGTTCATCCCTGCTTTAATCCTTGTAGCGGGCTGTAAGCGCTGTATTCGCTGCTACAGACTATATAAAGCAGATCTGGCCACACAGCTCTTTTCCCTCAATATACATATTCACAGAACGCTCATCATAGAAGACACGCCGATTATGGCATATTTCTAAGGGTTGTCTGCAGCTTTCTTAACGTCGAGACCGCCGTCCTACATTCTGTTCTATCCAATGCCGAGCGAAGCGCCTTGGTCAAGAGCTTTAACGATCCGAAAATTTCGCTCATGGTCCTGGTAATTATGTACAGCGTCGGCTCAAATACGATGACATGAATTATAAAGCCTATACGAAGATACTGAACGGATTAAGCTATCTAAGAAATCTGCCGCTATACATCTAGAAATGTAGCAGAGTGCGTTTGAAATTGGCTACCCAAAGAAATGGGACTTTTCCCTGGGGCCACGCACCACTCTTCTCATCACAGACTGCAAGCATGAGCTGAACGCTTGTTTAATGATATTGCGCAAGGGCCGCGCGAATGCCCATGCACTTCACTAGCTTCACCAAGCCCATCTTCATTAATCTCGATTTCATCTCTCTGGCCTGCCCGCTCCGCCCGTCGCTCGTCCTCGCGTCTCTCGCGATCCACCGGATCAAAGACCCGCTTTGTTACCTCCATATATGGAGAATCTATCACCTGCTGTGCAGCATCATAAGACCGCGCTGAACATCTATCACAAGGGTGTTCCCGTTTTGCCGGGAAATAGATGTAAGAAGTGCCGTGGAAGGGACGTAGAGTGTATTAAGATCAAGTTCCCTGCGGGGAAGGAATCAAGGAAGTGTGCTCTGTGTGCCGTATCCGGAGGTAACTGTGCGTATGAAGCACCAGATTTGTAAGTATAATTTTCAATGACTTTGAAATGTCGCGGTTAATCGATGCTTAGAGCGCCCGCGGAATCCGTGTCAAGTTCCACCAGCTCCATGCTTCCTCGGACCAGCCCAAGCCATCCTGAGCCCGGGGTGACATCTGGTCCTGAGCCTGAGGTTGAGAGGATGATGACCGCTCCTCGCGATCCTCCTCCCGACCCGGCTCAGGGCCAGATGCTCCTTCAATTTGGGGGATACGTGGAGCAACAACTGCATCCTCTACGCCTTGACATTCAAATCAACAGGGATGACATTATCAAGTTCGGCTCCGTCGATTTTAGTCTCATCAACCTTAGTTCTATCAAGCCCGACTGTACAGATCTTATCGATTCCGACTCGATAAATATCGACTTCACAATCTATTGAAGTGAAAAGGCCATCAAAGACATTTTGAAGTGACGGCAGCCTCTCAGCTCAGTCAGCAGCAAATGTCTCGATCTTTGTCGAGGTTGAAAAAATAGGTTTATCTGAAGTATCTCAACAAATGTTGTCCAAACGGATATCACGATGAACGATGCAATCAAAAATCTGAGAAAGATTATTACAATAACGTATATCACCTTCCTTGTCACGATCTTGACGATCGCTTCGGTTTGAATAAAAAGATCAATTTGTTCGCGGCCTCTATCTCCTAGTACAACTTACACAGATGGAGAGTGAGGACTTTCGTCGAGATCACTGAACGCCTTCATAAGATTGAAGTGCAAGTAGTGCTCACCAAACTACAATCTAAGATCTTGAGACCATACGAGGACCGTCGTTGTGTTTTCACTGACCTCTATACCGTTCACCTACTTCGAAGCTAAAACTTTGAGACGTTTACTCCGCTCCTGGGAAATACGTCTTGATGCCTTCTTTTCTATGCATGGCGGTTTCACAAAGATGGGCCCGGACCTATGGAAAGCCTATGGAAGCTCTTCAATAACTTTAAAGAAAAAAAAACAGATGTACACATGGAAAAGGCGACGCAAAAGTCAGGGGTTCAAATGCATAATCAAGAGAAGAATGTTAACTCTAACAGATAATGTTCACTCTGTTTGTAAATCCTAAGTCTATTGCAAGTAGAAATCGCAGTGAGAATTGAATCAATGAGATCAAAGAACTCTATAAACGTCAGAACGTTGATCATGTAGCAATGTTTAAACGACTTCAAAAGTTTAAACTATCAAATGTTTGAATAGAAGCAACTGAGATCAACAGAGCAGCAATGAAGAAAAATATAAGAGATGAGATCGAGCAACAGCGCAAGAACAAGAAAATTCATGATAATGCAACCACGATGTCGATTCAGATCATAATTTGCGCACTAATCTCGCGTGTCTGCCAAATCGACTTACTTCTGGTCATATAACTTTCAATGATGTTTCAGTGCAGTGCGGAGTCGGATATGTCATGCTTCAACTCCACCGCCTCTTTGCTTTTCGTGGCCGTCGAATTGAGTCCCTTTCTTTGAATGAACAAACTAAAACACATTCGAAGATTGCAACGAGGGTCCCTGACCCTGGTTCAGACATCGCCGCAAATTATCCATCAACTACGTTCGCATACGTCATTCATCTCACTAACGCTGCAATGAACATTCGAAGAAACAGGGCTTCCGGACAATGGTTGCCACTTCTGCTTCTGAAGTACATGAATCTTGCTATAAATCTTTTTACCACGATGCCTTGACTCACGATTACCCATCAAGTCCCTATAATCTCATCTTTCCCTCTTCAATATGACATCAGCAACACCACAAATTAAAATCTTCCACCAACGAATATATATCACGCCCACACAGATCATACGTATATGGAGTATATTTCCAACGCTACTTCGCCCGCCACAACCTCCGTGCCTTCTTCAGCGCTATTCTTGCTAGGCGCGAAGGCATGTAACTTTCACGAAGTTTGATACGAAGTCAACCATAATATCTGAAGAAGATGATTATCTTGTGAGCCATGGACTATATTCTGCTGTCAGCAACTGTTCAAGTAAGATCTACCCGTGAACAAATTTTTCGCCCTTTCGCCCTGCTGAGATGGGGGCACTATACGCCCTTCTCCAATCCTGACAGGTCTAGATTTTCATAACGCCATGATGTTTCGATCGCCCAAAACGTCAACTACCGGTCGTCGAGTCTAGGATAGGGCAACTTTCGAAAGCTAAGTTCGGACCCGGCGGTTCTGCGACGACTGAAAGATATGGCGATTATGAGACCACGAGAGGCTTTTGTTCCCGCTCACATAACCCACTTGGTCGCTGGCCTGCGCGCTCTCCTAGGGTCGTGGTCGGGATGCCAGAAAATACTGGCTGTCGCTAATGACTGGGACTGACGGTGAAGCGCAGAGCAGCCTAAGCGGTGAGCTATAATGCCGAGAATCAGCGATATGCTTGGCCGAAGATGCTTGTGCACAAGATACCCAAGCATACAGGCTTCTATGTCTGCCCCTGTTCACGGGAGTATTGTTCCCTAGCTGAAAGACCCCGTCTGCAAAGTGAGTTCTGCTATGCACCCAACAATATCAACTCACTTCTTCAATAGATTACGCTGCGTTCTTTAAATAACATCCTTGTTACATTTAAATCTTATTTCTCATCTTATTACAAACCTCTTTCTCAGCATAATAATCGAACGCAGCATTTACCTTATCCCCGCTTAAGAACGGGGGAGAATGTTGATTTACTTCCCTATTGAAGTACAAATGGAAGGAACTGAGAGTGGCGCCAATGAGAAGTACCAGAGTCAAGCAAAGCAGCGGAGGCACACAGACAAAAATGAATGAAGAAGCGTAGGACTAATACTATTAACGTTTCTTTAGAGATTTTCACTTCCAACGAGCGAGCTGAGTCTGCAGACAAGCACCATAATGATGGGAGACTAGGAAGGGGTGAGAAGCGACGAAGACTCTCCAATCGAGAAGACTATCATTGTTACGTAGTATTTTTTTCCTGTTCAGTTAAAGGATATTTTGCTTGAATATGTCATTTGTTAAACTATACTGATTAAAACTTTCTTCCAATCTGCTCCTGAAACCCAGGCCAGAATTATGTGCATCAAATGTGCACGAACATTCCACGAGGAAGATGCGGCGCGTTCGTGCAATGCGGACTTCCGGATAAATGAGAAAAATATAGAAATTAATAAAGAAATGGTCCAAGTTTTGTGCACAAAGATAATTGATACAATATTTTAACAAATAAAAAGATATACTCGTCGAAACTATCGGCCTGTTGACAGCGTTCGCCGCATTATTTTCGCCCATGATTAATGCCACCATTTTCCTACACGTCTGGCATTATATGGTTGGCTTGAAAGATCAACGAGAACAAAAAGTTGATCTATTCGAACTCATCAAACGTCTTGATTGAATCGACGAAGACGCTCGATGTAGACCGAAACTGTCATAAAGCCACACGTCTAGTTCCGATGGAATCAAACTATTTGAAGAGCGCTGAACTTCAAGCTCTGCCAAGAGTTAAAAGGAATGGTCAAAAGAACTCGATTGTACAGACAAAACGACTAACATGCAAAGCTTCATCGATTGAAGCAAACATACTTTCTAAACAAGAGAAACGCGATCAAAAGATAGAGCTAATTTACGCATTCAACGAACGAGAAATAAACGTTGCTTTATCAACAGCGTCTTAGTTTAACATAGATGAACTTTTTCTTAGTAAATATGCCTGCAAATCACACGTTTTAAATCCAAAAAATGATAGTCATACAATTTGTCCGACATTTGGAGACGCTACATGTATGCCACCTGAATATAGATTTACGATACAAAACGGCTTACTAGACGGTTGTTCTAGGCATACAGGCAGATTTATCTGTTGATACGGAATCATGTTCGATCACCAGCACCGAAAAAATTGGTATAGAGAGTTTCATTGTGCGCAACGCTCAACCGGAATTCTACGACCTTTTCATGCTCAGGGAATAGGCCCGCATGGCACCAAAACGGTTTCTCCAATGTTTCCTCAGCCAAAGTCACTCTCGGGACTCGGTGTGCTGCTCTGGAAACTAGGGTCAGATCGAGTCAATAGCTGAATTTTGTATTCTGCCTTAGAAGACAATGGAGATCAGCAAAGCTAAAACGAGCAAGAATAGGGAAGAAAATCCGGCACTTTCTCCTTCTACCACATTTTTCGGGTGTAGGGTGTTATCTAATTCGGAGTGAATTGCGACTGTTGAAATTGAGTGGATCCTCGGCAGGAGCTTCGTATCCTCTGTGTGCTTATTGTTGACTTCCTTGTGGGTCATCTCGACCGGAAATGACGAATAGTCGATTATAACTCCCATCATGACTTCTCGTCTACGCGTTGGTTAATGACGCTTAATTTAACTCAACTCGATCTCACATGAACTCGATTCAAGCATCTGGCGCCTCTAATAGCGGCTTGGAGACACATATTTTCCTAAGAAACAAGCTTCTATGGCTAAGTAACAGGAACGAGTTGTCGATCGTAACCTCAAGAACCGTAGTTGGCAGAGGTCGTGGGATTATTTTTCAAGTATTTCCCAACAATGGTGCCGACAATGCAGATGTCGATGTCGAGAGGTGAAAGCTCGACTATACGTGCTGGATCAAGAGCACGATCATATTCAACAAAGAAGCTTTGGCGAAAGATTCTCTTTTAGGAGAGAAATAAGGAAATGGAGGAACTAGAGAAAATATATTAATTCCGCTTCCTTCTAGTCAATAGTCTGGCAAAAGACGGGAGAGAAGCAAGACCCTGGAAGTATCTAGGGAAGGGTGTTAATCGTGTCCCGGCCTGAAGACAAATCCACCCAGGAATCCAGCCGTCCTGTTACTCCCGGTATGTTAAGCCTCATGTCCTTACCTTTTGAACCATTGCTCATCACAATGCGGACTCATATTCGTACAAACTTGCCTTCATCCAAGGAGAAAACTATGAATAAACCCGACTATGAGTCTATGACTTCGATATTTCATGACTTCAAAAGGTTTGGGTAATGTTTTCTCACTATATTTCAGACTCATGATCGTACTACAACAGTCAGCAGCAATGATGAAGAAATTCAAGAGTCTTGAGAGATATAAGAATCAATTATTCTGCAGCTGTCTATCTTATCTCGTCGTCTTCTCGCATACTAATAATCAGAAGTACATTAATTGCGTCAGAAATGCATGACTGACTTAACATCAGGCAGAAACAATTCATAATATCACTCCGTTTATTGAAGGCTCTTCTAGATAGTCACGGAAGATCACGTCAGAATTTGTGGAGAGAGGATTTGCGACTCGAAACATGTTTTCCAGACCATTCAAGACAGTAAAGAGGAGATGCTGACAATTAAAGATAAGAAATTGAAGGAATTGAAAGCAAAATCCAAGGTCAAGAGTAAAGCTAAGGATTTCACTTCAAGACGAAAATCAAAGAGCGAGCCAAAGAGCTCAGGGGTTCTTTTAAATCCCTTAAAGTTCTTATTGATACTGTGCCGCTGCTTCGCTCTGGTTGAGGCAAGGATCTATAAGATCACTCTAATATTTCCGAAGCGTTTAACACAGCCTGAAAAGTTTTGGAAGCCGCATCAATTTGGTCACACTTTCGAACAGCATTCTGATTTGTCACTTAGTCATACCTCATACGTACCCGTGAGTATTTGAGACATCTTCTGGTCGAACGAATCATTGCTCCAGTGTAAGTA
>JAABUR0100009589.1_pt1 | contig 10856 bp, 9 predicted proteins | sample 5560091 | NCBI WGS metagenome assembly JAABUR01 (sample SAMN10711879, study PRJNA513375) | rock metagenome | isolation source: Antarctica rocks | place: Antarctica: Victoria Land, University Valley sud
TCATGGATGGCGTGGTCCAGTCGATCGGTCACCCGAGCCAGGGCAAGCGAGGGCCGGACGACAAGACCGGTGAATCCGTCACCGAGTCGGAAGCCAGACGCCGCTACGGAACAGATCGGACCTAACCATGAGGCCGCAGGTTGGAACCAACCGCATGCAAGACCAGTCAGTGCTGCGACGACTCCCAACAGCAAGGCGCGCGTGTCTTCTGGTAGCTCGACGCCCAGGTGTTCGCTCAACCATCGTTCACTCAATCCGACCAGCACTGCCAGTGCCGTCAGACCAACGAGACCGGCTCGCATCCAGCTCAGCCCGGGGACATCCTTGCTTCGGTGAGTGTGACCGTCCGTCTGCAACAGCAACCGGAGCGACCGACCCGCGTAGATGCCGGTCAGCACCGTACCGAGCATGATGAGGGGGACAAAGAGCCAGTTCCGGTCCGCTTGGATTGTCGCGGCGATCATCGCGTCCTTTGACCAGAATCCCGCCAGCGGGGGGATTCCCGCCAGCGCCAGACCGGCAACCGTCAGCGCAACCCCGATCCAACGGAAGTCCCGACCGACGCCGCGAAGATTCGTGAAGCGAGTCGACTGCCGGGCGTGCTGAACGACGCCCGCAGACAGAAAGAGACTGCTCTTGATGGCTGCATTCGTTACGAGGTGGAACAGCGCCGCGCCGGGAAAGCCCGCGCCGATGGCCAGGAACATGAACCCGAGCTGACTCGAGGTTGACGAGGCGAGCATCCGCTTGAAATCCGACTCAACGACGGCGGTGAGACCGGTGACGATCGCGGTTGCGCCTCCAATCAATCCAATCACGAGGAGGGCGTCGCCCGGCAAGAGAGGTTCGACACGGATGAGCAGAATTGCGCCAGCGACCACCAGCGTGGTTGAGTGCAACAAGGCGGAAACCGGGGTTGGCCCAACCATCGCGTCCTGGAGCCAGCCCTGAAATGGAACCTGCGCCGCCTTGCCCATCGCGGCGATGAGGAGGCAGAGGGAGGCGACGAGCCGGATGTTCTCGGAAAGACCACCCGCTCCATCAATCCGTGACGTACCCGACTCGACGATCAGGATGATCGCGCCGATGTAGAGTCCGATGTCGGCACCGCGCGTGATCAGGAAAGCCCGCGTCGCCGCCTGAGGGACACCGCTCCGGTCGAACCAGAAGCCGATCAGCAGGTACGACGCGAACCCAATCACCTCCCAGGCCGTCAGGAACAACACCCAGTCACCCGCCAGCACCAGTGTCTGCATTGCGCCGGTAAAGAGCGACATCTCGGCAAAAAAGCGCGCCTGATCGGACTCCCCTTGCATGTAGCCCACGGCGTAGATGACGATCAGCAGATTAACGGTCGCCACGGTGATGGCGAGCACGGCGGGAGTTGAAGAAACAACGAGCCGGATTGGCAGGGAGGGAAGACCGGGAAGTTCTGCCGTGTACCGCTCCCCCCCGACAATCCGCGCCAGGGTCACGGCCGCGGCAGCAAACGAGACCGCCGCGCCGGTCAACGCGAGCGGCACGCTGTACCGGCGTACCGCGATGACGAGCATGGCGGCGGCAAGCGGAGCGAGGATGATCAGGGAGGCGACGATCATCCCTGCAACTCCGTCGCCTCTTCCATCTCGACCGATCCTCTGGCCCGGAACCGCGCCGTCGCCAGGCCGAAGCCAACGGCTGCCTCGAGCGCCATGACGGTCATGACGATCAAGACGAACATCTGCCCCGAAAACGCGGTTGGATGCAGAAAGCGCCAAAAGGCGACGAGATTGAGCATTGCGGCGCCGAGCATCACCTCAATGCCCATCATGATCATCACGAGATTGGTCTGGCTCAAGGCGCCGTAGAGTCCGACGCCGAAGAGGACGGCGCCGATGACTAGACACAGGAGCATCGTCGTCATTCACGCCTCGCAATCGCGACTGCGGTCGCGGCGATCATCGCGGTCAGAATCGTCACACCGGCCGTCTCGAAGATGATCATCGAGCGACCCATGGTCTCGTTTCCGAGGAGACGGAGTTGATCGGACGGGTCGGGTATGACGCTCGCGACCCCGCCCCAATCAGTGAGCACCACCATGGCTGTTGCGCCCAACGCTCCGAGCACGCCAACCCCGCGTGCGGCCCGCTTCTGGTGTGACATGTCCATCTTGCCGAGTCCGCCGGGATCCATCATGTACATGACCATGAAGATGGCCATGATGGTCATCTCGGAGGCCATCATCATCAACTGGAGCACGCCCAGAAACTCGGCTTCGAGGGCGAGGAACAGACCACCGAGCGCCGCCATTGCGACCAAGAGCGACAGGGCCGAGCGCATCATCGAGGCTGTGCGAAAGACGGTGACGGCGAACCAGATCGCGAGCGCACCGAAAAAGGCGACGCTCAGGAGTTGCCCCATCACGGCACCGCCAGCAGCGTCACGCCGACCCAGGCGATATTGACGAGCGCCAGAGGAATCCCCAGCTTCCAGCTCCAACTCAAGAGGTGCTCCTCTCGCAGACGTGGCATCGCGCGCCCGGCACTCAGCATCGTGGCGATGACGATCAGGGTTTTAAGCGGCGTCCAGACCCAGGTCGGCAAGATTGGACCGAGCCACCCACCGAGAAAGAAGACGGTGATCGCGGTCGAAACGGTCACAATGAGCACGAGCCGACCAAGGCGAAAGATCGCGAGTCGGACGCCCGAGTATTCGCCCGCAGCGCCACCCGCCAAGGTGCTGCCAGCGGTGGGGAGGTCGAACGGCGGGAGAAAGCTGACCGCCATCGCCGCCAGCACGAAGAGGACGAAGCCGAGCGGTTGAGCGACGACGTTCCAGAGCGCCGCCTGGGACTTGACGATCGCGACGGTCGAGAGTGATTCGGCCCGCATGGCGACCGCCGTAATCGGCATGACGATCAACATCGAGTAGGCAATGAGCTGACCGAGAAAACGCCAGCCACCGATCATCGCGTAGGCACTGTTCGGCCCCCAGCCTGCCATCACCAACGCCACCATCACATATGCCAGAGCGGCGTTGACAAAGAGCGCTCCTGTGGCGAGATCGACCACGATGCCACCAGCAGTCAAGGGAAGCACGGTGCTGGCGAGGACCGACGCGATGAGCAAGAGCGGTGGAGCGGCCTCGAACAGTGTCCGATCCGGCTGCCTCGGCACAATCGATTCCTGACCGAGCAAGGCGAGGGCGGCGGAGAGGGGGCGACCGGGGGCAAACCGGCCGGTATGCGACCACCCCTCGATCACCGCGACAACGTAGGCGCCAGCCAACAGCAGCAGCAGGAAGACCAGCACGGTCACTGATCGATCTCCCACGGTGAGAGGTCGAGCGAGGCGATACTGATCAGGGCGTCCGCCACCTCGGCGCCATGAGTGACGAGCGAGATCAGATCGAGGTGCTGTGCGGATGGAGTACGAAGATGGACAGCGGCGATGTGCTCACCGTGCCGGTTGAGGTGAATTGAGGCACGTCCTCTCGGCGCCTCAATGCTGACCATCGCGTCTGGACGCCTATCGGCATCCGTCATCCCGGCATCCCCGGCGCGCTGAATCAGATCAAAACTCTGCAGAACTTCCGCGAGCCGGACGCCCAGCCGCGCATGAGCGTCATTGCCATCGCGTGTGACTGGTTGGAAGTGGAGTCGCTGATAGACCGGATCGTTGAGCCGTTCGTCGACCGCTTGACCGGCGGCACGGGCAACTGGCCCCAACAGTTGATCGTTGGACACTGGATCGAACCACCCGATACCAGTCAACCGCCGTCGCAACAGTGGTGCGTGATGAACGCGGGCGACAAATGCTGTCACCCGTGTGTGGATTGTGGTGTCAAGCGGCCCATCGTCGCTCTGCAGCATCGCGGACTGAAGCTGTCCGGCGGTATTCCGGAGCCAATCATCACCAAGCAACTCCCCGAGTCCCGCGATCCAACCGAGATGACTGATCGCCCGGAAACGCTCAAGTTGTCTGACGTACTCGGCTCCATCAAGGGAACCCAGCGCCTTACGCGCCAGAACGGCATAAACTCCCGGCGCCAAACGATCCAGGTCGCTCATGCTTCGTGGAAGGTCGTCCCACGGGTGGTCATTCCCGGCCAACGCATCCATGTGCACGACAGTTCCTGGTGTGACGCTCGCCTTGGCAACGGTGTCACCGTCGAGTGTCAGCATCAGGTGCAAGCCGCCCGGTAGACCAGGAAAGAGCGGGCCGAATAGAACGTCCAAGTGCTCCATCGGCAAACCATCGCGACTTCGCGGCAGCTCCTTCGTCATGGCCACCATCGACATGAACCCGCCGCTGTCTCCACCATGACCTTCGTGCCCCTGGTGTTCGTCAGCGCCTTCGCCCCCGTTGTGATCACCGCCGTGCTCGAGGCGAGCATCACCGGGGGTACTGCCATCTGCCCGCGCTCCGGGGCTCGCCTCGTGATCTTCGTCCGCCGCTTTCTCCTGCTGCTCTTGTTGGCCATTCGCGGTTGTCTCGTGGCTCGTGTCGCGACTTCCCTGGTGAGAACCATCTTGCGTGTGGTGCTGGTGCGACGCGTCGTGCTCAGCGCTTTTCGGCGTGAGATTCATGCCACAGATCGGGCACGAGCCGGGGGTGGATTGCACAACATCGGGATGCATCGGGCAGGTGTACTCGTCGTCTGAATCCGACTCGTCTTTTACAGGAGTTTCGGTTGCGTGGCTCGATTCCTGATGATGCTTCGATTGCGATGGCATCTGGTCGCGCTTGTCTGGTACCGCTCGGGGGACCAAGGCCATCCCACAGATGGGACACACGCCTGGTTCGTCACGCACGATGTTCGCGTGCATTGGGCAGACGTACGTGGTCGTGGTGCGACCGAGGTCAACCGCGAAACCTGCGGCTCCAGCGGCAAACGCACCATCCGCAAAAGCCCGTCTGATTTGGTCAACTCCCGACTGCAATGCCGCCTGGCTTCGCGCGACAGACACATCGGGAACCGGTAAGCCATCGACAGCCACAACCCCGAGCGCCAGGATTGCCCGAGGCCGTGGCATTTGTGCATAGATAACGACGGAAGCACGACCTAGGTCGGCGGAAATCGGTCCGACCAGGACGAGCAGATTGGCGTGGCGTGGCGTGGGCACGACATCAATGCCAGCGACACGAAACTCGATGCCAGCGGCGCGTGCCACCTCGTTTCCCGGCACGATGAATCCACGGATGCTCCGTGCCGTGGCACGACCAACAAGGTGGCGGTACGCATTCATCGCGGTTTGACGTGGCCCGCTTATTGCCATCGGATTGCGCCCTCGCTCCAGGCATAGAGAATGCCGAGAAACAAGATTGCAAGGAACACACCCATGTCGAGCAGCGCGGTCACCCCAAGTTCACGGTAGACCACCGCCCACGGATACATGAACGCCATCTCCATATCGAATGCAAGAAACAAGAGGGCCAGTCCGTAGTAGTGGACGTGATAGCGAACCCAGGCAGGCGGACGGTTGAGTTCACCAGCGCTAAACGGAGCATCCTTGCCCGGTTCCGAACGGGTGACGCCGATCGCTCTGGCGACTAAATGGAGCGCGACGACAAAGAGGATGACCCCGATGATGAGCAGGAGTAACAACGCGTATGTCTGAAGGGATGTCATCTGTCTTCCCCTTTCCAATGTACGCGCGTCCGGAGCGCGATCCGGCTCAGCGCCTCCTCAAACACCGGAACTTGTCCGCGACGTTTGTCGCGGGATGAAATCGAAGGGCAGCATCCTCCCTGATATCGATCGTATCACGGGTCGCAACTCCTGCCTTCTAAAGAGACGACGATCTTCTCCCACAAGGTACGAGAGAACCCCCACTTCGTGACGAGTTGTGCTCTCACCAACGTCCAGCCCGCTTCGTCAATCGGTTCCCCGCGAGGAAACGCCTCTGACCGATCGGGCGCATGCAGCTGTGGTCGAGGTTCATACGCCCTTCGCCTCGCTAGAGCCTGTTATGGACTTGGAGCGGCGACGGTGAGCAAGCGATGGAGCATCAGGCAGGCGAAGGCGACGAAATGCAGGCCGGCGACCGTTGTGGGCAGGCGTTCGTCGTCGCGGGCCAAGCGGCGGCAGCGCCCCGCCCAGGCGAAGCTGCGCTCCACCACCCAGCGCCGGGGTAGCAGGACGAACCCGCGCTTGGCCGCCGGCAGCTTGATCACCTCCAGCCGGATGCCGTGGGCCGCCGCCGCCGCCGCTGGCTCGTCGCCGGTGTACCCCTGGTCGACGAAGGCGACCTCGACCGCGTCGCCCGTCGCCACCTGCACCGCCGCCGCCAAGACCGCCACTTGATCACGTTCCTGCGCGTTCGCCGGCGTCACGTGGAGCGCCAGTAGGTGCCCGAGCGTGTCGACGGCCGCGTGGGCCTTGCTGCCTTTGCGCCGCTTGTGGCCGTCCCAGCCGGCGCGCCTCCCGCTCTCCGGGGTGCTCTGGATCGTGCGGCCGTCGAAGATGACCGCCGTAGGGTCGTCGGCGCGGCCCTCCGCCCAGCGCAAGATCGCGCGCAGGTTGTGGACCATGGCGGCAAAGCAGCCGGCGGCGACCCAGCGCTGGGTTTGCTGGTAGACCGCTGGCCACGGCGGGAAGTTGGTCGGCAGCATCCGCCACTGGGCGCCGGTGCGGACGATCCAGCGCAAGGCGTTGAAGACCTCGCGCACCTCATACCGGCGTTGGGGCGCCTCCTCATCCATCAGCGTCAGGTACGGGGCCGCGAAGGCCCATTCCTCATCGCTCACGTCCGTTGGGGACGGCTTGCAGGTGGCTTTCGTTTTCATCCCCCAAGCGTACCAAGTGCATAACAGGCTCTAGCGATGAGCAGGTGCGACAGGCCGTAACGCTCGGACACACTTTGCTTCGGTCCGTTCACGAAGTGCTCCGAAGAGCAAGGCAAGCGGATTAGTGGCAACTGTGCCCACTGTCTGCAACATGGGGTCCAGCGATCGGGACGGTGCTGGCGCAGACCGGCAGCGACTCAAAGCCATCGGGACCATCATCCAGCTTGTGGACGGCCCAGTGGCACCCGTCGAACAGGGCAGCGCGCCGAGCAAAAGTGGGGCGGTCTCAGGCGGCCTGGCCGATGCGTCGGCAGACCGCCCGCACCGTCTCGTGGCTCACCACGAACTTGGCGGCGAGGGCGCTCAGGCTCCGGATCCCGGTCAAGACGCGGATGCCGGCTTCCTGGGCGGACGTCAGCTTCCGACGCCGCGATGCCCGGTACGGCGCGCGCATGGAGCGGCCGATGACTCGCCCGGGCCTCGCCTCGGCGATGACCACGTAACCCTCTAAGTGTCGCATGGGCGGGATCTACCGCCGTCGCTTCCGCGATCTCACTCTCGACAGGTCACCCCAGCGGAGAACGAGCGGTCGGTGCCGGGTAGCAGGGGAGCAGGTCCTGTCCTCGGATGACCCCAGCGGCGATGGCGGCCGGTCAAGGCAGATCTCTTTTTTCCACCCGGCTCAATTCTTATGCTACCCCATCCATCCCCGGTCGCCTATTCGGCCGCTCTGAGTGAGGAGGACCGGGCCGACGCATGGTAGCAGCCATTCCCGGCGCGGGGGAGCGAACTGCGTGACCATTTCGTGACCATTAGTGCGATGATCGGTCAAAAAGCTGCGTGAAAACGGGGATTCTGAAAGCAGGGGTTCGAATCCCCTATGCGCTACCACGACGTCCGGACGTGACCCGGTGAGCTCGGCTCACTGGGTTCTCGTTATCCGGAAGGCTTCCTGACCGGTCCCGTTGCCGGCCGATGATCGACTCTGCTCCAAAACGGGTCAGTAGGAGACGGTTCGGGTGCGGTGGCGAGGGTGCGCCTTGTAGGCGGGTGACTGACCCCGGTTCCAGAATAGATAGTCGAGCCGCATCGGCGTGGTCGGGTGTCCGGTGGAGCGCAGGTCGGCCGTCAACAACTCGACGGCATGCAGGGCAGCAGCGCGAATCTCGATCTCCTCCCGATAGCCTTCAGGGATCAGTTCATCGCGCTCGATGCGTGTGACCAGACCGGCGTCGTATCGCAGGAGACCGTCGAGCCGGAGCACGTGAGGAACGAGGTTATCGGCGAAGATCGTGAGCTGATCGAGGTCGTCAAAGCGGCCGAGGGCTGAACCGGGTAGCGCCAGCGCGAGGTCGGCCGCGGTCAGCTGGGCTCGTTTGTAGAACGAGATCTCCTGGTCTCCCAGCGATCGAACGTCGCGGTAAAACGGCATGCGCGAGAGCTCACCCACCAGGCGCTCCGCCGATCCCGCCGCCTGCTCGACCGGTCCTTCAAAGCGCCCGGCGTGCCGGTCGATCAGGAAATGTCCGAGGTCATTCAAGGCCGTCGCAAATCGCTCCATCAGTTCGACCGCGACCCTGTTCGCCGGATCCTGACCGAAGAGCGCGCAACAGTCCGTTGCGGAGAGCGCAACCAACTCGGTAGCCGAGAAGGGTCCCTTGGCGTCGAAGCGCTCTTTGAGGTGGGTGGCGATGGTGAAATAGCCGGACAGCCCGGGTCGCTTTCGGAGGAAGGGAAAATAGCCCGATCCGAAGTTGATCGCGTCGAGGGTGATGACGAAGGCGAGGGTGCGATCTGGCTCATCGACGACATGGTGATCCGCATCGAGCGTCGGTGGTAACGAAAGGTCTCCGGCGAGGGATTGGGCATACGGTGCAACGCGGTCGTGGTCGATCCGGACAAAAAGGGCGTTCTCAGCCACCCACGCGCACGATGATCTGATGGCGTTGAACGTGCCCGTGGTCATCGTGATCTGGTCTCCGTGGCCATGATCCTCGTCGCTGGCTCCTGTCCAATGTCCTGGCGGCGGACTCCGGCGGTGCACCGCCGGGTCGGGTCGCAGCCCCAGGGTGTTTCTTGCGGACGCGGCGCCAGCCAGGTCTGCGGCCCGTCCGGTGATCACCCGGCTCACAACGCCCCGTGCGACACGTCGAGCGCGGAGTGGTCGATCTCGCGGAGGTGACGCAGCGGCGTCGCAGCGAGCCAGAGCCCGGTCAGGGCAATGATCACCGATCCGACGAGGATGGTCAGACGGAGTCCGATTGTCTCCCCCAGGATACTGCCCAGAAGCGATCCGATGACCATCGCTCCGGCCTCGACGACCCGCACGCTCGCATTGATGCGGCCAAGCAGGGCTTCCGGTGCGAGTGTCTGACGCAGGCTGACCTCGACCACGTCATAGACCGTCGCCGCCGGGTCGGAGACGAGTTGTTGACCGATCAACAGCAGGAGCGCGACGGCGGATGCCCCGCTGGCCAGGGTGACCATCCCCTGTCCCAATGCGACGAAGGCGATGGCGAGAATCATCGCCGGACCGAAGCCGGCGAGTCGCGTGATTCGGCCAACCGCCGCCGCACCGAGAAGAGAGGAGAGACCTCCGACGGCGAAGACCAGTCCGAGGAGACCCGGCCCGAAGCCAAGCTGGCCGTAGACGAACAACAGAAAGACAGTACCGACCATCCGGTATCCGGCGGCAATGAGCATCGAAGCAATCGTCATTGCCCGCAGGATGGGATCATGCCATGTCGCCCGGAGTCCGTCCGCGATTTCCTGGAACATGTTTGCCGGGCGGTTCTGTGTTCGGCCCTGTTGCTCCGGCGCGGTGATGCGGAAGACCCAGAAGGCGGACCACAGAAATGAGAGCGCGTCGACAAGCATCGCGGTTGGAGCTGAAAACCACTGAACCAACCAGCCGCCGCTCCCGAACGCCAGGGTCTCCGCGGCCGAGCCAGCCGCGCTTAGCTTGCTATTCCCTTCGATCAGAGCGTCCTGGGAGATGAGCGTCGGCAGATAGGATCGGTACGCCACATCGAAAAAGACAGTCAGTACGCTGGCAGCGATGGCCACCAGGTACAGCTGGGCGAGGGTCAACTGACCGGCCGCGGCGGCCAGCGGGATCGTTAAGACGAGGACAGCGCGACCCAGATCGCAGGCGATCATGATCGGTCGCCGCGGCAGGCGGTCGACCCAGACGCCCGCAACCAGACCGACGAGAAAGCCGGGTGCAAACTCCGCGACCGAGAGCAGACCGATGGAGAGTGGTGTGGCGTGGAGGAGGATGATGGCGACGAAGGGGAGCGCGGTGCGGGTAACGAGGGTGCCGAATGTGGAGACCGTTGCGGCGCTCCAGAGCCGGACGAAATTCGGATCTGACCACAGGCCCCGCGAATGCCATCCGGCGTCGGAACCTCGGCGTACGAGTTTCATCTCCCGCGCGTCTGACCGGGCCTCACATCCGGTTGCCCGTGACCGATGATCGCGAACACCGCCATGGGCAACAAATACAGTCCCGACGAACCGCACTGCCGGTTCCACTGCCCTCGTTGTCCGGCTTCCTCGCACGTCGCCCCGCAACGCGTGCGTCTCATCCGGTCAACCCTGGTGCCGGCTCGGTCCCGAGCGAAACCCCGCAGCATCGCTCGCCGTTGCCGGTCCCGGTGGGTGGTGGCCCGGAGCCCTCGGCTCCTCGGGACTGTACGAACACTATAAACGTACACCCTCATCCTGTCAAGGGGTTTTCAGAAAATGGCGAGCGAAGGGGGAGGGGGCGGACCGATAGTCGACGCGACCGGCGGGATGCCGCGTGACCAGGGAGGGGTACCGTGACGCCAGATCGTCTCCATATCCCCGCCCACCAAGGCGGGGCCAGTAGCCATCGACGCAGCCACCAGACGATGGTGCAGTGTACCGCAAGTCGCACTTCACCGGTCGGCGATGGGGCCGGGGATCGCGCCTGCCTGGCGCCCGCCATCAAGCGCGTCCAGCAGACGAAGGAACTCCCAAAACTGACCAACCTCGGTCAGGGTGCCGGACAGCGTCGACGTGCGCTGTGTCTCGTGGACGAGCCGGAGACGCACATCGCCGATTCCC
>JAABUR0100009596.1_pt1 | contig 10852 bp, 12 predicted proteins | sample 5560091 | NCBI WGS metagenome assembly JAABUR01 (sample SAMN10711879, study PRJNA513375) | rock metagenome | isolation source: Antarctica rocks | place: Antarctica: Victoria Land, University Valley sud
CGTCTGAGGGGTGCCCGGTATACCCGAGCTCCTCCCCCAGGTTGCCCTGCGGGTCGAGGTCGACCAACAGGACTCGGTAGCCACTTGAAGCGAGCAGTCCGCCGACGTTTGCGGTGATGGTGGTCTTGCCGACCCCTCCCTTTCCGTTGACGACGGCTACCACTCGCCCAAGCGCTGAGCGATTCACACCTTCGACCATCAGGCGAAGCTCCTCTGATTACAGACTCTGCTAGTGACAGAGTCTGGGTGATTACAACTCACAGAGTCTGGCACCGTGGGTTGTTTCCGCGGCGGAGCGACACGACGTGGGTGTTCCGCTGTTAGTCAGGGACTCTGTCAGTCGGGGATTCACGCACTCTTGTCACGCGTGCGAAGCGTTGGTGGTTTTCTATCGAAATGTGGACGTTGAAAACCTGGGTGCGCCGATCGATGGGTTGGTGGCTGCGGTGAGACACTAACAGACTACGGCACTGCGCGACTAACAAACATCGGAGCGCACAGACTAACAGACTAACAGACTAACAGATTACTGTAGAGCCGCTATCGAGGCTCCCAGCAGGACGGTCGTCCCGGGACGCTGACTGTCTATATCCCAGCGCAGGCTGGTCTACATGCGCACCTGCGGCGCGGCGTTCGACCCGCAATCGCGCAGCAAACCGCCGCGCAATTGACGTGGGACACATGTTGCTGCAGTTGGACAAGCTACCGAGACCGAGGCCCGGCAGCGTATGCCGCGGACAAGTGCGGGCTCGGGCGGTTGCGGGGGGAGTAAGACGCCATCGCGATGAGCGTCGCCCTGACGTTCCCGCTATCCCCGGTCGGTCGACAACAGATGCGGGACCCATGTGGTACCTGACCTGTGAAACAGGTCGTGAAATATATAGCGCCATGGTGTCGGACGTTTTCGGTACGGTTCTCGCGTGGACCTTCAACCCGGTTTCAACCTTTCAGCACAGACCGAGACGTGGATCCGCGCGCTGATGTGGATCCGGGACCGTTGGCAGGTTGAGGCCCCGCGCATGTCATTCGGTGGGTTGTTCATCGATCTCGAGTCGGACGATGAGAAGAAGCAGATGGAGGGGTGCCTCCGGGATTTCGGGGGGCGCGAGTGGATCGCGTTGACGTACGCCCCTTTCGTCCGGTGGGAGGAGTGGAACGGTGAAATGACGCCCTCGGGGCGAGACATGGCAACCGACATCGAACGCCGCCGAACGTCGCAAGTTGAGCGCACCAAGAAGTCGCGAGACGCGTCGCTGTACTGGTTGTACACCGAGGCCCACTCGGAGCAAGGACAGCCAGGGTTGCTCGTGGTGGAAGCGATGGGCACCTACGGGTCTTACCTGGGGTCAGGCTTCACCGCGGAGGAGATCTTCGCGGCAGGAAAGTGGCTGGAGGAAGGCGGGTTCGTCAAGAGCGCCGGTGCGTGGTCACCCGAGTTGGTCAGGCCGGAACTCACACGAAAGGGGACCCAGGTGGTGGAGCGCGAGGGTTCGGTGAATGACGAGCCCCGCGGTGCGAGTCAGACCATCGGGACACAGACCAACAACACCTTTCAGGGGCCAGGTACGTCGAACGTGGTCAGTGGGGGAACCAACGTGACGATCAACAACTCCACAAGCATCAGTGACGACCACCGCCAACAGATGCTGAGCGTGGCGGACTCATTGGCCGCGCTGCGAGAACATCTGGGGCTGGACGATGAGCGTGATGCACAAGCCGAGGAAGCAGAGGCTGAGGTGCGGCAGCTCGCTGCCGACCCGGCAGCAACGCAAGGAATCTGTCGACGAGCGTTGCAGAATGTGAGTGCAGTTGCGGTGATGGGTTCAGCCACCGCCGTGGGCAATGCCGTCGTGGCTACGGTGCAACAGGCTCTGACCGCGGCCGGTTGGGCCTAATCGCCGCCGGATCGATGTCCACCAGGTGCTGAGCTCGTGGGGCGTCGTGGTGCGATGATCGAGGCGACGATGATGACGAGAGCCCTTCCACCGGCTTCGTCGCACTGTCGGCCCTCGTCGGGTTGCTACCGCTGCGGGGCGGCCGAGACCTGAGGATTCATGATGTGTGCTCCGTTCGGTGGTCGGGGCACAACAGCGCCGGGGTGAGTTGCCAGCCGTCGGCGGCCAACCATTGCTGCACGGGTTTCGGTGGGGGACCGGCGTCGGTGGCCGCGGTGGCCAAGTCGCCGGTGAGGATGGGTCCATCACCACACACTGCGCAGGCGATGTCGAGCACGGGTCCGTGGGGTTGGCAGTGGTGGCAGTGTTGTCGGGGGAGGAGCTGTTCGGGTTGGTGGGGGTCGGCGCTGAGCCAGGTGAGGGCCAGGTCGGCGCGTTGTGCGGTGGCTTCCTCCCGGGTGGTGGGTTCGTGCCCGCAGCTTGGGCACGCCCGGGATGGTCGGGGTGCTGAGGCGGGGTCACGGGTCTGCCCGTTGACGGCAGCGCTAGCACTGGGCGAAGACACCGAAACCGGCGGAGACGGTGTCGCTGTTGTCTTCTGGGCGTGGGGTCGGGTACCGACGGTGGCTTTGTTGAGGTGGCCGTAGATGGTGCTGCGGGGAACACCGAGCATGGCGGCGATCTGGGCGACGGTGTGCTCCCCGGCGTCATAGAGGCGTTGGGCGAGGGCGGCTTGATCGGGGGTGAGTCTGGGGGGTCGTCCACCGTGGCGGCCGCGGGCCCGCGCAGCGGCCAGCCCGTCGTGGGTGTTGGCCACGATAAGTTCCCGCTGCAGCTCGGCGAGCACCGAGAGCATCCCGAACATGGCGCGGCCCTCGGCGGTGGCGGTGTCGATGCCCTGCTCCACCACTTGCAGGCCGACCCCACGCTCGCGGAGTTGGGCGCCCAGGGTGACCAGGTGCAGCACGGAACGTCCGAGCCGATCCAACCGGGTCACCACCAGCACATCCCCATCTCGCAGGATCCGCAGGATGAGGTCCAGCTTCGGGCGGGAGGCTTTGGCGCCGCTGGCGTGGTCGACGTGGATGTTCACCTGGGTGACGCCTACCCGTAGCAGGGCGTCGGTTTGGTGGTCCGGGTTCTGCTCGGCGGTGGAGACCCGTGCGTACCCGACCAGCATCCGTCGACAATAACCCGAGTTGTTGGTTAATCGTCGTTGTTTCCCGACGCGAGTTGCCGACAGTCATCACCTGCGCCGATGGTCGGCGGCTGAGCAGTGTCGGCAAACGAGGGTTACCTGTCACTTGCTGTGGGCACGTTCGCTGTGGATCCGGGCCGTTGGTGGGCCCGTGTGCGGCGCCCAGTCCCAGCCGGGTAGGGCTTCTAGAGCTTCGACCCGGTCGGGGCCGAGGCGGCCTTGGCGGTGTCGGGTGCGTTGGGCCATCACCCAGTGACCGATGTTTACTCCGTCGATGACGGCGGTTTGGGTGATGTGAGCGACGCTGCCGTGGTGGTGGGCGGCCCGTTCGAGGTGGGTAAACATGCGGTGCCAGGCGGCGTCGTAGGGATTCCATTCCCACCCGCGGATCGTTTCCAGTGCGGCGACGCGGGTGGGGGAGAGGACGCCGAGGCGGTATTCCTTGCGCCGGCTCATGGCCCACGCCCCCAAAGTGAAGTTGCCCTCCGCTGCCTCGACGTAGAAGGAGTCCGGGTTCGGCGCCCCGGTGCGGTGGGCGTAGGCGGTGAGCAGCCGCAGCCCCTGTTCCCACCGGGATGCTTTGACGTCCCACACCCATCCCGGTAGGTCCTGCAGGGTGGCGATCTGTTCCGGGCTCAGGGTGCCCCGTTGGTACTGGGCGCGGCGGGCGGCCACCCACCGGCCCAGCGGGTAGCGGCGGTGGATGGCATCCGCGGGCACGGCTGCGGTGCCGTGTTTTGTGATGTAGGTACGGAACGCTTTCAGGCCGGGGGGCCAGCGGTCTTCGGTGCGGGTCCACACCCACCCCGGCAACGCCTCCAACGCGGCGATGCGGGTGGGGGACAGGGTGCCCTGGTGGTAGTTGCTGCGCCGCCGCGCCACCCAGGCGCCCAGCTCGAAGCCCTGGTGCACAGTCAGGGTGTCCACCGCGGTGCTGCCGTGCTCGTCGAGGTAGGAGCGCAGGTGGGTGAGGCCTTCGGTCCACCGGTCAGCGTTGGTGCGTCCCCAGTCCCACCCGGGCACCCCCTGCAGGGCGGTGATGTGGTCGGGGGGCAACCGGTTGGCCCAGTACCGTTCCCGTTGCACCGCGGCCCACCGCCCGAGCCGGAAACCGTCCACCACCGCTCTGGTGTGCGGGTTGGCGCCACCATGGGACTGGGCGTAGGCCCGCAACCGGGACAGGCCCTCCTGCCAGCGGGCGTGGGCGGCCTGGGTCCGGCGGGTCATCGGCGCAGGTCCGTGCGGGCACCCGGGCCCGGCCGGTGCGCGAGGAACGTGTCCACTTCGCTTTGCTCCCATAACCGCAGAGTCGCCGACCCGCCCCGCGCGGGTGGGGCTTGACCCCGGTGCACGTAGGCCCGCCACGTCGCCGGTGCCACCCCGCCGCGTGCGGCGCATTCCGTGGCCGTGAGCCCCACCCCCTGCAAGGTCATCGCCGGTGGGTGGTGGATCCACCGGTGAATGGTGCCCGAGGCGACCCCGGCCATCCCGATCAGGGCGCGGGTGGACACCTGCCCGGTGGCGAACAACTGGTGCACCGTGGTGTGCTGCGCCCGGCGCGACGCCGCCGCCCGCAGCGGGGGTTTCCCGGTGCGCAACACACCGAGCTGGTCGCTGACCTCATCGAGGACCCCCAACAACGTCGGGCCGAACACCAACACCCACGCCGGGGCCAGCACCGGGTTGTAGCGGCGAGGGTCGGCATCCAACCGGTCGGTCAGGACCCGCACCGCCCGCCGGTGCTCGGCCGGTGTGCGGGCGGTCAGGATCGCGGCCACCGCTTCTGCCAGCTCGATTTCCGGGTCATCTTCGGCGGCCTCGGTCACCGCGAGGAGCAACCGCAACCCAGCCCGGCGCCGGTGCACCACATGGGGGGACACTGCGGCATCCGCCGCCTCGGTCGCCGCCGCCACCCAAGGGCGGTCGGCGACCACCGCACACGAGGTGGCCCGCAGGTCCGCGGCGACCACCTGGGCGGCCAGCGCGCCGGTGAGTACCTCATGCGGGTCACCGTCGGGGACGACCACCCACCCATAGAGCACCTGCGCCGCCACCCACCACCCCGGCGGGGCATCGACACCGGACGGTTGCCATGCCCTCTGCCGCGCTGTGGCCATCAGTTCGCGGTCAGACAACGCCCCCCAGGGCAGTACCCGACGCCGCCGCACAACCCCTCCCATACTGACCCGCCCGACACGACCCTGTGCCAGTATGCCGCCAGCGGTCCGCCGGGTGGATTCCGCTCCCTGTCGCCCCCTGTCCTCGCCAACAGTTGCTGACAGGGAGGGGGCCGGCGTCGAATCCGCCCTCCGTGGGTGCGTACCCATCCCGCACCGCGCCGCTCACATCCAGGCCGGGCACCGGGTCCGGTACTTCACCGCCGCCGAGGACGCCTACCAGCAGCTGATCGCCCAGCATGTGGACTACGCCGAACGGGCCCTCACCACGCACATCGCCCGCCAGCACAACGGTGCGGCATAACCCCACACACAGGTAGGCATGGCCCGTACAAGCAGACCGCACCACCAGGCCACATCCGCCCACCCGGTAGGCCCTCTCCGCGCGACTCGGCACGGGCCAAGACACCACGGTAGGCCGTCGTTTCGACGGTCCCCCCGGCTGCGGTAGCTCCGGCCCCTCCACCACCTCAGATGGTCAGGTGGGGGGTCACCTTCCTTTCAGAGACTTGGTGTCCGTCGGCCGTCTCGCTGGCGCTCGACCGCCTTGGGGACACCACTATCGAAGCGGTCACCTCGCTGGCGCTCGGTCACCGCTGCTGTGCCCGCCGCCGGCCCCTCGCCGGGGGCTCGGGTCCGTCGTCGTGGTTGTTTTTTCCCCGGCCGCCCGACTTCGTCAAGGGTGGGTGCGGACTCCACGGCAAGGGCCCGATGAACCTGCCCAGAGGTTCCCGCCGGCCCACGCCTCGCCGGGCTCGCTCGCTGACGCGAGACCGTCGACAAACTCTGCTCAGAACCCCCGCACCTCCTCGCTGCGCTCGGACCGCTGCGCCCGGACCGCTGCGCCCGGACCGCTGCGCCCGCCCCTTGAGCACTCCGTGCTCGGGCGGCCCGGGGAAATGGTTGGCAGGACCCACCTGCTGGCATCGGGGTCGCGTTTCGTACCGGGCCTCACGAAGTGAAAGGGGCACACCATGACCAGGGAGACCACGACCAGCACCCGGACGCCGAAGAAGGCGACGCGGGGGACGGTGCCGTACGAGGACCAGACGATCAGCACCCGTGCGATCGCCCTGCTGGCCGGTGAGCAGCACGCTTCGATCGACGTGCACGGCGCGGGACAGGACGGCGCCCGGTTGTCGGTGGTGTGGGGGACGCTGCTGCTGGGCTTCTCCGCCCTCGACCAGGTTGACGCGCTGGTCGAGGCGTTCGCCGACTCACAGAGCGCGGCCAAGCGGATTCCCGAGCGCCTGGACCCGAAGATTCTCAGTGCGGAGATCGGGGACGAGGCCTACCTGCCCGCGATCAGCGTCGGGTTCCGTGAGGTCCCCCGCTACGGGGTGAGCGTCCAAACTCTGGCACCGGGCCGTTTGGACAGTTGGGCGCACCGGCGCAGCTGTTTGCACATCCGGGTCGGGGTGCTGTTGTTCCGGGTGCTCGACCAGTCTGCGCACGCCAGCACCCTCGGCATGCTCACCCGCGCCGCGGCGATCGCTAAGGCCACCTTGCCGCAGCACTCCTGAACCGCTGGGAGGGTGTGGGGCACAGGTTGTCCCCACCCTCCCGGTTATCCACAGAGCACCGGTCAGTTGGGCTCGAGGTTACCGCTGGCGCGGCACCCTCGAGCCCAGCTACCCCGACCCATCCAGAGACGTCCACCGAGCAAGGGACACCCACCATGATCACCTACACCGTCCGCACCGACCGCTCCGAGACCGGCGCGGCCACCACCAACGACGACGCCCTCGCCGAAGCGCTAGCCACCGTCTTGATGCTGCATCAACATCACGCCGCGGCCGAGTCGGGCACGCCGATGGGCTCGTGCACCGTCCGCGTCGGCGACGCCGAGCCGATCCTCATCAAGGACTCACCGCCCAGCGGCGACGACCACCGCGACCGCGCCAACCTGGCAGCGTTCCTCACCCAGCTCTACCGCGACCTCACCGAGGACCCCCTTGCGATGCTGCCCACCATCGAACCGCCCGCGCCCGCATGAGCACCGGGCGAACCGACTACCGATGCGGAACCAGGCCGGGCGCTGCGCGCCACCTTCCGGCCTGGTGCTGTCCTCGCCGCCGACAGAGCGGCGGCGAGAGTGTTGCCTTCTCCTGCCCGCTGGGCTCTCAGTGTGGCGGGTGCTCGTCGCTGCGTACCCCTGGCCCGCTGCGCTCTACCAGGGGCCATGCCCGCCTGCGGCGGGTACTGCGCTCCTGCTCACCCGCCGTCCCTTCGTTCCTTGCCAGCGGGGCCGAGGAAAGGTTGGACCGGCCAGAGACGGGACATCCAGTACCAGGAAGGAGACATCATCATGGCTATCTGCGCACCGTGCCGGGTGCCACATGGGGCCGAGCAGTGCGAGGACACCCAGGCGGGTCGGTGCGGTGTGACCCGAGCGTGTTATTGCCAGCACAAGACCCGCCCGGTGGACACCGCCGAGGTGAGTCCGGGCCCGGAGCGGGAAACACCCGCGGACAACGGCACGGGCAGCGTCGGGGCCATCCGGCACACTGCGGAGAACGAGGGGAGGGCACCGTGATGAGTGCAGCACCATCCGGGCCGGACCACGGCTACGAGGAGCCCTTCGACGATCCTGCGGAGGGCCCCATCGAGGCCGGGGATCTGCTCGATGACCCGCGGACCGACGCCGAGGCCCTGTGCCTGTGCTCCTTGCTGTGGTCCAGTTCGTCTGTGGCCCGCACCATCACCGCCACCCTCACCCCAAGCGACTTCGAGCGGCCGGTGTACCGGGAACTGTTCGAGCTCATCGCCGCCCAGATCGAGGCCGGCACACCCCACGATCCGGCGAGTGTCGCCGCCGCCCTCACCCAGACGGGAAGGGCGGCTGGGCACCGGGGCACTCAGCTCAGCCGTGCCCTCTCCGATGCCACCATGGCCGGAGGTGCCCCCGAAGCGGTCGGGCACTACGCGATCACCGTGGTCTGCGCCGCCTACCGGCGCGGCTTCCACGCTGCCGCAAACTCGCTGACCGAAGCCGCGGAGCAGCTACCCCAAGACCAACTGTTCCCACACCTGGTGAGCATCGGGCGCGCACAACGCACGGCCACCCAACGCCTGGCTGACATCAGCAGCGTGCTCGGGCAGCCCCCGATCAGCAGGGCGGGCGGCAAGACTGAGACCGACACCGTGAAGGAGCAACCGTGAGTACCGACGACGACAACACAGCCGCGATGGCACCGACCTCGCCACCGCTACAGAACTCATCTATGCAGTGGCCCGCGACACCCACGCCCCCGCCGCCCGCTGCGCCGAAGCCGCCGACCACCTGCACCAGGTGAACCAGCACCTGCACGCAGCCAACGAGGAGGCCCGGCGGTTCCATGCCGCCATCGGCCACGTGGGCATCCAGTACCCCCTGGGGTGATTGCCGTGAGTGATCGCCACCGCGGATGCTGGTGGGTCTACCGGATAGATCAGATCATGGGTGAGGGAGCCTCGCTGACTCCCAGCCAACTCAGCGAGCGTTGCGTCCGCTTCACCTCGCAGTGGGCAGCGGTCGTGGCGGCCAGGCCCTAACCGGGCCGGTACGTCGTCGCCGATCATTGGTGGTTTAGCGGCGGGTGATGTGTTCGGTGAGAGGGTCTGCGGCGTAGGAGGGTGCGCCTGGCGGGGCTGCGACTCCGGTGGCGGGGGATACCCAGACGGTCAGTGTGGGGGTGTCGAAAGGTTGCACTCGGTGGGTGCGGTAGCGGTGTGTGTGGTGACCACCGAACAACCCGTCACCACCGAACTGCAGCACGAGCACATCCAGGTCGAGACCGACACGACTGCCGGCGACCCCCGTGACGACCACCGCTGTTCGAGAAGGAACACGCCTCAGTGCGGAAGTTGATGCGCACGACCATAGCGACGCCTTGCCGCCGCCTAAGGGGTGATGCCAGGTCGTTGGAGTGGTGTCGAAACCAGAGCCCGGTCAGCGGTGCAGCGGGGGCCGTACCCCAGGGTGCGAGAGGTAGGCCCTCGGCCGTCGGGGTCAGTCGCCCGCTTTGGTGACGCCGAACATCAGGACTCGCCGGTCGATGTCGTAGAAGACGGACTTGGTGTTCTTCAGCACGTCTTGCAGGTTGTCGGCGTCCTCTGCGGTGACGGTGAGCACCTCTTCCCAGGCGCCTTCGTCGAGGACGAGCTGAAGGGTCCAGGTGCCGTGTTCCGCGGCTTTGCCCGCGGTCCAGGTGAACTGGTAGTGGCTGAGTTGGCGCACACGCAGACTGTCGTCGGTCATACGCTGAGTGGGAGGCATGTCATGTCCTTCCGAAAGGGTGGTGATGACGAGCGGGAGGAATGAACCGCCGCCGGCGATAAGGTCCAATAACCCAGACCGGCGACGCCCGCTCACACCGCCACCGGCGACGCAGCATCAGATGAGGCTGAGAACATCAAGTCAAACACCGGCATCGAGGACACGCAGAACGAGTACGGATAACACCGCGGGGACTCACTCCGGGTTCCCCGCTTAAGAACGTCCGGCAATTGATGTGACTGGTGGGGCGGATGTTGCTGGTGTGTCGTTGCGGGTTGGGGCACGGACCCCGGCTTGATCATGGGATTGCTGAAGTCCTACTGATCACCGGGAGGGTCCGTGCCCCTGCTGCCAGCATCCCTGACCGAACCCCTGTGGGTCCAGTTCTCCGCGCTGTTGAATCAGGACGATCGCCCCGAATTCGCGGCGACGCATCCGTGGGGGTGTCACCGCCGCCGGATCCCTGATCGGGTCGTGTTCAACCACGTGCTCGCCGCCCTGGTCCATGGCAGCGGTTACGAAGGCATCGCCACCCCAGGGTGTTCGGATCGCACGATCCGCCGCCGACTGGCCGAGTGGGCCGAGCGCAACGTGGGGGTGGAACTGCTCAAAGCCGCGCTCGCCGCCTACGACCAGATGATCGGCCTGGACCTCGACGACCTCTCATTGGATGGGTCGATCACCAAATCCCTCTGCGGAGGCGAACTATCGGGTCGGTCCCCGGTCGATCGCGGTAAGCAAGGCACCAAACGCTCGGTGGTCACCGACGGGCGCGGCATCCCCCTCGCCCTCGTCGCCGCCGGCGCCAACCGGCACGACTCACCCCTGTACGAACCCACCATGCGCCAGATCCCGGACATGATCGGAGCACTGCCCGAGCGGCCGTGTGTGCACCCCGACCGCGGCTACGACTCCACCCCGACACCGGGACCTGCTCGACGAACTCGGCTACGTCCACGAGATCGCCCGCAAACCCATCCCCGCCCCCATCCAGGCCGGGAAACGGTGGGTCGTGGAACGCACCCACTCCTGGATGAACGGCTACGGCAAGATCCGCCGCTGCACCGAGAAACGCCGCAGCACCGTCGAGTTCTCCCTGCACCTCGCCGCCACCCTCACCGTAATCCGCCGCCTCATCAACGAAGCCCGCACCCGCTATCGCCGGCCAACCCGACCCACCACCCGCCGACTCAAGTAGCCAGCACCTTGTGGGAGGTTTGGCCGGGCTGCACGATGTTCATCACGCTGGCGATGTTGTTCAGATCGGCTGGTGCGTACTTGGTGGTGGCCGCCTTGGCCGCGGCCTGCACCGTGGGGTCCAGGG
>JAABUR0100009601.1_pt1 | contig 10843 bp, 12 predicted proteins | sample 5560091 | NCBI WGS metagenome assembly JAABUR01 (sample SAMN10711879, study PRJNA513375) | rock metagenome | isolation source: Antarctica rocks | place: Antarctica: Victoria Land, University Valley sud
CCAACGTGTTCCCAAAGCAAAAATAGGTGTCTCAGCAGGCGAACCTGCAAAAGCCTATTCTCAGCACGGGCGGAACATTCGTGGCTCCCGTTTCCTGTTTTATACTTTCCGTTGTATCTGTATGCTTCGATTATACCCGAAAGACAAATATCGTGCCATAGGAATGGCACGGCACTATTCATCTCCCCCATAAATGGGGAAGACTTCCGCGCTTTTCGTTAAGTTGGTTTGAGCCTGTTTCACATCTAAAAAGGCTGTGGAACGGACCGATCTATACTACCTTGACGGTCTACTAGTAGACTAACCTAGTAGAATAGACAGGTTGATTTTAGCCTGCTTCGCTTCTGAAAAGGGCCGATGAATAGACCCATCTGTTCTACCAAGTCAGACCACTAGCGTAGTTGAGGAAAGAACAATGATCCAAGACAGCATAGAGCGCCAGATCACCATTCGGGCACCAAAAGAGCGGGTATATAGCGCAATCACCGACCCGGAACAAATCGTCTCCTGGTTTCCTGACGCGATTAACGGGACACTTGAAGTGGGGGCTACGCCGACAATCGATTTTGGAAAGGACACCGTATACCAAATCCATGTGGTCGCGGCAAATCCGCACGATTATTTTGCCTACCGCTGGGTTCCTGGAAATGCCGACGGCACCAACGGTTTCACGGGTGATGTGCTCGCAGTCCCAAATACGTTGGTTGAGTTCCGCCTGGTGGATGACCCAAAAGGTACGGCGCTCACGTTAAGGGAAAGCGGTTTTTCAATCCTGCCTAGGGTAGTCTCAGAGAAGAAGTTCAAAGAGAATTCCGGCGGCTGGGATTATATGCTGGATCGCCTGGAAAAGTTGTTCTCACAAGAATGACGGCATTAGCAGAGGTATTTAAAGCACTGGGAGACCCGATCCGTCTGGAAATCGTCCAACGACTATCCAGAGGCGAGTCCGTTACGATCGGAGATGTTTCCGGCGACCTAGGCGTCACGCGTCAAGGCGCACGAAAACATCTCCAAGTATTGGTCGATGCGAATATGGTCAAGCTCGAACCGAAGGGCCGAGATGTCTATGTTCGCCTCGAAACCAACTCCCTGGGCGACGCCAAGGAGTTTATTGCCGAAGTCGAGAAGCGGTGGGATTCCAGACTCGAAGCACTGCGTCAGTTTGTGGAAAACAATCCCTGAATTGGGTTGAGGGCCAGGTTAATAACCGGAGGGCGTTGTTGCATAGATGCCATTATCCCATCTAAGCCAGGCAATTGAGTGATCGCTAGGCTAAGAAGTGAAAAACTATTTATGCAACAACGCCGTGCAGGTTTACTTTGCGCCGATGTCGCCTTTTTCGGAAGACGGCTCGGCGAGAATGATCCGTCCGGTGGGCTGCTGGACGGTGCCTTTGCGCTCGAACTTGCCCCAGCCGACGAGGGAGCCGCGGACGGCGAAGACGAGCGACTTGACGATGACGTAGTACATGAGCTGGCGGTAGACGAAGCGCTGCAAGAGCAGCCAGACCAGCAGCTTCTTGTCCTCGCGGTCCAGGCGGAAGGCCAGCCACGCGCCGAGCATCTCGATGGCCGAGAACAAGGCCCAGTAGCCGAGCAGCATGGAGGCGTTCTGGTGGCCCGTGTTCGGCGCGATGAAGTGGCTGTAGATCAGCGACCAGACAATGGTCAGGTCCACAATCGGCGCGATGGCCTGGAAGCCGATCTGGTAGACCCAGAGGGACGGCATCGCGACCGTGCCAAACGCGCCGAAACGCGGGTTCAGCAGGGCGGACCGGTGCTTCCACAGGCACTGCAAGGTGCCGAAGGCCCAGCGGAAGCGTTGCTTGGCGAGGTCGCGCAGCGTGTCCGGCGCTTCGGTGTAGGCCAGGGCGGCGTTGTCGGTGACGATCCGGTAGCCCAGCTTGCGGATTTTGAAGGTCAGGTCGGTGTCTTCGGCCAGCGTCTGCGACGAGTACAGGCCGGCCAGAATCACGGCGTCCTTGCGCCATGCCCCGACCGCGCCGGGGACCACCGTGATGCAGTTCAGGAGGTCGAACGCGCGCCGGTCGAAGTTCTGGGAGGTGATGTACTCGACGGCCTGCCAGATCGTCAGCGGATTGTTCCGGTTGCCGACCTTGACGTTGCCCGACACCGCGCCGATGGCGGGGTCGGCGAAGTGGCGCACCAGTTTGTGAATGGTGTTCGGGTCGAACACCGTGTCGGCATCCAGAGCAACGACAATCTCGCCCCGGCACTGCTTGATCCCCTGGTTCAGGGCGGATGCCTTGCCGCCGTTGGGCTTTCGGATGACCGTGACGCGCGGGTCCGCGCCGTAGGCCGCCGAGACGACTTGGGCCGTGTCGTCTTTGGAGCCGTCGTCCACGACCAGAATGTCCAGGTCGGGATAGTCCGAGGACAGCAGGGTCGCGATGGTCTTGTTGATGACCTTCGCCTCATTGTAGGCGGCGATGACGACGCTGACGGCGGGCGCATAGGCCGTGTCGAAGACCCGCGTCCGCTCGCGCCGCGCCTGGATGGTCGCCAGGACGCCCATGAAGACCATCCGGCTGACGCCCAGCCCGATCGCCAGCAGGAACAGGACGGTAAAGCCCGTTCCGACCCAGTAGCTGAGGTCGAAGATCGCGCGGTCTAAGGTCACGCCCCAGGAGTTCACGGCGGGGAACAAGACTGACTTCGGCTTGCCGACGAGGGCCGAGACGGGGACGAACTTGTAGCCCCTGGCCTGCAAGCCTTCGATGATGCGCGGCAAGGCCTTGACCGTTTCGGCCCGCGTGTCGCCGCCGGCGTCGTGGAGCAGTACCGCATTGCCGTTGTTCGCGTTCGCGAGGACGTTCTTGGCGATCTCGTCGGCGGTGATTCCTACCTTCCAGTCATTCGGGTCGATCTTGCAGCCGATGAACAGGTAGCCAAGCTGATCGCCCTGATAGATCGGGTCGAAGTCTTCCTCGGTCGCCGGCTCCGAGTCCGCGTCATTGGGCGAGCGCCAGAGCGTCGTCATGTGGCCGGTGACGGCCTCGATGATCCGCTGGGTGGCGTCCAGTTCCAATTTCGTGCGCAAGGGCCGGATCTTGTTTATTTCCGGGTGCGTGTAGGAATGGTCGCCGATCTCCATGCCCTCATTCCACTCGCGGGAGAGCAGGCCGGGATGGGCCTCGACGTTCTGGCCGACCACGAAGAAGGTCGCCGGGACGTGGTAGCGGTGCAGGATGTCCAGAATCTGCGGCGTCCAGCGCGGGTCCGGGCCATCATCGAAGGTCAGGGCGATGTAGCCTCTGGCCTTCTTGCCCTGGGCGTTGGTCAGGCCGTTCGGCAGCGTGTTCGCGCCGCTGGCCTGGTCCACCAGGCCCGTCCGACGGATGACCCACTGCGAGGGGTACTTGGTGAACCGCTCCCCCGTAACCAGGTTCCGTCCATTCACCGTGATCGTCCGGGCGCCGTCCGTGGGCGGCTGGACGACGTCCAAGACGTCGCCTTCCCCGATAAAGGTCGTGCCGAATTCCTTGCCATACGTCACCTGCGAAAGCCGCTGCGGGTCGAAAGCCGCCAGCGACGCGGCCTGCCCTTTGCCGAAGAAACTCCACAGGCTGGGGTCTTCCTTGCCGAGTTCCCAGACGGCCGCGCCCAGCGTGTGGTAGGGCAGGGCGGCGCGCATCTGGTTCCAGTTCGTGGTCGCGTCCTGGAGCCAGACCGTGTGCGAAACCTCTTTGATGACTGCCCCGCCGGACTCGTCGCTGTAGGTAAAGTAGGGGCTGAGGCTAACGGGGTCAATGTGGATGATGCCGTCCTCGCCGAAGCGGTTCTGCTGGGCGACCTGGGCGGCCTGCTGGAACGACATGTCCGACGCCTGCGTCGTGCCGTCCACCCAGTCGTAGCCGTAAGCGCCCAGGCCCAGCACCACTTTGCTCGCCGGGACCTGCGCCAGCACGCCCGACAGCTCCGACTGGAACCAGTCCTGGCCCGAGATCGGGCCGGCGGGGTTCCCGTCGGCGTGCTGATCGTAGAGCATCGGGATCACGAAGTCGTTGACCCGCGCCAGCGTCGGCAGGTCGTAAGCGGCGCTGTCCGTCTGCACGTCCTGAGTCACGAGAAGGCCGAGCGGGTGGAACGTGGCCGCAAGCTGCGCCGCAAAGCGCGTCATGCCCGCCCGGTCGGCGTCCTGGTCCGTCTCAAAGTCAAGGTTGACGCCCTGATAATGCCCCTTGACGATGTAATCTTTGAGCTGGGCAATGACGGCGGCGCGCTTGGCCGGGTCCGCCAGCAGGCTGCGAAGCCAATCGGTGCGGAACTTGTCGCCGTCGTAGTTTTGGATCACCGGCAGGATGGCGACGCCGTGGCTTCGGGCCTGAGCCAGCGCGATGTCGTCGTTGCTTTGGGCATAGTTTTCGGCATTGGCCGCCGTCTTGGCGGTGAACTGGGCGATGGACTTGATGCCCCCGCCCCCCGGCGACAGCAGGAGCCAGACCGGCAGCAGGTGCGTCGTCTGCCCGATGTGCTGGGTCAGCGAGTCCACGGCGGCCTTGTCGTTGCCCTCGAAAAAGGCGGCGCGGACCGGGCCGGCGACATGACCGGGGGCAACGGCAGCGGCGGGGATTGCCTGCGGGCGGCTTTCCCGGTTAATGGCTTCGGTCAGGCTCCGCTTGGCCTGCTGCACCGGCTGATTACGGTTCAAGACGAAGTGCAGCTTGGCGCGCGTCTTCGGGTCCGTTATGGAACGCGCCGCCGGTCCCAGCGTCTTGGGACGCGCTTCCGGCAGGGCGGGCGCCAAGCCCAGCCGCGAGGCGGCTAGGGAGATGGAGGGCAGCTTGGGGCTGAAGAGGATGCTGACGGCGAACACGAGGCCCGCCAGCAGGCCGATGATGCCCACGACAATGAAGAAGTACGAGACGATGCCCCAGCGCCGGTTCGTCTCATCAAAAAAAATGGGTCTCTGCCCTGGCTCGTTCACGTTAGGTTTCGCTCCGTTGATGTCTGCGGCTTCCGCGCCGCCCTGCTTCTTATCGCTAACTGCTATAAGAGCGTCGAGGCAAGCGGAAAAGTTCCCCCCGGCGGCTTTGATTTGTGAAAAAGAGTGCAAACTAGTTGACTTGCGGGGCGCGATGTGTTATACTCACTCCCGGAAAAACTTTAGGGAAACTTTGAGAACCGCCCGCGCTGAAGGGGGCTGCGATGGCCGACGAAGACACGCCGAAACGGGTTGACGAGGACGAAGAAACGCCGCACATCGCGGTGCCTTCGCATGACCCGCTGCCCCCGCCGCCGGAAATCCACTTCACTCGCCCCGCGCTGGATCGCCGTTCCATCAGCCGGCAACCGACCTCGACCGGCGGAAAAACCGGTGTGCAAACTGAGGGGCCAGCCGGCCATGGGGCTGGTCTAGCCGCTGGGTTCAGTTTCGTCGCGAGCATCCTGGCCGGCCTGCTGGCCGGCACCTGGCTGGATGCCCACTTCAACCACAGTCCTACTCCCTGGTGGACGATGGGGATGGCGCTGGCCGGGACGGGCGTCGGCTTCACGAATATGTTCAAACTGCTGTCGCGTGGGAGCCGACGCAAACCGTAATGAGCTTGGCTGCATGATCACGACACGTTTATCCAGGCCTGTTTCAGCGGAGAATGCCCCCTTGAAAGCGTCGGCGTCCCTGCCCGGCTTTCGCCGCCTAGCGGGAGCCGCCTGCACTGTAGGGGCGCTGCCCATCGCCCTGCTGCTGCTGACCGGGCGTATCTGGCCCGCCGTCAGCGTCGCCGTGGGCGTAGGGATCAGTCTGGGGGTTTGCGGCCTGCTGTTTTTGTTCGTCGAGCGCGTCATGCCGATACTCTTCGGCATGGTGCGCGGCGGGGCCGGTGCGGCTGCCGCGCAGGGATCGCAAGTCCAGTTCCTGTTGCTGCTGGGGGCAAAGCTGGCTTTTATCGCGCTGGTCGGCGCTGCTTTCCTCACTCTGCGCCACATCAACCCGATCGCCGTCATTATCGGCTTCGTGCTGGGCCAAAGCGCTATTGTCCTGTCCGCCATCCGCTTCCGCAACACGAAATAACACGACAACATTATGGAACTTCTGCCCTGGACGACGTATGCTTTTTTCATCTTTCTGACGTCATTGATCACGCTGCTTGTCTGCGCCTGGGCCGCCGCCCCGCGCGCCCGAGTGCCGGGCCGCCTTCAGGCCGGGATGGAGCTGATGCTGGATGGCCTTCGGACGATCTTTTTGGGCGCGATGGGGCCGGGGGGTGAGCGTCACCTGCCGCTGGTCTTCGGCCTGTTCTTCTACATTCTTTTTTGCAACATGCTGGAGCTGATTCCCGGATTCCGCGCGGCCACCGCCAACCCGAGCACAACCATCGGGCTGGGGATTATTGTCTTCTTCTACACGCAGTACGTCGGCATCACGTCGAAGGGGTTGAAAGAATATCTGAAGCATTTCGTCGGCCCGCTTTTGGTACTGGCCCCTTTGTTCATCGTCATTGAAATCCTGGGCGAGTTCATCAAGCCGTTCTCACTGGGGATGCGCTTGTTCGGCAACATCTATGCTGAGGACGTGATGAACGATCTGGCCGCCGGTGCCATCCACATCGGGCCGCTTAACTTCCCCTTGCAGATCATCGTCTATCCGCTGCAAATTTTCACCGGCGTCATCCAGGCTTTCATTTTCGCCATGCTGACCTGCGCCTACATCGGCATCATGGCGGAGACGCATCATAGCGAAGAAGGCGACTTCGTCGTGCCGGACGCGCCCGATCACAATGTCAAAGAAAACACCCGTGCCCACGCACCCGTGGTACACTAAGGAGAGAAACAAATGGCTGGAACGTATTTTGGTCTGCTCGCGCTGGGCGTTGCCCTGATGCTGCCGCTGGCGGCGGTCGGTGTCGGTATTGGAGAAGGCATGGTCTTCGCCGCCGCCATCCAGGGCGTTGCGCGTCAGCCCGAAGCCGAGGGGCGCATCCGCAACCTGATGTTCGTGACCTTCGCCCTGGTCGAGACCCTGTTCATCTTCACGCTGGTCTTCTTCTTCGCCCTGCGCGGGCTTCTGCCGTCCACCGAGCAGGTGCAGGCGATGATGAGCGCCCACTGATTCCATCGGGGGTGACGTAGATTATGAACCTTGTGCAACAACTCGGCATCACGCCGACCCTGCTGCTCACGCAGGTCGTGGGATTTCTGATTTTGATGGCCCTGCTGTGGCGCTTCGCGTTCGGCAGGATCTTCGGGGTCATAGACGAGCGACGAGACAACATCAAGGCGGAGTATGACCAGCTTGAGGCCAACCGCGCCCAAATGGATGAGCTGCGGCGGCAGTACGAGCAGCGTCTGGCCGGCATCGAGGCCGAGGCGCGCACGAAGATTCAAGCGGCGGTGCAGGAAGCGCAGGCGCTGCGCGATAACCTTGTCGCCGACGCGCGCCAGCAGGCGGAGACGATTATCGCGCAGGGCCGAAACGAGAGCGAGCGCGAGCGGCAGGCGGCGTTCCTGGCGATGCGTCGGCAGATCGTGTCCATCGCCATGACGGCGGCCGGAAAGGTCGTCGGCGAGAATCTCAGCGATGCCCGGCAGACCAAGATGGTGGACGACTTCATTGGCAGCGTCGGGATGGGGGCCGTCAGCGAGAGCGGGCGCGGCGTGTCCGGCAACACCATCGCCAATGGGTCCGGCGGCAACGGGTCGGCGAAAGGCGCGGCGTCCTATTGAAAGACATCCGAGTCGCCCGGCGCTATGCCGCCGCCCTGTTCGGCGTTGCCAACCGGGACGAGATTCTGGACGCGGTGGCGCAGGACTTGACTCTCGTGGGCCGCTTCCTCGAGGAAGTGCCGTACCTGCGCGCCGTGCTGATGCAGCCGATGGTCTCGGTCGCCCGCAAGAACACCGTCGTGGACGAAGCCTTCGGCGACCGCGTGACCGCCTCGACGCTGAACTTTCTCAAGCTGCTGATCCGCAAGCGGCGCGAGGACCTGGTGGGCGAGTGCATCCGCGAGTTCCGCGCCCTGCTGGCCGAGCACACGGGCACGGTGGACGCCGAGGCGTGGACGGCGGTCCCTATGACGCTGGCGCAGCAGGAAGAGTTGGTACGAAGCCTGCACACGCTGACCGGCAAAAAGGTCCGGCTCCTCGCCGAAGTGGACCGGACGCTGGTCGGCGGGGTCGTGGTGCGAATCGGCGACACGGTCATTGACGGCAGCGTGCGCGGAAAGCTGGAGCGTTTGGAGCGGCAGTTGTTAGGGGCGAACGCCCTGGGAGGAAGTGTCTAAGTGGCGATCAAGCCGGAAGAAATCACATCCATTCTCGAACGGGAACTGGAGTCGTATAAGTCAGACATCGAAGAAGTGGGGGTCGGGACGATCTTGCAGGTCGGCGACGGCATCGCGCGCATCTACGGCCTTCAAGACTGCATGGTCGGTGAGCTGCTGGAGTTCCCCGGCGGCGTGCAGGGCATGGCGCTGAACCTGGAAGAAGACAATGTCGGCGCGGTGCTGCTCGGCCCGGAAACGGGCATCAAAGAGGGTGACACGGTCAAGCGGACGGGCAACATCATCCAGATTCCCGTCGGCGAGGCCCTCGTCGGCCGCATTGTCAACGCGCTGGGGCAGCCGATTGACAACAAGGGGCCGATTGCGTCCACCGAATTCCGCCGCCTCGAAACCCGCGCGCCGGGCGTCGTCGAGCGCCAGCCGGTCAAAGAGCCGCTGCAAACGGGCATCAAAGCCGTAGACTCGATGATCCCCATCGGGCGCGGCCAGCGCGAGCTGATCATCGGTGACCGGGGCACGGGCAAAACGGCCGTCGCCCTGGACGCGATCATCAACCAGCGGGATACAGATGTTTACTGCATCTATGTCGCCATCGGCCAGAAGTCCAGCACCGTCGCCAACGTCCGCACGGCGTTGGAACAGGCCGGCGCGATGGACTACACCACGATCGTGGCGGCCACGGCGGACGACCCGGCCTCGCAGCAGTATATCTCGCCCTACACCGGGGCGTGCATCGGCGAGTGGTTCCGGGACAACGGCAAGCACGCCCTGATCGTCTACGATGACCTGTCCAAGCAGGCCGTCGCCTACCGCCAGGTGTCCCTGCTGCTGCGCCGCCCGCCGGGCCGCGAGGCGTATCCGGGCGACGTCTTTTACCTGCACTCGCGCCTTTTGGAGCGGGCCGCCAAGCTGTCCAACGAGCTGGGCGGCGGCTCGCTGACGGCCCTGCCGATTATCGAGACGCAGGCAGGCGACGTTTCGGCGTACATCCCGACCAACGTCATCTCGATCACCGACGGCCAAATCTTCCTGGAAACGGACCTGTTCAACTCCGGCGTCCGGCCCGCCATCAACGTCGGCGTTTCGGTCTCGCGCGTCGGCGGCAACGCCCAGACGAAGGCGATGAAGGACAAGAACGTCGGCGGCCAGCTCAAGTTGCAGCTGGCCCAGTTCCGTGAAGTGCAGGCATTCTCGCAGTTTGCGTCCGACCTGGACAAAGCGACGCAGGCCCAGCTTTCGCGCGGCCTGCGCCTGGTGGAAGTCCTGAAGCAGCCGCAGTACCAGCCCATCCCCTTGGAAAAGCAGGTGCCGATCATCTACGCCGCCAACACGGGCGCTTTGGATGATGTCCCCGTCGAGGCCGTGCGTCGCTTCGAGGCGGAGTTCAACGCCTTTATTGCCGACAAGTACCCGGAAGTGCCCGAAACCATCGCCCGCGACAAGGTACTGAGTGAGGGGACGGTGGACGCCTTGAAAAAGGCCATTGCCGCCTTCAAGGCACAGTTCAAGGCGTGACAGACCGACAAAGCCCCGGCCAATCTGGCCGGGGCTTTTTCATGTGCCACCGCTTGACTTTTCCGCCGCCGCTTGCTACACTGTTATTACTTCGGGGAGGTAAACGATGGGTGTCCCATCAGTGGTTACACGCCGTCAAGTAGCTGAATATTTTCTTCGCTTAGAAGCTGATAAGAATGATATTCTTGCTATCAAATTGGCTTCAGATATCTTCTCTAACGATGCTGACTTTTTTCAGCAATATCGAGCATATGCCAATGTGTGCAAAAATGAAAAGCGTGACAGCCCCGTGCTGGTCTGGACTGTAGGAGTACCCGGTGATGATCGCTTTCAAGACATTAAAGAATGGCGGCTAGAAAAAGTAAATCTTGATGAGCTGTATAGCTGTGCAATGGGCAGAAACATGAAAACTGAACTGGATGCAGTCAAAGGCAACCTAAAAACACTGACAGCATTAATGAAAAATAACCCTTCTAACTACCCTGAATTTGACTTGTCGCGTATTCCTAGTGATAATGAGAAGCAAATTGCTATCGGCGTTGCTCACTCTATAACTGGGCGTCAAGGTAGTATAGAATTAATAGACGGAGCACATAGAGTAGTGAGCATGATCGCGAACGATGTGAGCTATATATTTGCTTACCTTGCAGTTCTGAAACGGTAATATTGTTGGCGTGTGAACCCGCCGTGCTTACATGAGGAGTTTTTAAATGAAATTGAATGTCATCACTATCATTCTATGTGCAGGTTTGGTGGTAGCAATAGATTTGAGCATTCACAATGTTCATGCCCAGCAAGTGCCTATGCAGCATGAAAATAATTCTGAAATTGTCACCACACAAGAACTCCGTTTGGTAGATAAGAAAGGTCATCTTCGCGCCATCCTTAACAGCGATGGGATAACTATGAAGGACGATATTGGTAATGATCGGATACAAATCGGCTTCTCAGGAGAAAAATCGGATGAGGAGCCTGAGATTGATTTATCAAGATGCGCGTAAGACCCCTTTCTTTAGATATGGGGATATAAGCGCGTCTGGCGAAGCCAGACATATTGTGGCGTTGCGTTTCCCTGCAAGTTCGGGT
>JAABUR0100009602.1_pt1 | contig 10843 bp, 14 predicted proteins | sample 5560091 | NCBI WGS metagenome assembly JAABUR01 (sample SAMN10711879, study PRJNA513375) | rock metagenome | isolation source: Antarctica rocks | place: Antarctica: Victoria Land, University Valley sud
CAGCCGCCGCCGCCGCTGCCGCCGCCGCCGGGTTTTGTCGCGGCGGCGCTGGGCGGCGGCGGCGCGGGCGGCGCGGCGGGCGGCGCGGCTGGCCAGCAGCGCGCAAGCGCGGCGCCTGCCGCGGGCGCGGTTGCCGCGGGTGAGGCGTCGGCGACCCCGCGTCAGGAGCGCCATGCGACGAAAGGCGTGAGCGGTGGCGGCGAGGGACCGGCTGGTGGCTCCGGCGCGAGGGCGAGTGCCGAGGCCGTTGACAGCCCGCGAGGCGTGGCGCGGTGGTCCAGCGAAGCGCGCGGCAGCGGCGACAGCGGTGCCGGTGGCGCACGCGGCGCGGCCGCCAGCCTGGCGCGCCGCTGGCTGCCGGGCGTGAGGACAAAGCCAGGTGGCGCCTCATGCGGCTCATGCGCGCCCACTCCTGGGCGCCGCCGGCGAGAGGACTTGATGTGGCAATGCACGGCATGGACGCCGAGTCATGGCATCAAGACTTAAAGTAATGGAAGCAGTTTAATGCGCTGCTGTGCGTGTCGGTGCATGGCAGCGCTGGTCGGGAGGTAGAGGGGGCAAGAGCAGCATGTGTTATGATTGAGACGTGGTGTGGGGCGCAGGCGGCGAGCGGGCGCCGAGCGCGCGGGACAGGAGCGACGCAGATGCGGTGGACACGCCGCTGCGCGCGCGCTTCCGCACGCGCCCCTCCGGCGCGGAGGAGTGAGCCATGGGGGCGCACGGCGGTTCCCCCTCCATGGCCGGCCGCGGCTAAGCCAGCAGCAGTGCCGATGCCATGCGAGCTGTCAGCCGGCCGCGCACCTCGGCTGGAGGGCCGCGTGCGCTCGTGCGACGCAGGCGCGCTGCTGGCGCTGTGCACATCAGGGGCCCCTGCAGCGTGGCGCCGGCCCTGCCCGGGCCAGGCGCCAGGGCCGGCGGGCGCGCTTGGGCCGCTGCTCGCTGGGCGCACAGTGCCTCGGGAGGCCGACATCCACGGAATGTTTTGTGACGTGAGAATGAATGATGCTATGCGCAATGCATGTCAAGAGTTGGGGCGTCAGGAGCGCGCACAGCCGCAAGACGGAAACCTCAGGCGAATTCAAACAGACAGTTCTGCTTTTCGCAAGCGCGCCGGGTGGTGCACTGGCCAGCTGGGCAGCATGGCGCTGGCGACGAGCGCGCTGCCATGCGTTGGCGGGGACAGTGCAAGCTCGCCAGCAGTCCGTTTGCCAGGGGTGCTGCGGTGGGCTGCAGGCGGCTACAGCCGGGCCAGTGTGACTGGACAGCTTGCATGTGCTTATGTAGGTGGAATGTCTTCGTCTTCCGACCTGCGTCCTCTTCTTTTCTCGTACAGGTCAGCTCTAGCAGTTTGAGTGGACCGCGGCAGCAGTGCCTGCCGCGCCGTACATTTTTGGCGCGTATGTGTTTGTGCATGGGTTGCATTGCTAGTGCTCATCCCAGCGCGCACGCGCTCACCGCGCGCGTTCTCACTGCATTTGTGAGGCGTTGTGTGTGCTGGGTCCCGTGTGAAGTGAGGCGGGGGACGCTGGGTGCCCGCTGATATGTCAGCAGCGGCTGAGCGCACCCCTGGACATGCTGGGCATCTTGACCTGTTGAGCAGATTGCTGGCAACCCTGGTTTGCATTCAGCAATCTGCTCGACACGCAGTTCTCTTCTATTTTATACATGGGCGGAGACCGTGATTGCGGGCACTGCGCATGCCAAGGCCCGATGCTGTGATGAGCGCTGCATCAGTACTGTGAGCATGCAATTATGCATTTGTCTTGGGGTCCCTTCTTGACACGTTGTGCCACTGGGGTACCTCCTACTTGTAGCCACATCTCCGCAATTATGCCGCTGTGCATGAGAGCCGCAGCGGCCATGCACGGTGCACCCTTGTGGACGCGCACACAGGCAGGCACGGGGCATCAGGGTGAGGCACAGCATTTTTAGCACCATACAATATTGTACAATGTCCTGCGCCGCCACCCATGGGTGGTCCATTCACCCAGTTTCCAACCAGCTCTGCGGTGCTTCTACTCCGGGGGCGCCTGCCCCGCCGTCGGCTCGCGCCGACGCCGGCGCGTCCCCGCCGGCCGCCGCGAGCTCGTCCGCGTGCAGCCACACACGGTCCCGCAGCTGCTGCGCGGTGCCGCCCCAGAACTGGTCGACCTGCGCGCATGCGTGCGGCCACGTCACGTCGAACAGCTGCGCAGGTCTGTAGCCCGACTGCACACACATACGGCAGCACGAGCACATGCGTTCGCGCTGCGCCCTGCACTCCTGGGTGCCAAGTCCTTTCACTCGATCTGTAATCTCGTGCTCCCCACTGTGATTATTGTGCCTCAAGTGTTCCTATGAAGCAAATTCCACATAACCATTTTACCACACAGATGCACAACAAAGGTTGAACAATTAGTCGGTAACCTCTTCAGTAGAGCCTGCGCCTGGCAGCGCTGCGGCAGCATGCTCCATGCGCATGCAGTGTGGGGAGCCCTCACAACACCACTGAACGAGCAGCAGCAGGGCATTGCCTTGCGCCCCTTGCGCCAGAAGGCGAACGTGGGCGTGAAGCGGATGCCGCGCGCGCCGGCCTCCAAAAAGTCCAGCTGGGCGACGACAAAGGCGTGCGCCGGGTACTGCGCGCCGCGCGGCAGCCGCATCGCCTCATCTAGCAGGGTGGCGAGACGGCAGCAGTTCACACGCACATCACTCGAGAGCTGGTCAGTGCGTCATGGCCACTGCAACGAAGCAGAGCTGGTGCAACGTTGAGTCAAAATCGCGAGTGGCGGCATAGCGGTGTGACCTTGCTGACAGCGCCAGGCAATGGGCTTCCGCGGGCACTGGCGCATGGGGACAACACCTCTGCGTCGACCATACGTACTTGCATACGTGCTGGTAAGCTTGGACCGCAAGCGGTGCATAGCTGGAGGACTTTGCAGCGTGTGGTGCGCAAGTGGGGCAGCAGCAACGCCGCGCCTGGCCGCTCAGGCGGTAGAAGTGCGGGAACATCTCCTGGCAGTGTGTGCACCAGCTGCTGCCGTACTCAACCACCGCCTGCGCGCCCCCCGGGTATGGTATGACCGTTCTGACCGTTGAGCAGGCAGGTTGGTGAGAAGGTGAAGCTGAACCTGTGGTAGAGCTTAAGCAGTTCACTATGGTAACACTTTATCATAGGAACACTTTCCTCTCTTTGTTGTGCACAGTACCCATGGTGCAAATGAGCCATGTTGCTGAGTGCACCGCCACTGTCTGAGCCTGCGTGTGCAGCGCAGGGGGCTGCCCCCCGTGCAGACGAACGCTGTCGTGGGTGCCAGAGCCCTTGCGCGGCCGATGCCCATGCCCCCTAAGCAAGTGCGGGTGAACAAGCCGCGGACAGGACACAAGTGCGCCGTGCTCGCGCCAGGCCGTCGCGGCTGGCGGCGAGCAGGTCGCGCAGCTCCTCATCGGTGCGCGCATACTGCACCCTCCCCTGGACCGTCTGCGGGTTGCCGCATGCGTTTGCTTTCTATGTAGCTGAAACAACAAATAAACTGGACAAGATGCAAAACGCCGCACCTGCTCTGCAGCCATGCCCGCTTGGGAGGAGGCAGCAGTATGCGGCTGACTATTGTTTCCAGCCCCAAATATGTCCTGAGCGTGCCAGGGGCAGGTACAGCAGTCACAACATGCCCCAACACCTTGTAGGGGGGGGCACAGCGGCTGCGGGCCCAGCTGCGCCAAGTGGCGCGCAAGCCTGCTGCTCGCGGACACCCTATAGGTTCGTGAAGTTTATATCCGATTTCCAGTTGGAAGTTCAAGGAGTGTGCTCGGCCAGCTCGAGTGACTGCTTGAGTGATTGACTTGCCCAAGATATGTTGCCATTCTGAGATGGCACTAGACTGCGAGACCTGCAACACTTCGAGAGCTGTTTGGGCGTGAGCATGATGAGCGTGTTATATAGCTCGGCACCCCGCACGGCAGAAGGCGCTGTCATATCTCCGTTCGATGCTGCCGCCGCAGGGAGGCCGCCAGGCAGGCCAGCCATCCTGACTTCCGAGACGTGTGACGCCGCCGCGACTGCGACTGCTGCCCGGCTTGTGTGCGAGTTCAGGAGGCTCGCCACGTCCCCGAGGGAGCACGACAGGTCGGTGGCGGCCTTCTTTCTGAACGAGATCACTTGCGTCATTGAAGCCCGGCGCAAGGTGCAGTCGGAGGTGTGCGCGCGCTCCGCCCCACGCATGCTTGCACGTTTGTCGTGATTGGGCGGATGCACCCCCTGCAACCTGCTGGCATGCCCTGTTCATGACGTGACCGGTTTGCAGCAAGGGAGAGGGAGGCACACCCGCTGGGCCCGTGCTGCCCCTTGCCAGAGCGGAGTGCACCGCATGCAGGCGCCTCTGCCTGCTAGGCTCCAGGCTAGGCACCTGCGGCAGCGCTGCAAACCCTGGCAAGCGCACATAGGCAGCAGCTTGACCAGCAGCGCCATTTTGCAGGTGCTGGCCAGCCTGGCGCCCACGACAGTGCGCCTGCTCGAGTGCACGCGCCTGTTTGCGCCGCGCCAGCCGACGGTTGCCGCCGCGGCGCTGCCGGACGCGGCGCTGCTCTTCGCGTGCACGCGTTTCCTGCGCTTCGGCGCCGCGCACCACCCGCACCTGTTGCTGGACTGCGGCGGCGCGGGGACCGCACAGACTCCCCGGGCGCCCCAGAGGAGAGGGGTCGCCGCGCACGCCCCGCTGGGCGGCGGCGGCGGCGGCGGCGGCGGCGGCGGCGGCGGCGGCGGCGGCGGCGGCGGCGGCGGCGGCTACGACGAGGCACAGCTGTTGCACGGCGCGCCGGGCGGCGAGGATGCACCCAAGGGCGCTGTGGTGGCCGCCGCGCGCTGCCTGGAGGGCCTAGCGGAGCCGAGCGTGGCCTCCGCGCTGCGGCCGGCGGACGTCAAGCGAGCGCGCGCGCAGCTGCTCAGCCTCGTCCTGCACTTGGGGGTGCACCCGCTGTGCGCCCCCAGGCCGCTCGCCTGCCCTGCCCAGCACCGCTGTTGGTGGGTCCTGAGCGTTCAGCAGACCCTTGTGCTCAACCGTCTCATTGCAGCTTGCGGCTCAGACCTGGTGCCGGCGGCCTGCGGGGGCAGAGGGAGCTCCGTGCAACAGAGAAGCGCCTCTGTGACGTCCAACAGAGAGATTTGGCAGTGACAGCGGTTGCCCGTCCTGACCCGCGTGTTCTTTTGGGCGCACAGGTGCTCAGTGGCGGAGCTGGCGGCGGCGACTGCGCCGGGTGGCTGGCTGCGCGGGCGGCTCCTGCGCCTGCGCGGCAGCGGCGGGCGCGGCAGCGAGATGGCTGCGCGCATACTCTCACGCGTGGGCGCACACCCCAGCGATGCGGCGTGCCAGGTGCGGGTCCAAAATTTAACCTGACGTGGCTGCTGGTGCTATCATGCGCGCGGGCGCGCTCAAGGGCGACACAGCACAGGTGTTCAGTCATGCTGTGCTGCCCCGCCGGCGACGGCTCTCCAGGGTATCAGCTGGTTGCTGCCGCCTGTCTCTGCTCGCATTACCACTGCTGGTAGTTGCGACCGAGCACCTCCCTGGCGCAGCCCGCCGACGCGGTGCATGGCCGCCGCCAGGGCAGCGACGCCGATCAGGACGAGGATGCGCTTCTCGAGGACGCCGCCGCCAGCGGCGCGCGGCCCCACGGCGCGCGGCCGCCAGTCGGCCGGCGCGGCTCCGTCGACGTCCGCCCCGCGCCTGTCAGCGCGGAGGACGCGCAGCCGGCTGTGCGCATGCGCATGTCCCTGGACGGGCGCGCGCCGGGGCAGCCGGACGCGCGGGAGGCGCTGCCGGGGATGCCGGTCGAGGGGGTGTGCATGGTGCTGGGCCGCATGCCGGAGGCGCCCGCGCCGGCGTCGTACGCTGACAAGCGGCAGCCCGTGCCCATGGAGGACGCGCCGATGGCGGAGGCGATGGCGGAGCCTGCGCACAGCGCGCCCGTGCCGGGTGCGGTCGCCGCGGCGGCGGCCGCGGCCACGGCGCTGGCGGCCATGTGCCCCTCGTGGCCGCGGCGCCGCAGCGCAAACTTCTGAGCGCGGCAGGCGCGCGGAGCGGCCATGGCTGAGCGCGTGGGCAGCAGGAACACAGGCTGCATGCGTGCAGTATCCGCGTGTGCGCTGCACAGCAGGTCGTGAGGGACTGCGCGAGCACCCCGTAGTGCCGAAGGGGGGCCACTAGAGTGGGTGGTGGGCAACCCTATCAGCCTCTGGCACAGTGCGCGTTGGCCGGCGGAGCGCGAGGTCGGAGACGACGAGACGAGCTGAACCGGGCATGTACATTACTGCGGTTGTGTGTGCTTTTCAGCCCTTGACGAATTTTCACGGGCATTTGGGTGCGGGGCCCGGGCGGTTGCTCTTTGCGTTGCCAATGATGTCGCCTTTCATGTTTTCAGCATTTTGGTGTGGCTGGCTTTGCATCGGCCAACTGCTTGCTCTCAGGGTGCAAGCTTCCTGGGTCGCAGCAAGCGCGATGCTAGCAAGTCGGGTGCCTGGTGCTCCAGCCCCAAATAACCCCCCGGACGGCGGACTGCCAAGCTGCGCAGCCGCGGGTGATTGCACACTGCTGCTTGCAAAGCATGGCGTTGCGCGCGTCTGGGGTGCATTCCAAGGGGGTGAGCGCACTATACGGCTTGCCCTGGCAGACCTTTCACCCCCAACCCGCTGAGAGGCGCAGTCTAGGGCTGCGCACTAGGAGCAGCACCGGTGACTCGCGCGGTGCATGCCTGAAGGCAGGCCGGCTGTGTGGACATAGTCGGAGCGGACGTGCATGCGTGCGAGCGACCGTTGCAGAGGGGCAGCATCTAGGTCTTGAAGTGCCTAACAGAGAGCCGCACCTGACCCCAGAGATGCGAGCTGGAGTCCCAGGGATATGTTTAGGCCCTGCGCCTTAGGCGCAGGGCGCAGCATCAAGACGTGCAGCTTTTTCAGGGGTTCACCCATCTAGTGTTTTATTGCCCCATGTTGCAGTTTGCTGTGCCGGTCCACATGCGCCGGGGCAGCACTGGCCCCTGTGAGGGCATCCCTGCAGTCGCACATTGCAGGGGAGTGGATGCTTTGCACAATTCTCGTAGGCTTCACAACGACTCCGTGAAATAACATGCATATTCCTACGCGACATGCGTGCTGCTGCGCTTTTTGCGTGCGGCCGTCAGGACTGGTAACAGAACTCCAGGCTGCTTGCACTGGCAGGCGCCATCCATATCCGTGCAGTTTTGTTACATCTGCTGTTACACCTTCTGTTATCGTAGGCGTCTTGGACAGCTTGCATGAGACTAGTATACAGTGGTGCAGCGTGTATATATTTTTGCTTATGATTTGTTGCTTGTCTGCTGGGTTTGTGCTGTGTTCTGCCAGCACTGCATATGCATTCAACAAAGTAGGCCTTTGTAATGACGCCCCGTCCATGCATGCATTCCAGCCGCGCCTGCTCAGCGCCAGCCCTCACCTTGCTTGCATGGCATTCATGCCTGTCCAGCAGCCACACGCATGCATACCAGGCCACTACAAAGCTTGTTCAGCTCGCCGGGCCGGGCCCCGGCCAGCAATGTAGACCGCATCCTTCACAGGTGGCAGAGCACTCACCTTTAGCAGCAGGCGCTGATTGCCTTGACTTGGCGCTGTAGAAGGCCGAGCTAGCACTGCTCGATGACTTGCCGTCCGTGCCACCGTACCGCCCGCTAGGCGCAGAGATGATGCGATGCGTTGGCAATAATTTACAATCCGTGTCTGAGACCTGCGGCGTGCGGAGCGCACATGGTGGTGCTGCAACAGCCTCTAGTGGCCAGTCAGCTGCTTAGCGTAACACCCTCCCCTAGACCCACCTAGCGACAGGGCGTTGGTGGCAGCTGCTCCCGCTTCACTGAGTCAGCCCCGCTGTCTCAGGTGGCAACATACATAAGCTCTGCCACAAGGCTGTAGGCGAAACTGAGTCGTCCAGGCGCACAGCACAGCACCAAGGGGCGCGCGTGATGGGAGTCATCCAGGCTCTTCGGGCTGCTATCAGCAAGTGCTTTGGCTTGAATACGCGGTGCGCGCTTGCGCTTGCGCCTGCTGGCTCACAGAGAGTGCAGATAGCTGAAAACCGCAGTTATCGGAAGCGCGCGCCCTTAACGAGCTGCGGTAGGGAACACCTCTGACCTTTTGTTGGCTGCAGCGCAGGCCCATGCTGCAGGGCAAGCTACGCTAGGAAACGGGTCTGACTCTTTGTTGGCTGCAGCGCAGGCCCATGCTGCAGGCCCAACGCGATGACCTGCTCGCGCCTGTTCACTGCGGGCCGTCGACCTACCACAACCCTTTGGGCCGGGTCTCGATTACGCGGCAATCGATGGAGCAACTGGAGCGCGGCAGCATCGTGCACTTCAGGCCGCCGACCAACTGACTCAGCAGGATGGCAGCGCCAGCGCTGCGACTAGAAGTGTTTGGCAAAGCTGTGGGCTGATGGCCACACTGCGTAATCGAAGTACACCACTCTTTAGGACAGAGGTGCCCTTTGTCGCACCGGCGATGCTCAAATTTGCTGTTGTTTTCATAGCTGCTGCATTTTTGCTTGAAAGGCATGTGCCTTTGCTGTGCTTTTCAGTGGTCTTGTGTGGCCCTGTGCCCCCCCTCACACATGTGTACACCAGTGTGCATACGGTTTTGCAGCCGCGCAGGTGAGCACTATGCGGCCCAGGCCAGCGCCCGGCCTTTAGCTTGTTGCCGCTCGGAATGTGTATGCTTCTCTCAGGCTGAAGACACTTGCGCACGCTGTTGCCTGGCTGCATGTGCGACCGTTTGCCATAGGTAGGGCGGCGTGCATCAAGTGACCCTGTAGAGCACGCGGCTACCGCTTTAGCTCCAGTGGATGCTCCCAACAGACCAGGCGCGTAGCTGACCAGACAGATCTCAGACACTACTGCGGCATGTCCCAAGCATGCCCATCCCAACTGGCCCAGCTCTCAGCCTGCGTCGCCCGCGGCCTCCAGCACCAGCGTCTCCTGGCCACCGGCCAGCCCCGAGCCCGCCAGCGTGCCGTCGCCCGGGCGCACCACGCGCCGCGGGTAGGCCGCCACCTGCGCCCGCGTGGGCGCTGTCGGGCCGCGCTCGCGCCCTACACTCAGTGCTACCCCACCCTACTCAGGGGCATGCGACGGCGGGTGTCACAGCACTTCTAACAGATTTTGGGAATGCAGCCACGTCCCAGCTGAGCACATGAAACCAGCATACACCAGCTCCTCTGCACCTCCCTGGTATTCTATGACAAGCACCTACTCGTCATGCACCATGCCACCGGGGGTTATGCGCCATGGTGGCAGGGCCAAGGCAGGCGCCCCTGCCGCACGGCGCAACAGCGACCAGGCAGCAGCGCATTGCGCCAGAGGGGCACGCCAGGTGGTATGGCCCAAACCCTGCGCCGCCGCCGCCCTGCGCGTCGACCCACGCAAACAGCTGGTCCAGCGGGTCGCCCGGCCGGAAGCGCCGCGCGCAGCGCCGCCCGTCCGGCAGTCGCACCACGCACGTTGCCGCAGCCTCGCCCGCCGGCGGCTCCGCGCGCAGCACCGCCCCACGCTCCTGCGCGCACCGAACACCTGTAGTCACAGATGACCTTGATGGCTTCCACCCAGGCCTGCAGGGCATCATGCCCGCCATCTGATGTGCTCCGGGATGCAGGCAGCATGCAAAGCGCCACCTGCATCTCCCGCGCGCGCTCAGATGCTGACGCATGAGCCACTGCAGCATGTCCTGTGCGGCTCTAAGATGACCCTCCCTGTTGCTCCCAGACACAGGGTGAGCAAGCGCGCCTGCCGCCGCCGCTCGTGATCGGCCTCGCGCGCCGCGGTCGCCGCCAGCGCCGCCGCCTGCTCGGCCGCAGCGGCCGCGCGCTCCGCGCGCGCGGTCGCCTCGCACTCCGCCGCAATGCGCGCCAGCTCTGCCTGCTCGCGACAAGCAGGTCAGCGGCGTCGAGGGTGCGGTGAAGCTCCTGCCAGTTTCTGTTGCCGCTGACGGGTTGCGGGCCCTCATCAGCACGGATCGCACGCAGAGCAGCCTCCCTCTTGGCACCTCGCTTGCCTGCTTTCCCTGCAAGACGGATCACCTGCCTGGCTCACCTCACAAAAGCCAGTCACCGCACAACATGACATCAAGCTATGTCTCACATGCCAGAAAGTGAAGCTCAGAATAATACATACGTGCACACGCACTCAGGGACGGGGGTGCGCGCCCGCCGGTAGCGCTCCTCCTCTTCGGCGGCGCGCAGCCGCGCCTGCGTCTCTATGGAGGGCTCCACCTCGGCCTCCATCTCCGTGTCTGCGCAAGCATGCACACTTCATCAGGGAACATTTACTCAATGACACCCACATCATGTCTTCAATTTGTTCCTGTTCTGACCACCGTCCACCAGGGATCAAACCCACTCCCCCTGTCGCATCAGCCAGTACCCTCCTGGAAAACAACATCAGTTTTGCTCCAACAGGGACATGTCAGTGCTCTTCGGGATGCTGCTCGGCTACGACCTATGCAAGCTCCGCCTGCACGATCTATACAGCCGCCCTGTTGAGGGCGCACCGATGACTGAAACGGCCGCCGCGGGGCGCAGCTTCTGCACGCGCAGCGCGTACGCGCGCCCGCCGTGTTGCGCATCCAGCCAGTCGCCCTCGCTTAGCGTGCTGTGCCGCGCCAGCGCGGCCTCCAGCACCTCGCGCACGTCGCCGCCGACGCCCTTTTGGAAGCCCGCCTCCGCGGGCTGCAGCCGCGCATACTCGCCTGCGCGTCGCGCGCGCGGGCTGCGGCGCTCCCCGCAAGCAACGGGCGTCGCGCAACACGCCACGCCCGAGCAAGCCGCACAGCTGTGCGGTGCAGGGC
>JAABUR0100009604.1_pt1 | contig 10841 bp, 12 predicted proteins | sample 5560091 | NCBI WGS metagenome assembly JAABUR01 (sample SAMN10711879, study PRJNA513375) | rock metagenome | isolation source: Antarctica rocks | place: Antarctica: Victoria Land, University Valley sud
CTGCCTCCAGATCGCCAGCCCCACACCTTTCGCTGCGCTTCCCCTCGCTTCTCGGCCTCTGCCCGGGTGCTCGCAGTGGCCGTTCCTGAAGGGCACCTGAGGCCCGGCCACCACTGGAGCGGCGAGCACGGTGGCGCTTGGCCGTGGTCACAGCGACGATCGAGCCGACCGAGCATCCGCCGGAACCTCGGGTCCACCCCGGCCACGACTGGTTCTTCGTCCTCGACGGTCGCGTTCGCCTCACCCTCGGCGAACGAACGATCGTGATCGGGGCCGGCGAGGCCGCCGAGTTCTCGACGATGACCCCTCACGCCATCGAACCCCTCGACGGCCCCGCTGAGCTCGTCATGGTCTTCGACCGCGACGGTCAGAGGGCTCATCTCCACTCGGCGACCTGACGAGGGCGACGTGCGATGAGATCGAGACCTCCGTGGGAGACGAGCGAGCGCGACACGGTCCGCTCCACCTTCGACGACGATGCGGAGGCGTACGACCGCTCCCGGCCCGTCGCTCCGGGCCACGTCTTCGACGATCTCGTCGAGCTCGCGGGCTTGCGTCCGGGCGCGTCGGTCGTCGAGGTGGGTCCAGGAACCGGCCAGGCCACGCGCCCACTGGCAGAGCGGGGTCTGCGGATCCTGGCGTTGGAGCTCGGCGCCAACCTCGCGGTGCGAGCGCGGCAGAACCTTGCCGCCTTCGAAGACATCGAGGTGGTGACGACGTCGTATGAGGACTGGGATCCCGGCCGGGAACGGTTCGGCGCCGTCTTCGCCTGCAACTCGTTCCACTGGGTCGATCCGGCGATCCGGTTCCACAAGTCGGCCGAGGTCCTCGTCCCCCGGGGGTGCCTGATCGTGCTGGCGACACCATGGGTCATCCCCGACGGCGCGGACCGGTTCTGGTGGGAGGTCCAGGACGACTACGCCGCGGTCACCGGCGAGCGGGTCGACCCGGCGACCAAGCATCCCGATCGCCTCGAGGACCTCGGAGCGGCGGTGCGCGCCGCGGCGCAGTTCGAGGAGCCGACGATCAGGCGGTACCCGTTCGAGGTCACCTTCACGGCCGATGGCTACGCCACCAACCTCTCGACCCAGTCGGGCATCAAGGCGCTCCCACCCGGCGCGCAGGTCGAGCTGATCACCAGGATCAGGCGGCGCGTCCTCGACGGAGGAGGCACGGTGACGGCCCACCTGTTGGCGATGGTGACGGTGGCGAGGGTCCGCTCCTAGGCGCGGGCCGGTCTCCTACCCCTTCGGCGGGAGCGAGCGGGCGTACCGGGTTCCAATCGTGACCCACTTCGCCAGTTGGCGCTTCGACCCGACGTCGCGCGAATCGACGCGCAGCCACCCCTGCATCTCTCGCCCGCGCATCTCCATGAAGCGGGCGTTCGTCGTCTCGACGAGCGTGTCGGACGCCGCCGGGTCCACGCGGACGAGGATCCCGCCCTGGCCGCTGGCTGCCACCGCCATGTGGCCGGCCACGAGGAAGGCGAGCCCACCGAACATCTTCTTCTCGGTGAGGTCCGGCTCGCCGTCCAACAGCTCGCGGACGCGCCCGGCGAGGTCCGCGTCATAGGCCACAACACAGCGTACGGAGCCAGCGTGACCGATCGCAGTGGTAGTAGAAGGCAGGGGTGCCATCGAACGCCTCGGCCTCCATCGACAACCTCGAGGAGACGTGGCGCTCGGTCATCGACCTGTGCGCGAGCTTCTCGGAGGACGAGTGGAAGCGCCCGACCGGGTGCCCGGGCTGGTCGGTGCAGGACAACGTCTCGCACCTGATCGACTACGAGGCCCGCGCCATCGGGCAGCCTGCGCCCGGAGGCGAGGCGGTCGCGCGTCCGCACACGAAGAACGCGCTCGGGGAGAGCAACGAGGTCGGCGTCGAGCACCGGCGCGGTCGATCGGGGGCGGCGGTGCTCGACGAGCTCCGGGCGGTGACCGCAGCGCGGTCGTCACAGCTGCGGGCGCTGACCCCCGAGGATCTGCGGGGTGAGGTCGTCACCCCGGCCGGGCCGGGAACGGTCGCAGACATGCTGAGGCTGCGGGTGATGGACACGTGGTCGCACGAGCAGGACATCCGCCGCGCCGTCGCGCGACCCGGCCACGACCGCGGTGCTGCGGCCGGGGAAGCGGTCGCCCACTTCGCCCGCTTCCTGTCGATCATCGTCGGCAAGCGTGCCGCCGCGCCCGACGGGACCGTCGCCGTGTTCGAGATCGGTGACGTCCACCGCTGCGCCATCGAGGTCGTCGACGGGCGTGGGCGCGAGCGGGACGGCGACCCCGACACGTGGACCGTGCGCCTGGTCATGCCGGCCACCACGTTCGCCGCCCTCGTGGGCGGCCGGTCGGACGCTCCCGACGATGTTGCGATCGATGGGGACGTGGAGCTCGGTCGCAAGATCGTCGGTGCCCTGGGCTTCATGCCGTAGGACGAACGTCGTGGCGCCGCCCGTGGACAGCCGACCCCGGCATGAGCAAACATGTGTTCGTGTCCAGCCACGAGGTCCGGATCCTGCACGCCGACCTCGATTCGTTCTTCGCGTCGGTCGAGCAGCGGGACGATCCCCGGCTTCGAAGGCGGCCGGTGATCGTGGGCGGCGGGGTGGTGCTGGCCGCGAGCTACGAGGCGAAGCGCTTCGGGGTCCGCTCCGCGATGGGCGGGGTCGAGGCCCGGCGCCTGTGCCCCCACGCGGTCGTCGTGCCCCCGCGCATGCACGCTTACAGCGAGGCCAGCAAGGCGGTGTTCGCGGTGTTCGACGACACCTCGCCGCTCGTCGAGGGCCTCTCCATCGACGAGGCGTTCCTGGACGTGGGCGGGCTTCGGCGCATCCGGGGCTCGGCGGAGGTGATCGCCGGGCGGCTCCGCCGGGAGGTCCGTGAGCGAGTGGACCTGCCGATCACCGTGGGCGCGGCACGGACAAAGTTCCTCGCCAAGGTGGCCAGCGCCGTGGCCAAGCCCGACGGCTTGCTGGTCGTCCCGGCCGACGGTGAGCGGGCCTTCCTCCACCCTCTGCCGATCGAACGCCTGTGGGGTGTGGGCCCGGTCACGGCGGCCAAGCTCCACGCTCGGGGCATCGAGACCGTCGGGGAGATCAGCCAGCTCGGTGAGGTGGCGCTCGCCGCGCTCGTCGGCCGGGCCTCGGGCCGGCACCTCCACGCCCTGGCCCACCTGCGTGACCCGCGTCCGGTGGAGGTCGGCCGGCGGAGGAGGTCGATCGGCTCCCAGCGCGCCCTGGGGCGCCGACCGAAGACGATGGCCGACATCGACGCCGCTCTCGTAGGGCTCGTCGATCGGGTCACCGGCCGCCTGCGAGCCGCCCACCGGGTCGGCCGCACGGTCGTGGTCCGCCTCCGGTTCGGGGACTTCACCAGAGCGACGCGCTCGCACTCGCTCCCGGTGGCCACCGCCCACACCTCCACCATCCTCGGGGTGGCCCGCCGCCTGCTGATGTCGTGCGAGGACCTGATCGGACAGGGTGGGCTGACGCTCATCGGCGTGGCCGTGTCGCACCTCGGCGAGGATTCCGCCGTCCAACTGGCGCTGCCCTTCGACCGGCGCGGTGGAACGACCCTCGACGCCGCCCTCGACGAGGTCCGGGACCGGTTCGGATCGACGAGCGTCACCCGGGCGGTGCTGATCGGCCGGGACCCCGGCCTGTCGATGCCGACCCTTCCCGACTGAGCCGTCGCCACCGCCGGTCGACCGAGGCCACCGACAGGATGCAGCAGCTACCCACCCAACCCGACACCGGCTAGCACCCTGTCCCTCGGCATGGTCGATCGTTACCGTCGAACCTGGTGATACCCCTCGCATTGGCCCGCACGACGGCCCGACGGCAGACGGGCGCCCTCGTCGCGGTCGCGATCATCCTTGCCGCCGGCATCGGGGCCGCCCTCGCCTCCTTGGAGGTGGCCCGGCGGACCGAGGACGCGTATCCGGCCTACCTCCGGAAGGGCGATGTCGGCGATCTCGTCGTCAACCCGGTCCTCGCCACCCGGCGAGCGGAGGAGATCATCCGAACGGTCCCCGGGGTCGAGCGTGTGGTCAGCGATTCGTTGCTCACCGCCACGCCCGACGCCGGACGCCCCCGCTCCAGGACCGAGATCGACAGCGACCTCACCCAGGTGCGTTTCTCGGCCGACGGCCGGTACGTGGCGCAGGACCGACCGGTGGTCCGCTCCGGTCACATGATCCGCGGAGGTGCTGAGGATCGACGGAGCTCGGCGGGCTACGAGGTGGCCTGGGGGCGGTAGGTGCACATGTGCACGCCGGTGCTGCTCGTCGACGTCGTAACCAGCTCGAACGGGCGCGACCGGCCGTCATCGGGGAAAAGGCGCTTGCCCCCACCAAGGATGATCGGTTCGAACATCAGGCGGTACTCGTCGACCAGGCCGTATGCCATGCCACGACGGGCGCCTCCGCCCCCGCGATGTGACCGAGACCGGCGGAAGAAACCGCGTTGGGCGGGAGGGGGTCAGGCCGAGCCACCGCCGAACCGGTCGAGGTCGTCCCCCCGCACCTCCGGGTCGGCGCAGGCGCGGGCGAAGGCAGCGATGCGACGCCGGATGTCCCGGCCCAGCAGCCAGGAACCGAGCCGGTCGGCGACCGGTCGGATCCAAGCCGGCCTGCACGTGAAGTTGTACCGCCACGTGGCCTGGGTCCGGCCGTCGGGCCGCTCGACGAAGTTCCACCCGCCCGAGAACGACTGGAAGAACCCGGGCCCGTCGACCATCCGCATGCCGACGTGGGTCGGCGGACGGAACGTCACGTACTCCGAGACCATCACCAGGCCATGCCTCGACCGGGTCCACGTGCGCACGCCCTTCCCAGGGACGGTGGCCCCGTCGAGCAGCCGCTGCTCGCGCACGAACGGGTCCCAGCGGTACCGGGCCTCGCCCTGGGTCTGGGACACCGCGAACGCCACGGCGGCAGGAACGTCGACGATGGCGACCGCTTCGATCCGGGGCACGACGCAATTCTGCTGGTTCAGCGAACGACCTGACGAGGTGGACGACCGTCACACCGTCCCGACCCGCGACGGACTTCAGCGAGACGCACTCCCGCGGTGAGCGAGGCCGGTGGCGCTCCGAGCCGGCTTCCGTGGGCTGCATAGCCGTGGTCCTCGTCGGGGTGCTGGCCTTCACGGTGATCCGTCGAGGACGAGCCGCAGAAGAGCAGGCCGCACCGGTTGGTGCCGGTTCGCGCTGAACCGGTCACCGATGAGGCAGCGTCCCGGCCGCTCATCGCCTCACCCGTCGTGGCGCGGTCCGGCCCCGGCCCCCAGGAGATCGATCAGGTCCTCGGGCCCGGTGATGGCAACCTGCTCCGAACCGCCCTGCTGTTCGATGGTGCCGATCCCCGCGCCGCCGTAGCTGTCAGGAAGCGTGATCACCACGTCCGACTGGACGCGATCGGGGAGGACCCGTGACACCACGGCCGCGTCGAAACGACGTTCCAGGTCCACCGCCTCTGCGAGCCCGTGCTGCACCACCTCCTCGATGCCGCCAACGACATGATCGCCTGCGAGAACAACTGACCGAGCCGTGTCGCGGCGGGGAGCTCAGCGCCCGGCGAGGGCGGCGAGGCCATGGGCGGCTCGCCGGGCGAGCTCCTCGTCGCCACCGAGGCTGAGCGTCGCCTCCACCTCATCGGGGGGCAGGCCCCGGGACAGCGCGGCGGGGGCCAACGCCCGGTCGAGGGTGAGCTCGGCCACCGGCCCGTCGCCGGGATCGTCGACGACCGCCCACCCGTCGCCGTCCCGAGCCACGGCCCACGTCGCCAGGCCTTCGACCGCGATCACCAGCGAGGTGCCGGCGGGGGCCTCCAGGTCGCGCAGGTGGGCGGCCACGCCGCGGACCACAACGGCGGCGGCCGTGCGCAGGAGGTCGTCGTCAGCGAGCGGAGTGCGACCGAGTGCCCGGAGGATCTGCTGGTGGTGCACCCAGCGCTCGCCGTACTCCCTCGCCGCGATCTGCCAGTACGGCGAAGGACCGGTGGCGCCGAAGAAGGCGACGGGCTCGCCCAGCTCGGTCGGGTCGACGGTCGCGTACCAGTCGGCCGTCCACCGACCGGTGAGCTCGAGCAGGTCGATCAGGAGCGCCGGGCTGAAGAACTGGGCGGCCTCAACCCACCGGTCGTTGAACCGGTCGAGGGCGCGGCGGAAGTCGAGGCCGGTGGCGAGCAGGGGGAACAGACCGTTCAGGGCGCCGTCGCGCTGGCGGGACAGGAGGGAGAGGTCGTCACCGAGCACGTGGGCGGCCACCCCCTGCACGTCATAGGCCGGGCACTCGGTGGACGCCTTCCAGTCGGCCTCCTCCAGCGAGCGCAGCAGTTCGACGAACCGCTCCCGCTCGGCCCGCAGCGCGGCGTTCACGTCGATCGGCCCGACCGCTCCCATCCCCTCAGCATCTCTCACCAGCCTTCGCCAGCGAAGAAGTTCAGGCTTGGGGTCACTCTTGGACATCACCTGTCGACAGAGAGTGACATAGCGCCCATACGGCGTGCCTTCCGGCGCCGAACACAGGGGGCGCCGGATCCCCCACACCAAAGGCACGGCAATCATGACCGCAGGAACCGTCCGCGTCTCTGCCGCCGCCCTCGTGGTCGCCTTGGGGTTGTTCGTCATCGCCTCGTTCGCGACCTCGGCGGGGGCGGCGCCAGGGACGGTGGATCTGGGTACGGCGGGCAGCTTCGCCGTGCTCGCCGGTTCAAAGGTCACCAACACCGGGCTCTCCGTCATCGACGGTGACGTCGGGGTGAGCCCGGGCAGCGCGGTGACGGGGTTCCCGCCGGGGATCGTGACCGGTGGAACCATCCACGTCACCGACGCAGTGGCGGCCGGCGCCCAAGCGGACGCCCTCATCGCCTACAACGGCATCGCCGGCCGAGAGTGCGACACCGATCTGACCGGCCAGGACCTCGGCGGGCTCACCCTCACGGCGGGCATCTACTGCTTCTCGTCGTCCGCGCAGCTGACCGGGACCCTCACCCTCGACGCCCAGGGGGACCCCGATGCCGTGTTCATCTTCCAGATCGGCTCGACGCTCACCACGGCGTCGAACAGCTCGGTGGTCCTCATCAACGAGGCCGACGCCTGCAACGTCTTTTTCCAGGTCGGCAGCTCGGCGACGCTCGGGACAGCGACGACGTTCGTGGGCACCATCTTGGCCCTCACCTCGATCACCGCCGTCACCGGCACCACGGTGGAGGACGGTCGGTTGCTGGCTCTCAACGGAGCGGTCACCCTCGACACCAACGTCATCACCAGCCCGACGTGCGCCACGCCGCCCCCAACGACGACGACCACGACGACCACCATCCCGACGACGACGACCACGACCGCACCAACGACAACGACCACCACCGCACCGACGACGACGACGACCGCACCAACCACCACCACCACAACCGCACCCACCACCACGACCACCACGCTCCCGGAAACCACCACCACGACCACCACCCTCCCGGGGACCACCACCCTCCCGGCGACGACGACCACGCTCCCGGGGGTGACCACCACGACAGCGGCAGCCACCACCACGACCGCCCGCGCCAGCAGCGGCAACGTGACGAGGGGCCCGACCACGCCCTCGATGGGGACGGGCGGTGGGGGATCGACCGACACGGTCACGCGCACCTCGACGAGGCTGGCCCGGACGGGCTCGGACCTGACCCCGGCGGCGATCGTCGCCTTCCTGTCGATCCTGGTCGGCAGCGGGATGATCTTCGCCTCGCGTCGCACGGTCCTACTGCTCCTGGATTCACGCGAGGCGGCGGCGGGCCGGGCCCGGACGTGGCGACACCTCCGGCGGTGAGCGCCTAGACAGGGCCGATGGCCAAGCCGCTCCGCCAGGCCCGCTTCCGGCGCTCCCCCGGTTCCACCGAGGTGTTCCTCGTCCGCCACGGCGAGTCCGAGCCGGCGGTGGCCGGCCAGAGCTTCCCTCTGGTCGACGGCCACGGTGATCCGGCGCTCGCCCCCGACGGGCGCGAGCAGGCCGAGCGGGTGGCCAACCGCCTCGCCGGCCAGGGCATCGCCGCCATCTACGTCTCCACGCTGAGGCGCACGGCCGAGACGGCGGCGCCGCTGGCCGATCGTCTCGAGCTGGACCCGGTCGTGGAAGCCGACCTCCGGGAGGTCTTCCTCGGCGAGTGGGAGGGGGGCGCCTTCCGCCACCACGTCGCCGAAGGCCACCCCGCCGCCCGGCAGATGCTGGCCGAGGAGCGTTGGGACGCCGTACCCGGAGGCGAGGCCACCGCTGCGTTCCGGGCCCGGGTGCGCCAGGGCCTCGAGCGGGTCGTGGCCTCGCACCCCGACGAGCGGGTCGTCGTGGTGAGCCACGGCGGAGTGATCGGCGAGCTCGTGCGACATGCCGTCGACGCCACCCGCGCCTTCGCCTTCGTCGGCGCCGACAACGGCTCGATCACGCACCTGGTGATCTCCGGCGACCACTGGGTGGTGCGCCGGTTCAACGACACCGCCCACCTCGCCGACGGCTTCGATCTCGACCCCGATCCCTCCATGCCCGAGGGCGATCAGGGCGCCTCGGCCTGACCCGGCGATCGCCTCGCCCCCTGCCGCGAATCGCCACCGCCCGACGGCTACCTTGACCCGTTCAGGGGGTGTCGATGAGTTCGGGATCGACCACGGTTGAGCAGGACCCCGGGGCCGAAGGCATCGGCGGCCCCGACGGCCCGAACGCCACCGGCGGCACGGTGGCGGGCGAGGACCGCCCGAGCGCGGCCACCCGCCTGATGCCGGTCCTGCGGTCCGTCGGCCCGGCGCTGGCCATCGTCGCCGCCCAGCAGGTCCTGTTCCCCGCCCCCGCCGGCATCGTCGTGCGGGGGGTCATCGTGGGTGGCCTCACTGCGCTCATCGCCCTCGGCATGGCCCTCGTGTACCGGGCCAACCGCATCATCAACTTCGCCCAGGCCGACCTCGGCTTCGCCCCCGCCGTCCTCGCCTACCTGCTCATCGACGAGGTGGGGGTGCCGTGGCCGGCGGCCGTGATGGTGGGTCTGGGGGCGGCGGTGGTGCTTGGCGGGGCCACCGAGCGGATCGTGATCCGTCGCTTCTTCCGCGCCCCCCGCCTGCTCGTGACCATCGCCACCATCGGCCTCAGCCAGGTGCTGACCGCGCTGGCCCTCCTGCTCCCCCGCCTCTGGGACCGGCGGCTGGTGTCCGACCGGATCCCGCCGCCGGCGTCGGGGACGTGGCGGTTCGGTGGCGTCGTGTTCGACGTGAACGACCTGCTGGCGCTCATCGTGACCCCGATCGTGGTCGCGGCCGTCGTCCTGCTGCTCCGGCGCACGGCGGCGGGCATCGCCGTGCGGGCCAGCGCCGACGACGCCGACCGGGCCTCGTTGCTCGGCATCCCCGTCCACCGGCTGCACACGGTCGTGTGGGCGTCGGCGGCGGCGTTGGCCTTCGTCACCATGTTCCTGCGCGGCGGGATCCTGGGCCTGCCCACCGGCGAGGTCCTCGGCTTCAGCGTGCTGTTGCGCTCGCTGGTCGCCCTGATGCTCGGCCGGCTCACCAACCTGGTGGCGGTGACCACCAGCGCCGTCGCCCTCGGGGTGCTCGAGCTCGGCATCGCGTGGGACCACTCGGTCCAGCTCGTCGATCCCGTCCTCGGCATCATCGTGTTGATCGCCCTCGTCCTCCAGCGCCGGGATGCGCCCGGCAGCGACGCCGGTGAGGCCTCGGCGTGGCGGGCGGCCGAGGAGGTCCGCCCCATCCCCGCCGCGCTGGCCCGGCTGCCGATCGTGCGCTGGGGACGCTGGGCCCTGCTGGCGGTGGTGGTCGGCGCCGCCGTCGTCGTGCCCAACGTCGTGACCGTGGACCGGTCCCTGCGGGGCTCGGCCCTCCTCATCTACGCCCTGCTCGGCCTGTCCCTCGTCGTCCTGTCGGGCTGGGGCGGGCACGTGTCCCTGGGCCAGGTGGCGTTCTTCGCCATCGGCGCGGCGGTGGGGGCCTGGGTCACGAACACCCAGGGAGCGGACCTGTTCGCCGCCCTCGTGGTGGCGGCGGCGGCCGGCGCGCTGGCGGCGACGGTGATCGGCCTCCCCGCCAGCCGCATCCGGGGCCTGGCGTTGGCCGTCACCTCGTTCGCGTTCTCGTTGGCCACCACGTCGTACCTGTTGAACCCCGAGTTCTTCTCGTGGGTGCCCGACCGGGGCGCCCGCATCGAACGGCGCCCGCTGCTCGGCGGCCTCGACGTGTCGACGCCGACCGAGGTGTTCATGCTCGCCCTCGCGGTGCTGGTGGTGGTCGGCTTCGGTGTCCGCGGGATCCGCAACAGCCGCACCGGTCGGGTGCTGGTGGCGCTGCGGGACAACGACCGGGCGGCGCAGGCCTACGGGGTCGACGCCCCGCGGGCCCGGCTCACCACCTACGCCCTCTCCGGCGCCATCGCCTCCCTGGCCGGCGCCCTCTTCGTGCACCACCAGCAGGCCATTGATCCGGGCCCGTACTCACCGGTGCAGAACCTGGCCGTGTTCACCATGGTCGTCGTCGGCGGCCTGTCCTCGGTCACCGGGGCGGTGCTGGGCGCCCTCTTCCTCCTCGGCACCCAGTACTTCCTGCCGAGCGAGTGGCAGATCCTGGCCTCGGGCATCGGCGTGCTGGCCGTGCTCTGGCTCGCCCCAGGCGGCCTGGCCACCCTGCCGTTCGGGCTCCGCGACCGCTGGCTCCGCCGCCTGGCCACCCGCCACGGCATCGACATGGCCGACCCCGACGAGCTTGACCAAATCGGCGCAGCCGACGCCGGCGCCGGCGAGCCCGGCCCGGGTGCCGGCGGAGCGGCAGCGGGCGCGGCGGCAGCGACAGCTCGAGCGCGAGC
>JAABUR0100009605.1_pt1 | contig 10840 bp, 9 predicted proteins | sample 5560091 | NCBI WGS metagenome assembly JAABUR01 (sample SAMN10711879, study PRJNA513375) | rock metagenome | isolation source: Antarctica rocks | place: Antarctica: Victoria Land, University Valley sud
GTGCAGCGGGGGCAAGCGTACACTCCATCAGGCGCTCCTTTGTGCGGGGTGGTGGCCTCAAGCACCGCCATCCTACCAAAGGAGCGCCTTGTCTTCCCCCACTCCTTATTCATGCATAAACCCTGCCTGTCCGGGGTGACCAGCGCGATCAACATCATCTTCACCGGGTTCGGGATGCTGTTCGTCTCGGTCTATCTGCTCAGCGATACGCGCAAGCTGAAGGCGGCCTATCTCAAGGTCGCGCCACATCGGTATCGCTCGGATGCCGCCGTCCTCTGGGGGGAGTTCGGCTTCTCGCTCTCGTGCTATGTGGCGGGGTTGTTCGTGGTCATCCTCGTCCAGGGGGCCGTCTCCACGATCGCCCTCTCGACGATCGGCATCCCCTATCCGTTCGTCCTCGGAGCCTGGGTTTCCGCGACCGCGATCCTCCCCTACATCGGCGCGTGGCTCGGCGCGATCCCGGCGGTCGCAATCGCCGCGTTCATCTCGCCGACGAAGGCCGCACTGGTGGTGCTGGCCTACATCGGCATCCAGCAACTCGAAGGGAACCTGCTGACGCCGCGTATCCAGGGGCAGGCGTTGCGCGTCCACCCGATCCTGGTCTTCCTGGCGGTGATCATCGGCACCGAGATCGCCGGGCTCACCGGGGCGCTCTTCGCCGTGCCGACGGCGCGGGGACGTGTCGCCTCCGTCATCGTGCCCGAGGAACAGAACTCGCCGCCCGCACCGTAGGGTTGTGCTGGGAGTGCTGGTCGTCAGGGCATGAGGGGGCTGAGGTCGCGGTGGATCGCCGCCAATGCCTCGCGTGCCGGGCGATCGCGCTCCAGGAAACGCAGCACGCCCACGGCGAGCGCCTCCGCAATCCGCGCCCGCTGACCAACCAGGAGCGCCCGATCGCCCGCATTGGTCAGGAAACCGAGTTCGACGATCGCCGCCGGGGTGCGCGGGTCGATCGTGAACTGGTAGCGGCGCTGATTGTAGGCGTAATAGCCGGTCATCGCGCGGGTGATCGCGAGGTCGAGCGGCAGGCCGAGCGCCGCCCCGTAGCTGTCGCTGAGCGAGGCGATCAGCAGATCGTCGCGCTCGCCGATCAGGCTGTCGCGGTAGCGGGCCAGCTTGTAGCCGTGCGCCCCGCCGTCGGTGCTGGCGTCGCAGTGGATCGCCACGAAGGCGTCCGCATGATAGCCGCGCGGCACCGCCGCCGGGAGGAGATCGACCGTTACCCTCGGCGCGGTCAGCAGCGCCGCTGTCGCCTGCCCCACCGCGGGATTGACATCGACCTCCCGGTAGCCGCCGCCGCTGCCGCCGGTCTGGTCGCGCAGGCGGGCCTGATCCTCGGGGAGGTCGGCGATCTGCCAGTGCCCGACCTGGAGCCCCACGCGCAGCGCGGGCGGGTTGTTCTCCACCTCGGCGTTCGCAGGACGAGAGTCGACGCCGAGCGCCAGCGCGGCGGAAAGGGCGAGGAACGCCCGCCGCGTGAGTGCCCGCCGAGGCTGGGATCGCCGCGCGATCATCAGCTGCTCCATGTGGCGTCTTAACGTCGGACTCTCGCGGCGCTACAATGCGCGGGAGAAGGACCATTCGCGCGTCGCACGATCGCTATCCCTGTAAGGGTCTGTCTACAGATAACCTAGCCGTCTTAAGTCTCGAAAACCGCATTCTGCTGCGGATTCAAGCGGAGTAAACGAATAGGTTATTCTTTGACGAACCCTAACGCCGGAAGAGTCGATTGTGTCGCTCGTGGATACAACGCCGAACGAGTCGATTGCGTGCCGGTGGGTAGAACGTCGCGCGGCCTGATTTTGTGCCGGAAGTGGGGAGGAACGGATGAGCGCCACGATCGCGATCCAGCTCGACGACCAGATCGCCACGATCGCCCCGGAGATTTACGGCCACTTCGCGGAACACCTCGGCACCTGCATCTACGACGGCTTCTGGACCGGTGAGGGCGACGCCGGGAAGCTCGTGGACGGCGTGGTCGGGGCGCTGCGCGGGGTGCGCCCGAGCGTGCTGCGCTGGCCGGGCGGCTGCTTCGCGGACGATTACCACTGGCAGGAGGGGATCGGCCCGCGCGCCGACCGCCCGCGCCGGATCAACATCCACTGGGGCGAGACGGTCGAAAGTAACGCCTTCGGCACGCACGAGTTCATGCGCCTCTGTCGCGCGCTCGGGGCCGCGCCCTACTTCTGCGGCAATGTCGGCAGCGGTTCGCCGCGCGAGCTGCGCGATTGGGTGGAGTATTGCAACTTCCCCGGCGACACGACGTGGAGCGTGCTGCGCGCCGCCAACGGCGATCCCGCACCGTTCAACGTCCGTTATTGGGGCGTCGGCAACGAGAACTGGGGGTGTGGCGGCAATTTCACGCCGGAGGAGTATGCCACCGAATACCGTCGCTTCAGCACCTTCCTGCGCGATCTCGGCACCGATCCGCTCTACCTGATCGCCTGCGGCCCGAACCGGCACGATCTCGACTGGACGGAGCGCTTCTTCACCACCTTACAGGCCAAGCAGGGCTTCTCGCGGATCCACGGCTACGCGCCCCACTACTACACCAGCAACCGCGATGCGCGCGCCGGGACCGCCACCGATTACACCGACGACCAGTGGTACGCGCTGCTGGCGCAGGCGGCGGGGATCGAGACGCTGATCGTGGAGCAGCGCGCGCTGATGGACCGTTTCGACCCGGAGCGGCGGATCGGCATGATCATCGACGAGTGGGGCACCTGGCACCCGCCGACACCGGGGCGGCATCCGCGCTTCCTCTGGCAGCAGAACACCCTGCGCGACGCGCTGGTCGCGGCCCTCTCGCTGGACATCTTCGGGCGGCACGCCGACGTGGTGGCGATGGCGAACATCGCGCAGACGATCAACGTCCTCCAGGCGTTGCTGCTGACGGAGGGGGACCGGATCGTGAAGACGCCGACCTACCACGTCTACGATCTCTACGCGCCGCATCAGGGCGCGCGGGCGGTGCGCGCCGAGTTCGGGGCCGACCGCCTCCCCTTCGCCGCGCCGGATGGCGACGGCGCGCTCTTCGGCCTCGCCGGTTCGGCCTCGCTGCGCGACCACACCCTCACGCTGACGGTGGTCAACCCGGCGATCGGCACGCCGATCGAGGCGACGATCGCGCTGCGCGGCGCGACGGCGACCGGCACAGCGGAGGAAGTGATCCTGACGCACGCCGACATCCACGCGCACAACACCTTCGACGCGCCGGAGACGGTGACGCTCGGCGCACCGCGTCAGATCGCGCTCGCGGGCGACCGGTTCACGCACCGGTTCGCGGCGCAATCGGTCACGCGCCTGACGATCCCTCTGGCCTGAGCGGGCAGCGACGAAAAGGGGGCGGGTGCATACCAGCTCTCCGCTCTGTTTGCATTCCTTTTGGCATCGGTTAACGCGCCCAGCGGAGGATCAGCGGATCGACGCGGCGGGCGAGGTCGAGGAGGCCGACGCGCGTCGCCTCGGGCAGCGGCAGGAAGGGGTGGCGCGTATGCGCGCTGCGGATGATGCCCCCCTCCGCCATCAGCACCTTCGTCGCGCGGAGGTTGCACTGGCGATTCTCGAAGTTAATCAGCGGCAAGTGCCGCTCGTAGAGGGCCATCGCCCCCTCGCGATCCCCGGCGAGGAAGCGGCGCACGATCTGGCCGATGGTCTCCGGGATCATCGCGCTCGGCATACAACCGGTCGCCCCCGCATCGAGATCGGCTAGCAGGGTGATCCCCTCCTCGCCGTCGAACGGGCCGTCGATCTGGTCGCCCGCCAGCGCGATCAACTCGCGCAGCTTGCTCGCCGCCCCTGCTGACTCGACCTTGAAGTAGGCGAGCTGCGGGATCGCCCCCGCGAGCCGCGCCAGGAAGGGTGCGGAGAGGACGGTGCCGCTCATCGGCGCGTCCTGCACCATGATCGGGATGTCGATCACCTCGGCCACCTGCCGGAAGTATTCGGTGACGCCCGCCTCGTCGGCGCGGAGGGTGGTGCCGTGATAGGGGGGCATCAGCATCACCATCGCCGCCCCGGCCTGCTGCGCGCGCTTGCTCCGCTCCGCCGCGATCCGCGTGCTGTAGTGCGTGGTGGTGACGATGATCGGCACGCGCCCGGCGGCGTGCGTCAGGATCGTGTCGATCAACTGCTCGCGCTCCGCATCGGTGAGCGCGAATTGCTCCGAGTAGTTCGCCAGGATGCAGACGCCGTCCATCCCGGCGTCGACCAGGAAGTCGATCGTCCGCTTCTGACTCTCCAGATCGAGATCGCCGCGCTCATCGAAGGTGGTCGGGGCGATCGGGAAGACGCCCGAAAAGATCTGCTTCGCCATGCCGCTGCCCTCTCCTCCGCCCTACGCCACAGGTTCCCGCGCGGGCGTATGGTAGCACGAACGCCGCGTGGTGATGGCTGAATGTGGCGGATATGGGCATCCCGCCCACACCGAGGGCTTCAGAGCTGAAGATCGCCCGCTCGGGTTGACACCCGGGATTGTCGATGGTGGAATCGGAGATGAGGACAGCATCGGGGCTGAGGTGGCTTCGTTATCATTTGCGACTGGGGGCAATGATGGCGCAGGATGGGTCCGGGCGGCGGATGAAGATCGGCGCGTTCGCGCGGACCGGCGAGCGCACGTTGCATGGGCAGCGCGTGCGGTTCAACGACATCAAGGAGCTGGTGCTGACCGCTGAAGCGGTCGGCTTCGATTCCTTCTGGCTCCCGGATCACTTCATCTTTCGCCCCCACGAGCCGGAGCAACTCGGCTGTTGGGAAGTGTTCACCTTTCTCAGTGCCCTCGCCAGCGCCACCACGACGATCGCGCTCGGGCCGCTGGTCGCCGCGACCTCGTTCCGCAACCCGGCACTCCTTGCCAAGATGGCCGACTCCCTGGACGAGATCGCGGGCGGGCGCTTCATCCTCGGCCTCGGCGCGGGGAATTGGGAGCCGGAGCACACCGCGTTTGGTTACCCGTTCGATCACCGCGTCGGGCGATTCGAGGAGGCGCTACAGATCATCGCCCCGCTCCTGCGCGAAGGGGGGGTCGATTTCCACGGGGAGTATCACGAGGCGACAGCGTGTGTCCTCCGCCCGCGTGGACCGTCCCCCGCTGGCGCGCCGATCTGGGGCGGCGCGCGGGGCGAGCGGATGCTGCGGATCATCGCCAGGCACGCGGATGCGTACAACGCCATCTGGCCGATCACCCCGGCACAGGTGGCGGAGCAGCGGGCGCGGATGGTCGCCGCCTGCGAGGAGGTTGGGCGGGATCCCGCGACACTCGACCTGACCGCAGGCACCTTCGTTCGGCTCCCGGAAAATGGCCGACCCGTCGCTGATGACCGGGCGATCTGTGGCACCTACGCAGCGATCTCGACGACATTGCAGGCATTCGCCGATGCTGGCGTGCGGCACCTCATCGTGGACTTCCGCCCCGGCATCAGCGTGCAGGCCATCGAGGAGTTCGCGCACGTCCTGGCGCTCATGACGTGACGCGATGTGGTCAGCTTCATATCATCGATGACACCGGCGTGCATGCGCCGTGGCAAGAAAACTGCCGCATCCCGTTTCCTCAAAAGGATGCTATCCTGGATGCCGAGGATGCTACGTATAAGAAAGCGAGGCGACGAGGATGGGAGTGCAAGCCGAACCCGATCCTGCGGCGGTGGTCGAGCTATTGCAGCAGGCGATCAACGGGCACGATCTCGACGCCCTCGCGGCGTGCTTCGCATCCGACTACCGGAGCGAGTTCCCCGCGCACCCCGACCGCACCTTCCGCGGACACGAGCAGATGCGCCGGAATTGGGCGCAAATCTTCGGCGGCGTGCCCGACCTCGCGGCGACCCTCCTGGCCTGTACGGTGGCGGGTGAGACGGCGTGGGCCGAGTGGGACTGGCGGGGCACCCGCCGCGACGGCGCACCGTTCGCCATGCGCGGCGTGACCATCCAGGGGATAGCTGGGGGTCGCATCGCCTGGGTGCGGCTGTACATGGAGCCGGTCGAGGCCGTCGGCGTTGGCTCGGACGCGGCAGTGCGACGGGACGTGGCCGGGGACACCCCGGCGGCGTCGGAAGGGGGGCGCGATGATCCTGATCGCGGGGGGGACCGGCACACTCGGGCGGCGCGTCGTGCGGCTGCTAACGGCGCGGGGACTTGACGTGCGTATCCTGACGCGCGACCCGGCGCGCGCCGCGCACCTGGTGGGCGAAGGGATCGAGATCGCGACAGGCGACGTGCGGGATCCCGGGTCGGTCGCTCGGGCGATGGCCGGTGTACAGGCGGTGATCTCGGCGATCCAGGGATTCAATGGGACCGGCGGCGACAGCCCGGAGACGGTGGATCGCGCGGGCAACGGTGCCCTCATGCGTGCCGCGCGCGAGGCGGGGGTCGGGCATTTCGTCCTGGTGTCGGTCCAGGGCGCGGCTCCCGATCATCCGCTGGATCTCTTCCGCGCGAAATATCGGGCCGAGCAGGAGCTGCGGGCGAGCGGGCTGGCCTGGACGATCCTCCGTCCGACCGCCTCGATGGAAACATGGGCGCAACTCATCGGGAAACCGCTCGTCGAGGCCGGCAAGACCCGCATCTTCGGGCGCGGCGACAACCCGATCAACTTCGTCGCGGCGGACGACGTGGCCCAGTTCGTGGAACTCGCCGTCGTCGATCCCGCCCTGCGAGGTGCGGTGGTGGAGGTCGGTGGACCGGAGAATCTCACCTTCCGGCAGTTCGCGCGGACCTTCCAGACCGTGACAGGGAAGATGGGCGCGATCAGCCACGTCCCCCTGCCGGCGATGCGCGCGCTGGCGGTGCTGCTACGGCCGGTGAACCCCACCATCGCGCGCCAGATCCGGGCGGGTGTCGTCATGGACACCCGCGACATGACCTTCGACCCGACCGAAACCGCCCGGCGCTATCCTACGATCGCTCCCACCCCTCTGGCGCATGTGGTGGCGCTCGATTACGGCGAGGATCGGTAAGAATCGGCCCCACCATCATGGGTTAGCGCTCGCGGCGCAGCCCCTATCCGACGGCGACACAGCACCGTAGATCGCTCTCAGCTTCCTGCCCTGGCGCATGTACGCCGGTGTTACCGACGATGGGTCTTGCCGACATTCGATGATCGCCATCCGCGGGTCTGCTGCACGAGACCGATCTCAACGCGGTGTTCGGCGTAGCGGCGGGTAAGCCTTGCTGAACGGTGCGGACTGCGGCAACCCCGATCATCGAATGTCGGCAAGACCCCCGACGATGTGGCGAGGTGCCGTATCGGTAGGAGCTATGGCGTCAGCCCGGCCAGCGCGAAGAAGTTCGCCAACAATCGCCGCCCGTCCGGGTGCGCGTCGTCGTAGAGTTCGGGGTGGGCCTGGATCGCGTAGATCGGTGCGGCGTCGCGGCGGAAGGCTTGCACGCGACAGGTCGGGCGCGAGGCGAGGAGGGTGCAGCCGTCCGGGACAGCTTTGGTCGCGCGCCCGTGGAAGAGGTAGAGGCTCGGATGCGGGCCGAGTCCGGCGAAGAGCGGGTCCGCCGTCGCGATATCGAGCGGCAGGAAGCCGACCTCCTTGCGCCAACCGGCCATGTAGGTTCCCGCATCGGCCTCGCCCGGCTGGAGCCGCCCCATCAGCGTGACGGGCGCACCGAGGAGTCGCCCGATCACCTGGCTCCCGCCGCAGACGCCGAGGATCGGCACCTCCGGCTCGCGGATCAGCGCGGCCAGCGGCGCGAATGTATCCCAATCGTACGCGCGCCAGTGCGAGGGGATGCCGCTGAGGACGAGCGCGCGCAGCCCCCAGCGCCGCACGAACGCGCGATCGATCGCGCTGTAGTGCTGGTAGAGGCACGGCACCCCCGCGATCTCCTGGAGGTGCAGGGCGACGTTGAGGCGGTGCCCCAGGTGCGCCTGTCGCCGCGCGGGGTCGGCCAGGAAGTCGGGATGGGCGAGGTCCACGAAGCCGATCATCGCGGCGCGTCGTCGCCTGCAACCTCGTCGTCGGGGACATCGCCCACCAACGATTGCTGCCAGGAGTGTCCGGTCATCTCGGCCCACCAATCGGCGAACTGGAAGGTGCGGATCGCCTGATTGAAGAGGGGGAGCCAGTACTCGAACGCTTCCGGCGTCGCCCCCTGCGCGATCATCCGCACCTGGATCTGCCCCTGATAGGCGAGGCGGAGCCACCGCTTGCGGAGCGGGCCGTCCGCTGCTTCGCGGAAGGTGAACCAGTACTCGAACCCGACGAGCGCGCCGATGGCGTAGTCTTCCTGCTTCTCGATTGTCAGGTCGTGCAACTGGTGCAGCCCTTCTTCCAAACCCTCGCGCAGCGTGGGCAGATCCTCGCCCGTGATTGTCGTGCCGAGATCGCGCGCCTCGACCGAGAGGCTGGTGCTCACATCGTCGGCATCGGGGGTGAAGATGCGCCCGCGCCCCTCCTGCGTGTCGAGTTCCAGATCGTGCCACCCTTCGGGCAGCAAGAAGGAATAGCGGTAGCGCAGATCGCGGTGGACAACTAAGCCGGTGAAGACCGGCCCGCCCGTGGTGTCCGACATGCTGGTCCTTTCTCTCCTCGTTTCAGGCCCGCCGAATGCGTGCGTGCCTGGTGTTGCCCCGGTTCGATTCGGTTCTTTATCGCGCGGTGCTGCTGCAAGGATAATTGCAAAACGCCCGGTGATCCAGACAGTTGACTTGCGGCGATTCGCCATTTATAGGGTAGTCATCACACACGTCTGACACCCCGTTTGGTCAAGAAGGTTTGCTCGCCGCTTCGTCGATCGGGTGTACCCATCTTTTCTGGCTACCACATTGTCCGATTCGCGGGGATGGGTAGGTCACCGGTTCTCGCTTTGTGGGTTTGGTTGGGAAAGGGGTATGAGGGTGACTTCGCAACGCTTCAATCGTCGTCAGTTTCTGAGTCTGACCGCTGCTATGGCCGCAGGGGCCGCCGTCGTCGCCTGTGGTGGTACACCGACGACGACCACGACCGCCCCGGCGACGACCGTCGGGGCGGGCGGTTCCACCGCGCCGAGCGCCGCGCCATCCGTCGCGCCGGCGACACGTCCGGCTGGTTCCGCCGCACCATCCGCCGCCGCCATCTCGGTGAATGGTGGCAACGCGACCCCGTCGGGCGGGGCGGCGACCCCCTCGGCGGCGGCGAACAAAAACTACAAAGACTCGCCGTATCTCGCCACGCAGGTGAGCAGCGGCAAGATCCCGGCGGTGGCGCAGCGCCTGCCGAGCAATCCGCGCGTCCTGACGCCGCTGCAAGAGGTCGGGCAATTCGGCGGCACCTGGCGCGGCGCGTATCGCGGCCTCTCCGACCGCGTCGGGCCGACCAAGCAGGTCGAGGAGAACTTCATCCGCTGGTCCGCGCCGGACCCGACCACGATCAAGCTCGTCGCCAACGTGCCGGAGAAGTGGGAGACCAACGGGGATGCCTCGGAGTACACCTTCTATCTCCGCCAGGGGATGAAGTGGTCCGACGGGAGCGATGTGACGACCGACGACGTGAAGTTCTGCGTCGAGGATGTGCAGTACTACAAAGATATTCGCCCGGTACCGGCCTACTATTTGCGACAGCGTATCGGCACCGAGTATAAGAATGCCACGGTGACGATCGTCGATAAGTTCACCTTCAAGGTGAAGTACGCCGCGCCGTATCCGCTGCTGCCGATCCAGATGGCAAAGCGGGGTGGTGATTCAACCGGCCAGCCAGGCTTCATCATGCCCGCAGCCTATCTGAAGAAGTTCCACGCGAAGTATGCCAGCGCGGACGAACTCGCGAAGGCAGCGGCGGCGAAGAAGGTCGCCACCCCCGCCGACCTCTGGGGCAAGGCGGGCGACCTGGAAGGGGCGGTCCCGTTCTGGTTCCTCAACCCCGATCTGCCGGTGATCACCGCCTGGAAGATCGCCACGCCGACCCCCGCCGAGCCGGTGGTGGAGGAGCGCAATCCGTTCTTCTGGCAGGTCGATACCGCCGGGAACCAGTTGCCGTACATCGACAAGATCGAGTACAGCCTCTTCGACAACAACGATGTCCTCAATCTGCGGATCGCCTCCGGGCAGATCGACATGCAGTTGCGCTACGTCACGGTCGGCTCGTACACCTTCTATAAGGAGAACGAGGCGAAGGGGAAGTACCGCACCCTCAAGTGGACGTCGGCCTCGACCGACGCCTATTACTTCAACATCACCAATCCTGATCCGGTGCTGGCGAAACTCTACGATATGCCCGAGTTCCGGCAGGCGGTCTCGATCGCGATCAACCGCGAAGAACTGAACGAACTCGTCTGGAATGGCCTTGGCGAGGCGCGGCAGGCCGCACCGGTGAAGGGGTCGCCCGAGTACGACGCCGAACTGGAGCAGGTCTGGACGAAGTACGATCCGAAGGCGGCGAACGACCTGCTGGACAAGATCGGCCTGAAGAAGGGGAGCGATGGCTTCCGCCTGCGCCCGGACGGCAAGTTGCTGGAACTGAATGTCGATCAGACCGATGTCGCCGGCTCGGCGAACGACGACCAGCACCAGCGCGTGAAGAAGTATTGGGAGGCGGTCGGCCTCAAGACGAACATGAAGTTCCTCGAGCGCTCGCTCTACGAGGCGCGGTGGCACAACAGCGACGTCGAGGTCGGGGCGTGGGGTTGCGACCGCTGCTCGGTCGTCAAGGCCGATCCCGGTCGCTGGCTCGCGACGATCTCCGACGGTCCGTGGGCTCCGGCCTACGGTGCCTGGTACATGCAATCTGCCGATAAGGATTCGTCAAGAAACAAGCTTGCGGAGTGCGCGCGCTTGATGTACCCTGGGTGGCATGGATGAGCGGGGGCGCATCGCGGCACGCTATGGGCAGGTGGCGGGGGCGCTGGACGAGCGGGGCCGCCG
>JAABUR0100009606.1_pt1 | contig 10840 bp, 9 predicted proteins | sample 5560091 | NCBI WGS metagenome assembly JAABUR01 (sample SAMN10711879, study PRJNA513375) | rock metagenome | isolation source: Antarctica rocks | place: Antarctica: Victoria Land, University Valley sud
TAAACTGTGCAGGCGCGTTGAACACTAGGTGAGAGTTTGAGTAGTGCGCCGCCTGGTCAGGGGCCGCTGCCAGCATGCAGGTCTGGGAGCGTGAGCTCCGCGGCATCCAGCAGCGAGTCCGGGAGGCCGCGCCGCCGCACGAGCGGCGCACTCAGGTGGCCGCGGCGGCAGGGCCGGCCAGGATGGGGATGCCGGGCTGTGCGGAGGCCGCGCCTGCTCATAGCCGGCCGGGCAGGCGCGCGGCTGCGCAGACGGCGCGGCGGTGGGGTGCTCGTAGGCGTCCCAGAACGTGTGGTACAGCCGCACGCCGGGGTCCACCTGCGCGGCGCGCGCGGCTCAGGTTACTGCCTCGTGTTAGGGTAGGGTTAGACTAAACCTCTGACCTGGGTTGTGGGTGCCGCAGCTCGCCTGGTACCCAACCCGTCTTTTGCGGACCAGCGAGGGCATGCCAGGCGCGAGGCCTGCTGGGTTTGGCTCCAGCCCCGCTGCGAAGCCGCGCCAGGGTGCAGGGCAAGGGCATGCGGCATCCCGCCCGGCCAGCCTGCTCGGCATGCACGCTGCCAGGCTCAGGGCACGCCTGCGCAGGCTGCGGCATGTGCTGCACTGCCAACAGCTTTGCCACCGCGAGCATGCATGCAGGCGCTGCGCGCAGCAACGGCAGGCTGGCGTCGCAGTGCGGAGCGCCCCCCAGCCTGCGCGGCCGTAGCGGAAGGCACTGAACAACCTCGCAGGTGCGCACCACGCGCTTGAGGGCGGCGTAGCGGGCGCCGCGCGCCGCGTCGCCGACAATGCGATTAGCGTCGCAGTAGCGCTGGTCGAAGACGCCCTGCTTGCGCGCGGGCAGCCGATAGCCATTGGCGGCGCCCGGGCCTGCGGAGGTGGCAGCCCGGTCATACGCGCTAGATTTTGGTTGCACACGCCACAGAGGCGTTCTGTGCACCGGCGATACGTGTCATGCATTGCGGCTGGGCGTTTTGGGTCCGCCAAAACCAGGGCATTGCGCTCCAGCGAGCTTGCAAGAGTGCAGCCGGCCCTGCTCGGGATGGCTCACTGCGGGTGCATGCCCGAAGCTCAAGCAGGGGAGCGCGCAATGGCACGGTAGACATGGACATGGTATGTCGAGCGGGCGGGCAGCGGCGGCGCACTCTGCACGACGAGCGGCGCGCCGCTGGCCGCGGGCGGCGCGGCCATGGACAGGTTGGCCAGCGGCGAGGCACGGAAGTCGTCGTAGTCCCAAAGCGCCAGCTGCGCCTGCGCGCCGCCCCCAAACCCCTTGAAACCCTTGAAACCCTTGAAACCCTTTCTAGAAACGCCGAGACTTGCGGGCCGCGCGCGCGCGCTGCTCAAGCGCGCCACGTCTGAGCGCGTGCTACACGCAGCTGCAGGCCTGCCAGTCGCTTTGCCATGCACGAGCACTGCATGCACACATGTTGCAGAGGTGGGCGGCTCCAGGCGCATGTCCTGCAAGCTTGAACGCAGCGGCAACGATGCGCGTGCAGCCGCGCCTGTGTGTAGTTGCTCAGCACGATGACCTCTTGGCCCGCGAAGGAGCGCAGGGCGGCCGCGCGCGCCGCGCCGCGCGCCGGCGCCGCCGGCGCCGCCGCGCCGCCGCCCTGCCCGCCGGCGGCGGCCGGCACGGGCGCCGCCGCGGCGGCCGCGCCTGCTTCGGCGCCCGCCGGCGGCGCGGCCGGTGGGGCCGCGCCGCCCTGCTGCGCCTCCGCCTGGCTGTGCACACTGCCGGCGCTGTTGCCGTCGCCCCCGCCGCTCGCAAACTCGCTGGAGCCCCCGCCGCTCGTCGGAGCTGCGCCCGCAGCGGCCGCAGGCGCGGCAGCAGCCGGGGCTGAGCCGCCCTGCTGCGCCCCGGCCTGGCCCTGCGCCCCGCTCTCGTTCCAGATGGTTCCGCCTGCGGCGGCCGTTCCTGCCGCGGGGCCCGCCGGCGCTGCGGCCGCGAGGGCCACGTTGGCCTGCTGCGCCCGCCCGCCGCTGCGCCCGCCCGCCGCTGCGCCGCCTGCGCCGCCGCCTGCGCCGCCGCCGCCGCCGCCGCCGCCGCCGCCGCCGCCGCCGCCGCCGCCGCCGCTGCTATCCGGCCCCGCGCGCCGGATGCTGTCGAAGGTCGTCCCTGTCGGCGCGGCGCGCTGCCTGGCCGGCGTCGCGTCCGCCGGCGCAAGCGCCTGCAGCGCGGCTAGTGCCGCCATGTTGGCGGCGTTGGGGTCGTACGGGCCGGGCGGCGACGTGGGCGCGTCCGGCGGCGGCGTGAGCAGGCGCGCGGCCTCGGCCTCGGCGCGCCGGCGCTCCGCGCGCGTCGGGCTGGGGCGGCCCACGATGGTCGGCGGCGCGGCCGCGAGGCCCGCGGCGGCCGGCCCGACCTCCAGCGCGCCGCCGGTCGGGCCCGCGTCGGGCGCCAGGTTGCTCAGCGCGGCCGCGCCGCCGGCGCCGGCCGGTCCGGCGACGCCGCCGCCAGCGCGCCCAGCGGACGGCTGCGCCGCCCCGCCAGCGCCGGCCATGGGCTGCCCGAGGCTGCCGCCGCCGTCGCCAGAGGCCACCGCCGCGGCCTGGCCCGCGCCGCCGGCCGCCTGGTAGGCTGCATTCCAGGGCTGCGCGGCGGCGGCGTCGGCCGCAAAGTCGACGCGGGCGTCGTCCGCGGGTACGACATATGGCTGGCCGGGCGTGTTGTGCGCCAGCAGGCTGACTAGGAGGGGCGCCGGTCCCGGCGCGAGCGCTGCGAGGCGCGGCTGGGCGGGCTGCAGCGCTGGCGCCGCCGCGGGTGCCGCGGCGGACAGCGGCAGCGCGGCGGGGGTGGGCGCTGACAGCGCGCTCGCGCTCGGCTGCTTGGCATCCGCACCAGCAGCACCCGCCAGCGCCGGCTGCACGGCAGGCGCCGGCGCGGCTGCCGGGCCCCACGCCTCTGCAGCGGCTGCGCCGGCTAGAACCGCCGGCTCGGGCATCCCCTGTGCAGCCTGCAGAGGCAGCCGCCCGCGGCCCACAAGCACGCCATCCGCGGCGCTGCGGACAGGCGGAGCGGCCGCGGCCGCGAGCGTGGCCACATCAGGGTACCCCAGCCGCCACAGACACAGGCAGCAAACAGTCAGGACCCAGGCAGGCCCGCGCGCTCCCCTCCGCGTCATGACTTGCGCCGGGCGCCTGCGACGTCAGGCGAGCCGGTGTTTATATAGCAAGATGACAACCTAGCTAAGCAGTGCTTCCGCAGCAAGCTGGCTCAGCTGCGCAGCAGCTACTTGATGGCCGACATCATGCGGGCGTGCGCTGCGTCGCACCAGGGGCGCTCATGCTGGGCGAGAGTGTATGGGATAGGCGGGTAGCGCGGGCGCAGGACGTGGTGCCGCTTACTACCCTCTCCTGTGGTGGCCGTACCCGCCACCTCAGCTGTGCAACCCCTCGCGCTACTGAAACTGCCCCGCAAGCGCGTGGACGCGCTCGAGACTTTGCGCTCAGCCTGTCGCAGCGCAGTGAAGCAGCGGGGCAACAGATGATTACAGCTGCAGTGCGCTTGCGGAGCAGCGGGGCTTGCTTCAAAAGTGCACCTCTCAGGGTTTGAACTCGATGTAACATCGACGATGAAGCAGCTCGGTTAGCTCAACCGAGGTGTGCCAGTCTAGTCCTAGGAGCCACGCCAGGAGCTGGCACAGGCGGCTGAGGGCTGTGCCGGCTTTTCCAACTGTTGGTAGACGCGCTGCAATCAAGGGGGCATGATGAAGTTAGCGTCTCCCTGCACACTTGCCCCTCCACTGCTTCGACCACGGTGCACCGCAGCTCTACCAGCGCAGCTCGGCAGGTGTAAACACAGTGCGTGCACGCCGGCGCGCGCGACGAGCGCCGACGCAGCCTGCACCACCGCGAGCTGCATCCAGGGGAGCGGCTACGCAGTGAGCGCAGAGGACTGTGCGCTGTTCCACTCACAGGGGTGGGGTCCTGCCGTCTACACCATGCCGACTCTGCAGTGGCCATGCTTCCTGGTATTCTTGTTATACTGCTTCTCGGGTGACTTACTCGTGATTCCTCCTTTGCAGGTATGTACACCTGCCTGCTGTGCTGACAGAGGCTGAACTGTGCGCTGTGATCGACCCGGTGCGCCTGCCACTTCAAGCTCAACACAGGCCTGCCTGCCTGTCACTGCCCCTGTGCGCGCCGCTGGCGAGGCGGCAGCGCGCGCTGAGGTCCCAGCGCGAGCAGGTCTACGACGCCTTCCTCGCTAGGAAAATTGAGGTGCCTGGCAAGGACCTCTGCGACATGAGCGGCGCCAAGGGCCGCACGCCCGACGACTACAGCGTGTACAACGTCATGCTGCCGCGCACCTACTACCCGGCCTGGCAGGGGAACGTTTTTGAGCAGCGGTGCCAGGTGCACCCGCTGTTCCACGCTCTGCGATGTTTGAGCTCTGCCCGACCGCCGCAGCACTCCTTTTGTGCTTGCTCTCTCCTGGTTGTGCCCCAGTGCTCTTCCGCTTCCGCTCCCGCCCTGCGAGGGCGCGTGGCTCCCGCGCTGCCTGGCACGCCTCGCACACCCACTGCAGTTCGGCGCAGCAAGCGGCGCAGGTGACATCGCGGCCGCGCCGCCGCGCAGGCGATCGCCGACCAGCTGCAGGGCGGCGACATGGCGGTGGACTACGACCAGATCCTCGCCAAGCGGCCGCAGCGCGACGACGCCGTCTTCGCCTGGCACCAGGACATGGTATGTTCTGACTCCCATCATCAAGTCTGACTGAATACTGACAGAGTTGCCCCCCAGCAATGCATGTTATACATGCAAGTACACACAGGCAGGGCTGATGCTACAGAAAACAATGTACATTCCTGCACAATGCGCTCGCTAAGTGGCGGCCGTATGCCAGCAAGAGAGTCAGGTGAGAGGCGCTCGGGATGCGCTCACAACGCTCACCACTGGAAGTCAGACGGGATGAGGACCAGTGGTGTCTGGCGCTCAGGAAGACTGCCGCCTGGCGCCCTGCCATGATTCGCGCTGCCACCGCTGGGCTTAGCTGAGGCCACAGCCTCTGTCCCACTATGCCTGCCGCCATAGAATGCTGATGGACGCCAGGGGCACTGGCAGGCGTACTGGCCTCCGTGGACGGCCGCGACTGCCACGGCCACCTGCTGGCTCGCCGTCAGCGCCGCCACGGCCGCCAATGGCTGCATGCGCTTTGTACCCGGCAGCCACCGCGAGCGCGCGCTGCGGCCGCATGCGCCCGGTGCGCGCCGCGTCCGGCCCGCCGCCCGCCGGTCCCTGTCCTCTTGGCGACCTGGCACGAACTCACCGCCGCCTGGTGACGCGCAGTGGGCGCCAGCCGCGAGGAGAGCCATGCGCTGGTGACGCAGTTACTGCCAGACGACGACGTGGCCCTCGTTCCGATAGCCAGAGGCAAGGAGCCCTTCTCTTCTGTAGCTTTGTGAAGTGTAAATCATACACAATTGTGAACTTCGATGTCTTATCAGGTTTGAACATCATTGAATACGCAGTAGTTACTATTGCGTAGGCGATGTCACCGTCCACTCGGAGCGCGTCGTGCACGGCAGCGGGCCCAACCGCTCGCCGGGCTGGCGCCGCGCCTACGTGCTGGTGCGCCCCGTCGTGCCCCGAAGGAGCAGCTCTCCTGCCTCGCTGCTGGCCGGACTTAGTTGCGTGTACTGACCAGGACATATACCCTACCCTACATTCCATGCGCAGGCATTCCGCAAGGCGGCCTGCGTGGCCGAGGAACGCGCGCATGGCTTCACGCACTCGCACAACGACGAGTTCAACTGGTGCGCCTGCGCCCGCCCGCGAGCTCTGCGGCAGCCTGGACGCACAGCACGAACTGGCGTGTTTCGCTCGAGCGTATCCAGTAGGGTCAGGTAGAACGCGCGGGAGGCACAATGTGGTCAGCCGCCCGCCTGCGGAGCCCAACAGCGCTGGCGTCCTCTGGCGAGGCGCTCAAGCTCAGATCCCCGCACACTTTTCATCAGGGGGCAGCTCAGCAAGTCAATCTGCACATGACAAGCGCCAGGGGGGTTGCTGTCCCAACAAGGGCGTGCGTGCGGTCATTCAGGAGACCTGTTCCACCAGCAAGACGATGTGCGCGTGGCGAGCGCCAAGGGTGTTGCCGTCCCGACGAGGGTGTGCGTGCGGCCGTGCAGGGACCGGTTCCACCAGCACTCTGCAGCCGTGAACGCAGCCGCGAACGGGCGATAGCGCGGTGCGGGAGGCTGCGCGAAGGTGCTGCATCGCGCTTCCGGCGAGCGCCTGCTGCCCAGAACTGCTTGAAGCCACCCGCAGAGCGAGGCGTGCAGGCACTCATGCAACCATTGCAGGACGTTGTGGACTGTAGTATGCTCTATGATTACACGCCATGCTGTATATATGCGCTGTGCGGGAGTGCCTCACCCATGCATGTGGGCAGCTCACATGGCGTACACGCAACCCTGTCCGGCAATTTGCAGTTCACTCTAGATGTACAACAAATGAAGCAGGGCGGTGCTGCGTTGCTGCGGTGCGGCATTGCACAGTTGCTCCATCACTCCGATCTGGCACCAGCGGCGCAAACTGTGGCTGCTGCAAAATGTACATGCAACCAAACCTTGACCCTGCTCACGCTCGCGTTGGCACCGAGCGGGGCGCGCAGTGCCGCAAGCGTTGCATGCCCATCAGGTTTTGTTAGACCCTGGAAGGTAGCGTTAAGCGGCGACAGAGAAGTGTGTGCACGCATGCGCCTCACCCCAGCCCGGTGTGACAGATAGGCCAGCTGCGCAGTCCTGTGCCCTGGCAAAGCCAGCGGGCGCCCCAGCGCCGCACGCATGCCAGCAGGCGCGAACGCCGCTACTCAGCAGAGCCTGCTGTGGCAGCACGGCTGCCACGGCTCAGATTATTCCTTTCAAGAGCCAAAACCTGGCGCCCCACCCCCCAATGCGGAGATCGCCCCAACCCAAACTGCAAACGGCGCACTGCGGGAGTATTAGTACACTGGGGCAGCACACTGACACAAAGCGAAGCTGAGAGAGACAGAGGATGCAGCCCAGCTACGGCGCATGCATGGTCTGTATATACCTGCGCCAGGCCAGGGCCGCGAACCAGCCACACCCAATGATGGGCAAGCTCCATGGCTAGGGTGCCGCATGCAGCGCAGCGCCCCGTTTGAGCCTGTTCGATGCACTTGAAAACGCCACGGTAGGGGCCCCTGTCATGCACCCAGGCAGCACCACGGCATGTTTGAATAGACTGTATGCTAAAGTACATTATGTGCAGTGCGTGCTTGCCCTGAGCGCTGAAGCTATCGCCGTGGAAGAGCTTCTGAAGGGCTTAGAAACACGCACTGCAGTGCATGCGTACCTGCTCCTGCTGGATCTACAGCAGGACCGCGCTACAGCCTGCAGCAGGTCACCAGGCCTCCGCTGTCACCAGGTCTCCGCTCCCAATCGCACTCTTGCCGACACCCGCTCCTACATTACACAGGATGGGAGCCGCCGTCGTGACCTCGATCGGACGTGCCCTGCGCGGGCACCTTGGCGCGCCCAGTCAGCTTCTGCGCGCCCAGGCGCCGCGGGCGCGTCCCCGGCAGGGCCGCCACGGCTCTGGATTGCGCAGCAGCAGGCGCGACAGGCGCTGCGGGGCGGCCGGCCTCGGCCGGCTGTGCGCGCGCGGCGGGCGGCCCGGGCGCCGCGGGCTGCTGCGGCGCCGCCAGCTCGGCCGGCGCGGCCAAAGGCGCGGCCGCAGCCGGGCCCGGCGCGGCGCGAGGCGAGGCGGACGCGTGGGGCTTTGGGGTCGAGGCTGCGGGCTGCACAGCCGCGGCCGGCGCGGGCGGCGGGTAGGGTATGGGTTTTACCGGCAGCCCGGGCGGCACTGCTTCCACGTCGAAGAACGCGGCGGGCGCGCGCGTTGCCGCAGAACGCTGCGCGGACCCAGGGCGCGAGCCGCCCGCGCCGCCGCCCTCCTGCCTCCCTGGCAAGCGGTCGCGCGGCGCGCTGCGTGGCGCGCGCGCCGGCGGTGCGCAGGCGCAGCCCGCGCCCGCGCGCGAGCCGCCGGCGCCGCCGGGCGCCCAGGGCGGCTCGGCGCCGCGCTCGCGCGGGCTGGCCCACATGGGGTCGCCGCTGCTGCCGCTCCACTCGCTGCCGGCGCCGCCGGCGCTGCCGCTGTCGCTGTCGCCGCTCGCGCGCGGCGGCTGGCGCGCGCGCGCGCACCTCTCAGTTGACAGAACGCGAGGCTGCAAGTGCCAGACGTGCGTCACGCCGCCTCGCTGCACAGGACAACGCGTTGGTGCGCGACCCTGTGGCACTCTGGCTCCCTGGTCTCATGCAATCTCTCATCAACGCAGAGAGGCTGCCAGGCGGAGGCAACATAACCCTCATCCTACGCCCCGGCGCCATGCGTGGCCGCACCTCGGCATCCGCGCCGTCAGGGTAGGGCACGGCGCGCACGACGCCCGGCAGCTCCGCCTCGCGCTCGGGCCACGAGCGCCGCCGCAGCAGCGCCCACTGCTCCACGGGCTCCAGCGCGAGCTCCGCCGCGCCGTCGGCCTCGTGCGCCGCGAGCACCGAGTCGGGCGTCGAGCCGTACGAGGAGCCGCCGGAGGCGCCGCCGTCGCCGACGGCAGTGCCGCCGGCCGCCGGCGAGGCCAACCGGTGCCGCGTGAGCAGGCCGTCTGCGTGCATGGTGAACAGGTCCTCCGAAAACCCTGCCGTGCCCCGTCCAGACCCTACCCCGTCGCCCGCGGGCAGGAAGGCCGCCGCGACTGGGCCGCCGCCGCCGCCGCCGCCGCTCAGGCCGACGGCCGCCGACGCGGCCGCCGCGCCGTGCAGGCCGGCCGCAAGCAGGCCGCCGTGGCGCGCGCGCCCGGCCGCGCCCTGCCGCACCGGCCGGCAGCCGCCGCCGTCGTAGAGGCCGTCGGGGCCGACGTGTGCTGGCGAGCTGCCGCCGCCGCCGGCTGGCGCCCCCGGCGGCAACGGCGCCATCAGGTGCGGCGCGCCCGCGCTGCCCGCCGCGGCGCCTGCAGACAGGAGACTGCAATCAAAATTTTGACATCCTTTATCAAAAATCAAACCTGCAGCTGGGGAACGACGTTGCAGCAGACAGCGGCAGCCTGGGAGGTTCAGCCTCGCTAGCACTGACCTACGTGCTTGCTCGGGCAGTGTTGCAGGGGCATCGCATGCGCGCACATGCATCCAGAGCCAAAGCGCAGGGAGGCGGGCGCCAGTTGCGTGTCAGCCGAGACCCGCAGCGGATGCTGCCTGCGTGCCTGGCGGGCCCACCCGCGGCCTCGCCAGGCCCGAGCAGGCCGGCGCGTCACCAGCGCCGAGCCGCCGGCCTGTCACAGACAGCCCGCGCGCCACAGGGTAGGGTTAGCCTATACCCTAAACTGTCACAGGCAGCCCGCGCGCCGCACACCCGGGAGCGCGATGCGGAAGAGGTGGGTGGTGCCGCGGCCGGACGTGGCCGCCAGCAGGCCGCCGCACGGCGACAGCGCCACGCTGCGGATGCTGGCCGGCGTCAGGCCGCGCGCCAGCCGGTACAGGTGCACTGCGCCGCCCGGCCGCCCGCCGCCGCCGCCGCCGCCGCCGCCCGCCGCTGCCGGGCACACCTGTGGCGCGCGCGCCGCACGGCGTGACGCGCCAGCAGAAACAACGCGGGATCGAATTGCTCCAACCGCGCCCTTTGACAGTCAGCCCCACTGTGCGCTCGGCAGCCCCTGCTTGCCGTCAGGCCCCGGCGCCTGTCAGCGTGGCACCTAACATATAGGGGTTAAGTAGGGATAGGGTTAGTGCAGGCGGGGCCGCGCACCTGGAACACGTTGATGCTGTGCCCGTGCACTGACGCGGTGATGAGCAGCGACCCGGAGCCGTCCCAGGCCAGCAGCGCCAACGGCGCTGCATGCGCGCGGAAGTGCGCCACCACGGCGCGGCTGGCCACGTCGCGCACCATCACCGTGCCCGCCGCGCCGTCCGCGGCCTCGCCCTCCTCGCGCGGCGAGTCCCTGCGCGCGGCGACGCGTTACTAATAACGCGCTGCCCGCGCGGCAGGGCCGCGCTCGCCCGGCGCAGCCACGTGCCGTACCCCGCCCAGCGCGATCCGCTTGCAGCGGCCCCTGGAGGAGCGCACGGACTTCCTTGACATCCAGCGGCAAGCCTGCGTCCTCACAGGGCGGGGACCGCGCAGGTCGCCGCTCGACATGCGCCAGGGCTCCCCGCCGCGCCCCGGGCGCGCACCGCGCCAGGCCGCCGGCGGCAGCCCCGCGCCAGGCACCGACGCGCGCGGACACCGCCTTGTAGCCCGCCTCGCCCAGCACGCGCAGCTGGCGGCCGCCGCTGCGCGCGGCGGCCGCCGCGGCCGCGCCCACGGCCTCGGCCGCGGGCGCGTAGGCGCCGATGTAGGGCGCCAGGGCCGCGCCCCCGGCGCCGCCGCCGCCGCCGCCGCGCCCGCGGCCGCCCGCCGCTGCCAGCGCCTGCGGCAGCACGCAGCCCGCCATGCCCTGCACGGCCTGCGCGGCCACGACCAGGCCGACGCGTCAGAGAACCTACCCTGCCCCCATCCCGTCAGGGACGCCCTGCCTGGCGCTGGAGCTGATCCAGTAGCGCAGCCGCTCTCAGCTATGCTGACAGCCACTGACCGGCCACTCCTCCTTGATCTGTGGATCCTGCTTTGAGTGCACACGCGGCACAGAGCCCTCTCCCCTCGCGCCACCCTGGTGCATAACAGAGAAAGGCGCCCGAGACAGCGCCGCGCCCGTGGCCTTTGTGCCCCGCGCCGGCGCCGGGCTCGCCGCGGCCGCTGGCAGACGGGAAGGCAAGGGAGGGCACGCACCTGGTTGGCTTCGTAGGCGAGCCAGCGTGCGCCGAGCGCGAGCGGCGCCGGCACG
>JAABUR0100009607.1_pt1 | contig 10839 bp, 7 predicted proteins | sample 5560091 | NCBI WGS metagenome assembly JAABUR01 (sample SAMN10711879, study PRJNA513375) | rock metagenome | isolation source: Antarctica rocks | place: Antarctica: Victoria Land, University Valley sud
TTCAGTCTTTTGTTTTGCACTACTTCTTCTGGCGCTCATGCGTCATATGCGGCCAGGACACTTCTTCAGCGAGGATTACGCTGTTTACCTGCAGGAAAGCTTGAATATCCTGCACGGCCGGCCATTGGCAGAAATGGGCATAATATACTGGTTCGACCCTGACCTGTCCCTTGCTGGCCAAAGCCCATTTTCCTATCCCATTCTTGTTCCTGCCCTGTTCGCCCTCCCAGTATCCGTTTTCGGCTTGGACCTGGAGGCACTCAAGCTGTTCCAGGCCGGCATTGCCGTTGCAGGTCTCGCGGCGGCAGCGGCGGCGATGCTGAAATCCGGCCTGACACGGCCGGAGGTCCTGACCTCCCTGCTGCTGTTTGCGCTTGCACCGGCTCTCGCCCGCGATGCGAACACCATCGGAGCTGACCTTCCGTTCATCCTGTGCCAAGCCGTTGTGCTGCTGGCGGCTTTGGCGCTTCAAAGGGCGCCGACACGCGCAGGCGCTTTGCAGGCCGGGACCGTTCTCGGCGTCACGCTGTGGCTCTCGATCAGCACGCGAACCGTGGCAGTGGCATTCGTGCCTGCAATCATCCTGGCGGACTTGGTGGTGCATCGGCGCGTTCGCTCCATGCTCCTCGTGCCCATCTTCGTGGCAGTGGCGCTGTGGTTCATGCAGTCGTTACTCATAGGACAGGGCAGCTCGTATGGCTACATAGCATCCTACAAGTTCTTCGATGTTGCCATCACGGCACGAACGCTGCTGTGGGCGCTCGCCAACATGCTGCAGCAATTGCCGGTGTCCACCCTGGCGACCCCGATCGTGATGGCCCTGACGACACTCGCGGGAGTGGGCGTCGTTGTCCGTGCCGCGGTCGGATGCCCCATAGCATGGTGGCTGGCGACCTACACGGCGCTGCTGCTCGTACTACCGAATTTCGACGCTGGAACGCGCTACCTTGTGCCGCATCTCGTGTTCGGCGGTGCTTTCGCGGTGCGAGGGACTTGGACGCTGCTGGGAATGGTGCCGTTCCGGGCGCCGGTGCGTCGTGCCGCCGCCCTGCTGCCCACCCTTGGATTTGTGGGACTTTGTGCTCTCGTGCCGTCCTGGCCGCCCGGTGCCCTCCCCTTCGGCGCACGGTCCCCTTCGAGCTTGGAAGCCTTCGCACATGTCAAAAGCAGTTTCGCTCCCGAGGAGATCGTGGCTGCCACGGCGCATCGCTCGTTCCATCTCTACAGCGCACGCACGACGATTCGCCCGCCCGAAGCCGGCGATGCGACGCAGATGCGTGCCTGGCTCGATCGGAACGCGGTCGCCGGACTGGTGCTGAAACACTCGGCCAGCCTGGGCCGTTACGACTTTACCGACTGCCCGGCATCACCAGCTTGCCGCGTGCGTGCCGAGGATTTCGGCATGTCCGAGACATTCCGCAACAAAGACTGGGTGATCTGGCGACGTTAGTGCCGGGGCTGCGGCGCTGAGATGCTGCGGCGCAGGCGCCGGTGGCGCGTCCGGCTGGACCAGCAACGATATCTGGTTGCCAAGTGACGATCATTAGCATTATGTATCGTTCATAACACAGCAGAGAGCGGCATCCATGGACACGGCCACCCCTTTCCGCCCTGACATCGCACGCCTCCGCTTGGTGAACGGTGAGGTCCGCGAGCCGGACCGGCTGCGCGCCCACTACGACATCGAGCACGCACTGGCGGCACGCCTGCGCGACTCGCACTGGGGTGAACGCGGCAGCCTGTATGGCGAGGTCTATACGGAGCTGTTCGCGCGCCTGCCCGACCATCCCCAGCATAAGGCGGCCCCGGAAAAGCGGCGGCGCAACACGGCCAGCCAAGTCGCCTTCCTGCGGCCCCGCCTGGCACCCGGCTCGGTTTTCGTGGAGGTCGGGTGCGGCGATGCCGCTGTCACCCAGGCGGTTGCCGCCTTCGTGCGGGAGGCCATCGGCATAGACGTCACGCCGGCGCTGGTTGACCACGCGGCGGCGCCCGCCAACTTCCGCTTCGTCCAGACCGGCGGCACCGACCTGGCGTTGCAAACCGGCTCGGCCGATTCAGTGTATTCGAACCAGTTGATGGAACACCTGCATCCCGACGACGCGAAGCGGCAGCTTGGGGAGATCTGCCGGGTGCTGCGTCCCGGCGGCACCTATATCTGCTCGACCCCAAGCCGCCTGACCGGGCCGCACGACATCTCCTGCTACTTCGGCCACCAGCCATCAGGCCTGCACCTGCATGAATACGACCACGTCTCGCTGGCCGCCATGTTCCGCGACGCTGGGTTCAGGTCGGCACGGGCGCAGGTCAGCCTCAAGGGCCGTCGCCTAACGCTGCTGGTCGGACCGATCGGCCTGGTGGAGCGCCTGCTGCTGGCCCTGCCGCGCGCGGCGCGCGCCCGGCTGATGAGCCTTGGACCCGTCCGCAACCTGGCCGGCGTCGTGCTGATCGGGTGGAAGTAGCCGCGCGCGGGACGGATACCGTTCGGGCGTCGGATGCCCTAATGCTGTGCCATGCGCCGCCTCCAGCTCGACCGCTACATCTTCCGCCAGCTCCTGGTGGCGCTGCTCGCCACCACGGGCGGCCTGGTGGCGCTGATCTGGCTGACGCAGAGCCTGCGCTTCGTCGAGCTGGTGGTGAACCGCGGCCTGTCGTTCGCGGTGTTCCTGCGCCTGACTGGGCTGCTGGTGCCCAACTTCGTCGCCGTCATCCTGCCGATCACCACCTTCGTCTGCGTGCAGTTCGTGTATCAGCGGCTGGCAGGGGACCGCGAGCTGACGGTGATGCGCGCCGCCGGGCTGTCGCCCTGGGCGCTGGCGCGGCCGGCGCTGGCGTTGGCGGCAGGGGTGGTCGGCACGTGCTACCTGCTAACGGTCTGGATCGTGCCGGTCAGCTACACCGCGTTCCGGGAGTACCAGTTCGAGATACGCAGCCGCCTGGCGGCCTTCCTGCTGCAAGAAGGCGTGTTCACCCCGATCAGCGAGGACCTCACGGTCTATGTCCGCAGCCGCGACCCGGACGGCACCCTGCACGGCATCCTGGTGGAGGACGACCGGCAGCGGAACAGCCGCGCCACCATACTCGCCCAGCGCGGACGCCTGGTGGACGGCGGCAGCAGCCCCAGCCTGCTGCTGCAGTCTGGCAGCCGGCAGGAGATTGACCGCGGCAACGGCCGGCTGAACGTGCTGACGTTCGCGGAGACGACGCTCGACCTCAACAGCAGCAGCGGCAAGGGCGACGTGCGATACCGTGACGCCGCCGAGCTGCCGCTGGCCGAGCTGCTGGCGCCGGGCAGCGGCGCGCTGAGCGCCCGCGACGCCGGCAAGTTTCAGGTGGAGGCGCACCGGCGGCTGACGGCGCCGCTGACGGCGGCGAGCTTCGCGCTGGTGGCGCTGCTGTCGGTGCTGACCGGCGCGTTCCAGCGGCATGGCGGCGTGCTGCGCCCCGTCGCGGCGGTGGGCGCCGTGGTGGGGCTGCTGGCGCTCGGGCTGGCGGTCGCAAACCTCGCGGCCCGGCAGCCCGCGCTGATCCCGCTGATCTGGCTGCACGCGACCTTGCCGGGCCTGGTATGCGGCTGGCTGCTGCTGGGGCCGCAGTTGCGCGACGGGCGCAGCCGGCCGGTCCGTGCGCCGCCGGGGCGCGTGCAGCCGGGGCGGGTGGCCTAGCATGGCGCCGACCCTGTCGGCCTACATCGCCCGGGTGTTCAGCCTGGCGGTGCTGGCGATGCTGCTGGCGCTGTCCGGCCTAGTGTCGCTGTTCGACTTCATCGAGCTGCTGCGCCGGTCGGCGACGAAACCGGACGCGACATTCGGCATCGTGGCGCAGATCGCAGCACTACGGCTGCCGTATGTGTCCATGCAGATACTGCCGTTCGCGGTGCTGCTGGGCGGCATCCTGGCATTCTGGCGGCTGACGCGCAGCAGCGAGCTGATCGTGGCCCGCGCGTCCGGCGTGTCGGCCTGGGGCTTCCTGGCGGCGCCGCTGGGATGCGCTATCCTGCTGGGCGCGGTGGCGACCGGGGCGGTCAGCCCGCTGTCGTCGGCGATGCTGGGCCGGGCGGAGTCGCTGGACAACGCCTATCTCCGCACCAGCGGCGGGCCGCTGGCCTTGTCCGGCGGGCAGTTGTGGCTGCGGCAGTCCGACCGCGAGTTGGACCCGCAGGGCGTCGCGATCCTCCACGCGCGCTCCGTCACGCTGCGGGGCGGCGCGCTGGCGGCGCGCGAGGTGAGCGTGTTCCGCCTGGACGGCGCCGACCGCCTGCTGTCGCGAGTCGAGAGCGCGCAGGCCACGCTGGGCGAGGGGCGATGGCTGCTGGAAGGGGCGCGGCGTATGACCGCCGACCACCTGCCGGAGCCTGTGGGCACCACCAGCCTGCCGACCGACCTGACGGTGAGCCGGGTGCAGGACAGCTTTGCCAGTCCCGACACGCTGTCGGTCTGGTCGCTGCCGGACTTCATTGGGCTGCTGGAGCGGTCCGGCTTCTCCGCCATCCGGCACCGGCTGCGCTTCCAGGAGCTGCTGGCGCTGCCGCTGCTGGCCGGAACGATGGCGCTGGTGGCGGCGGGCTTCAGCATGAGGCCGACCCGGCGCGGCGGCGTGGGCCGCATGATCGGCAGCGGCGTCGCGGCCGGGTTCGCGCTGTTCCTGGTGAGCAAGGTGGCCGGCGAGTTCGGCCAGTCCGGGACGCTGCCGGCGGAGCTGGCGGCGTGGGCGCCTGCGGGCGCCGGGCTGATGCTGGCGGTCAGCCTGCTGCTGCACCTGGAGGACGGGTAGCCGCTTGCTTCCTACCCCCTCTCCCTCCGGGAGAGGGTTGGGGTGAGGGAAACGGCAAGCACCATCCTGTCCCGCATCAGGACCGGTCCAGCACAAGGCCGGAATTCGCCTTCGTGGCCTCCCTCACCCCGGCCCTCTCCCGGAGGGAGAGGGAGCAGCAGCAAGCATCCCTTTTGTCCTGGCTCCAGCCCGGCTAAGGTGCCGCATGGCCGGCACCTCCCCTCCTATCGCCGCCCGCACGGGCCGCCGCCGCCGCCTGACAGGCGGGGCCGCACTCGCCGCGCTGTTGCTGGCCGCGCCCCAGGCGCACGCCCAGTTCGCCGCCCAACGCCGTGCCCCGGGCACCCCGGCGCCGCAGCCGCTGTCCCGGACGGACCCTGTCGCCTTCACCGCGGACGAGGTGCAATACGACCGCGACAACGCCGTCGTCTCCGCTACCGGCAACGTCGAAGCCTGGCAGAACGACAACATCCTGCGCGCCGACAAGATCACCTTCGACCGCAACACCAACGTCGCCGCAGCGACAGGCCACGTCGTCATGGTGCAGCCGGACGGCCAGGTGCTGTTCAGCGACTACGCCGAGCTGACCGAGGGCCTGCGCGACGGCGTGCTGCGGAACATGCGCGCCATCCTGGCCGAGAACGGCAAGCTCGCTGCTAACGGCGCCCGCCGCACCGACGGCAAGATCAACGAGCTGTCCCGCGCCGTCTATACCACCTGCAACCTGTGCGCCGCCGACCCGGCCAAGCCGCCGCTCTGGCAAATCCGCGCCCGTTCCGCCGTCCAGGACGGAGAGAACAAGAAGATCGAGTATCGCGACGCCGTCGTGGACTTCATGGGCGTGCCGGTCGCCTACTTCCCCTACATCTGGCACACCGACCCGTCCGTGCGCCGGGCCAGCGGCTTCCTGATACCGGACTTCGGCAGCAGCAAGCACCTGGGCGGCTTCGCCCGCGCCCCGTATTTCTGGGCCATCAACGAGCAGTCGGACGCGACGATCACCCCGACGCTGAGCACCCAGCAGTTCATCAACGTCAACACCGAGTATCGCCGCCGCTTCAACGACGGCACGCTGCGGGTAGATGGGGCCTTGGGCATAGACCGGCGCCAGTTGCAGGCGGCGATCTTCGCCCGCGGCGACTTCGCCTACGACGACACCTGGCGCTACGGCTTCGACATAAACCGGGCGACCAGCTCCAAGTACCTGCGCGACTACTCCATTAACGGCCGCGGCGACGTGCTGACCAGCCGCATCTACCTGGAGGGCTTCGGCACCGGCGCCTATACCCGGCTGGACAGCATCGCCTACCAGGGCCTGGTGGACAGCATCAAGCAGTCCCGCCTGCCCTACGTCCTGCCGCGCTACCAGTACAGCTACTTTGGGGAGCCGGACGCGCTTGGCGGGCGGCTGAGCTTCGACACGCAGAACTTCAACGTCATCCGCCAGATCGGCACCAACACACAGCGCGCCGCCGCGGTGCTGAACTGGCAGCGCCCGTTCGCCGGGGCGTTCGGTGAGGTCTATGGCCTAACGCTGCAGAACGTCGCCGCGGGCTACACGGCGACCAGCCTGAACCAGAACCCCAACTACGCCCCCGCCGCCAGCAGCGAGACCGTGCGGGACCATCCGCAGGTTGCCATCGAGGTGCGCTGGCCGCTGGTGCGGAACGGCGGCAGGCTGGGCACCCAGATTATCGAGCCGATCGCGCAGTTCGTCGCTGGCCCGCGCACCGGCGGCCAGCGCACCCAGCGCGTGCCGAACGAGGACAGCCTCGATTTCGAGTTCACCGACCAGAACCTGTTCTCCCTCAACAAGTTTCCCGGCATAGACCGGCTGGAGGGCGGCATACGCGCCAACGTCGGCATGCACCTGAACTGGTCGGTCGGCGACGCCTCGGTGGACGCGCTGGTGGGGCAGAGCTACCGCGCCCACCGCGACGACACCTTCCCTGCGGGATCGGGGCTGGAGCGGCGGTCGTCGGACATCGTGACGCGCACGACCATCACCCCGGCGCCGTGGCTGGACCTGACGGGGCGGACCCGGGTGGACAACCGCAACGGCAACATACGCTTCGCCGACGCCATCGGCAGCACCGGCACGCCGCTGCTGCGGGTCAGTGGCGGCTACATCTACTCGGCCGTGAACCCGTACTTCTTCTATGACAGCCAGGTGATCCCCACGAGCTATCTCCAGCACCGCAACGAGGTCACGGCGGGCCTCAGCAGCCAGTTCGGCAACTACAGGCTAGGGGCGTCGGCGCGGCGGGACGTGAACAGCAACCGCATGGTCAGCGCCGGGCTGCGCGCGACATACGAGGACGAGTGCTTCATATTCGACGCCAACTTCATCCGGCGCTATACGTCGCTGAACGGGGACAACGGCGGCAGCCAGTTCCTGTTCCAGATCACCCTCAAGACCGTGGGCCAGTTCGGCTTCCATCCGGGGTAGCCGCCGGGATGGGGCCGTCGCACGGAGAGCTTTGATTGCGGCGTGCCGACCGTTAAGAAGCGCCCGGCGACCATCGGCACGCTTCGCCCCCGGCACGCCAGCCCCGCCCCGAGTAGGACCCGCCGCATGGCACCGATCCGCCCGATCCTTCTTCTGACTGCGCTCCTGGCGGCCCAGTCCTTCTTGGTCCTGCCCGCGGCGGCCCAGCCGCGCCGGGCCACGCCTGGCGCCCCGGCCCCTGCTGCCCCTGCTGCCGGCACCCCCGCCGACACGGCCGGGCAGGAGCGCATCATCGCCGTCGTCAACGGCGATGTCATCACGACCGGCGACGTGGCGAACCGCGGCCGGCTATTCGCGCTCAGTACCGGCCTGCCCGTGACGCCCGAGGTGCTGGAGCGGCTGCGCCCGCAGGTCGCCCGGCAACTGGTGGACGAGCGCCTGCGCCTGCAGGAGGTGCAGCGACGCAAGATCTCCGTCGGCGACCGCGAGATCGCCGACGCCATCGGCGAGATCGAGGGGCGCAACAACATGCCGAAGGGAGCGCTGGGCGCCAGCCTGAACGGCCGCGGCGTCGCGCTGCGGACGCTGATTGACCAGGTGCGCGTGCAGCTCGGCTGGACCCGCGTGCTGCGGCAGGAGTTGGGCGGCCGGGCGGACGTGACCGATGCCGACGTGGCCGAGCAGGTCCGGCTGTTCAAGGAGCAGGTCGGCAAGCCGGAGTACCAGGTGCGGGAGATATTCATCCCCATCGAGGACCCGGCCCGGCGCGCGGACACGTCGCGCTTCGCCGACACCGTGATCGCGCAGTTGCGCGCCGGGGCGCCGTTCCCGGTGGTGGCGGCGCAGTTCAGCCAGAGCCAGACGGCGCTGCAGGGCGGCGACCTCGGCTGGGTCCGGGCGAACCAGCTCGATCCGGAGGTGGCGTCCGTCGTCACGCAGATGCCGCCCGGCGCCGTCAGCAACCCCATCGCGGTGCCCGGCGGCATCAGCATCGTGTCGCTGGGCGCCAAGCGCGACATCGGGCGGGACCAGGCGACGGTGCTGCGGATACGCCAGGTGTTCCTGCCCTTCGCCACGCCGTTGAACCCCGCAGCTCCCACCCCGCAGCAGCGCGTCCAGGTGGAGCAGGCCGGCGCGGTGTCCAAGGGTGCCAAGTCCTGCGCCGACATAGAGGCCGCCAACACCCGCGCCGGCGCCACCCGCCCCTCCGACCCCGGCGAGGTCCGGCTGGAGGGCATCGGCTCCGCCCCGCTGCGCGCGTTGCTGGCCGGCATGGCGCCGAACGTTGCGAGCAAGCCTGTAGTGGCGACCGAGGGCGTGGCGGTGCTGATGGTCTGCTCCCGCGAGAGCAAGACCGCCGCCGAGCCGTCGAAGGAGCAGATCACCAGCCGCCTGCTGGGCGAGCGGGTGGAGCTGGCTTCACGCCAGTTGCAGCGCGACCTGCGCCGGCGCGCGGTGATGGAGGAGCGCGCCTGACCCTGGCCTTGCCGCGCCTGATGCGGCAGCCGGCCAGGAGGAGGAGGCTCCTGTTTCTGCTCCCTCTCCCTTCGGGAGAGGGGGCAGCAAGCATTCCATGACCCTCCCTCCCCTGCGCGAGGTCATCGCCCGGCACGGCCTGGACGCGCGCCGCAAGCTGGGCCAGCACTTCCTGCTGGACGCCAACCTGACCGCCCGCATCGCGCGCGAGGCCGGCGACCTGCAGGGCCGGCACGTCGTCGAGGTCGGCCCCGGCCCCGGCGGCCTGACCCGCGCCCTGCTGGACACCGCCGCCGCCGATGTGTTGGCGGTGGAGGTGGACGCCCGCGCCATCCTGGCCATCGAGGAGCTGGCGCTGTCCCACCCCGGCCGCCTGCGCGTGCTGGACGCCGACGCGACGCGGCTGGACCTGGCCGCCCTGGTGCCGGCGCCGCGGGTGATCGCCGCCAACCTGCCCTACAACGTCGCCACTCCCCTGCTGATCGGCTGGCTGCGCCAGGCCGCGCAGTGGGAGCGCATGACGCTGATGTTTCAGCTTGAGGTCGCCGAGCGCATCACGGCGGCGCCGGACACTGGGGCCTATGGCCGGCTGTCGGTGCTGGCCGGCTGGACCTGCCGCACGGCGCTGCTGCTGCGCCTGCCGCCTGCCGCCTTCACGCCGCCGCCGAAGGTGTGGTCCGCCGTGGTCGGGCTGCAGCCGCACGCGGAGCAGCCGCCGCCCGATCTGTTCGCGGCCATGGAGCGGCTGACGGCGGCGGCGTTCGGCCAGCGCCGCAAGATGCTGCGCGGCGCCCTGCGCGCCCTGGGCGGGGAGGCGTTGCTGGACCGCGCCGGCATCGCGCCGGAGCGCCGGGCGGAGACGCTCAGCGTGGCGGAGTTCGACCGGCTGACGCGGCTGCTGTAGGAGTGGCAGGGTTCCGGCAGCCGTGAAGGGCTGTGGCGGCCAAACCTGGACGACGGGAAGCGCTACGTCGCCTGATTTTTGCCGGCCTGGCCTGCATCTGCCGTGCCGGATGCGGCCACGGCAGCGATGACGGCCGCTGGGTCCAGCCGCCGCGCCGCAGTGCGGTCGGCATGGGCCAGGATGACCCGGCCGTCCCCGCCGACCACGAACACGGCCGGCAGCGGCGCGCGCCAGCGCCCGTCGCCGTTGAGGGCCGGGAGGTCGTGGCCAAGCCGCAGCAGCAACGGCCGGACAGCCTCCGGCAGCTCCCAGTCCACGCCGTATGCCGCGGCGACGCCTCCGTCCCGGTCGGACAGGACAGGGTAGGCCAGCAGGTCGCGCTCCGCCACGCTGCCGCAGGCGGGGACGGGCTGCGGCGCTATGGCAAGCAGGTCGCCGCCGGCGTCCTGCAACGCTGCCAGGGCGTCGGCCCAGGCCCGCAGCACCATGGTGCAGAACGGGCACCAGCCGCCGCGGGTGAACAGCACTACCACGGGGCCGAGCGCCAGGCGGTCCGCCAGGCGGACGGGACGGCCATGCTGGTCCGGCAAGGTGAAGTCCGGCGCCGCGTCCCCGGCCCGCAGCATGGTCCGGCCCGCCGCGGCCAGCATGTGTTCGGACTGCCGCATCGCCTCGGCATCGGCGGGCGGCATCCGCGCCAGCAACGCGGCGTGAAAGGCGGCAAGCTGCTCTGCCAAGGATGGCCGGCGCCGCGTGCCGCGGGGTGCGGCGTGGTCTGAATGCTGCTGGCTCATGGGCGTCTCAACCCTGAAATGCATGGATGGGAGGTGGCCCGGCGCCCCGGGATGATAAGCCGCACGCCACGATAACATCCATGCCTGGCGATACGAAGCACGGCGATGCGATGCGTGCCGATGCGATGCGCGACGGCATCAGGCGGAATGCGGCACGGACCGGCGCCCAGTGCATATATCCCGCGCATGGACCTCATCGCCGCCTTCCGCACCTACGTCCGCGTCGCCGAGACCGGCTCCTTCTCCGCCGTTGCGCGGGAGGTGGGGGCGACGCAGCCGGCGGTGTCCCGCCAGGTCTCGGCGCTGGAGGAGCACCTGGGCGCGCGGCTGATCCAGCGCACCACCCGCAGCCTGACGCTGACCGAGGAGGGCCGCGCCCTGGTGGACCATGCCCGCCGCGTGCTGGACTGCGTGGCCGAGGCGGAGGCCGCGGTGGGCCGCGGCCA
>JAABUR0100009608.1_pt1 | contig 10838 bp, 14 predicted proteins | sample 5560091 | NCBI WGS metagenome assembly JAABUR01 (sample SAMN10711879, study PRJNA513375) | rock metagenome | isolation source: Antarctica rocks | place: Antarctica: Victoria Land, University Valley sud
CCAGAGGACCCCGCCACCCTGCGGAAAGGCCCGCCCCAGCACCACGGCCGGCCGAAGGACACGACAACACCCGCCGACCCCACCACCCAACGGCCGCTCAAGCGTTTATCCGCGGCAAGTAGCTAGGAGGCCAGTAGGCGCCCCGGGGCCGCCGTTTAGAGCAATGCGCGATAACGGCCCTTCCGGACACGCGCGGCATAGACGGCGTCGGAGGGCAGTGGCGCTATTCCTTCGCGCCGTAAGGAGTCGTGGGTGCGGGCGGGGTCGTGGCTATCGCTCTTCGGCACAGCGGACTCGCCTGGCGGGGGAGTGGGCGCTTGGAACTGTTGGTGCGGTGGCGAGGCTCCGTTACGCGGTCGCTGCGGCTTGGCCTCGGGCGTGGGCGTACAGCGCTTCGCGCGCGACGTCGGCGTCGTTGGGCCAACGCAACCGATCCCCGCGGCGTGCAGCGCCCGCGCCAGCCCGAAGCCGGTCGGCCCCGGCCTCGAAGGTCACCCGCGTCGGGCCCGGCAGCGCGGCGCAGAACTCGACGACCTCACTCGTCTCGCCCGACAGCCCGAACGCACCCACCTCCCCCCGACTCGCTGTCCATCCCCACGGCGATCACCTTCCGGGCGTGCACGTCCAACCACCAGGCAAAGGGCGTACCTCAGACCGCCGCCTCGGCGAGGCTCGGGATCCTGTCGGTCGCAAAGGTGCGGCGCAGGTAGAAGAACCAGGTCACTCCCGCGAAAGCCGTGTACGCAAACAGGAAGACGTACAGCGCCGGGATCGACCAGTCGGCCATCGACTGCGCGACAGCCACCTTCTCGGCCGGTGTGTCGGCGGCCTTGACAGCAGCGGAGGCAGCAAGGCTCGCCTCGCGGAAAACGACTTGGATGAGGAACCCCCCGAAAGCGCCGATCGCGCCCGCGATGCCGATCACGGCGGCCGCCTGGTGCTTGAAGTCCAGCATCGTCTTCTTGGCATCGAGCCCCTTTCCCGACGCTTCCTTGCGCCCCAATTCGCTGAAGATCGCGGGGATCATCCGGTACGTCGACCCGTTGCCCATCCCGGCGAGCAGGAAGATCACCATGAACGACGCGAAGAAGATCGGGAAGGAGTGCTCGTTGACGCCCACGATCGCCGTCACGGTGAACAGGGCCTCACCTAGGAAGACCCAGAGCGTGACCCGAGCGAGTTCGGCAACTGGACCAGGTCGGTCCGTGCCAGCTCAGCTACGCGGGGCGAGACGTCAACCTGGATACGGCCAAACAGCTTGCCGCCGAGCTCCGCCGTGACTTTCACGCGCCAGGTGGGAAGCCCGCTGCCGTCTTCCATCATCGTCTTCGCCGGTCCGACGGTGAGAACGAACCGATCGCCGTCCGGATCCTCGCCGAGGGCTTCTACCAGACGGTCCCGTAGTTCGTCCGCGTCGAGCACTTCGTCGCGGAGCCCCAGGTCGATGTCCTTGGTCAGCCGGGCGTTGTCCCGAAGCCGGACCTCGAGCGCCATCCCGCCCTTCAGCACCCAACGTCCTGGCTCGGCACGCTGCAACCGGGCGACGATCCGCTCGAAGACGACGCGACGGCGCAGTCGGTCAAGTGCGAGCCCCGTGGCGTTCGAGCGTGAGAGCAGTCGCTGCTCGAGTGCCATGCGGAACGCGTTCGGCGTGTCGTAGCTCATGACATCTCGGACCGTTGGATTGCTCGCTCGATGTACAGCGCCGCCCGGGGGTCAATCGCCTCAGCTCGCGCCCGTAGCTGGCGGGGGGTCACGAGTCCGGTCTCTCGTGCCTCCTCGATCGCCCGGGCGAGCTGGTCCTCGTCGGGGCCGAGGGCTGCCGTGTCGATTAGCGCGCGGGCTGCGGTCGTGAGGTTAAACCCGCTGCGTTCGACCACCTCGTCCTCGGGAAGGTCGGCATGGTGAAGGACGACGGCGGGGTCGCGCATCGAGAACCCCGGCGGCACGGTCAGGTGGACCCTCGCCGACTCGAACTCGCCGACGCCGTGGACCGCAAGCGCGGTTTCGTGGGAAACCACGGCACGTCCCCGCGACCACAGCGTCCACCGGATCAGATCGTCGTGGAGGTCGGGTACCCACTCGGTAAGGCGGAACAGGCCCCGGTCGATGCGGACCCAATTGCCGGCGCCGACGTGGTAGGCCTGCGCCTGGTACGAGTAGCCGGCCTCCTTCGCTTGAGCAGCCGAAAAGTATCCACCCTGGCCGGCGGCTAGCTGAAAGAGCCTACGTCGCAGGTCTCGCCGGTCGACCGCCATGCGCACATTCTATATGAAAACTAGAGTTCTAAAATAGACCGCGCGGTAAACTCAAGATAACTTTGAGGATCACGCCGCATAGAGTAGCTCTCCAAGCTTCGCCACCGCCTCTCGAAGCGCATCGTTGGAGCCGAAACGGGCGGCAATCTCAGTCGGCGAGCCCAGCGAGGAGAGCGGAGGCACCTTGAGCACGCCGAGATCATCGAGCTGGCTGATCCCGTGCTCGGCGTACTTGTCCAGAAGGCCGGCGAGGACGTCACGAGCTGCGGGACGGTAATCGTCGAAAAAATCGGCGTGCTCCTTGCGAACCCGGCGGACCCGGTCGGTGCGAGTCGCGAGCGGCAGGTTCCACGCCAGGTGGACGAGGGCATCAACGGAGTCGGCGTCAACGATGCCTGCTCGGTCGGCGAGGTCGCCGACGTCGATGCCGCGCGTCTCAAGCGCGTCGAGCACGTCTTGGCGTCCGACCCGAGTAGCCGCTGAACGTGATCCAGCGCCAGCTCGGACACAGCAACCTCGGCGTGACCTCGGTCTACCTGCAAGGGATCGACAGCGCCGAGACCATCAACACAGTCCACAACCGCAGGGCCCCGATGATGCCTGCCGCCGCAGGGCTCAAGCTCTGAAGCGAACTCGTCGCGCCCCTCGTTCTCACCCGACCTGGCAGCCTCGGCTAACAGCGCAGGAGGGCTCCGCGACGGCCGGCCTCGCAATAGCCCGTTGGTCTCGAGAACGAATCGCCTGAACCCCGCGCACGGCTCAGCGGGACCCGGTGGGTGGCGGGACGGCCAGCTGGCGGCAGATAGCCCGCGCTGTTCCGGTGGGTATCTCGCGATGGCGCGGGACCGGCGTGCGCAGATCACGGCTTGGGTTACTCCAGATCGCGTGGCGGGCGCCTTCGCGAATCGGGGCGCAGCCGTGGTCGGCGAGATGCCGCTCGAGATCGCGGCGCTTCAAGCCGCGAGGTCGATCTTGAGCGACTCCACGCGTCCGCCGCCGATCGGCGGCTCGCGACCCTCCGCGCGGTAGGAGGCCACCATCTCGTGGGCGGCGTCGAGCAGCATGTCCCGCGCCTCGTCCAGAGTCGGGGCGCAGCTGACTACCGTAGGCCATTCGGCGAGCTGGGCCATCGTCCAGCCGTTCTCGTCCGGCGTGAAGACAGCGGTCAAGGTCAGGGAGTCGCCCATGCCTGAAGTATGGACCCTCCCACCACCCTCGCGAGGCTCGCAGAAGAGCCCTCGTCCCCACTCGTGCTTACAGGGGCCGCACCCCGGCCGGGCAGGCGAGCGCAAGAGCGGCAGCGCGTCCTCGCTGACAACGTCACCACAGGATACGCCTACCCAACCCGGAGGTCTGCGGCGCAGTGTCAGAAACCGACGAGGAGGACAGCGGCGAGCCAGGGCGGCTCGAGCATCGATTCCGGCGCTTCTCGATAACGGCGGCGGCCACGCTACGCACGACCGCTTCGGCCAGTGGCCGTTGCACAAACCCCCACCGAGGCCGCTGAATCGCTCCTTAGGGTGGGCTCCGAAAACCGCCATCCCGTCCCTTGCGCGCGGGTCGTCGGTCTCGACGTCGTCCCGCATAGCTGCCTTCTCAGGTCCACTTCCGCGAGCGCGCTGCGGCTTATCTCAGGCGGCTTTACGCAACGGCCACGCCACAAGGCGTGGCGATGACGCTGGGCGGCGCGTTGAACTGCTCGCAACGGTGGCTGTTGCGTAAACCCCGGGTTCGTCCGGGGTGGCCGGGACGATTCGGTTCATGTCACAGAACTTCATTGGGTGTGATCGGGACCAGGTGTTGTTGATGCCGCCGTGCTTGCGGGAGTGGCTTCCGGAGGGCCATTTGGCGTGGTTTGTGTTGGCGGCTGTTGAGGAGATGGATCTGTCGGGGTTCTATGGCGTCTATCGCCTCGATGGCCATGGCCGGCCGGCGCACGAGCCGGCGATGATGGTCGCGCTTTTGCTTTATGGGTACGCGAAGGGCCAGCGCTCTTCGCGGGTGATTGAGCGGGCGTGTGTGGAGGACATCGCCTACCGCGTGATCGCGGCGAACGAGGTGCCCGATCACACCACGATCGCGCGTTTTCGCCAGCGCCATGAGGCCGCGCTCGCAGGGCTGTTCGGCGACGTGCTCGGACTCTGCGCCGAGGCTGGGCTGGCGAGCGTCGGGGTGATCGCGGTCGACGGCACGAAGGTGCACGCGAACGCCTCGCGTCACTCCAACCGCGACTACGAGCAGATCGCGCGCGAGATCCTCGCCGAGGCAGACGCGGTCGACCGCGAGGAGGACGAGCGCTTTGGCGATGCTCGGGGCGATGAGCTCCCTCCCCATCTTTCGACCGAGCAGGGTCGGCGGGGCTGGCTTCGCGATGCCAAGCGCCGGCTTGAGGAAAAGCGCGCCGAGGAGGCAGCTCCGATCCCGCGTTCACGCCCGGCGCGGCTCAGGGAAGCCAAGCGCCGGCTCGAGGAGGAGCTCGACGTGGAGTGCCGTGCGAACGCCGCCTATGAGGACTACCGGGCACGCGGCGTGGACAAGGACGGCCGTCGCTTCGGTCGCCCGCCGAAGCCCTACCAGCCGCCCCCAACACCCGCCGGGAAGATCAACGTGGTCGACCCAGACTCGCGCAACATCAAAGCGCCGCGCGGCTACGTGCAGGGCTACAACGCCCAAGCCGTCACGAACGAGCGCCAGATCGTGATCGCGGCCGAGATCAGCGCCGACTCACCGGACTTCGGGCACCTCGAGCCGATGGTCAGCGCCGCACAAGACGAGCTCGAGCGAGCCGGCGTCACCGAGACGCCGCGGGTGGTCGTCGCCGATGCTGGCTACTGGCACCAGGCGCAGATGGAGACGGTGATCAATCAGGGGACCCAGGTCCTGATCCCGCCCGATGCCCTGAAGCGCAAAGGCGCCCGGCCTGGCTGGGAGGGCGGCGCCTATGCGTTCATGCGCCGCGTGCTCGAGACCGACCACGGCGGCGGGCTCTACCGAAAACGCCAGGGGATGATCGAGCCGGTCTTCGCAGACACGAAGTTCAACCGGCGGATCGACCGCTTCCAACGCAGGGGAAGATCGGCCTGCCGCTCCGAGTGGCGCCTGATCACGGCCACCCACAACCTGCTCAAGCTCTACCGCCACCAAACGGCGACCGTCGCCGCCTGAGAAGGCCCCGAAGCGCGAATTCTTCCAATCCGCTGCCCGCTCGCGCGCTGGGCACGGTTCGCCGCCCATCATCTCCGCGAACGAACCGCTTTACGCAACAGCCACCGGCGGTGGCTGTTGCGTAAACCCCTGGTTCGTCCGGGTCCCTGGGGATGATTCGGGTATGGCTCAGAACTTCATTGGCTGTGACCGGGAGCAGGTGTTGTTGATGCCGCCAAGCCTTCAGGAGTGGCTTCCGGAGGGCCATCTGGCGTGGTTTGTGTTGGCGGCGGTCGAGGAGATGGATCTCTCGGGGTTCTATGGCGCCTACCGTCTCGATGGCCATGGTCGCCCGGCGCACGATCCGGCGATGATGGTCGCGCTGTTGCTCTACGCCTACGCGAGGGGCCAGCGTTCCTCGCGTGGGATTGAGCGGGCGTGCGTGGAGGACATCGCTTTCCGGGTGATCGCGGCGAATGAGGTGCCCGATCACACGACGATCGCGCGCTTTCGCCAGCGCCACGAGGCCGCGCTCGCGGGGCTGTTCGGCGACGTGCTGGGGCTGTGCGCGGAGGCCGGGCTGGCGAAGGTGGGGGTGATCGCGATCGACGGCACGAAGGTCCACGCGAACGCTTCGCGTCATTCCAATCGTGACTATGAGCAGATCGCGCGGGAGATCCTCGCCGAGGCCGACGCGGTCGATCGCGAGGAAGACGAGCGCTATGGCGATGCCCATGGGGATGAGCTCCCGGCCGCGCTGGCGACCGCCCACGGACGGCGGGGTTGGTTGCGCGAGGCCAAGCGCCGGCTTGATGACAAGCGCGCCGAGGAGGCCGCGCCGATCCCGCGTTCGCGCCCCGCGCGGCTTCGGGAAGCGAAGCGCCGGCTGGAGGAGGAGCTCGATGTGGAGTGCCGAGCGAACGCCACCTATGAGGCCTACCGCGCGCGCGGGGTCGCCAAGGACGGCCGGCCGCTGGGCCGGCGCCCCAAGCCCTACCAGCCGCCCGCGGCCCCGGCCGGCAAGGTCAACGTGGTCGACCCAGATTCGCGCAACATCAAGTCGCCGCGTGGCTATCTGCAGGGCTATAACGCGCAGGCGGTGACGAACGAGCACCAGGTCGTGATCGCCGCCGAGGTCAGCGCCGACTCACCGGACTTCGGGCACCTCGAGCCGATGGTCAGCGCCGCCCAGTCAGAGCTCGAGCGGGCCGGGGTGACCGACACACCGGGGGTCGTGATCGCGGATGCCGGCTACTGGCACCAGGACCAGATGGAGAACGTCGTGGGCCGTGGGATCCAGGTGCTGATCCCCCCGGACGCGCTCAAGCGCAAAGGCGCCCGGCCGGGGTGGGAAGGCGGCGCTTATGCGTTCATGCGTCGGGTACTCGAGACCGAGACCGGCGGCGGCCTCTACCGAAAACGCCAGGGGATGATCGAGCCCGTCTTCGCAGACACGAAATTCAACCGGCGCATCGACCGCTTCCAACGCAGGGGAAGATCGGCCTGCCGCTCCGAATGGCGGCTGATCACCGCCACCCACAACCTGCTCAAGCTCTACCGCCACCAGACGGCGCCCGCCGGGGCCTGAAGGCCCTCGACGGCGAAGACCACTCACCGGAACCGCCCGCCACCGAACGCTGCGCGCGGTCACCGCCGAGCGCCGCCCCTATCCAGCCGCTTTACGCAACAGCCACGGCGCAAAGGAGAAGCGAAGCGCGGCGTCGACTCCTTTGTGGCCGAAGGAGTCGCGCGCCGTCGCGACGGGCCCCGAAGCCGACCGGCGCTCCCGCCAATATCCCGGCCGTCATGCCGCGAATCAGCGCCTTCTACGGGATCGTCATCACGATGTACTGGCGAGACCACCCACCGGCGCACTTCCACTCGTCCTACGCCGGCCAAGTCGCCAAGATCGAGATCGAGTCGCTCGAGCTCCTCGACGGCTGGTTGCCCCCGCGCGCGCTGCGGCTGGTCAAGGAGTGGGCGGAGCTGCACCAAGACGAGCTCCGAGACCACTGGGACCGCGCCCGCGCCCACGACGCCCTGCTCCCGATCGACCCGCTGCCCTAGGATTGCCGTCATGGTCGCAGTGACCCAAGTCGAGGCGCTCGAGGCGTACCGCCTGCGCGTGCGTTTCGATGATGGCAGCGAGCGCACGGTAGACCTTGCCGACGAGCTCTGGGGACCGATGGGCGAGCCGCTGCGCGATCACGACTACTTCCGCCAGGTGCGGGTCGATCCCGAGCTGCGGACGATTGTGTGGCCGAACGGGTTCGACCTCGATCCGGACGTCCTCCACGGCGACTACAGGCCCGCGCCGCCATCCGACACCGTCGCTCGCGAAGCCCACACCTGACCGAGCCCTCGTATTGGTGGGCTCCGGTCGCCTCGCGCGTGACGGAGCCAACCACTGCTCCGTAGCCCAAGCAGTCGTCTGGCTACTCGGTCCGCGCTGGTGGCCTTGGCTTCGCGTCAGCGGGACGGCCATGGACGGAACCTGGCAAAGGCTGGCAAGCAGCGGCTGCGAAGGAAGCGCAGCTTCTCGGTCAACCTGAAGATCACCTACACCCCCAAAGGCGGCACACCCCGAAGCTCAACCAGGCGCGTGAAGATGAAACCATGAGCACGCGTCGAATTTTGGTCCTTCTGCCACACATCGATCAGATGTGGTAGCCCGGTCCAGCCCTGCCTCGGGTCTCGCGACTGCTTCGGCCATGAAGGAGTCGTCCGGCGGCGGTGGCTCCCCCGCGCCCACGGAGTCACCGGCGAGCCGCATTCGGGCTACAAGCTTCGGCGCGAACCGATCACACAAGCGCGGCGGCTACACCCTCGGCCGCGCGCGGTACAAGCCCAAGGCGCTGCTAGCATTGCTAGCAACACAAGGAGGAGTCCAGTCGTGGCGGCGGTGAGCATCCGGGATCTCGATGACCAGGTGAAGGAGCGGTTGCGGGTCAGGGCGGCTCGCCATGGCCGGTCGATGGAGGCGGAGATCCGCGCCATCCTCGCCGATGCGGTGGTTGAGCCGAGCACCTCGGAGGGTCTGTTCACGACGCTGCTGGAGCGCTTCGGAGAAGTTGGCGGGGTGGAGCTCGATCTTCCCCCGCGCGCGACCTCCGCCAGGGCCGCTGAGCTCTCTGCATGATCGTCGTCGACACCAACGTCACGTCGGAGCTGATGAGGCGCTCGCCGTCGCCCGCGGTGACGACCTGGGTGCGGGCCCGGAGCGCCCCTGAGCTGTATACGACGTCGATCACGCTGGCGGAGGTGCGTTACGGCATCGAGCGGCTGCCTGACGGCCATCGCAAGGACCTGACCAGGAGCACGGCAGACGAAGTGTTCTCCGCGTTCGCCGACCACGTCCTGGCCTTCGACGCGACGGCAGCGGTGGACTACGCCGGGATCGTCAGCTCCCGTGAGCGCGCCGGGACGCCGATCGACGGGTTCGACGCACAGATCGCGGCCATCTGCCGCGCGCGCGGCGCGACCCTCGCAACCCGCAACGTCAAGGACTTCCACGGTACCGGGATCGAAGTCACCAACCCGTGGGACGACAGCCCATGAAGCCCGGGCGTCGAAGATCTCATCGGCACAGGCGGAGTGCGCTCAGCTCCGTCCCGACTATTTCGTCGGCGCGAGCGAAGGGAGCGTTCACGGGCGTTCGTTCGCCGGTGACGAGGGCGACCTGTCCAGCGGACTGATCCACGGCGGCGCCGCAGGATATAGCCGGCGTGCCCGCCCAGACTTCTCCACCTCGGCGGGTAGGAGTCGCGCCCGGCTTCGTAGAGTGGGAGGCGTGAAGAAGATCGAGAAGCTGGCCGACGACGACGAGAAGCGCCAGAAGCACATCGTCGAGCTGCTCACACAGGCATTCGCCCAGTTGATCGAGAACGACCCGCGCGCCTTCCGGCGCAAGTTCCGCAAGATGGCCGCGGATCCGTTCGCCTTCTACCGGGGCAGCGCGTTCCTGTTCTACGCCGACATGGCCTCACTCGAAGACCGCTTCGCCGACGAGCGCACGTCGAGGGTCTGGATCCAGGGGGACCTGCACGCTGAGAACTACGGCACCTACATGAGCTCCGACGGCGTGCTCGTCTTCGACGTCAACGACTTCGATGAGGCCTACCTGGGGCATTTCACGTGGGACCTGCGGCGCCTGGCGGCCAGCGTCGGCCTGCTCGGCTTCAGCAAGGCGCTCTCTGACGGGACGGTCCGCGAGGCCGTGGAGGGCTTCGCGCACAGCTATCTCGCTCAGGTGAGGGCGTTCGCCGAATCCGAGCGCGACGAGGAGTTCCGGCTGACCCTCGAGAACACCGACGGGGCCGTGCACGACGTGCTCCTTGAGGCCCGCATGGAGACACGCATCGACCTGCTGCAGTCGCTGACCACGATCGAGGGCTATGAGCGCCAGTTCCGTGAGGGCCGCGGCGTCAGGCGGCTGGGCGCCGACGAGCAGGGGGCCGTGTACGCGGCCTTTCAGGCCTACCTGGACACGATCCCCGAGTCCAAGCGCCAGGAGAGCGTGTCCTACACGGTCAAGGACGTGGTCGGGCGCAGCGGCTTCGGGATCGGCAGCGCGGGCCTGCCGGCGTACAACCTGCTGATCGAGGGGCGCACGGAGGCGCTCGAGAACGACGTGGTGCTGTCGATGAAGCAGGGCAACGTGGCGGCCCTGAGCCAGGTGGTCTCAGACGAGCGGATCGTCGACTACTTCGAACACCAGGGCCACCGCACCGCGGTCTCCCAGCGCGCGTTGCAGGCCCATGCCGACCCCTGGCTGGGCTGGTGCGAGCTGGGCGGGGAGGGCTACGTGGTCGCGGAGCTATCTCCCTATGTCGCCGACCTGGACTGGGACGCCGTGGCCGAGCCCGACGAGATCCTCCCGCTGTTGCGCTCACTGGGGCAGGCCACCGCCAAGGTGCACTGCGTTTCCGATGCCGGCAGCGAACAGACGCTGGTGGAGTTCCAGACCGAGGACGCGATCGTGGCCGCGGTGGAGGGGGAGGAGGATGCCTTCGCGTCCGAGCTGGCCGACTTCGGGGCGGCCTACTCCCAGCTCGTCCGCGACGACCACCGCCGCTTCGTCGACGCCTTTCGCAACGGCTCGATCCCCGGGCTGCCGGCCGACTGAGGCGGTCGGCGTGCGACTGGCCAAGTTCCTGGCCCACGCCGGCGTGGCCTCGCGCCGGGCCGCCGAGCGGCTGGTGGCCGACGGCCGTGTGCGGGTGGGCGGGAGGCCGGTCACCGACCCGGCCCGCGACGTGGACGAGGGCAGCGACGTGCGAGTCGACGGGCGCGCGGTTGCGATCGAGCCCCGCGAGGTGCACGCGCTCAACAAGCCCGAGGGGGTCGTGTCGACCGTGGAGGACACCCACGGCCGGCCGACCGTGGTGGGCCTGGTGCCCTCCCAGCGGCGCCTGTATCCCGTCGGGCGCCTCGATG
>JAABUR0100009609.1_pt1 | contig 10838 bp, 15 predicted proteins | sample 5560091 | NCBI WGS metagenome assembly JAABUR01 (sample SAMN10711879, study PRJNA513375) | rock metagenome | isolation source: Antarctica rocks | place: Antarctica: Victoria Land, University Valley sud
TCCCCACTCCAGCCTCGGTTATTTACCGCCCGAAGTGTGGGCCAAACAACTCGGAATTCTCTCCCTCTAACTGGCACACTAAACGGGGCTACCTCAATATAGCTTGGGCAGCGACGTCCTTGCTGACTGGCCCTGGAGGTATGGCGGGCAAAGGCGGGCAACTTGCTCTGGCGGGAGGTTCGGCCTCATCATCAGCCGTTCGAGTAGCCGCCCGACAGGTTGGCATCTCTGTGTTTGCCGCTCTGCAACCAGCTAGAAATCTTGCTCTGCAAATGGCAGTGCAAGCTGGAGATGGCTCATCTGGTGAGTTGGAGACTAGTGACACAGTTCCGAGCACTGATGGAGGTGGCTTGTATCTTCAGGGATCCACTACGACCCCGAAGTTCAATGTCAAGACAGCACCAGATGGGAAGGTGCCGGCGCTTGTGACGGATGAGGCCGGAAACGTGGCTCCCAATGGGGTATCCAGCTTTATCAACAAGCAGACTCTCATGGAAAACTTGAGCGTCAACAAGGTGTGGCGGCTTGAATCTGGCGCCGACCTAGGTAGCTATGGATTCAAGGCCGTTAATGATGGCGGTCAACCAGGTGTACCAACGGGTCATTGGACTCTGCAGCCAGCGCGTGAGATGACCGAGCCAGACATACAAAGCGCTTTGGATCAGATGCAGGCTGACGGTGTGCTGAAGAACTTGGGGAAGCCATGAACTTGCAACATTTGCATGATCAGATGCTGTGGAGTGATGTTATCCAGTCGTACATGAATCTATCTGAGGGCATTATGTCCAAGGAGGAGTTCGACTTGGCTAGAAGATCGTTCCTGTCTAACAGCCAGGAGCGAAGCGCAATACTGAAGTCTTACCTTGGGAGTGAACCCCCTGGCGATTATGGGGATACAGGTACTCGTGTTGCTATAGGCATGGTGCAGGAGTTGACAGAAGAAGAATTGAAGAGCTTGCTTCCACAATTGATTTATAGGATGTGCAACCTCCGTTTGCGTAGCTTGGACTTCATCCGTGCTCCTCTCCTTTCTTTACCTCATCAGTGGCTTGCGGACCACGTCGAAGAAGCAGCTGATTTAGTGCTTCAAACTGGTCTGGAAGTAGAATGTGGGATATTACTGGCATTCTGTAGAAAAGTCGATCTAGGACTTTACCAAAGGGTTGCTCGCAAAGCTGCTCAGTCTACCGATCAAGAAGTTCGAGAACTGGGCAGAAATGCCCTAGAGCAAGTGGGTGAGTCGACAATTGATGAACTCGAACATCCTTAAAAGGGCACTCAACTAGCGTTGGCTTGCTCATGTACCCTCCACGCCTTCAACGAACTGAACCGCTTACTGACCTGGCGAGTGGGTGCTGGGGTGGCCCCACTCAGATAACGATGGACAATGATTTCGACGTGGAATCGTTGCTGAGCGGTGACATCGCTCTTGGTACCCTCGGAAGTCTTAAATACCAAATTGGCAAGGATCTGCGTAAGCTCGGCAAGGACACGATGAACTGCGTGTCGTGGACGGTTCTGGCAGCGGGAGAGGCTAAAGCTCTCTCGTTGATGAAGTAGCTGTGCCTGCTCCCACGCGATGTGAGCAAGGTGTGGTTACGTGACTAATAGCCACACCTGGTTCTGGTGCTTCGTGGCCCAGAGCTACAGGTGAAGATGGAGTTACTCTGATGAGGATGAGCCGCAATTCTGAGATCCACATCGTCAAGGATGCCCGCCAGGAGTTCAACCTCGACGTGTTCATCCGGAGCCTCAAGTCGGTGCTTTACCCGGCAACAGACGCTCAGGTGTGCTCTGACGCGCACGTCCATCTGTATTCCAACGTGATCAGTTTGAGTGAGTCGCAATACACTTCGATGGATTCGGAGACCTTCAACCAGCACTTGCGCAGGGTGGCGAGTCGCTCCGAGCCAGGCGGCAACTGCGTGTCTCTGAAGAGTTACGCCAGTGCCAGTCCTGAGATTGTTGAGCACTTGCGCAGGGTGGCGAGTCGCTCCAAGCCCGGCGGTCACGGCGTGTTTCCGAAGCTTCATGCCAGTGGCAGTTCTGGGCTTGTTGAGCAATTCACAGTGCTGAGCTTTGCAGAGGAGACGCTCGCTGATGTCGTCTTCTTGACGATCGAGCTCAGGAATACCTGGCTCTCGATTATGGACGACCTGGAGAACAAGATCTTCGAAGTTCCCAACGGGATAATCACGTTCAACGACGGGCCTAAGACCTACCGAGGTGCAAAGGAAGATCTGTTGTTCTGTTTGGAGAAGTTGTGCTTAGATGAAGTCGAGGCAGATCCTGACCTCATTGTCAGTGAGCGGATCACGGACAAAGCTGCTTCAGCAAACGCCATCGAACAGTATCTAACGCCTCTTCCAAACAGCGTTTCCGTGTATCGCTACCATGTAAATGATATCTTTGGGATCATCTACAAGCCGGGCCCGGAAATCATCTACACGGGGTCACCGTAGAAAACGGAATAAATTGCACGTTAAGGTTTATGCATCCACTGGCTGGGAGGTTGTGTGGAGAATGGAGCCACTGAGCGTGGCTCAAATAGGTGGCTAAATAGAGGCTGGCCAAATGACATCGGAATTATGGCTTTTGCCTACGGGTAACCCAGCCAGCCCAGAAGGGTTTACCCTTCTTGACCATCACACATTCAAGCTGGCGACGCGAGAAGGGCAAATACAGGCCGTTCAGCTCACTCTCAAACCTTAGTGGTTCATCCGGTAAGTCCTGGGTGCTATCGAAAGTGAGCTTTACCCCACTGGTCGCCTCTATGCTGGAAGTTTGGGCTGTAGGCTCAGATCACCAAACGGGAGAGAACTTACCGGATGAACCACTTAGCGTGCAATTTATTCCGTTTTCTACGGTGACCCCCACGTACACCTGAGCGCGGGCCGAACCCGCCTTGGGCTCACCTCTCAGCACGCCGTCCAAGTACTTACAGACCGCGTTCAGCATCGCTGGGGTGGGCGCGCTCATGTCCGGGACGGTGAGCACGTGGCGCTGCAAGCCACGGCGCTCGATCTCGTGCAGCGCCTGCTTGCCGTGCACTGCCTGCTCCCACTCGCGCGGCGCGCGCAGGTCCAGAACGTGGGTAATGCCGACCGCTTGCAGCCTGATCACGTCGCAAGCCGAGAGCGGCCCGCCAGCACGCCGCGCGCCACCCAGTCCGCGTTGAAGGCGGGCAGCCTGGGCGTGGCGTAGATGCGGTCGTGGTCGTGCCGCTGCTGCGCCGTCGCCGTGACCGGCACGCCCGTCTCCGGGCTACCTCCAGGCCCGCCCTCGGGGCCTCCTTCCGGGTTGTCGTCGCCGTCCGGGTCGGGGCCTTCGTCCGGCTCGTCTCCCTTGCCTTCGCGAACCGCTTGCAGGCCGTCGCCCGCAGCCTGCAAGCGCTCGCGCTCGTGCAGGGCCTCCAGCCAGCGCGGGGGGATGGCGTTCTGCCCCCAGTAGGCTCCGGCGGCCCCGCCTGCGACGGCTGCGATGGTGTCCGCTTCCCCGGCCAGGTTCACGGCCAGCACCAGAGTCTGCTCCAGCGACTCGCCGTGCAGCACGCACCAGGCCGCCGCTTCCAGGCACTCGGTCACGAAGCCCGCGTAGCCGCTGGGCTGCAGGTCCTCGTAGGCTAGCCCTTCCACGCGCATCAGGCGCGGCCAGAACTCGGTGGGTAGAGCAGCCATGCCGGGCGCCTCACGGGTTGACGTGACGGGTGTAGCCGCCTCCCTCTGAACTTGCCACAGCGCAGAGTGCCACGCGTCAATGCGTGTCTCCCCGGCCAGCAGGCGCGCCACCCACTCGTTGTAAATCGCGCAGCACGCCTCGGCCTGGGCGTCCCAGTGCGTCATGGCCGAGAGGCGCGCGCTCTGGCGCAGCATCTCAGCGCGGTCGGCGTAGGCCAGGGCGACGGGCAGCGTGCGCATCAGCGAGCCGTTGCCAGCGGCCCGCCCCACCTTCACGGCGGGCAGGCTGCGCGCGGCTGCGGGCCAGGTGTTGGCCCCGCGCTTGAAGGCGCCCAGAGCGGCGCTGCAGGTCGAGCCCACGTCCTTGGCCGTCTTCTGCCACTGCAGGAACAGCCGCCCCGTCTCGGGCACGGGGTCGCTCGCGTCCGCCAGAATGCCGCCCGCCACGCAGAGCGCCATGCCCGTGTCGTCTGTCCACTCGCCCGGCTTCCAGATGCCACCGCCCACCATCTCGCAGAGCGTGCCGAAGCGGCGCTTGACCTCGGCCTGGCTCTTGAACTCGGCGGGTGCGCCCAGCGCGTCGCCGCAGGCTAATCCCAGCAGCGCTCCCCTGATCCGGCTGTCCAAGTTCGGAGCTTTCCGATCCATTTCGCTTTCTATATTGGGTCTCCTTGTCGTTTTGGCTGGTGGCTGCTGGAACTTGCCACCGGAGCCGTTGCGCGAGTTCAGGCGCGTCCGCAGGGGCACGCCCACAAGTACTTGGGGTCTACCCGTGCTGTAGCCTAACGCCCCTGGCGGCGGTGGTAGGTGGCCAGCATCTCGAAGCTCAAATCGGCCTCGCTCAAGGCGGCGACGATGCGCTTGTAGATGGGCGCCAGCGCTTCACCGTGGGCGGCCAGGGCCTCGTCGCGCGCCATCTGCTCGGCGGCCAGGCCGACTTGGTGGCAACGGCGGCCAGCTTCCACCTGGGCACGGACGAGCTCGCCGACGCTTCCAGAGGGGGGCTCAGTCGTCTCGGTGGGCACGGCGGTGGGTGTGGTGGATGGGTGGGTGGATGGATGGAGGGTGTTCGTAATCGTGGTGTTCTCCAGCGTGTCTAATCGGGGCTGCCACGTTAGCCCCAAGTACTTGCAGCCTCAGTACTTGGGGCAGTGCCGCGGGCTTAGCGGACACCGTTGGAGGTGCGCCATTCAAAAACGCGCTCCGGGCTGAGGTAGCCGTCCGTGATGCGGTTTGCGATGATGTGGAAGAACTGGCCACCGTCACGGTCGGCGCGAGAGTGCAGGGCAACCACGATTACCTCGGCGTCCGCCCAGTCCTCGACACGCCAGCGCGAGCCGCAGCCGCCACACTTGCAGATGAGCACCAGTCTTCTCTCGGCGCCCTCGCCCACCCACTTCTGTTGCACGACGTGCACGGCCCCGCTGAACCCGTTGCGGCCGATGCGGAGCCCGGAGCCCGTCGTGATGGTCAGCCCGGTATCCACCGCTCCCTCGCTTCGCGCCTGCCCCTCGGGACAGGGCAGCGAAACGAGGTATCCGGCGTCCGCCTTGAACTGCACGCTGGAGTGGTCTACGCCCTCGGGCATGGCCACGGGTACGGCCAGCGAGCGGTCGTAGTTCTCAAAGGCGCCCGGCGCGATGCGGTCCTCGTCGGGGAACGGGAAGCGGAAGCGGATGGAGGGCGCGTCCCGTACCGGGTCCACGTTGCCGCTCAGGGCGCGGACGAGGGGGGCCTGATCCGCGCGCAGGTAGTACATATCCTCGCAGGTGCCGATCTTGACCTGCTCGCCTTGGAACTGTGCGTATTCTCCCATCGCGTGGGGCTCCTTGCCTGGACTACAGGCACTTGAATGAACGGGTCGCAAGCACGGTCGGCGGGTAGTGGAGTGCCCGCTCAAGCCGGGCGCTGCTGCAGATAACAGCGAGGGCGAAGGCCAACAGCAGCGAGACGGTGAAGAACTCGCGCAGTGGGGCCGTAGGCGCCACTGTGGGCGTCCTGGCCTCGGGGTTGGTATTGGGGTGGGATGGCTGGAACCGCCTCCTGGCGGCTTGGAGAGGTGGCCTCCAGGGAGCCCACCTCCCGGCTGCTCGACTACCAGAAGAGGCGATTCAGGCGCACTGCGTTGGTGCAAAAGGCCCAATCGCTGGCCGCGAGGTCGGCGCGCGATTCGAGGCGCCTGCCCAGCAGCATCCCGATGGCTCCGCGCATCCTGTCGCGTGCCGCGTCGCTCACATCAAGCCCATGCTCACGGGCAACGGCGAACATCTCGCGGATGAGGTGATAGTGCAGGCAACGCTTGCGGGGCTGGGCCTGCTCGACGGGCGCAACCTCGACTGTCTCAACCGTGGCCGACGTCTCGACCTCGGGCTGCAGCTCAGGCTCAGCCGGGGCTTCGCCGCCCAGCTCGACCACGATGACGGCGTGCAGCTTGGCCGCGTGCAAGTACTTGGCGGCCCAGTCCTGCTCGGCCAGGTCGCCGGTGCTGTGGAAGTTGGCCAGCGCCTTACGGTGCTGGCTCAGGTAGGTGCGCAGGCTGTGCGCGTGGTCGTCGCGGCGTTGCTCTTGGACTCTGCTAAACATTCTCTTGCCTCCGAAACGGGGTAGGCGCGGGCTTCTTCTTTCCAGGGATGAGCCCGCGCTTTTGCTTGCTACGGTATTAATCTTAGCACTTACTTTAGGATACGACAAGGGGTTGCGATAGAGTTTTTTTAGTGCTAAGGTTAATCCCATGAGCACTGACCAAATGAAAGCTGCACCCGCTCGACGTGGCCGCCCTGTCACGCCACCACCCGCGCCCTCAGATGCTGTGAAGCGGGTGCGCGATGCGCTGGCGAAGACACAGCAGCAGTTCGCTCAAGATCTGAACTGCTCTCTAAGCGCTGTGCAGCGCTACGAGCAGCAGCAAGTACTTCCAGGCGTCGGCGCTCTACGTCAGAGGCTGGCGACGTTGGCCAAACAAGCAGGTGTAAGCCTCGACTGAAGTGCTGTGCTCAAAAACTTTCAGAAGTTAGCGAGGCGCGTGGGCGTGAGCCTCGAAAGGGAGGCTGTAAGTACTTAAGGAGAGAACCATGACCCTGACTTTGGAACTGCCTGTAGAAGTCGAGCAGGCGCTTGCAGCCCGTGCTCAAGAGCGCGGCGTGAGCGTCGCGAAGTACCTGCTGGACGTAGCGACGCGCGAGACGCAAGGGCTTGCAGAAGCACGGCGCAAGCAACAGGAGGAGGCACACAGCGGCTACGGCAAGTTCGCCGCACCGGGCCTCACGGTGGACGCGCTGCTGCAGGAGCGGCACGAGGAGTCCCAGCGTGAGATGGAGCGAGAGGACGCCCTACTGAGTGAAATCCTGGCGAGCAAAACGTGAGGCCGAGGCCATCCTGCAACGGCATGAGGAGCTGGCCAGCATGAGGCGACTGGGCGCCGAGCGGAGGGCCAAACGAGAAGCCGAGCGCGCAAGTACTTGAGGTAGCCGCTCACAGCCGGGCATCAGGAAAGAACGGGCCGCACGTATTGTAATACGTCACACAACATATTACAATATTCCACATGATTCAGTCATTCCGGTCGAAGGGGCTGCGCGAATTGTTCGAGGAGGGCGATTCCAAGCAGATCAACCCGCAGTGGAAGACCAAGCTGAGAATCCGCTTGACGGCGTTGGATGAAGCGTCCGAGGTCGAGGAGATGAACGTAGACGGCTGGAAACTCCACGAGCTGAGCGGTGACCGCAAGGGCACCTGGGCCGTGAAGGTGACGGCTAACCAGCGAATGACCTTCGAGTTCGAGGATGGCCACGCCTACGTCGTGGACCTGGAGGATTACCACTGAGCCTCACGGAACCGGTCAAGCGCCTGGATCACAACCCACACTCACCCATACCCACTCATACCATGAACACCTTCCCAAACGCTTCTCCCCGCGAGAAGGAATACGCGAGCCGCGAGGATCAGCTGCGCCGCCGCATCGCGCGCCCGCTGTCGCCGGGCCAGGTCGTGGCCGGGTTGCTGGAGGAGATGGAGCTGTCGCAGACCGAGCTGGCGGCGCGCCTGCGCGTGTCGCGCGCCACGGTCAACGAGCTGGTGAACGAGCGGCGCGGGCTCTCGGCGGACATGGCACACCGCCTGGGCCGCTTCTTCGGCAACGGCCCGGCGCCCTGGCTGCGGATGCAGGACACCCTCGACCTCTGGGACGCCCTGCGCATGGACACCAGTACCTACGACGCCATCGAGCCGCACGCGATGGCCGCTTAGAGCCAGCAGCTTAGATCTGGCGGCTTCGACCACCGAGCCCTAAAACCTGACCTCCGCCACGCCCGCCACCCTCGCCTTTTTTCTTGAGCGTATTGGGCTCAAGTGCGGCGGAGGTGGCGGAGCCTGAGCATACCTGAGCGGAAACGCGGAGCCATGAACAAGAACGACGCGAGCAAGTATCTGGAGATCGGGCTGCGCACCCTGGAGCGCCACACCTCAGCGGGGCGCATCACGGCGAAGAAGGTCAAGACACCCAACGGCCCCGCCCTCGACTACGAGGAGGCCGAGCTGGAGCGGTTTCGGCGGGCGGTGCTGGAGCCAGCAGAGCTGGAAGCCCCTGCACCCTCGCCGCCACCCTTGCCAGGGCCCGCCAATGGCGTGGCGGAGGTGGCGCTGGCTCGCATCGAACCGCAAGCCCTGGCCCGTCATCAGGCCCAGGCCATCGACGTAGTGACCGTACCGGTGGAGGTGCTGGCGAAGCTGGCGGACGTGGCGGCGACCGTGGCGGGACGTAGGGCTAAGCCTCAAGCCCTCCTGGGCGAGAAGCTCACCCTCTCGCTCGACGAGGCCGTCGCGTTTTCCGGCGTCCCCCGTTCGCTCCTCAGGACCGCTATCGGCGACGGGAAGCTCGTCGGCAGGAAAGTGGGCAGGACGATCCGTGTCCAGCGGGTCGAACTGGAGCGCTTCGTAAGCGAGCTGATGGCATGAGGCCTCAAGTAGTCGCAAGTCCAGCAACGGCCACACAGGCACTACAGAAGGCCCTGGCCCATTACGAGCAGCACCTCGCCTCCTTCGGGTTGCTGCTGGACATCACCATCGGGACGCTGCGCTACGTGGACTCCACAGCGGAGGCAGTTCTTGCGGACATACACAGCACAGCTGGCTGGGGATACCGAGACTGGGCGATATGTTTTGGGGATGCTTACCGACCCCTTGCCTCGCTGCACAAGGCAATCGGCACTCCCGCCTATGAACCCGAGGTCGTGCAGGTGGTTGGATATGCTCACGAACACCAATTCGCGAGTCAAGTGCTGCTGCTTGCCGTGCGCGACCTATACGCTGACTACGCCAGCGTGGCTGCCGCGAGCCCCGAGGCTGTCATGCTCGATGAGCAACTGCAGCACCTGGATCTGATGGCCGCGTACCTCAACGACTACATGGGCACGCTGAGGGTGGAGCTCCGTGCAGCAGCCGCTGAGCCTTTGCGGCTGCTGCTTGATACGAGCATGGCGCTGGCGACGAGCAACGCCGTGTTGCAGTCTGAGAGGGGGCTCCTGAAGCAGCAGGTGCAGGATCTCGAAAGAGGTATCAAGGCGCTACGAGAAGAGGCTCAGGTGCTCTTTGACCCTAAGGAACGGCTCGCCACACGTGCACTCGCTGGCAGGCTGCAAATCCCTAAAAAGACCCTGCTGTATCACGTTGGGGCATTAAGGAGCCGCGGCATCTCGATGCCCAAGGAATCCCAGGGCAGGGGATTGGTTTTTACCGGCGAGCAGTGCGAGAGGATCAGGCGCCACATTAAGGGAAAGGAGCGGGAGGTGAACGCAGAAAAACAAAACCAATCCAGTTACAAGCCAGTTGCTTGCACTTCCAGCTGAAGCTGGAACACACTGGCACGCAATGCCGCGGCGAACAGACGGCAAGCTATTTTTCAGAGAAGCGTCAGACCCAGGGCCCAGGCGCCAAAAAGCGCGCCGGCCACCCGTTACTAGCGGGAGGGGCACGCTTTTCTTTGGACGATTCTTATGGGAAATCTTACCCACCAGACCAGAGATCTGCAACCGCCCCCCAAGGCCCCGACAGGCGCGGGCGGTGCCGCCGCAAAAACGCCTTCGGCACCCAAGAGCTCGACCCAACGCAACAGCACCCCGCGTCCTACTTCGACCGCGCCCAACGCGGCCACGATCCGCGCCGCCTGCCGTTGCGATAACCCCAGGTGCGACTGCCACCGGGACGGCGGCAACGTCCACTGCCCCGCCCACATCGATAACTCGCCCAGCCTCTCCATCACAGAGGGCAGCGGCGGCAAGCCGTTGGTCAAGTGCTTTGCTGGCTGCTCTCAGGACGAGGTGATCGCGGCTCTCAAGTCGCGCGGCGCCTGGCCCTCCAGCAACAGGGCCAGCGTCACACTCGGCACACCGAGGCCAGCAGCTCCAGCGCAAACCGTGGCCCAGCCGAGCGACGGCAACAGCGCGGCCAGCGGGTTGGAGTCCAGGCCTCAAGTTGGACTTCAGGATCGCGGCCTGAGCCGCGAGACGTTGAAGCACTTCCAGATCAGGGCGGTGAACAGCCAAAACTCTCAGGGCTGGAAGTACCCGACGTTCCACGCTGATGGAAGCGAGGGACGCACCCGCTTCAAGAGCGCTCAAGGCAAGCCCAAGTACCAGTGGTGGAAGGGCGGCGACAATTGCGAGCCCGATGGATACAATCTGCAAGCCGTGCCCGATGGCGCGTCCGGGGTCTGGATCGTAGGAGGTGAGCCCGATGTATGGGTGGCCACACAAGCCGGGTTGCTGGCCGTCTCGACTTTTGGGGAGACGCAAGGCCACGTAGAACTGGCTCAGGCACTCGCGGCCAAGGGCGTGCACTTGGCCCACATCGGGGTCACCGTAGAAAACGGAATAAATTGCACGTTAAGGCGTTGGAAATGGCCTGAGCGGTCTGTATGTGCCTTTTTTCACCTTGAGATTCTATTGCCAGAGGTAATCTCCAGTGAGGTTGATGTGCTCCCAGGCGAGAGGTGACAGGTGTTGCAGCAGCTCTTCATCAACCACGTGGCCGTGGTCTTTGATCACCTGGATGGCCCGCTCCAGGTAGACGGTGTTCCACAAGACGATGGCTGCCGTCACGAGATTGAGGCCGCTGGCCCGGTGTCTCTGGGTTTCGAAACTGCGGTCTCTCACTTCACCGAGTCGG
>JAABUR0100009610.1_pt1 | contig 10838 bp, 10 predicted proteins | sample 5560091 | NCBI WGS metagenome assembly JAABUR01 (sample SAMN10711879, study PRJNA513375) | rock metagenome | isolation source: Antarctica rocks | place: Antarctica: Victoria Land, University Valley sud
TGCTTAGGTCCGGGTCGCGTGGTCACCGGGAGCTGGCCGCGCCGGTGCCGTCTCGCGGGAAGGGTGCCAGCGACCGCGCCTGCTGTTGCTGCTGGGGCTGCTGCCGCGGGACGCCCTCCTCGCCGTGCGGGTCCCGCATGCTGGAGGGCAGGTCGCTCTCGAACGACCGCATCGGCCCGAGGGACTGGGTCATGCCGCCCATCGACTGCGACATCGCGCCGATCCGCTGGAGCTGCTTCATCGCCCCGAGCGTCTGGTACTGGATCAGCTCACCCCGCCGCCGTTCGCCGCTCATCGCGATGCCACGGACGTCCCCGACGACGGCGCTGCGGACGGTCACCTCCAGATCGGAGGCGGTGCCGCCCCGGTAGGTCCCGCGGACGACCGTGACGTCGGCGTAGTCTCGGCCGACGGCGATCCGGACATGGCGGCCGGTGCAGGGTCCGCCGCTGGTCGGGTCGACGCCGACCCAGCCGTAGGGCGGAATGTATGCCTCGACCCAGGCGTGCGAGGCGGTGCTCTCGGCGATGTCGCCGAGGTAGCCGCTGACGTAGCGGGCCGGCAGCCCGGCGTGGCGGTACAGGCAGATCAGGACATGGGAGAAGTCCTGGCAGACGCCACTGCCGCCGGCCAGGACCTCGTCGACTCGTGAGTGGACGGTGGTCGTGCCGATCCGGTAGGTGAGCCGCTCCCGGACGAACGCGGCGGCGGCCCGGAGAAAGGCATAGGCCGAGGCGCCGGGATCCTGGGCGCGCAGCGCGGCGGTCAGCCGGGCCGTCGAGGCGTCGAGGGCGACGTAGGTGCTGGGGACGAGGAACTCGGCGTGGTCGTCGGTGAACGCGGCATCGGTCGGCAGCCCGGCGAGCGGGGGCGAGCGGTCGATCTCGTCGTCCTTCGGCCCGGCCAGCGGCTGGCTGAAGTCGGCGAAGGTGACGACGTCGCTGGTCGCCTCGATCGAGAGGTGGTTGTGAAGGTAGGGGATGCTGAAGTCATGGACGGCGTTGCCGTAGTAGTCGGCGAAAGCGATCACCGTCGCCGGCGGGTCGATCGCGAGGCTGAAGTCCAGGCAGGTCTGGGTCTCATCCGAGGTCGGGCGGAGGCGGACCTCGTTGAAGCTCTCGTGAACCGGGGCAGTGTAGCCGTAGGTGGTGCGGTGCGAGATCCGGTAGCGCATTCGGCAGCCCTCCTCAGGCGATGAACTCCTCGGGCCGCAGGATCCGGGGGGCGAAGTACTGGTCCTGAACGTGTTCGCCGATCCGGAAGCAGTTGCGCTGCAGATCGAGCAGGAAGCCGTGCAGTCCGGCCGAGAAGATCTCGTCGACCAGCCCGTAGGCCAGCTGGCTCCGCATCCGGCCGACGGCCCGCTCGGCCTCGTCGGTCGCGCCGCTGGCCGGCCGGTGGGTGACGACGTCGCCGGCGTAGCCGGGCTCGTAAGCCCGGTAGGCACCGATCGCGGCCAGCGACGCCTCGACCTCGCCGATCGCGAACCGGATCGACCTCGGGAAGACCGGCGAGAGGATCAGCATCTCGATCACCGATCGGGGCCGGACCGCGCTCCGGTAGAGCTTGTGGTAGGCCTCGTAGGCCGAGAGCGACCGCAGCACCGCCAGCCACTGGTGCGGGTCGCCGGGGACGTCCTCGAAGGCGACCTCGCGGGCGGCCGCGATGAAGCGGGGGCCGCTGACCGGAACGTCCGGACCGGCGTCATTGACGAGCAGATGGAACTTGACGTCGAGGGCGCGGGCAGTCTTCTCGGCCCGCTCGAGGAACTTGCCGGCCTGGAGGAAGTACCAGCCCTCCTCCCGCGGCATCGTGCTGTCGGTCACGCCCTGGAACAGGTGGCTGAACTCCACCACCGAGCGGTAGAACTGGTGGGCGTTGTCGATGCTGGCCTCGGGCGGGGTCTCGTCCCGCCGGCGCTGGAGCCGGAGGTGGAACCGGTTGAGCGCCTCCCACATCTCGCTGGCGATCTCGTGGCGCATCGTCCCGGCCTGCTCCCGGGCGAGGGCGACGCAGGAGATGATCGAGTTCGGATTCGAGACGTCGAGCGTGAGGTAGGACGGGACGGTCTCCTCGCTGGCGACCCCATAGGCATCGCGGAAGCGCTGCTCGTCGCCGACGATGGCGAGCAGCGCTTCCCATTGGCGCTCGCGCCGTTCCTCGTCGGCCGGGGCCGCGCCCATCCCGAGGGTGTGGTGGTAGTTGACGTCGGTGATACGGGCCGTGTCCTCGGCCCGCTCGACGTAGCGCCCGATCCAGTAGAGGGACTCGGCGATCCGGCTCAGCATGGCGGTGTCCGCCTCTCCATCGATGCGTCATGCCGCCATCCGGCGTGGACGATTGGTCGGCCCTGACGAGGGACATTGGATGACCCGGAACGGTCCCCGCCCCCAATCCCTCCCCGGGTCGCCATCGCGCTCCGCCCGGCTGAAGCCGACCGTCGGCTGCGACGGGTCCCAGGGAGGGGAGCACGTCCGCCATAGACCTCTAATGAAGGACCCATGTGTCCTTGCTCCCTCCGCCCTGGCTGGAGTTGACGACCAGCGACCCCCGGCGCAGCGCGACGCGGGTCAGCCCACCCGGCAGGACGTGGATGCCCTGCGGACCGCTGAGGATGTAGGGACGCAGGTCGACGTGGCGCCCCTCCAGCCGACCGCCATCGCCATCGCCATCTGGCACGAACGAGGGGTGACGGGAGAGCGGGACGACCGGCTGGGCGATGTACTCGCGTGGGCTCGTCTGGACGCGCTGGCGGAAGTCGGCGATCTCCGCGTCCGAGGCGGCCGGGCCGATCAGCATCCCGTAGCCGCCGCTCTCGTTGGCCGCCTTCACCACGAGCTGGTCGATGTGCTCGACGACGTAGGCCATCTGCTCGGGGTCGGTCGGGAGGTAGGTCGGGACGTTGCCGAGGATCGGTTCTTCGTTGAGGTAGTAGCGGATGATCGCCGGGACGTAGTGGTAGATCACCTTGTCGTCCGCGACGCCGGTCCCGATCGCGTTGGCGAGGGCGACGTTGCCGGTCCGGACCGCGCCGAGCAGCCCCGCGACGCCGAGCATGCTGTCCGGCCGGAAGGCGAGCGGGTCGAGGAACTCGTCGTCGATCCGGCGGTAGATCACGTCGACCTGCTGGTGGCCGCGCGTCGTCCGGAGGAAGACCCGGTTGTTGACGACGAACAGATCGCGACCCTCGACCAGCTCGATCCCCATCTGCTGGGCGAGGAAGGCGTGCTCGAAGTAGGCGGAGTTGTAGACGCCGGGGGTGAGCAGGACGACGGTCGGCCCGTCGCTGCTGGCCGCCATCGGCCGGGGCGACAGGCTACGCAGGTTCTCGAGCAACAGGCCGCAGTAGTGGTCGATCGGCCGGACGCCGAGCTCGTCGAACCAGCCGGGAAAGATCCGCGACATCGCGGTCCGGTTGGCGAGGACGTACGAGACGCCGCTGGGTGAGCGCAGGTTGTCCTCCAGGACGAGGTAGCGGCCGTCCGCGTCCCGGATCAGGTCGCTGCCGACGACGTGGATGTAGCGGTCATGGGGGACGTCGACGCCGACGACCTCGCGACGGAAGTGCGGCGCCCGGACGACCAGGCTGCGGGGGACGATGTGGTCATGGAGGATCCCCTGGTCGTGGTAGATGTCGTGGACGAAGCGGTTGAGCGCCTCGATCCGCTGCTGGAGCCCGCTCTCGATCAGCTGCCACTCCCCGGGCGGGATCAACCGCGGGATCGGGTCGAACGGGAAGATCCGCTCGGTTCCGTGAGCCGTGTCGGAGTAGACGGTGAACGTCACGCCCTGATGGAGGAACGACTGGTTGGCGAGGTCGCTCGCGTAGCGGAGGTCGTCGGGACCGAGATTGGCCAGATGGGCGACGAGGGCGTCGTAGTGCGGCCGTGGGATCAGGTCGCCGTCGCGGCCGTCCGCGAAGACCTCGTCGTAGAACGGACCGGTCTCGTAGCCATCGGTCAAGGGACCGCCCGGGGACGTCACGGATGGCGCGTCTGGCATCTCACCCTCCCGGGGTCTCCGTCTGGAGTGGTCGGCTGGCGTTGGGTCGTCGGCGAGACATCCCGCCTCCGGTTGGAGGGGCAAGTATCAGGGGCCGGGACCGTCGCGGACCACCAGCGATATGCCCAAGAATACCGGAGTCAGTGGTGCCGAATGACCCATGTTCCGGATTGCGCTGACCAGTCTCCCGGCCTCGATCGGCTCGGCTATGCTATCGGCGAGGCGGGGAGCACCCATGAGCGACGAGACGATGGAACCAACCGCGCCCGATTCGTACTTCACCCGCGGTGTCTCGGCAGACAAGGCGGATGGACTACCGGCCCTCCCGCCGGGCTGGGCCAGCCGGGCGACGTTGCCAGCCTTCGATGCCGCACCGGGGATCACGATGCAGTCCTTCAGCGGCGGGGCCCTGATGGCGAACTGGGTGACGATCGCGCCGGGCCAGGCGATCCCGACCCATCAGCACCCGCACGAGCAGATCGGCGTCATCCTCGAGGGCGGGATGGAACTGACGATCGGCGACGAGACCCGGACCCTGCGGCCCAGCGACGCCTACAGCGTCCCGCCGCACCTTCCGCACGGCGGCCACGCCACCGCGGCCGGCTGCGTCGTGCTCGATGTCTTCACGCCGGTCCGCGAGGACTACGCGGCGCTGGCTCGGGCCGCCGCGGGAACGTAGACGCGCGACCAGCGGGTGTGCCGGTCGCCCGTCTTGCGCTGTCAGCTTGTTGGGACCCCGTCTACCAGGCGAGGGGTCCGTCGCGTTCCATGAAGGTGCCCGTCGGACCGTCCGGTCCCATCGTCGCGAGGCGGACGATCGCGTCCGTCCCCTCCTCGACCGTCTGCGGGCCACTATGGCCATTGAAATCGGTGGCGGTGTAGCCGGGATCGGCCGCGTTGATCCGGATACCGGGGAATGCCTTCGCGTATTGCACGGTCAGCATCGAGACCGCGGCCTTCGACGAGCTGTAGACGACGTTGGTGAGCCCGGATTCGAACCGGGTCGGGTCGCTGACCACGCCGAACGAGCCGAGGCCGCTGCTCACGTTGACGATCGCCGGCCGGTCCGATGACCGCAGCAGGGGGAGGAAGGCGTGCGTCACCCGAACGATGCCGAAGACGTTCGTCTCGAAGACGCCCCGCATCCCGTCGGCTGTTACGTCCTCCGGAGGAGCCCCGGCGCCGGAGATCCCGGCGTTGTTGATCAGGACGTCGACGCGGCCCTCGGTCCGGAGGATCTCCGCCGCCGCGTCGTCGACCGAGGCGTCGTCGGTCACGTCGAGGCGCACGAACCGCGCTCCAAGGGTATCGGCGGCGGCCTGGCCGCGTGCGGTGTCCCGGGCGCCGATGTAGACGGTGTGACCGGCGGCGATCAGCCGGCGAGCGGTCTCGTAGCCGAGGCTCTTGTTGGCCCCGGTGATGACGGTGATGGTCCGGTCAGTCATGGTTGGTCCTTCTGCTTTCCTTGATGTGTGCGATGTCCTGATCGATCACCCGGCTGATGGCGGTCAGGCGATCGATCGCGTCTTGCGCCTCCTCGGCTCCGATCTGGTCGATCAGTCGCTTCGACCACTCGTCGTAGCTGGTCTCCATTGCGGCCAGGGTGTCCCTCCCGCTGTCCGTCAGCGAGATGACCTGCCTGCGCCGGTCGGTCGGGTGCGGTCCGTAGGTCGCGAGGTGCTCGCTGACGAGGGCGTCGGCGAGCCGCTGGACGGCCTGCCGCGAATAGCCCGTCGTCCGGGCGATGCTGGCGACCGAGTCGTTCCCTTCGGAGATCAGGTCGAGGACACGCCAGCGCGCGCTCGACTGACCGAAGGGCTCGTTGGCGAGGTCACCGTGACGGAGCACAGTGCTCTGGGCCTGGAAGACGACGCGGGTCAGTCTGCGGAGCAGGGCTGCTTCGGGGGATAACATCGACTTCCTCCCAGAATCTCGTCAACGTGTTGTCCACATTAGCGGATTGACAACGTGTTGTTGAATCGACGCCGCACGGGCTGAGGACCGATGCGCACGGCAGACAGCGTCGTGTGGAGCCATCCGGCGCCACCCGACCTCACCGCTCCTCCTCCGCGGGCAGGCTGTACTCGAAGTTGCGCCAGGATGCGCGGCCGCCCTGACCATGGCAGGAGCCCTCACCCTCGCCGATCGGCAGCAGCGTGAACATTCCGAAGGCCATATGCACTTCCTCGGGCAGACCGGTCAGGCCGCCGGCATCGTGGAGGACCCGGCCGTCGATCGTCCAGACGACCCGCCCACGGGATCGGTCGATCGCGATCTCACAATGACGGAACTCCGGATCCCAAAGGTTCGCCGCTCGCGAGAAGAAGAACGGGTCTTCGATGACCCGGGTGAACGGATGCTCCTGACCGGGAACTCCGAGGACCTCCTGCTCGGCGAAGAACCGGTCACCGTTCGAGAAGATGGACAAGACCAGGGGCGTCCCTCCGGTCGTGTCGACCAGGATGAACGACGCCAGGCCCTGCCGGTAGTCGCCGGATCCGTCGCCGACCTCGACGTGGAGGTCGACCGCGAAGCGCCCGGCGTCGTCCGCGGGAAGGCGAACCCCCCGCTTTGTGACGATCAGGTGCTTCGCGTTGTCGAGTCCCTGATTGTTCTCGTCGCAGTTCATGAACCTGGGGACCTCAACGGTCACGACCCCGTTCTCGACGGTGGTGCGCGCCTCTGGCTCGAGACGCGGGCCAGAGCCGAAGTCCAGCGGCTCCCAGAGACTCGGTTCGAGCGTCGGTCCCGTGAACGCGTCATACGTGATCCACCCTGTTCGGGCGGCCGGAATGTTGTTCATACGTGTATGTCCCTCTCTTCGTCACCGATTCGTCAACGTGTTGTCAATACTATCGGAGTGACAATGTGTTGTCAAATCTGCGCCGCCATGGCAAGTCCGGTCGCCCACGAGCCCATGTCGTCGGTGCCTCGGCAGCGCCGCACCGACCACTTCCGGCGGCACCGACGTGCTTCGACTCAGCCGTTCTCTGCGGATCGACGGGGACTGGCGGCGAAATGGGCGATCGCGTGTTCCCGGAACGCTCTGGCGGCCTGGGACAGGTAGCGGCTCTCGTTCCAGGCGATCCCCAGCGAGAACTGGCAGACCGGCTCGCTGATGCGCACCCAAGACGTCGAGCCGTCCCGAAGCCGCGGGGTCGCCAGGTCGGGGATGAACGCGACGCCGAGGCCCGCCATGACGAAATCCTCGATCGTCGTCGGCTCATCGGTCTCGCAGGCGACCCGGGGGACGACTCCGGCTCGGCGAAAGTAGCCATCCATCACCTCCCGCAGCGCATCTCCGGATTTGCCGAGGACCATGTCCTCCCCGGCGACATCGCGCAGGGCGACGCTCGTCCGACCCGCCAGCGGGTGCCCCGCCGGAACGACAAGGAAGATCTCCCTGGTCTGGAGCGGTTGCCAGTGGACGCCGGGGATAACGGGGTCGGCCGGGATGACGCAGAGGTCGCTTCCGCCCGTCGCCAGCAGCCGGTGCAACTCGGGCAGCGACTGAGTGAAGAGCCGGAACCGAACGGTCGGGTGGGCGTCCTGGAACGGGCGCAACACTTCCGGCAGCCAGTGGAGCGCGCCGGCGGCCATCGAGACGATCCCGTGGTCGAGACCAGCCAGGTCGCGAAGCTCGCCGGTCGCTATGTCCAGTTCCCTGAAGACCCGGTCGACATGGTCGAGGAAGGCACGGCCGAAGCCGTTGAGCTGCATCCCGCGCCCGCGCCGGTCGAACAGTGGGACGCCGAGCTCTCGCTCCAGCCGGATGATGGACCGGCTCAGGGACGGCTGGGTGATGTTCATCTCCTCCGCCGCGCGGGTGATGTGCTCGAGCCGGGCGACGACCCGGAAGTGGGAGAGTTGCAGCAGTTCCATCGTCCGAGGTCTCCGTTGGATTCATGCAGCGAGAGCGACAAGTCCATGCCTATTCATGCATTGACCGTATCGCTTGTCGCATCTTAGGGTAGGAGGAGGCGGATGTCTTGATCCCGGCCGATGGAACGGCCCGTCCCGGAAGTTCCCGACGCGGCCAATCCGTTCCCGCAGCCATGAGAGGCAAACCATGCCGAATCCCGGAAACGACACCGCTCCCTTGACCGCACCGATCCCGGCCGACGATCCGACGCGCTCGCTGACCGTGGCCCGGCCTGATACCGATCAGTCGTTACCGCACATCGGGATCGTGGGCGACACCTACACGATTCTGTTGACGGGCGCCGACACCGCCGGCCGCTACTGCCTGATCGACATGCACGTCCCGCCCGGTGGCGGCCCGGCCCCTCATCGGCACGACTTCGAGGAGATGTTCACGGTGCTCGACGGCGAGATCGAGGCCAACTTCCGGGGTGAGAAGTCGACCGCGCGGTCAGGGGAGGCGATCAACATCCCGGCCAACGCGCCGCACGAGTTCCACAACGTGACGGACCGTCCGGCCCGGTTGCTCTGCATGTGCTCGCCGGTCGGGCAGGAGGAGTTCTTCATGGAGGTCGGGCAACGGGTCGCGACCCGGACCGAGACGCCGCCGCCGCTCGATGCCGCTGCCCAGAAGGTGTTCATCGCGAAGGCCCAGCAACTCGCGCCGAAATACCACTCCGAGTTGCTCCCGCCCGGAAGCCTGTAACCGGATTGCCGGGTCCCAGGGAGGGGTGACCGCACGCGGGCCAACCAGAATGTCCGGGCAAACGATGGCTGACGGACGATCAGCACGGTCAGTGAGACCGTGCTTCAGTGCGAGAGCCGATGAACCGAGGAATGAGTACCAGATGAAGGCAGTCCGCTATCACGAGTACGGCGACCCGAGCGTCATGCGCATCGAGGAGGTCGACCGCCCGGTCCCCGGTCCGGGGCAGGTCCTCGTCCAGGTCGCCGCGACGGGGTTCAACGAGCTGGACGCGACGATGCGCGCTGGCTATCTCCAGCAGGCGTTCAGGATCCGGTTGCCGCACACGCCCGGCTTCGACGTCGCGGGGACGGTCGTCGCGCTCGGTGACGGCGTAACCGGGTTCGCGGTCGGTGACGCGGTGATCGGCTTCCTGCCGATGACCGAGGACGGCGCCGCCGCCGACTTCGTCCTCGCCCCGGCCGAGGTCCTGACCGCCGCGCCGACCAGCATCCCGCTGACCGAGGCCGCCGCGCTGCCCTCACCGTCGCTGACGGCCTGGCAGGCGCTGTTCGAGCACGCCGATCTCCGGTCCGGGCAGCGCGTGCTGGTCAATGGCGCCGGTGGGGGTGTCGGCGGGTTCGTGGTCCAGTTCGCGCGGCAGGCCGGCGCGACGGTGATCGCGACGGCCTCCGGCCGTAGCGCCGGCGCCGTCAGGGACGACGAAGCCGATCAGATCGTCGACTACACCGCGACGAAGGTGACGGACGCTGTCAGCGGCCAGGTCGATGTGGTCATCAATCTCGTCCGGGCGTCCGAGGACGACATGGTCGGTCTCGTTGGGCTGGTCCGGGACGCGGGCGTGCTCGTCACGACGACGACCCCGGCGCGGGAGGACGCGGCGCGGACGGTCCGGACCATCAGCATGTTCGTCCGGAGCGACGCCGCGCAACTCGCCACGATCGTCGGTCGGGTGAACGACGGCAGCCTGCGGGTCGACGTCAGCGCTACGTACCCGCTCTCGGAGATCGCGACGGTCCACGAGTTGAGCGCGGCAGGCAAGACCCGCGGCAAGGTTCTGCTGATCCCTGGGGGATGACCACGTTCATTCCTCCGTCGCGCTCCCGCTCCGCGCTCCGGCATCGTGGGACCCGGTGCGTTCTGCACGTCGTGGAAATCACCCCAGCCGGTAGATCCGCGCCTCCCACGGCCGCAGGGTGATGTCGGTCGCGAGCATTCTGTTCATCGGGTAGTTCCCGAGCAGCATCTCCGACCGCGCCCACTCCACCGCGTCGGGAAGTTCGACCGGGGCGTCCGCGCCGGAGAAGTTGGCGACGACCAGCAGCGTCACGCCGTCGAGGTGGCGGGTGAAGGCGTAGACCGTCGGGTCGTCCGGCAGCAGCATGGTGAATTCGCCCATCGCCACGACCGGTAGCTCATGCCGCAGGGCGATCAGCTTCCGGTAGTGGTGGAAGACGGAGCCGGCGTCGGCCCGTTCCGCCTCGGTGTTGATCTCCGTGGCGTTGGGGTTGACCGGTAGCCACGGCGTGCCTGCGGTGAACCCCGCCTGCGGTGATCCGTCCCACTGCATCGGGTTCCGGGCGTTGTCCCGGGAGCCAACCCGCAGTCCGGCCAGCGTCGCCTCCGGGTCCTGGCCGCTGGTGACGGCCGCCGCGTAGAAGTTGACCGACTCGATGTCGCGGAAGTCGTCGAGTGTCGCGAAGGGCAGGTTGGTCATGCCCAGCTCCTCGCCCTGGTAGACGTAGGGCGTGCCACGGTGCAGGTGCAGGACCGTTCCGAGCAGCTTGGCCGACTGGGTCCGGTACTGGCCATCGTCACCGAAACGGGAGACGGCGCGCGGCTGGTCGTGGTTGTTCCAGTAGAGGCTGTTCCAGCCCGTCTCCGCCAGGCCCGCCTGCCAGCGTCCGAACGACGCCTTCAGGGCGCGCAGATCGAGCGGGGTCCGGTCGAAGCGGTGCTGGCCCGTGTCGACCGACATGTGGTCGAAGTGGAAGACCATGTCGAGCTCATGCCGGGCCGGGTCGGTGAAGAGGATGGCGCCTTCGATGGTGACGCCCGGCGTCTCGCCAACCGTCAGGATCGGCGTGACCCGCCCGGCGAAGACCTCGCGGTTCATCTCCTGCAGGAACTCATGCGTGCGGGGACCGTTCATGAAGTACGGGAAGCCGTTGCCCAGATTCCCGCGGCCAGTCGGTTCTCCGTCCGGCAG
>JAABUR0100009617.1_pt1 | contig 10832 bp, 12 predicted proteins | sample 5560091 | NCBI WGS metagenome assembly JAABUR01 (sample SAMN10711879, study PRJNA513375) | rock metagenome | isolation source: Antarctica rocks | place: Antarctica: Victoria Land, University Valley sud
CGGGCGTCAGGTGCGACGAGGTGCCCGGATATCGCCAGCGAACTTCGGACTCGGGGCACTCAGCCCACGCTGTCGCGGATCGCCTCCACGACCTCCTCGACCTGCTCGCGGGTGATCGCCGCGGACATCGGGATCGCGAGGTGGGTGCGGGCGGCCTCGGCGGTGCCCGGCAGCGACAGGTCGCCCTGCTCGGCGGCGAAGACCGGCTGGCGATGGGTCGGCACCCGGTAGTAGCCGCGGGCGCCGATGTCGCGCTCGGCCAGCCGCGCAGCGAGCGCGTCCGGCTCGGGCACGCGGATGACGTAGAGCCCCCACGCCGGCCGCGACCCCTCCGTCGACTCCGGGAGAGCGGCGTGACGGGCGAGGCCCGCATCGGCGTACCAGGAGCCCGCGGCGCGCCGGTGGTCGGCCCAGCCGTCGAGCTTCGGGAGCTGCACGCGGAGGATCGCGGCCTGGAGCTCGTCCAGGCGCGAGTTGTAGCCGACCTCGGTGTGGGTCACCTTGTCCCTGGCGCCGTGGAAGCGGAGGGTGCGCACCCGCTCGGCCAGCGCGGCGTCGGAGGTGGTGATCGCCCCGCCGTCCCCGAAGGCGCCGAGGTTCTTCGACGGGTAGAACGAGAACGTGCCGATCGCCCCGAGGCTGCCCGGGCGCCCGTCGGCCGCGAGCGAGCCCGACGCCTGCGCGACGTCCTCGACGACGGGCAGCCCGAGCGCCTCCTCGATCTCTCGCACGGGCGCGACGTTGCCGAAGAGGTGCACCGCCACCACCGCCTTCGTCCGCGGGGTGACCGCCGCGCGGACGCTCTCGAGCGTCACGCAGCTCGTGGCGGGGTCGACGTCGCAGAAGACGGGGCGCGCCCCGGTCGGTGGGATCGCACCGGCGCTCGCGAAGTAGGTGAAGGAGGGCACGACGACGTCGTCGCCGGGCCCGACGCCGAGCGCCCGCAGCGCGATCGTGATCGCCTCGGTGCCGTTGGCGACGCCGACCGCGTCCGTCGTGCCGGTGTAGGCGGCCCATTCCGCCTCAAAGGCCGCGCCCTGCGGCCCGAGGATCCACCGGCCGGTCGCGAGGACGTCGTCGATCGCCGCGCGGAGGGCGGGCCTGAGCGGCTCGAGGGGCGTCGCGGGATCGAAGAGCGGGACGGCCACGGAGGGCGGAACCGTACAGGCGGCGTTCAGGCCGCGCCGATACCGTGACGTCGTGCTCGCGCTCCTGGCCGCCCTGGTCGTCAACGCCTCGGTCACCGAGAAGCTCGCCGATTTCACCACGCGCGTGGTGGGCGACCTCGGGCTTCCCGGGATCTTCCTGCTCATGGTCCCGGAGTCGGCCTGCATCCCGATCCCGTCGGAGGCGACGATGCTCTTCGCCGGCTTCAACGTCTCCGAGGGCAAGTACTCGCTCCTGGCGGCGGTTCTCGTCGGCTCGGTGGCGAACCTCGTCGGCTCCTGGATCGCCTACGCCGTGGGCTTCTACGGCCGCGAGGGCATCCTGGAGAAGCACGGTCGCCGGCTGCACATCAAGCCCTCCCAGCTCGCGTGGGCCGACCGCTGGTTTACGAAGTACGGCAGCGCGGCGGTGTTCTTCGCGCGGATGCTGCCGGTGATCCGGACGTTCATCTCGCTGCCGGCCGGGGGCGCGCGCATGCCGCTCGGGCGCTTCAGCGTCCTGACGTTTCTGGGCGCGCTGCCCTGGAACCTCGGGCTCGTGCTGGCGGGCCGCTCCGCCCGTGACAACTGGACGGAGATCAAGGACAAGCTGCACTACGTCGACTACGCGGTGGCGCTGCTGCTGCTGCTCGGCGCCGCGCTTCTCCTACTGCGTTACCTGAGGAACCGCAGCGGCCCCGGACGGCCCGCGGTCGATGCGGCCTGAGGCCGCGCTCCCGCTCCGGCACGCCCTCGCGCTCGGCGTGCTGCACGGTCCGGCCGAGCTGCTGCCGGTGTCGAGCTCGGGCCACGTCACGCTCGTGCCGTGGCTCGCGGACTGGCCCTACGGGGAGCTCGACGCGGAGCTGCGCAAGGCGTTCGAGGTTGCGCTCCACGCGGGCACCGCGGCCGCGCTGCTGGTCGCGCTGCGCACGGAGGTCGGCGACGCTGCGCGCGGCTTCGACCGGCGCCGCGCGATGCTCGTGGCCTTCTCGTTCCTGCCGCCCGCCGTAACGGGCTACACGCTCGAGCGGCCGATCGAGCGGCGCTGCGGGACCCCGCGCTCGATCGCCGTCGGGCTGCTGCTCGGCAGCGCCGCGATGGCCGCGGCCGACGCGCGCGGCTGCGCCGACCGCCCGCGGGAGCAGGCGGGGGCGCTCGACGGGCTGCTGCTCGGCCTCGCGCAGGCGTGCGCGCTCGTTCCGGGCGTCTCGCGCAACGGCATGACGCTCGCGGCCGCACGCGCGCGCGGGTTCGGACGGGAGGACGCCAACGCGCTCTCCCGCCACGTCGCCCTGCCGATCATCGTCGGCGCCTCGCTGCTCAAGGGCAACCGACTCGCGCGGCGCGGGCTGCCGCCCGGCATGGGCGTGCGCTTCGCGGTCGGCGCCGGCGCCTCGTTCGCCTCCACGCTCGCCTCGACGTGGCTGATCCGCCAGGTGGAGCGCGACCGGTCGCTCGCGCCCTACGCGGCGTACCGCACGGCGCTCGCGCTGGCGGTGCTGGCGAAAGGAGCCTAGCCGCATGCGGGTCGCCGTCCTCGCCGACGTGCACGGCAACCTGCCGGCGCTCGACGCCGTCCTGGCCGAGCTTGCGGAAGCGCGCGTCAGGCTCGTCGTCAGCGGCGGCGACATCTGTTCGGGCCCAATGCCCGTCGAGGCCCTGGAGCGGCTCGTGGCACTCGGCGAGACGCTGCCGACGCTGTGGATCATGGGCAACGCCGACCGGGAGGTGATCGGCGCGTGGGACGGCAGCCTGCCCGAGGACCGCGAGGATCCGGCCGCGCGCGCCGCGCACTTCGCAGCCGCCCGGCTGGACCGCCGCGCGCGCGACTTCCTCGCGACGTTCGCGGTGAGCCTCGCAGCGGACGGTGTGCGCTACTGCCACGGCTCGCCGCGCGCGGACACGGAGATCCTCACCGCCGCGAGCTCCCGGCGCCGCGTCGACGCCGCCTTGGCGGGCACGCGCGAGCCGCTCGTGATCCACGGCCACACGCACCACCAGTACGACCACGGGCGCATCGCGGGCGCCGGCTCGGTCGGCATGCCCTACGAGGGACGTGCCGGCGCGTTCTGGGCGATCGTCGACCGCGGCCGCGTGGAGCTGCGACGCACGGCCTACGACCTCGACGCGGCCGCCGCCGCCATCCTCGCCTCGGGCTACCCCGACGCAGAGGACCTCCTCCAGGAGTCGCTGCTCGACCCCATCCCGCGACGCGAGGCGCTCGCCGTCTTCGAGCGGATGGCCACGAGCGCTTGAGCGCCAGCTTGGGGGGCGAGAAGCTCAGCGTGGCGCCTAGTGGAGGACATGGCTCCATTACACGCCACGGACCGCTACCCGGCCGTCCTCGACTGGGCCTCGTGGCACTACGGCGTCGTCTCGCGCCGCGAGCTGGGCGACCTCGGCGTCCCCCCGGGCACCATCGCCTCTTGGCTTGTGAACGGCCGGCTCCAACGGCTGCACATGGGCGTGTTCGCGGTCGGCCACACTGCCCTGCGGCCCGAGGGGCGGTGGCGCTCGGCGCTTCTGACGTGCGGACCGTGGGCGGCGCTCAGCCACCAGACGGGGATGGTCGCGCTCGGCCACTGGGTGCCCGAGCACGACCGGCTGCACCTCACGACCCCGCGTGCCGGGCGCAGCCGCGACGGTCTCCGCGTGCACCGCTCGCCACTGGTCCCCGCCGACGTGACGGTCCGCCACGGCGTCCGGGTCACCCGGCGGGAACGAACGCTCGTCGATCTCGCCGATCTCCTGTCCTGGCACGACCTGGCCGCCGTCGCCGACCGCCTGTGGGACCTCACCGTGCCGGAGCTGATCGCCGCGAGGCAACGCGCGGGGAACCGGAGCGGTCGTCATCGCAGCCGTCAGCTCATCGAGCGCGAGGAGCCCCACGCCCGCTCGGAGTTCGAGCGGGAGTTCCTCCGCTTCCTACGTCGCCACGCGCTCCCCCGCCCGTCGGGCCTCAACCTGCGCGTCGACCGGTTCGTCGTCGACGTGGTCTATGCGGACGTGCCCCTGGCGATCGAGCTCGATGGTCGCGCCTACCACGCGCGGCGCCGGGAGATGAAGCGCGACCGCAACCGCGACGCCGACCTCCAGATCCTCGGATACCGCGTGCTCCGGCTCGTATGGGAGGACTCGTACGACGACCAAGCGTTCGAGACGATCCGGCGCCTGACCAAGCTCCTCGGTCAGCGTGGCGCCTGATGGAGCATGGCGAGGCATTAGACGCCACGGCGGCGGCGGCCGCGGCGGCCGGCCGGCGCGTCGCGGCGTCGCCCCGACCGGCAACGTGGCAGCATTGCCGGCGATGCGTGACGCCTACGCCGCCGCCGGCGTCGACACGGGGCGGGCCGACGCCGGGGTGAGCGCCCTGGTCCACGTCCTCAGGACGATCGCGCTGGACCGGCCCAGCGCCTCGGTCCTCGAGAGCGGCCACTACGCCAGCGTCCTGCGCGTCGCGCCGAACCTCGGGATCGCGTTCTCGACCGACGGCGTGGGCTCCAAGCTCGTGCTCGCCGAGCAGGCCGACCGCCTGGAGACCGTCGGCATCGACTGCGTCGCGATGAACGTCAACGACATCATCTGCGTCGGTGCCGAGCCGATCGCCCTGGTCGACTACCTCGCCGTCGAGCAGGCCGACCCGACCGCGCTCGCGCGCATCGCCCAGGGCCTCAAGGCGGGTGCCGAGCAGGCGAACATAGAGATCCCCGGGGGCGAGCTCGCGGTCGTCCCGGAGCTCATCCGCGGCCATCCCACGCCGCACGGCTTCGACCTCTGCGGCACGGCGTTCGGCACGGTCGCGCTCGACGCGATCGTCACGGGCGCGGACGCGCGGCCGGGCTGCGCCATCGTCGGCCTGCCCGCGAGCGGCTGCCACTCCAACGGCTACACGCTCGCGCGCCGCGCCGTCCTCGAGCAGGGCGGGCACGCGCTCGGCGACACGCCCGCGGAGCTCGGCGGCGGCTCCGTCGTCGACGCGCTGCTCGAGCCCACCGTCATCTACGTGCGCGCGATCGTCGCGCTGCTGCGCTCCGACGTTCCGGTCTGCGGCCTCGCGCACGTCACCGGCGGCGGCCTGACGAACCTGCTGCGCCTCGGAGGCGCCCGCCTGGGCTGGCGCATCGAGCAGCCGCTGCCCGTGCCGCCCATCTTCACCCTCATCGCGCGCTGCGGGGACGTTCCCGCCGCCGAGATGTGGGAGGTCTTCAACATGGGCTGCGGCTTCGTCGCCGTCGTGGAAGAGGAGCGCGCCGCGGATGCGGTCGCGTTGCTGGGCGCCTTCCACCCCGGCACGGCGCGCATCGGCACGGTGACCGACGAGGGCGGTGCGGTGACCGTGCCGCCGCTCGGGCTGCGCTACGGCTGAGCTCCGGGAGCGCGCTCGACGTCTCGTGCGCCCGGGGAGCAGGGGCTCTGGGAAGCCGTTGGGCGCGCCAACCAAGCCCTGCGGCGTGACCATCCTGTGAAGGAGCGCGGGTTCGCGGCTCCGGTCACGTTGACTGTCCACGATGCTCCGCCGCCTGCCCGTCCTCGCCGCGCTCGCCTGCGCCGGCGCCGCGCTGCCCCCCGCCACCGCCTCCGCCGCACCGCCGCCGATCGGCCACGTCTGGGTCGTCGTCCTGGAGAACACCTCCTACGCCGAGTCCTTCGGACCGGACGCGAAGGCCCCGTACTTCTCGCGCGACCTCCCCGGTCAGGGTGCGCTGCTCACCCAGTACCACGGCACGACGCACTTCTCGCTCGGCAACTACATCGCGATGCTGTCCGGGCAGCCCTCCAACGTCGAGACCCAAGCCGACTGCCTCAGGTACTCGGAATTCAGCGGCGGAGCGGACGTCGGCAACGGGGTCCTGGCCGGCACGGGCTGCGTGTACCCCGCCTCCGTCGGGACGCTGGCCGACCAGCTCCGCGAGAAGGGGCTGACGAACAAGGGGTACCTGCAGGACATGGCCAACGGACCGGCCCGCGACAGCTGCCGCCACCCCGCGCTGAACGCGGCAGACGACACGCAGAGCGCCGAAGTCGGCGATCAGTACGCCACGCGCCACAACCCGTACATGTACTTCCACTCGCAGATCGACGCCCAGGCCCAGTGCGACCGCGAGAACGTCGACCTGAGCAGGCTCGCCGAGGACCTGAAGTCGGAGGCGACCACCCCGAGCTTCTCCTTCGTCTCGCCGAACCTCTGCGACGACGGCCACGACGAGCCGACCTGCGTCGACGGGCGCCCCGGCGGCCTCGTCGCGGCCGACGCGTTCCTCCAGCGCACGATCCCGGGCATCATGGCCTCTCCCGCCTTCCAGAAGGACGGGCTCATCCTGGTGACCTTCGACGAGGCCGAGGCCAGCGGCACGAACGCCGACTCGAGCTCATGCTGCAGCCAGCCGACCGGGCCGAACACGCCGAGCCCGGGCGGCATCCTGACTCCAGGGCCCGGCGGCGGGCGCATCGGCGCGATCGCCCTGTCGCGCTTCGTCAAGCCGGGCACGACCAGCACGGTGCCCTACAACCACTACTCCCTCCTGCGTTCCCTGGAGGAGACCTTCGGGATCTCCGAGCACCTCGGGTACGCCAACCAGCTGAACCTCGCGACGTTCGGCGACGACGTCTACTCCAGCCGGCCGGGCACGACGAAGCTCCCGCTGCCCGGGATGACGCCGCCCGTCCAGAGCCCGCCCGTCCAGCTCCCGGCCGTCCAGCGCGCGCCCGTCGTCCCCCCCTGCGGCACCACCGCGGTGAAGCGAGGCCGGATCACCAAGGGTGACCTCATCCAGTCCGTCGTCGTCTCCGATCCGATCAACGGCAACCGCTTCGTCCAGGTGCGGATGGCCCACGGCGCGCGCCTGACCGTCCGCCAGGTCGCGGGTGGGAAGACGCGGACGCTGGCCAAGCGCGTTCGTGTGCGCGCCTGCCGCCAGTACCGCTATCGCCTGCGCCTGCCGGGGACCGGCAGGCTGCAGATCGCAGCGAGCATCCCGACCGGCGCGGAGAAGCGGACGACGCGCTACCGCTAGGAGCCCTCGACGCGGGCCTTGAGCTCCGCGGGACGACCGTTGACCATCACGTCGCGGAGCTTGCCCTCCACGGGCCCCCGCATGAGCATGCCGAGCACGCGACCCGGGTCAGCGTCGAGGCGGTAGGTGACCTGCGTGCGGTCGTCGCCGAGATCCTCGAGCTCCCAGGCGCCGTCGAGCGTCTTGAGGTCACCCTTCTCCTGCGTCCAGGAGACGCGCGTCGGCTCCTCGTAGGTAAAGCGCACGATCGTCTTGACCTTGCGCACCTTCGCGTCGGACGTCGTCTCGCAACGCAACGGCCGGCCGTCGGCGTCGTGGTCGAGCACCTCCATGCCCTCCAGCCCGTGCTGCCACTCCGGCGCGCTCGCGACATCGGCCGCCAGCGCCCAGCAGGCCGCGATCGGCGCGTCGACCTCGATGCTCTTCGAACCGCCCACGTTGCCCATGACGCGAGCCTAGCGTCAAGCGAGCGCTTCGAGCGCACGGTCGTCGTCGGCCGTCGTGGCCGTGAGGTGGCAGGCGAGCCGGCCGCGACCGGCCCCGCCCTCAGCCCGCCCGCCACAGCTCGCCTGAGCCGAGCCGCTCGGGCCGCGCGCGAAAGTCGAGGGCGAGGCGCCACAGCTCGCCCGTGGCGCGCAGCGGCGCGAGGTCGCAGAGCGCGGCGACCTCGGCGGCCGCCAGCGGCCCGTCGGAGGTGAGCACGTCCTCCACCCCGGGCCGCGCGCGATCAGGCGCGCCCCCCGCCGCGGCGAGCGCGGCAGCGAGCCCCTCCGCCTCCACCCGCTCACCGCCGACGAAGAACGCGTGCGCGCCGGCCTCGCGCTCGCGCGCCCACTCGAGGTCGGCGCCGAACGCCTCGACGGTCGCGCTCGAGTCGAGCGCGTAGGCGAAGCGCGCGGGGTCGAGCCCCGGCACCTCGCGCGCGGCGGACAGGAGCGCGTCGCGCGTGTCCGGTCGCCGGCGGCGCAGCACGAAGGCCTCACGCAGCACGCGCAGCAGTGCGCCGCCGCGGCCCTGCTCGCGTGCGGCGACCACCGCGAGGCAGGCCGGGAACGTCGAGCGGGGAGCGTCCTTCAGCCAGCCGCGCGCGTCGACGGGCATCCCGCTCGCGGCGCCCGCCTCGAGGAGCTCGAGCGCGAGCTGCACGGGATCGTCCACGGTCTGCGCCAGGCCGCCCATCCGGTAGGTGAAGTGGACCCCGGCGCCGAACTCCGCTCCGATCCGCCGCACGTACGGCTCCGCCGCCCACGAGCGGGCGCCGGCCGGATCGGTGACGTAGGTGACCTCGATGCCCACAAGCCCCACAATATGTCCGTGAGCTCCCCCGTCGGCACCCTGCTCTCCGGGCGCTACCGACTCGACGCCCAGATCGGCACCGGGGGGATGTCGATGGTCTTCCGCGCGTTCGACACCGTGCTGGAACGCCAGGTCGCGATCAAGCTCATGCACGCGGACGTCGCCGCCGACGCCGACGCCGACCAGCTCGAGCGCTTCCGCCGCGAGGCGCGGGCCGTCGCGCAGCTCAACCATCCGCACGTCGTGGGGGTCATCGACGCGGGCGAGGACGGCCAGGGCGGCGCGTTCATCGTCCTGGAGTACGTCGAGGGAGAGACGCTGAAGGAGCGCATCCGCCGCCACGGCCGCCTGCCGGTCTCCGAGGCGATCGCCTACGCGATCGAGATCGCGCGGGCGCTCGGGGCCGCGCACGCGCAGGGGATCGTCCACCGCGACGTCAAGCCGCAGAACGTCCTCATCGACGAGCAGGGAGCGGCGAAGGTCACGGACTTCGGCATCGCCCGGACGCTCGACCAGGAGGGCCTGACCGCCAACGGCCGCGTGCTCGGCACCACGGACTACGTCTCGCCCGAGCAGGCGCTGGGCGGCGACGTCAACGGCCAGTCCGACCTCTACTCGCTCGGCATCGTCCTCTTCGAGATGCTCACCGGCGACGTCCCGTTCGGGGGCGAGAACCAGGTCGTCGTCGCGATGAAGCACGTCCGCGAGGCGCTCCCCGACGTCCAGGTGCGCCGCCCGGAGGTCTCCAGCGCGCTGGCGGCGATCGTCGACCGGGCGACCGCGAAGGACCTCTCCCTGCGCTACGCCGACGACGCGGTGCTGTGTGTCGACCTCGAGGACGTCCTGGCCATCGAGATCGCCCGCTCAGGCCGGGCGACGGGCCAGGCGACGGCCGTCCTGCGCACCCTGCCGCCGCGGGCCCAGCGCCGCGTGCCCCAGCGCGTCCTGCACCCGGCGCGCCTTGCGCTGGCCGGGCTGCTGCTCGGCGTGGTCGCCGTCGTGCTCGTCCTCGCGCTCGGCGGACAGGCCCAGCGCGGCACGGGCACCCCCAAGCCGCGTCCGGGCGCGGTCGCCCCCACCGGCTCCGAGGGCGTGTCGCTCAAGCAGTCCGGCGCGCACGACTTCGACCCGCAGGGCGCCCCGACACCGTCCGAGCACCCCGAGGAGGCAAAGCTCGTCGTCGACCGCGACCCCAACACGGCGTGGACCACCGAGAACTACAACAGCCCAGGCGCGCTGGAGCAGAAGGGCGGCGTCGGCGTCTTCGTCGACGCGGTTCCCTCCGCCGCCGCAGTGCGGATCGACATCGACACCCGCACCCCGGGCTGGCGCGGCCAGGTCTACGGCGCGAAAGGCGGCGCGGCGCCCGAGAAGCTCGACGACTGGGTGCCGCTCACGGACATCAGCAAGGCGCTGCGGTCCAACGAGCTCGAACTCGATGGCACGGAGTACCGCTACTTCCTCGTCTGGATCGAGCAGCTGCCGCCCGAGAAGCGCTCCGTCGAGATCTCCGAGATCTCCCTGCTCCAGAAGCGGTCATGATAATCTCATGACATGCCGCACCTCCAGCTGAAGGACATCCCCGCGGGAACCCACGACGCACTCCGCGCCCGCGCGAAGCGCGACGGCATCTCGATGCGCGAGTACGTCCTGCGCCTCATCGAGGCCGACGTGGGCCAGAAGGACACCTGGGAGGAGACATATCGGAAGATGCGCGAAGGTCCGAGGGTGTCGGGTTCACCGGACGTGGTTGAGATCATCCGGCAGGGCCGCGAGGAACGTGAGCAGCAGATCCTCGACGCTGTCCTAGGACGTCGTTGAGGGTCATCGATGCGTCTGCGTGGCTCTTCGTTCTCGGCGCCCACGACCCGAAGACGCTTGGACCGCAACCGTGGACCGTGCCCGGACATTTCGACGCCGAGGTTCTGCACGGACTCCGGGGCTTGGTGCGGGGCGGATCGCTGACCCGCGCAGACGGAACTGCCTGGTCTGCGGCAGTGAGCCAGGCGCCCCTGCTCCGCGTCCCGGTCGTGGAGCTCATCGAAGCAGCATGGCGGCTCGCCGAAGCCGTCTCGGCCTACGACGCCCTCTACGTTGCCCTGGCCCGCCGCGAGGGCGCCCCGCTCGTCACGAGGGACGCCCGGCTGGCCCGCGGCGCCGCCGACCTCTGCGAGATCCAGCTCCTCTAGAACCGGTGCGCGGCCTCGGCGCCGAAGCGCGCCACCGCGATCTGGCAGAGCTCGTCCATCAGCGCCGGGAACTCGAGGCCCGAGTGGCCCCAGAGGGCACCGTAGACGCTCGTAGCCGTCTGACCCGGCATCGTGTTGAGCTCGTTGAGCAGCACCGTCTCACCGTCGACGAAGAAGTCCGCGCG
>JAABUR0100009619.1_pt1 | contig 10830 bp, 14 predicted proteins | sample 5560091 | NCBI WGS metagenome assembly JAABUR01 (sample SAMN10711879, study PRJNA513375) | rock metagenome | isolation source: Antarctica rocks | place: Antarctica: Victoria Land, University Valley sud
CGCGGGCCGCCGCAGGCCGGGGACGGGATGGAGACGGACGCCGCGGCGCCGCCCGCGGCGCCGGCCGAGAACGGCGCCGGCGCGGTGGGGCTGCTGCCGGAGGTGGAGGCGTACGCGTTCCTGCTGGTCGTCACGCTGCTGGTCGACCGCAAGCAGTACCCCGAGGTCCGCGCCCAGCCGCGGCGCGCCCTGCGTGCCCGGACGCGCGCGCGCTGGCGCGGCCGCGCGGCGCACGCTGCTCGCAGCCTGCGACCGGCCGCGCCCGGTCCGGTGCGGGGGGTGTGTGCGGGGGGGTGTGTGCTGCAGGGCTTGCTGTACGGTGGGGTTGTGGTGTGGTGGGAGGCTCTCACTCTGCACGGCTGTGTGTCGCAGGCAAAGGCGCTCGTCACGGAGGCGCTGAAGCGGCTGGCGGGCTTCAACCGGCGCACGCTGGACGCGCTGGCCGCGCGGCTGTACTTTTACTACTCCTGGGCGCACGAGTGCACTGGCACGCTGGCAGACATCCGCAGGTGGCGCCCCCGGCCCCTGCGCCCGGCTGCGCCCGGCACGCCTTGGACCCAGACGCGCATCCTTTAGCTCCCGGTCTCAACGCGCAAGGCCTGTGCAGCGCGGCGCACACCTGCTGCCATGCATGCAGGCCTGCTGGTGCCAGGCCAGGGCGCAGGGCATGGCGGCCCTGCGCACGCTCGAGCGGAGCTGCACACAGGGCCGTGAGGGCCCCGGCGCAGTCGCGCTTGGAGCGGCGGGCTCGCGCGGCGCACGCGCCGCGCGCCCGGCGGCCCTCCAGTCGCGGCGCTGACGTGTGCGGCGCGGCGCGCAGCGCGCTGCTGGCGCTGCACCGGACCGCGGTGCTGCGGCACGACGAGGTCGGCCAGGAGACGCTGCTGAACCTGCTGCTGCGCAACTACCTGCACTACAACCTGTATGACCAGGCGCGCCCCCGCCCGGTTGGACAATGCGCCCGCGCACGCCCGCCGCGCGCAAAATGATCGTGCCCGGGCCGTAGGCCGCGAAACGAGCGTGCATGCATGATTGTCTCTGTGCACCCGGCAGCAGGCTGCTGGGCGGCTGATCTATGTCCGGTCAGCGGGGCTGAGAGCGCAGCGAAAGGCCCGCGCCCGCACGGGCCGCACGACTCGGCAAAGCGCTCGCGCAGCGCTCCATGGGCCAGGCGCGCGCGTCGGCCGCAGCGCCTGCCCCTCGACCGGCCGCCGACGCGCCGCGCCCGCGCCGCGACGTGCGCAGGCGGAGAAGTTGCGCAGCAAGGCGCAGCGGCCGGAGACGGCGCGCAGCACGCAGCAGCAGTGCCGCTACCTGCTCTACCTCGGCCGCATCCGCGCCATCCAGCTCGAGTACACCGACGCCAAGGACTGCCTGCAGCAGGCCGCGCGCAAGGCGCGCGCCCCGGCCCGGCCTAAGGGTTACGGTTATAGCCAAACCTGCCCGCGCCGGGGCCGCGCAGCGCCGGCCGCGCAGTGCCGGCACGGGCGCATCCTGTTCGGGGCGCGTAGGGTGGGGCGTGATCCTACCCTACCCTGTGTGTGACCCCGCGCGCGGCCGTGGCGGCGCAGGCGCCCGCGGGCGCGCTCGGGTTCCGGCTGGCGGCGGCCAAGTGGCTGGCGCTGGTGCGGCTGCTGCTGGGCGAGGTCCCGGAGCACGCGGAGCTGACCGCGCAGGGCCTGGCGCCGCCGCTGGCGCCCTACCTCGCGCTCGCGCAGGCCGTGCGCTCCGGCGACCTCGCCGCCTTCCAGTGCGCGCCGCCGCCCTGCCTTGTCAGGGGACGGGGGGCGGCGCTGGGCGAGCCTGTCGCGTAGCTCCTGCTGCGCCTCCGGGCGCTCGTGGTATCCGGTGCAGGCCGCGCTCTGGCTGCCAGCATGCACACATTGCTGTGTGCATGTGACAAGAGCCTGCTGAGCCTGGCTGTCCGATCGCCCGTGGCCACGCAACAAGTGCCCGAGCCGGGCGCCTAGGGGTAGAGGAACCGCCTGGGTGTGACCGCTGTCTCGTGCGGTCAGGCGCGGGCGTGCACCGCGCTGCACCGCCGGGGGCTGCGCGCCGCGCAGGCGCGTCGCGCAGGAGCACGGCGCAACGTTCGCGGCCGACAAGACCGCCAACCTGGTGGCGCGCCTGCGGCACAACGTCATCCGCGCGGGCCTGCGGCGCATCAACCTCGCCTACTCGCGCATCTCGCTCGAGGACGTCGCCGCGAAGCTGGGTGCGCGCGCAGGGCCGGCCGCGCGGCGCGCGGCGCTGCCTGCCGGCCAGCTTGCCGGCCGGCAGGGCCGGACATGGGCAGTGCTCTGTACCGGAAGCCGGTTGAGAGCCTGCAAAGAGGCGGTGTCCAGTTTGGACACTGCGGTGGCAGGAGCAAAGACGACCCCTGGTTTGGCTGAGAGATGTGCTGCGGTCCCTGCTGCGCCGCTGCGCGCCATGCGCTGCGCGGGCTGCCGGCTGGGGCGGCTGCTCGGCGCGGTCGCCCGCGCGTGCGCGGCGCGCTGACGGCCGGGCCGCGCGGCAGGCCTGGCGAGCGTGGAGGACACCGAGTGCATCGTGGCCAAGGCCATCCGCGACGGCGGCGTCGACGCGACGCTGGACCACGCGGCGCGCACGATGGCCAGCCGCGCGACGGCCGACGTGTATGCCACGCCCGAGCCCGCGGCCGCCTTCCACGCGCGCGTCGCCTTCTGCCTGGACATCCACAATGAGGTGCGGCGGTAGGTTTGAGGTAAGGAATAGGGTCCTGGACGGACGCGCCAACGCCGGCGCTGCACGCGATCGCCGCACGCCCGCTGCTCTGTATTCTGTCGTGCATCGCGCGGCAGCATGCGCGCGCGTTCGCTCGGCGCGGCGGTCCGCCGCCGGGCGTGCACGGGATGCGGGGGTGCGGCTCGCCGGGCCGCTGGCTGGCGCAGGCCGGAGGGTCTGAGGGCGCTGCCGCGACGGCGCGGCGCAGGCGGTGCGCGCAATGCGGTTCGAGGCGGGCGCGAACAAGCGGGCGCTGGAGACCGCCGAGAGCGCGCGGCAGCGCGCGATTGACGAGGAGGAGCTGGCCAAGGAGCTGGAGGAGGAGGACGGGCCGCTGTGAGCAGGGTCTCGTCAGGGTCTGCTGCAAGCAGGACTGGCCGCTGTGGGCAGAGCCCTGAGATTCGAGTCCAACTGAGCGAACTGGCAAGGCGTGTGGAAGCGTTCCAGTGCTTTTTTATGGGGTTTGACTGGAGGGCGTTGCCTCTGCATTTCTCAACCAGTCATGCTGGTTGGGGGCCGTGTGAAGCCCCCATGGGACCCCCTGGCCAGGTAATGCACCCATGTCCTGCAGCATCATTGTCTCATATGTGTATGCGGCCAAGCGCACGGAAGACCACCAGGCATGCTGCACACCAACAGAAGGCCTGTAGTCGGCCACACACAGAGAACACTCAGGAGCAGCCAACATCACATGAGTTCACGATAAGCGGGTGCTCCAATAAAAACTGCAGCCGAGCCCCTGCACCGCGGCCCCAGCAGTGCAGGCGCCTAGGGGAAGAAGTCGTGGTGGTGCCGGAAGAATGCGGGGAGGCTGTCGCTGCTGGCAACCGCTCGCCGGTACTCGCCGCACCCGTCGCACCTGGCAGGTATTTCTGGTGTGAGATTTATACGCGCAACAATGTTCTGCGGAGAACAGCGAGCGCTGCCGCCTGGCAGCGCGGCCGCGCGCCGAGAATTCGGACACAGGCAAGGAGAACGTGAAGACCATCAGGGAGCGGAATAAAATTGAATAAAAGGCGGGCGCGCGCCAGCCGTCGTTCAGGCCGTAGCCGGAGCCGCCCGTGGACACGCCCAGCAGCGTCATCTCCTGGTACTGCGCCGCGAAGGCGGCCACCCAGGCCGCCTGCCCCGTCCGGAAGCGCTCAAACATGCCCGCGGTGGCCGAGCCGTTGGAGAGCAGGCGGTCGCTGAAGAGCAGGCGCTGGCGCGGGTAGGCGCTCGGGTCGGCGGCCACGTCGTAGTAGTGGTTGTCGAGCGCGCTGCTGCTGGGCGTCATGGGCCCCTGTCGAGCAGAGGTGCGTCACGCGAGCGCTGGCGCGCGTCCGGCAAGCCGCCGCCAGCAAGCACAAGCAAACGCTGATGCATTGCAGCGGGTGGCTGTGTGCTGCATAACAAGTCATCATCACGGGCTGGTAGCGGCTGCGCAGCGATGGGCATGCCGTGCACAAGCCACGCATGAGGCACTCCACTTCAGCGTAGTTAATAACATCTGATTTGTTGCGACCCAGAAGGAGCTCGGGTGAGCTGGGGCACGCCGTGCCGAGCTTGCAGTTGTTGACGGGCTCCACGCGGACGGTGCCGATGCCGTGCGCGCTGCTGAGCGCGACCGCCGCGGTGGTGGGGTCACGCATGCCCGCCTCTCCTGCAGAGCGCGCCATCCCAGGGTGTGAGCTGAGCATGGTCGCTCAGTGAACACCAGCAGGGAGTCAATTGGGGACGCCATGCAGTCAGATGGACGGGCTGCGTACCCCAGAACCTGACCTGCCCGTCGGAGTCGGAGCACTCGCTGACAAACCCTGCGGGCCGTCCACACATGGCTTGCGTCCATGCACATCCCCAGCTCCGCTGGGCTTTGCATCCTCCAGACAGGCGAGGGCTGATGGCAGGCGGTGCGAGCGCCGTGCACTCAGCAAGCGCCGCGCGCGTGACGGGGCCCCAAGCACGCGAACAGATGAGGCATCATGCATGGCAGGAGCTGCACAGGAGAGCTGGGGTCACCATCCACGTCGTCAAAGGCTGTCAGGTTGTCCGGCCGGCCCAGGACCATGGGAATGGACTGGAAGCCGGCCATTTCGGCGGCCGCCGCGCCTGCCGCCCCGGCAGGCCGCCGCCCGCGCTCACCCATAGCCACACAGGCCCTGAGCAGCTTGTGAGATGACACAACGGCCGTTGTGTGCAACACCTGCCCTGCAATTTGCAGCTCACGAGGTCATGCATGGGTTTGCGCGGTGTTGAGAAGCCCGATGCACTTGAACCAGGCGAAGGGCGCGCGCGAGGGTGGAGAAGTCGAATGAGAGCATTTGGTGCGCACCAAGGACTGCAATGGCGTCCGCGTAGGTCAGCTCAGGGCACGCGTCCGCGCGGACGCGCGGCACAATGTCCAGGACCTTGCCGCGGCAGATGTCCAGGCCGGCATGGGCGGAGTAGTTGCCCGCCGCTATCTCATTCAGGACCGACCCGTTCGCCCTGCGGCGGCACAGCACGTTGAGTGCCCTTGGCGGACACCAGTGTGAAGCGGGCGCGGTGTTCCCTGCATGCGCAGGCCGTCTCATCATGGACAGACTGCGTGTGGCGGGCGGGCAAGCGCACCCGCCTTTGTCGCGGGATTTCCTGTACCTGCGCGACCAGGCACACCCTGTCAGCGGCAGCACGCACACTGCGTGTATGGCCCTGTCTTGGAAGCGCTCAGGCTGCCAGCCGCTCCAGATGACCGCGACCGCTATACCAATGCAGCAGTGGGGAGGCAAGCTCGCGTATGCACGCTGCGTGGCAGTGGCCTCCTGCAGCGGGCGCACGTCGCTGCGTCGTGGAACGCCAGGCGCAGGCAGTTGGGGACGCTGCCGTCGCTGAAGTCCAGGTTGCTGTAGGCTGCCAGGCGGAGGGCTCGCATGCACGCCTTGGCGTGCTGCAGGCGGCGCCCAGGTGAGGTACCAGATGGCGAGAGTGTGAAAGCCAGTGCTGCGCTCACACAGTGCAGAAGCGCAAACGCTGCGCAGGCGTGCTGTGCAGCCAAGTGAAAGGCACGGAGCGCAGGCACTGAGGTGGCAGCATGCACGCTGCTGCGGAGGTCAGCAGGCCCCAATGCGGGCTACTGCGCACCTCATACGAGCCATATATGCCTGCTGGCTGCAGCGTATTCTTGCACCTGCGGGCCCACGCACCGCCGCTCGTGAGTTGTGGGCCGGATCAGCCCCATCAGCCGGAGTCCGACTCCTTGCCGTCACGGCCGTACGACTGGCAGAGCAAGCTTGATCCAGTGGAAGCGGTGGAAAGTGCAAGGCCCCTCACTCGACGACCGCCAGGGCGAGGAGGCCCAGGGACAGTGCGCTGACGACAGCCACGCCTCGGCGCATACTACTGGGCAAGCGACGACCTTGCGCTCGTGTGTTGCAACGTGACTTCTGCTTGACTGGAGCACTCTAACACGCTTGTGCTGCGACCTGCCGGCGCCTGTGCCGCTGAGCGCGAGCCTGGCAGGCTGGAAATCGAGCTCGACAGCTGGGGCTTTGGGGTTTGCCTCAGCAGCAGGCCTTTCTTTAAAAAAGCGAGTGCAACGAGCTGACGAGGTCCTCTAGGGACAGCTAGCGCAGGCAATGTCGCAGGTGTACAACACCGAACCGCCCACCAGCGGGAAGGTGCGCCCCCGCCGTGCGCTCGCGCGCTGCAGTGCTAGATCCAGCTGCCTGGCCGTGAGGCTCCTACACGCTCGCGCCTGCACGCAGGTCATCCTGAAGACCTCGCTGGGAGACCTCGACATCGAGCTCTGGCCGAAGGAGGCGCCGAAGGCGCGCCTCCCCCTCCCGCACCTTACTCTGCGACAGCGCCTGTGTGGGAGCAAGCTGTAGGGACACTCGTTGCTTGTGTGCTCAGCGCACCAACAAACAGGAGCGTGGCTCCGTGAAGAAAGTGAGCAGGCTGCAGCTGGCCCGATGCGCCTCCAAGTCCTGCACCTTTCACTGCAGCAGGGCCTGTGTTGGAGCAAGCTCTACGGACACCCGGTGCTTGCTTGCCCAGCGCACCAGCAAGCGGGAGCGTGGCCCCATGTCTGAAGCGAGCAGGCAACACAGTTGGATGGTGCGCAGGCGGTGCGCAACTTTGTGCAGCTGTGCCTGGAGGGCTACTACGATGGCTGCATCTTCCACCGCGTCATACACGGCTTCCTCGCGCAGAGCGGCGACCCCACCGGCGCGGGCACCGGCGGCGAGTCCATCTACGGCCGCCCCTTCCCGGACGAGTTCCACTCGCGCCTGCGCTTCTGCCACAGGCGCGGCGCACCGCTTGCGCCGCGCCTTTCGCGCGCTGGGCAGTCTTTTCGCCGACGCTGCACCATATGCTGGCTTGGTACTGCACCCACCCCGGAGCGCTGGCCCCGATGACGAGTCGTTCCCGAAGCTGCGCCTCTCCGGCACGCCTCCGTGCGCTGCAGTAGTGCCTCTATACAGCACAGTGTGCCTCCAATGCCGCATGATTCGTAAGGTAGCCGTACGAGACAGCGGCGGCGCTTGTCCGCTCTGCCGTGCTAACACTCCCGGTGGTGCCTGTACCGCCGCATGTGTCGAAAGTGGCGGCGCCGCAGTGTGCGTGCTGTGCCGGCTTGTGTTGATCGCGGCTACGGCCGTGAGGGCACGCAGCCGGGCAGGCGCGCCGCCGTGCCCAGAGTGGAGGCGGGAGCCGGCGGCTGGGGCGGCGGGCGAGTCGCGCCACTCACGCACGCGCTCGCGGCCGCGGCAGCGCAGCGCGCGGCCCTGAGCGCGCGCGGCGGCCGCGCAGGGGCCTGGTGGCGTGCGCCAACGCCAATGCGCCGCACACCAACGGATCGCAATTCTTCTTCACGTTCGACCGCTGCGACCACCTGGACCGCAAGAACACGATCTTCGGGCGCATCACCGGCGAGTCCATCTACAATGCGATGAGCTTTGGCGAGCTCGACGTGCGCCGCCCGGGCGCATGCAACTCCGCCTACGGCCCGCTCTGACGAGCTCCTTGTGATTCTTTCTTGGCTCAGCATAGGCAAGTGTTTCATGGTCATGTCTGTCATTTTGTGCATTGCAGACAGAATAGCTGAGCTACATGGTGGCGGCGACGGACTGCAGGCTCCATGGCTCACGCTCTTGGTGGCCACGGTAACGCCGGCGGGGTCCTTCTGCCCGCGATCGTGCTGGGCGCGAAGGCCGTTGTGCACGCTCAGGTGGGCGAGGATGACCGGCCCATGCAGCCGCCGACGGTGACAGGCGCCGACGTGCTGTGGAACCCCTTTGAGGACATCGTGCCCCGCACGACGCGCGAAGACCGCGATGCCGCCGCTGCAGAGGCGCGGTGCGGCCACTCTGGCTAGAGAATGGACCCTGAATAGACGCCCTGTCACAGCTGGGTCGCTTGCAGTGGGTGGCGCTATTGCTGAGGGTCCTGCAGTTGCCTCTTTGAAAGACCAAATATGTAATTTATAATTCCTTCACGGGTTACACTGATGCGCAGAGAGCACTGATGCGCAGAGAGCGCGAGGAGGAGGCCGCGCGCGCGGAGAAGAAGGGGCGCAAGAAGAACCTGGCGCTGCTCTCATTCGCGGAGGACGAGGGCGGCGGCGGCGACGATGGCGGCGGCGACGGCGGCGGCGCGCCAGCGGCCGCGCCGCGCGGCATTGCGTCCGCGCACGACCGCCTGGAGGACGCTCGGTGCGCCCGCCGCAGGCGGCGCGGTCGCCGCTTGGGGCCGAGCCGGCCGGGCGCCCCGCACCAGGCTGATCGGTTGCCGGGCTCCGCGCTGCCATGCGGCCGCCATGCTGGAGCCGCGGCTCGCTGGCGGTCGCGCAGTCCGGGCTCGTCCCGCCTAGCATGCATGTGCCCCATGCCGCAGATGGGTGCGCGCGCGTGGCGGAGCGTGCGCCCGCGCCCGTGAGCGAGCGCATACATACACCTACCCTACCTACCCTACCCTGAGCCCAGCCGCGCGCAGGCTGGTGCGCGATAACACGGACGCCGCGGTGGACCTGGCCGCGCGCGAGGCAGCCGCCGAGGAGGAGCGCAGGCGCGTGCGCGCGCGCCTGTCGCGCCCGGTGCGCGCCCCGGCCGGGCCTCCGTGGCCGGGCCGCCGCGGCTTGTCTCCAAATGCTGTCAGATAGAGTGCAAGGTTGGTGCGCGCCGTGCGCTGCTGCGGACACTGCGAGACCGCCAGAACGCCAGGAGAGCCGATGCAAATTTTCAGGACTATGTGTTCACAGTCCCCGGCTGCTGCATGCAGGCCGCGCCCCCGCCGGCGGCGGCGGCGGGCGCCAGCGAGGTGCCCAGCGCCGATGACGGGCCCGCGGCGGCCGCCGGTGCGGGCGGCAGGGAGGCCGGCAGCTTCGGCGCGTCCATGCATGCGCAGGCGCTTGCGCGGCGCCGCGCGATGGGCGACGAGCCGCGGCCGCGCGCGGCGCGCCCCGGCTTGCAGGCTCACCCCCATCAGCGCTGTAAGGCTCCGGGCTTGCTGTGGTGCTTGGAGCGCGCGCATGCGCGCCGGGCGAGCAGCGACGGGCGCTGCGCGCTCTGCGGACCAGAGGCGGCCTTGTCAACGGTGGGCGGAGGCTTGGGCAGAGCTGGGCGCGGGCTGCGCTCAGCGCTTTGCAACCAGTGCCATAAGGTGCTCTGTGAGCTGGCGCAGTGCAGTGTGTGGTCCGCGCTTTGCCACACGGCGCATGGGGTGCTGACTGCTTCATCTCGCTGACCTCTACTGCCACCCCCAGGTGCGCTGCCAGAGCGCACTCCATGAAAGACAGCTCCTGACGCGCGCGCGCCGTGCAGGACGGCGATGGCGCGCAGCCGCCCGGCGCCGGCGCCAGCCGGGGCGGCAGCGATGCTGACGACGATGACGACGACGACGATGACGACGACGCCGCGCCGGGCCCGACCAGCACGGCCGTGCGGCGGGACGAGGCGCTGCGCGGCACGGCCACCGCGGCCGTCATACGGCCGTCCAAGCAGGTGCCTGTGCGCGGTCACGCAGGCGCCTGTTCACCGCGCCGGGCGCCGACGCACGGAGGCTTGCGTTCTATCTACAAGGAGAGAGGTACATTTGAAAAAGGTTGAGGGTGCGGGAGGAGTATTGTGTATTGTGTTTCGTATCAATCGACATTGCAATTGTGTCAAGGTGAGTGCGCGCGGGCCGCGGCCGCTGCGCCGGAGCCGCAGCCCGCCCCCGAGACGCGCGGTCGCATACGTCCGCGCGTCCTCAACCCTAAACCTAAACCTGCAGCTGACCGGGCGACGGCGCGCGCGCGCGCGCGCAGGTGCTGCTGGAGGACGCGGCGCTGCTGACGGACTGGCAGCGGCGCCAGGCGGAGTACAAGGCCAAGCGCAAGCTGACCGGCAAGCGCGAGGCGGACATCCTGTCGCGGCTCACCTCCTTCCAGACCAAGGTGCCGCGCCGCGCCCGCGCGGGGCCCCGGCTCATAACAAGGGGCAAGGGCCGGGGCGCTGCTGCGTGACTTTTTTGCGCGCAAGGACGCTTTTGAGGGGCGCAGAGCAGGCTCTGCTGCACGGCAGCACCAGCGGCAAGTCCGTCGGGCTGACGCAGCCGTTGAGGAGCTGGTCGGCGGGCGTGCCCACTGCGGCAGCACAGGCCCGTAGCGCGCCGCGTAGCATGCGCCGTCGTGTGCGGCGAGCAGGTGCGTCGAAGCGATGCAGGCGCCTCCTTGCGCGGCGCCGCCGCCAGCAGTGCGCCTGCCGCTGGGGTGGAGGACCGGAGCGGGCAGGCCGCCAGCAGCGAGGAGGTGCGGGCGTGGACTACATTTCTGCTGCATGCTGCTGCTTGTTGCCTCCTTGCTGGCGTGCCCACATCCACATGCGGCGCATTATCTGACCTGTAGGGTGAGGGCGTCTGCCATACTTGCTTGCTGGCTGGCACAGGCGGTACGGGAGGTTTGCAGCACAGCCGCTGCGACAGGAGCGTGCTTGAAACAAGCATGATCACAACACGTTCCAGCACAACACGAGCGCATGCATGGACACAGTGCCGCGAGGTGGCCCGGGGCGAGGACGGCTGCTCTGACGGTGGAGCGCAGAACGCTCGCTGTCCGCGCAGTGCACACCTGTCACGCTGCGACGGCCA
>JAABUR0100009621.1_pt1 | contig 10827 bp, 12 predicted proteins | sample 5560091 | NCBI WGS metagenome assembly JAABUR01 (sample SAMN10711879, study PRJNA513375) | rock metagenome | isolation source: Antarctica rocks | place: Antarctica: Victoria Land, University Valley sud
ATAAATAGAAGCTCTTGTACCAACCTTCTTCTGTATTCTTAATATTCAGTTATAGCTACCTCTAAAGATCAAGCACTATTCAACCCTGACTTCCGCTGGTTGACTCACCTAGGCACGGTCCTGACAATAATAGATGATGAGATTGAATTTTCAAATTTCTCATATAAAGAATCACAGTGAGACAGCGCAAAAATGAATGTCAAGAATTCTAAATCTTTCTGCACACGCTAATATATCAGCGTGATCAACGAGTCACTACTTCTTCGAGCACATGTAGTCACAAACTCAAGACTCATCATCTGATTCATCTATTCTATCTGATATCTTTTCATCAATTACTCAACGACACTGTCGATGTGATGAAGATGTTTCAATATCGACGCAGTCGATGAATCGCAAATTCTTTGATCACTTGTAATCACGACTCTCAGACTCTTCATTTGAGTCAACTATTATACTAATAGTATCTTTTCATCTCTTATTGACATCGACATGTCATTAATCTTCTTCATAGATCGATTGTGACTGTTAGAAGAGATGTTGTCGCGTAGATGAAAACTCTGCACGACAGTCTTCACAGTCACGCAACGTTCTAACATCGTTTGAACTGCGTCGAATTGAGATCTCTTGGCTCTTCTGACTTCTATTCGGACACAGAATAGAATCAAAAGGTTCGTAGTCGACATCACGTACAGGTGAATCTCGTTGCCAGTCAAAACAAGTCTGTTACAATCGAAAAAAAAAATGATTCTTTAACACTTCTAACTGTCCTTTCACATTACAGGAAGTTTTGCTTTTCCTTAAAGTCTGTGTGCAAGTACGCTGCGACTTTGGGTGCGCGCCTGTGGCTTGGCAGATTGCTCACGCGTTCGCATAGTGTACGAGTACTTGTGATAGTTGTGTTTGTTCTTCATAATGGCCGCAAAACCCCTTCATTGAGCTCGTGCTCACGTCTATCTTGCCCGGAGATGGTGCTCAAGTCTTGCCTGAGTCAAAGCTCACTGTGCTCACTGCCAACATTCTGATAATCAGTCCGCTCGTGTGGAAAGCACAAGTGGTTTGGAAGAATCGATTGCTTTGACTTGAAATCTAGACTATCAAAAAGGCCAATCTATCACATGTTTCAACCGTTTACTCCCTCCATCAACCATTCCTATCCATACCACCTCCTCATCACACGACCTTGCCATACTCACCACGAGCCAACCTAATACCAAGTTGAGGAAGCAGTGGAACGAGCTTGCGATATCATTGAAGCCGACATTCGCAAGATTTGCCTGTCCCGGATAGCTAGCTTCAATGCTTGCGCTGCTGCAGCCCCCTCCTAACCTGGTTATAATTGCTGCTAGGATACAGTGGTGCTGCCGAAATCGACCCTGCGAGACCCAAAGAGGTGATGCACCGTGACAGGATAAGTAAGAGCAAAATTGACCGCGGTCCTTAGCTGTCAATGACAATGGTAGTGGTGTGGAGCTTTGCAAGCTTTTCAACTACTCTACTGAGTGTTCTCACAGGTGAGGTATCCATTGCGTCCATATCGGTGTCTGGTATGCCTCGATGGGTAGCGCACGCAGACTGGCAAATGCTTCCGCGATGAGGTATAGTCGTGCTACAATGAATACGGGGACGATTATTAGAGTGACGTAGGCACAGGCCGTACATTCACTGAATTCTATAATCGCCGCCCATTCTGCTTCGGGGACCATGGCCAAAAATCGACAAGCATAACTTCTCAGAACCTGCTTCCAATTGCCTTGGTTGTTCAAGTGTTTGAACACTGCAACCATGGAAATGCTCAAGCCCGAGCCGGTGATGAGGACGGCCGATATCTTCCAAAGTAAACCTTCAGCAGCAGAGGGAAAGGCCGAGTTCCAAGCTCCTGCATGCAATCCACCGTACAAAGCTGTCGCTGTACATAGTTTCGCGAATGTGAACATTGTATGCTCAGATAATTGATCGAGGCCTGGCCAATCTGGGACCTCTAGCATTATAAGATTGTTAAATTCGCTTGCGTTAGGTCTCAGAGGTCCTTCTGGTAGGCCTTCAGCGGGGTCGATTCCGAACACATCCCAATGGTCAGATATAAAACTCGATGCTAGTTTCCATCGTGTAATGGTGAGCTGATCCAGGTCTACCGTTCTCACTGGCGATCTAGGGCCTGCAATGAGGCAGCTTTCATCTAGTGAACTATCCGGTCTCAGGGCAAATACTGTGCCGCTAAGGATTTCGAATTCCTGAAGAGGTACAGGTGCTGTATGAGCATTTTCTAGATCAATGTGAACTTCTCCTGACACTGTGGCCAAAACAGGTTCAGCCTCGTTAGAATCGGCTTCGGCTTCCGAGACTGTACCATCCGGCCCAATGCCAGCCTCGTGTTCTCCGTAGTTGCTTGAAGCAGGTATTGGAGATAGACCATTTGGGGGAGGCTTCTCCCTTGTGCTCATTGGGTACACGTATAGATCCGACAATTCAATCCCCGGTTTCTTCGGACCCCAACTAAGATAATTGCTCATAAGTAACCACGCACACATAGGGCGAGTCCATTTCCCTGTAAGTACCGTCGCTTCGTTGACATCTAGAGGTTTCCGGAGCCAGAACAAGTACATAAGAAGAGCGCAAAGTACATGGCCAAGGGTATTGATCTCAAGTAGAGTCAATGGTAAATGGTTTACAAGCCGACTTATGCATTCGACAATGGCCCAACCAGCTTGTAGACAGACCAGGCATTTTCCGACCTTATCCGCTTTGCTCCGGTCAAAAATGAAGGCTTTCGACACATCGGGGATGTGACCTCCGTGTCTAGCAACAAAAAGCACGCCTCTAGATCCTAATGACAAACGGGGTGAGCCACTTATGTAGGATTCTTCAAGAGGATCGGCGGTTTCTATGACGAATCCTCCCATGCCGGCATAGAAGCTATGAATGATGGTCCAGAGATGCTTGCGCTTCTGGTGAGTTTCCTTGAAGACTTCGTTCATAGAGCTCGTTAGAAGAGAAGCTGACTTATATTGACGCCATGCGACGTAGACAACCATTTCAGGACCAAACAAACCCATCATTACCCATCGTGTCTTCGTCATATAGTGCTTGAAAGCTGAGGTATGCTGCCTTGGCTGCGAATCTGGTATTAGTTTACCATATTTTGGGCCGTTTCAGACGTACAATGTTCAAGTGGATAGCTGTCCAAACACACAATGATAATGTTATCACACAGCTAACAAGGAGTCGAAACGTTCCTCGAAATTGCGGTTCTTGTTGCCAAGATACTGTCTGCATAGTTGAAGTTGGCTGTAGATTGTGGTCGCTGTGTTGAGGGTATTGAGAAGTATTGAATACACTGTAGCTGCCTTGCATCGGAGATGCACCCCCATGACATACGTGTGTGAGTAACCAGAAGAGCAGCATGCTCTAAGAAAGATTCAACCACAAAGAAACCTTTTTTAGAGAGGCATTGACCCTTAGACCTTCGTTTTCCCAGTATTTAGAGAGAAGAACTTAACAAAGCAAGTAACTGCGTAGCATACTAAGAAACGTGAAATTACCGATATAGCTATTTGGAACACAAGCTGAAGATTGTAGTGTCGAGGCGGAGCTTCTCTTGCCTAGTGATGAAACATAGAAATGTGTTCCAGAAATGAAATGCTTGGTGGAACGTGGGTTAATACAAGGATGCCAAAAATAAGTTCCCGCATGCCCATAGCCTTGTATAGATAATTCCGTCATGATACAGGCTGAACCCTATATGATTATAGGGTGAATTGATCTCGGCCAGAGCCTATCATGTTCTAACCCAGAGGGTGAGATGAGGGTATTAAATGAAGTCTGAAGCCAAGGTTGTACACTTAGACCGTTGCGAGGGGACGATCCGACCCATAAAAGAGAGCGCTGCTATCAGGGCTGATAGGAAACATTTAGCTAACATGCAGGTTAGCTACACTGCTGCAACTGCAGCCAATTGCGGACACACAAAAGCACCGCTGCCCACGCCGCCTCGATGTTACTGTCTCGCTTTCCTAGGGCCTTGGATATGCATATGCAAGGCAGCTGCAAGAAGGTCATGAGGGATTTCCGCGCGTACACGACATGGGGCTGGGAAATTCTCGTACTTTGGTTGTAGCTGTTCGTTAATACCTTCGGGTTAGTTTTTAGTGTGTCAACCGAGCATAAGCGGCCTAATTTTAGATAAACAAACCACATTTCTACTCAACAGAACTACTATTAATTCTACCTCATTACACACTCTCTATCATGTCTCATAAGAAGAGATTTACAAAGGGAACAGCTAAAACGGAAGCCTCGCGAGTCAGCAAGTCAGATCATCAGCAAATTCATTCGACATTTAGATCTGCAGCAACGATCCTGAGCGAGATCTCGGGAAACTCTTTACTTTCTATAGGAAAATCTTAAGATCTCAAGCCGAATACAGTGCATTATATAGTCAAAGATGCAAAGAAGAAAGCTGAAGATAACAACCGAAAGCTTCTTGATTAACGCAATTTCGAAGACGTCTCGCGATCAGATAGATCTTGCATTCGGGAGACAGCGTTGTCTCTGTCTCAGCGTCTAATCCATCCAGATAACAGAGCCTCGAGGTCATAATCATAGATCAAAGTCACGCTCTTCTCATAGATCGTATTGCTTCGGCGTTGCTCAAGATGAACGATATCGTGAACTTCAGAGCGTTGATGAGAGGTAGAGAAGTTGCGAGAACAGTTTATATACAGTAATGTCAGAAGAGATGAGAGAGGAGGAGTAAAGGATTTTGATGAGTCTACAAACAAATTGAAACCTCTAAGCCATGTGATCTGAATAGCTTCAAAATTTAGGAAGGCAGCGACAGCGATAATAGTAATTCTGATGGGAATGAGGCGATGAGTAGGCTCAAATTTGTATGTGGGAGGTGCGGGGTTCCCGCTTATGCTCGGTTGACACACTAAAAACTAACTCGAAAGTACGTAGAAGCAGTTGTTGTAATTGAGGTTGATAAGCTCCCGCCTCGCTTACAGGACGCGATTAGATACTTGCGCTATGCAGTTGCCATTGGAAAACCTTCACGGCTTCAGTACCTTTGCTATAAGACTTTCAACATTGTGTGTATAATGGCTTCCTCTACGACAAATCGCCCCTTGAAAATACGGGTCTCTCTGTTCTCCCTTGCCAAAATGATCGATCACTCCCTCCTCCACCCCACCATGACAGACAAAGAGGTCGCCGCAGGCCTTAAGATCTCCCGGGAATACAACGTAGCTACCGCTTGCATCAAACCCTTCTCGATACCACAAGCCCGGGATGCCCTGGCAGGCAGTTCGGTGAACATCTGCGCCGTTATAGGCTTTCCACACGGAAATAGCACTACTGCTGTTAAGGTCCATGAAGCAGCCGAAGCAGTAAAGACGGGGGCACAGGAGGTTGATATGGTGGTTAACGTGGGGAAGGTCTTGGGTGGGGAATGGACATATGTAGAGGAGGAGATTGCGTGGGTCAACGAGGCAGTCACAAAGAGTGGTCCACAGTCTGGGTGAGTGATTTCTCCTGTAGGAAGTTTTCAGGTCTCGATTGGCTTGTACTATGTGTGCTACGTTATCGTTGAAGCTGCCCGGATACTACTTTCATTCTCCTACAACTACGGAGCGAGTTCTTTCACTGAAATAGGAGTATACGCCGTTTATGCTATCTTGGGAAACTTCCATTCAGTCTGTCCTTGTGAGCACTCACCACACAATTTGCGAAGATAGCTCCCTTAGACAGGGACGTTTATGTTGCGGACTGTGGGAGAGCTTTTGTAGTCTTAAAGCCACTTCGATTTGGGCCTATTGCATGGCTTCTTAGTTACATATGCAATCCACGAAATATACGAACTTGCTTGCCTGATTACTCATATTGAGCGTCTTACGTATTTGGCATCATGCTTGAAATATTTGATGTACTGTTCCCATTAAAGCCTGTGAAAGCTGGATGCTAACCATACATCTTCAGCTCGGCCCCAATCCTCAAGGTAATCTTCGAGAACGACTACCTTCAAGACGAACACATAATCAAGCTTTGCGAGATTTGCACCCGCATCGGGGTCGCCTTCGTCAAAACTTCCACAGGCTACGGCTTTGTCAAGCAATCCAACGGCATGTACAACTATTCTGGTGCCACGGTCCCCCAATTAAAACTCATGAGAAAGCATTGCGGCGACCAGGTGCAAATCAAGGCTGCAGGAGGCGTCAGGACGCTGGATGAGTTAATTATGGTGAAGGCGCTGGGGGTGACGAGAGTGGGGGCTACGGCTACTGTGGCTATGCTGGAGGAGGCGAAGAAGAGAGGGATTGGGAACGAGGAGGTTGAGGTTGAGGTTAAGTCTTGAGGTATGAGGGTGAGAAGTGAGCATATGTGCATTCGTATGTATTGGTTGAACTACTGTAGGAAGCTATGAAGGAAGGAAGGAGGTGAAAACTCTGGATCCCCTAGCCCTAGCCCTATGCGGAGATTGCCATAGCCTCTATCCAATACATTGGCTTTCATCCGAAGACCGTCAAAATGCCATTCTATCATATCACAAGGGAACTCTCTTCAAAGACCGAACATGGCCCTTGAAACGGCTCGACACTACCCAACCTACTCTCCTGAGGTGTAAAACGGGCAATTGACAGACCGTAGCAAAAAGACCCTATCGCCCCATATCCCGCCACGGTCCCTATCCCCCACTTCCCTCTATAGTACTCTTCTCCACTCCTCTTAAGGGAAACCCTGCTCCTGAACTCCCGCCTAGCCACGAAACGCCCGAGGTGAAACCCTGATCGTTACTACCGAAATCCTCCCATCTCCCACCCCCCACCCCCCACCCCCCACCCCCTTATTTCCTAAATCCCATCTCCCCTGCCATCTCCCCACTTCCCTACTTCCAGCGCCCCTGCCTCTGCGGATACCCTTCAGCCTCTCTTGCGCAAACCTCACGTTACATAAAACCCCCTATCGTTATCGTTATCGTTCTAGATCGAATCGATAATGCGTATCTCATGCCTGACGTCTCGAGCATCTGATCTTTTGGTAGTAAGTAAAGCGCCGATGGCGCAGAAGTATGCGTGTATATGTCACTCACACCGTAGAGGGAAAACGTCACGGGGGTCTCGCGCGAGGTAAAGACGGCTCGTTCTTGAGATTATAAACTATGTAGGTCACAATGAGGATCAGCGAGGAGACCGGGCGGAAGGGGGTTTTACTAGTTCTGAGAAGTGAGTTGCGAGAACAGTACTCCGTATCGATTCATGATTTGGGTACTGGAATGTGGCGAGTACACATAGGTTAGGATGGGCACAACTCTACATACCTAAACCATCGTTGCTTCATTGAAAAAGCGGTAGTACAGTACACGAGGGACGTACTAGTGTTCGATATGGTAAAAGATAAGAGATCTATGTGACGAGGAATGTGTCAACGGATAAGCTCTCCTGACTTTCTTCCAACCTCCCGCAACAGGTGTACTGGCAAGGCAAGCCATCAGCTCAAACTCGCGTGATATTGTGTCGAATGTTTGCTAGAGCTGGTGATCCCTTACCTATCCTCCCGCTCTCACCTTGTGACATCCTGTAGTCCTGGAGGCAGAGAATTCCCGCCAAGACTCTCTTGAATGCCATAGTCTGAAGGATGCATTGCGCTCTCCGCGGTAAGGGGCCAGTCGACAGGGAAGGGGGGGTGTATGCGCAGTGTTCCGTAGATGTTAGCGTATAGACAGCGGCAGGACCCAAGCTCCTTTGCCCCGGGTATGACACCAATCGAGTAAAGCGTTTGCAGATCTTGTATGCGGTTGCATTGTGGGCTTCAGATTCTCGAGCTGGGTAAACAGGTTTGTCACAAGAGCAGCCAACAACGATAAGGACAAGACTTTTAGCAAGAAATTTTCCCTCGATCATAGCTTTTACGTTAAGGTGTACTCTTGCTGACGAGTGAGTCCTTTGACTATGTCGGTCACCACACTAGCCAACATCTTGTCAAGTCGGAGTTGAGATAGATGTGGAAGCGGAGTTTTGGCGCTTGTTAATACCCTCTAAGATAGAGGCATGAGCCACTTCCGCAAATCTTGTTTCATCTTCGATATCTGTGAAGTATACGCTTATTGGTTTATCATTATGTTGGTTGGGCTTTAAGAACAAATTACTGAAGTAGGACTTCGCCGCGTCGAAATCTTTTCCACCAGAATAACCAGGGACGTACTTACCGATGGGAGACGTTTCCAATTTGTTCCTCAGCACGTCAACTTTGTGGAAGAGCAAAACGATGTCTGTCTTGGAAAACCCTCTTAAGTTGTAGATAGAGTCGAATAAAGTGAGTTGTTCCTGCATTCGATTTACAGTCTCATCCTCAAAGAGTAGCTTGTCGTAAGCTGCTATGTCGACCGTGAAAAGGATGGTATGTACACCCTCGAAGCAATGAATCCATTTCTTTCGCTCCGATCGTGCGCCCCCCAGGTCGAATATCGAGTAAGACATCCAGTCCATAGAAAACGACGTTTCTGTTATGCCGGTAGTTCTAACGCGACTGTATAGAATATCTTTATCCGTGGGTAGATAGTTCGCATGGGCCAGACGATTTATGGCATCGAAAAAGCTTTGCAAAACCATTTAGCATATGTCCACTGAATATAAGATTATAGGTCGTAAGTCATCAGCAGGACACTGAATTCCTGAGCTACTTTGTCTCCCAATCTTTCAGTGTCCAACAAACGACAGATGATCCATACCCTTACGTTGTCCAGGAGACTTACTATTCTGCACAATCAGGCAGCTGGTACTCTCGAGATCTTTGAAAGCATGTGACCACCCCAGTGTCTTGCCAGAGAATTTTTATAGCCTCTGTAACGTCTGGAGAGAGGGTGTACTGTTCAAGGCAACGAGGTTGCATGAATATGGTTAAGACGTGTGCTTCGTTTTGTGAAGTTTCTAAAGGTATCTCCAGTCCTTCCATTGCCTCTAATATGACACGCATACTCTGAATAACAATACCGAAGATAATTCCTGTAAAGGAAATTCGTTCTGATGTAGTGTAAGGACCTTCAAGCAACAACTTCAACGACTTCAGAAGAGTGGTTTTGCCACTATCTGATGTGCCCAACAGTAGAATCTTGGCCTTGTTATCTTTCTGTCTATGTTCCTCTAGCGTGGCCACGATTCCACCTGAGGTATTGAGAGTACTCTTCAAATTGCGTTGCAGGGAGCTAATATGTTTCATCCGGGTTAATGCGTGGGGAATGGTTATCAATCCGCGACGTAGCTTTCTCTGGACGCGGCTTTGGGTGTTCTCAACCGTCCTGACCGTCAACTCTGGCAACATCCATGGGTCCTCTTCCGGCTTGGAGAGAGGCTTAGGAATCGAGATCATGTCCTGGTGTCTGGGCGTACCCTGGTCTTGATACGATCCAAGTTCAGTCATAGGTGCCTGTGGTCGAATATCACCGGGATCCCAGACGTCATCCTCAAACGTATGACCAGCGGGCGAGAGCTCTCTAAATTGTTCCTTTCTCGTCCGCGAATCCACATCGTAGTTTTCAATAATTCTATGAGCCATAGCATGATCACGGACCACCATATCCTTAGCCAAGGATTGTCCGTTATCTTGCTGATCCGTACTCCCGCTGGTGATTGCTCGCTTCATATGAGACTTCATGGCCTCCCTATAGGCCCTAGAAGTGAAGATCTCTCGGTCAAATTCGAAATCCGTATCAACTAATTCGGAATTATCTACCAAAACGCTTCTCGGCGTGTAGGTTGACTCAACGTCCCTTAGCCAGAGCAAGGATGAGGTATCATCTTGAATCGTTTTGAACAGGCGACGGCTTTTCTCACTTCGTAGCAAATTTCCCTGCTCGAACAGAGATCGACTTGAAACACATCAGTATGAGTATAAGAGGATGATTATGATCTAACCATTGCAAAGCTGTAAGAAGAAGATTCAAAGCACTGATCTGGTTATTCAACTGGTTTAGGTACTCGTGCATATCACTCTCCCCCCGTAGCAACTGAGCTCTCCCCAAGGTATTGAGTGACACAGTCGAGCTTCTCTTAAGATGGTTTAGTCGGTCATCTAGTAGAAGGATCAACAGTTCGCAGCCATCAAGGGACGTCGTAAGATCTGCCACCAGCTGTTGATGCTGGGGCGCATCGACAAGACTTGTATCAATCCAAGCAGAAATTTGATTTAAAGCAGCTTTAAGGGTAGACAGCTGTCCGATAAGTAGGCTTACAGTTAGGTTTGCTTTCTTATACTTTGTTTGTAGATCAAGTAAAGACTGTAGGCTTTTGGAAATAACTCCTGCTAAGGTGACAATTGAACCTGCAACGCCAAGTACCGAGACAGGATCCATCTCGTTGTATGTGAAGAACGACTTACTGAGCCCTGCTTGAAAAGGAGTGCAAGGCTGTACGCTATCCGTTTCTCACTACCTACGGAAGAGGTACGGATAAATCCTGTTAGTACTCTTCCGGGAGCAGGGGGCGGGACTGGGAGTTGACCTCTTCCGTAGTAGAAACTGAACAACCCATAGACCGAATAAGCTAACTTTTACTCGGGTTCATCTACTGTGTACTCTCTATGTGTACTGTGGTAGGAGGTGGAAGGTAAAAGCTCTACTAACGGGCCACAACCTAGGGTGGAGATTACCAACCAATCCACAGCTGAAATTCCAACACTTACGAGCATTGGTTGTTGGGCATGTCTGCTATTGACCAAGCTTTCGCTGAGCGACCTGATCTGCAGAAGAGAACCTACGAGGCTATTGGTACGGTCATCTGCGTAACCGCTTCGATTTGGTAAAGCTGACCAGAGCTGCTTTTAAGCCAAGCATCC
>JAABUR0100009622.1_pt1 | contig 10827 bp, 10 predicted proteins | sample 5560091 | NCBI WGS metagenome assembly JAABUR01 (sample SAMN10711879, study PRJNA513375) | rock metagenome | isolation source: Antarctica rocks | place: Antarctica: Victoria Land, University Valley sud
CGGACTTCGCCGTTCAGCGACAAGATCCCGCCCACGGCCGGGAAGAAACCGCACTGGATCGAGCCGGTGCTCGTCGCCGAGGTGTCCTACGCCGAATGGGGATCCGCCGGGCGGCTGCGCCATCCGGTCTGGCGCGGACTTCGTGACGACCTCAATCCCGAAGACGTGGTGGACGAGTCGGAATAGGCGCCCGGCCGGCCGGGGCGGTCACGGCAGAATGCGGGCCATGGCTGGTGAGCAGAGGGTGCGGGTACGGGTGGGGGAGCGCACCCTTGCGGTGACCAACCTGCAGAAGATCCTCTACCCGGAGATCGGCTGGTCCAAGGCGGACGTGATCGATTACTACGCGACAGTCGGACCGACCATGCTGCCGTATGTCCAGGGTCGTCCGGTGACATTCAAGCGGTATCCCGACGGCGTAGAAGGCCCGTCGTTCTTCGAGAAGAACAGCGCCCGCAATGCCCCCGAGTGGCTGTCCCACGCCGTGCTGCCGGCCACCCGCAGCACGAAGAAGGACCGCACCGAACTGGACTACGCGATTCTGGACGATCTGCCGAGCATCGTCTGGGCGGCCAACCTCGCGGCACTGGAGTTGCATGTTCCGCAATGGCGGGTCGGAGCAAAGAAGCAGCCGTTGGCACCTGATCTGATGGTCTTCGATCTTGACCCGGGACCGCCGGCGACCATTGTGGAATGCGCACAGGTCGCCGTACTGGTCCGGGAAGTGTTGGCCGAGGACGGTCTAACGGCGTACGCCAAGACGTCTGGCTCCAAGGGGATGCAGCTCTACGTCGGGGTCAAGGTGCGTGATCCCGGGCGGACCAGCGGTTACGCCAAGGTGGTGGCCGAGCGACTTGCGGGCGAGAATCCGGACTTGATCGTCTCGCAGATGAAGAAGGAGGTGAGGCCGGGCAAGGTATTCATCGACTGGAGCCAGAACAATCCGGCCAAGACGACGGTGGCGCCGTACTCGCTGCGCGCTCGACCTGAACCAACCGTGTCGACGCCGATCACCTGGGACGAGGTCGAGGGCTGCCGGTTCGCCGGTGACCTCCGCTTCCTCGCCTCGGAGGTGGTGGCCCGCCTCGAGGAGCACGGCGATCTGTTCGACGGGCTGTTGAAGCAGAAGTCCGCACTGCCCTAGACGACGCGGCTGGATCCCGGACGGCCCGCGATGCCGCCAGTTCTGGGTTGTCGGGTGCATCCGCCCCGCGCGATGAGCCCGCAACCCCGATCTCGGCGTGAGGTGGGCGCAACCACAGCCCAAACCGTGAACGATGTCCCGAGACAGTTGTGCGCGATGTCCCGAGACATCACAGTGGTGTCCGAGGGGGACTTGAACACCCGCCATAGGCGTATCGGCCAGTCATGCCCTGGCTGCGAATATGGTCTCTGACCTGCACGTTTACGGTTCCCGGCCGATCGTCCGTCGGGCCTGCTAACGGCCTTCTGCTAACAAGTCCGTTAGCAGTCTGTTAGCAGACCGGTCCACAGTGGACAGAGGCTCCGGAGCTCCGCACGGGTCAGGGGACTCGGCATGTCCATCGTCGTGTCCATTGCCCGCGCCCACGGCGGCACGGCCCGGATCAGCGCCCGTCCTGAGGGGGGCCTGCACATCACCGTGCGGTTCTCGGGCACGGCAGAAACCTCGTCGCCACGCTGACCCGGACTCGATCACGGCCCCGTGGCTACCCATCGGTCCAGTACTCAACTAGATTAGGCACCAAGTTCGCCCGTCTGTTGACAAGGATGACACCGTGAGCCAACTGGCAATCGCCTACGGCGTAGGGATCCTGGCACTGGTCAGCCCTTGTGGCTTCGCAATGCTGCCGGCATTCCTCGCCTACAACGTCGCAGGATCCGGGGCCGAGACAACGACGCGCGGGCCTCGAATGTCCAGGGCTCTGGCCACCGGCCTTGGCGTCAGCCTCGGCTTCGCACTTACGTTCATCGCTGGTGGTCTGCTCGTCTCCGCTGGTCTGCGCACGATCACCGATGCCGTCCCGTGGTTCGGCGTCGTGGTGGGTGTCGGGCTGGTCGGGATCGGCATTGCCATTGCGTCGGGAAAACGACTGGGAATGAGCTTTGGTGCGAACTGGTTCACCAAGCCCGGACCGGCGCCTTCGGTCACCTTCGGGGCGGCTTACGCACTGACCCAGCTCGCCTGCGGCATGGGGTCCTTGCTCGCGGTCACAGCAACCGGTATGGCGTCGTCTTCCTTCGCCGGCACCGCCGCGGTGTTCGTTGCGTTCGGAGTCGGCTCGACATCCCTGCTACTTCTGCTCGCTGTCTCCACTGCCCTGATGGGTGATGCCCTGGTACGGCGGGTGCGCGCAGTTGCGCCGTACGTCACCCGCGTGTCCGGGGCCGTGCTGGCATTGGCCGGGCTCTATCTGGTGACCTATTGGATGCCGGCGCTGGACGGTGGCGACGGGGCTGACAACGCGGTGAGCCGGGTCGTTCACGACGCTTCCGCATCGGCTCGGGCCTGGTTGGGTTCGAACGAGCTGTGGGTGGCAGCTCTCACCATGCTGCTGCTGGTCATCGCCGGCGCAGCCTGGTTGCGCGCTCGCCGCGAGTCCGATGACCCAGCTGAGAAGTCTGCGACGCATCGTGAGGACACGCTGGTCTGATCTCAGGTCGACGGAAGTTGCCCTGACCCGTCAACGCTCTCGCAACTCGGGCTACCGAAGATCCGGCTGCACGATCTGCGGCATGGCTGGGCGACGGTGGCCCTGGCTGCCCGGGATACACCCGAAGGTCGTACAAGAACGGCTCGGGCACGCCTCGATCTCGATCACCCTTGACACGTACTCGCATGTGTCGCCGACGCTGCACGGTGAAGCTGCTGAGAACGTTGCCGCGCTCGTTTTCGGCGTCCCGCGCTGACGCTGGTTAGCAGTCGGTTGGCAAACCGGCCTCTGTCCAGCGCCAATATGGGCTCTGACCTGCGCGTTTACGGTGTCCGAGGGGGGACTTGAACCCCCACGCCCGTTAAAGGGCACTAGCACCTCAAGCTAGCGCGTCTGCCATTCCGCCACCCGGACCTCATGCACCTCGCGAACAGGTGCAGCGAGCAACGATACCCAAGCCGCCCGGACACCTAGCAGCGACCGGTGGTAGGAAAGCCTCATGGCAACGTCGCTCTCCACCCAGACCGCGCGGGACGAGGTCGTGGAGCTCTGCTCCGACCTGATCCGCATCGACACGACGAACACCGGAGACACCAAGACCAGCGCGGGTGAGCGGGTGGCCGCTGAGTACGTCGCGGAAAAGCTGGCCGAGATCGGGCTGGAGACGACGATCCTCGAGTCCACCGCGAACCGTGCCAGCGTGATCGCCCGGATCGCTGGCCAGGACCGGTCGCGTGACGCGCTCCTGATCCATGGCCACCTCGACGTCGTTCCGGCCGAACCCGCCGAATGGAGCGTGCACCCGTTCTCCGGCGAGGAGCGCGACGGTTACATCTGGGGCCGCGGGGCGGTCGACATGAAGGACATGGACGCCATGACCCTGGCCGTCGTACGGCAGTGGCACCGCGAGGGATACGTGCCGCCGCGCGACATCGTGCTGGCCTTCGTCGCCGACGAGGAAGCCGGCGGCAAGCTCGGCGCGCGCTGGTTGGTCGACAACCACGCGGCTCTGTTCGAAGGCTGCACCGAGGCAATCAGCGAGGTCGGTGGGTTCAGCCTGACCGTCCGGGACGACCTGCGGCTCTACCTGATCCAGACCGCGGAGAAGGGCTTGGGCTGGATGCGCCTGCACACCACCGGGCGACCAGGCCATGGCTCGATGGTGCACGAGGACAACGCGGTCACCCGGCTCTGCGAGGCGGTGACCAGGCTCGGTCAGCACAAGTTCCCGATCACGATGACCAAAACGGTCCGCCAGTTCCTGGACGCGATAAGCGAGGCGTACGGCATCGAGTTCGATCTCGACGATATCGACGCCACCCTGGCCAAGCTCGGCAGCCTGGCCAAGTTCATCGGCGCGACGCTGCGCAACACGGCCAACCCGACGATGCTGGATGCCGGTTACAAGGCCAACGTCATTCCCAGCTCGGCCAGCGCGGTGGTGGACGGACGGTTCCTGCCGGGCCAGGAGGAGGAGTTCGAGCGGCAACTCGACGAGATCCTCGGTGCGGACATCAGCCGGGAGTGGCTGGTCAAGGATCAGGCGCTGGAGACCGGATTCGACGGGCCGCTGGTCGAGCAGATGGTGGCGGCACTTCGCGCCGAGGATCAGTTCGCGCGCCCGATTCCGTACACCATGTCCGGTGGCACCGATGCCAAGTCGTTCGAGCGGCTGGGTATGCGGTGCTTCGGCTTCTCACCGCTGCAGTTGCCGCCCGACCTCGACTTCGCCGGTCTGTTCCACGGCATCGACGAGCGAGTGCCGATCGAAGGCCTGCAGTTCGGCGTACGGGTGCTCGACCGGTTCCTGCGCGCCTGCTGATGACCCCTGGCCCATCGACCGCCCTGATCACTGGCGGCATCGGCGGTTTCGGGCTGGCCCTGGCCCGGCTGCTGCGCGACCGAGACGTCCAGGTCGCCCTCGCCGATCTGGGTGTCGAGCGCGGCGCGCTTGTGGCCGAGGAAGTCGGCGCCATGTTCGTGCCGCTCGACGTCGGGGATCTGGCCGCGAACCATCGGGCGGTGGAATTGGTGGAGGCTCGTTACGGCGCCCTGGATGCGGTGTTCCTCAACGCCGGCATCGTCGGGCGGCAGGACCCTGCGGCCCCGCTCGACATCCAGGCCTACGAGGCGATCCTGGCGGCAAACCTGCATGGCGTTGTCTACGGGATCGACGCTGCCGTACCGGCCCTTCGACGTGCCGGCGGGGGCCGGATCGTGGTCACCGCATCGCTCGCCGGGCTGGTGCCGATGCCCGGTGACCCGTTCTACTCGATGACCAAGAGCGCTGCCCTTGCCTACAGCCGGGCGACGGCACCACGGCTGGCTGACGAGGGAATCATCGTTTCCGTCGTCTGCCCAGGCTTCGCCGACACCCCGCTGATTGGCCCGATGCGCAGCGCCTTCCAGGAGGCTGGATTCCCGATCCTCACTGCCGACGACGTCGCCGCGGCGATGCTTGCGGCCCATGACGAGGGCGCGCCCGGATCGGCGTACGTGGTCCAGCCGGGCATGCCGCCGACGCCGTACCGATTCCACAACGTCCCGGCGGCCCGCGATGCCACCGGCGCGCACGTCGACATCCCCACCGGCCTGTCCGCCCACACCCCGCACCAGTCGTGATCTTGACCTTATGGTGGCGACACGCCGCGGTGGAGGCCGAAAAACCGCAATAAGGTCAAGATCACGAGGGAGAGGGCGTCCTGCGGCTCGGCGGGTGAGTGCCGGCCATCGGTTACCGTCGCGATGATGACGATGAAGGCATGGCGGGTACACGAGCTCGGGGAGCCGGCGGACGTGCTGCGATTCGAGGACGTCGAGATCCCGACGCCGGGCGAGGATCAGGTGCTGGTCAGGGTGCGAGCCGCCGCGCTGAACTTTCCGGACCTGCTGATGATCGCCGGAAAGTATCAGGAGCGACCGCCGCTTCCGTTCGTCCCCGGCGTCGAACTCACCGGAGAAATCGTCGAAACCGGGCAGCGCGTCATCGGAGCCCCGGCCGGCGGCTGGGGTGCTTTCGCGCAGTATGCGGTGATGGATTCTGCTGGCGCCTGGCCGGTGCCGGACGGGATACCCGACGAGGAGGCGGCGGCCCTGTTTCTCACGTATCAGACCGGCCATGTCGGGCTGCACCGCCGGGCGGGACTCCAAGCGGGCGAAGTCGTTCTGGTGCACGCCGGGGCCGGGGGAGTGGGCTCGGCTGCGATCCAGCTGGCCAAGGCCGCCGGTGCCACGGTGGTCGCGACCGCGGGTGGTCCGGACAAGGTCGACGTCTGCCGCCAGCTCGGGGCCGACCACGTGATCGACTATGTGGCCGAGGACTTCGTGGGCCCGGTGAAGGAGATCACTGGTGGCCGGGGGGCTGACGTCATCTACGACCCGGTCGGAGGCAACGTCTTCGACTCCTCCCGCAAGTGCATCGCCTTCGAGGGACGGATCGTGGTCGTCGGCTTCACCAGCGGGCGAATCGCCGACGCACCGACCAATCACGCCCTGGTCAAGAACTACAGCATCGTGGGCTTGCATTGGGGCCTCTACCGTACGTACGAGCCGTCGTTGATCTCCGAGGTCCACGACGATCTGACTCGCATGTACTCCGAGGGATCGATCAAACCGCTTGTCTCGCAGAGCCTTCCAATGGATCAGGCGCCGCAGGCGCCGCTCGCCTTGGGAAGGCGCGCCACGATCGGCAAGGTCGTCCTCAGACCCTGACCGGCGCAGCTGCTCAGGCTGTCGAGACCTCGAAGGCGATGTCGATGCCGAGGAAGCGGCCGATGTCAGCGGCTTCTGCTCGCAAGCCGTCGCAGACGCTCCGGGAGAGCGTGGCGAAGGGTTCGATGACCAGCTGCGCCCGCTTCGCGCTGCGCCCGAGCCGCCAGTGCCGACCACGAGGCCGCCGGCCAGGACGGCGGTCTGGATCATGCCGCCCCCAGCCTGGATCCGCTTGCGGTACTGGGACTCCAGGATGAGGTCCCGGCCGCGATAACCGAGTAGATACGCGTCGAAATGCCCGAGCAGGCGCGCCGGAGACCTTGCGTGGGCATCCGGCTCGGGCAAGGCCAGGGCGACCATGCGTACGCCGTCCACCTGCACCTCGATCAGCTCGTGCTCCAGCAGCCCGAAAGCCGTGCTGACGTCGGCGGCCGGCAGCCCCGACCAGGTGGCGAAGTCGGCGAGGGTAGCGACAGATCAGGCCTCGCATCGCGGCGTAGGCAACGAGGTGGGCCGGGGCCTGGCTTCCCCGGTCGATGAGGACGCCATGCTCGGCACCCGTTCGACCAGGCGGGCGCGGGTCAGCGCGCCCCTGCAGCGTGCCCCGCATGGCCCACGTGCGCACGACGGTCGGCTTCGCGGCGGGTGGCCCGGTCGACATCACCGGCAGTGAGACCGCTGGTACGCGCGCGCACGGCAAGCCGGGCATCGGCGGCTGACTGCGCCTGAACGCCGCCCAGCCGGGTCGCCACGGCGCACACATCGTCAGCTTGCGCGTCCCCGAGCAGCTGGGCGCTCATGCGCACCGCTCGCAGGTCTGCTGCCGACAGCGACGGGCTCATCCGCGCCTCCCGGGCATCAGCTGACGCCACCCTTGGTCAGGAGGTGGCGCTCGCGCTCGGTCACCGGCGCTCGAAGTGTCGAGCTACAGGACGGGACCGGGAAGGTGCGCGTGCGTACGCCGCCGACGCATGGTCACCTTGCGGGTGCCGTCGGCCTGTAACAGGACTCTGGCCAGCTCCCAGCCGCCGGTGTCGGCCTGCAACGACAAGAGCACCGCCGCAGACGCGCGGTCGGTGCCCGGGGGAATGCGCACGGGTACGTACTCGTAGTCCGTGCGCAGACTCTTCACCGGATGCATTGTTCGCTCAGGACTGGATGGTCTGCAACTCCCCAGTGGTCCGACCCACCACGAAGACGCGCCCGGAATCCGGGTCGACCGCGACGGTATTCGGCTGGCGCACGGTGGGGAACCGCGCGATCTCGCGCGGCTCGCCGCCGGACACGTCGAATCCGACGACCTCGTTGGCGGCAGTCAGGGTCACCCATAGGACATCGCGGACCTCGTCATAGGCCAGTCCGTACGGGGTACCGGGGAGTGCCAGGCTGGACACCATCTCCAGAGGCTCAACGCGGAAGGACAGCAGCGCCTCGCCGCGGGTGTCGGCAACGAGCAAGGTGCCCCGGGCGTCGGCCACGACGTGCGTCGGGCCGTCGCCAGCAGGTACCCGGCCGGCGCGCTCCCCGGCCGCGAGGTCGTAGACCGACAGCGAGAAGTCTGCGACGTCGATGACTCCCACCAGGTCATCCACTGGCGCCAGACCACCGGGCTGGGTCAGATCGTCGAAGGTCTGGATCACCTCTCCATCCTCGACCACCGAGAGGGTGCCGCCCTTCTCGTCGCCGACCACGACCCGGCCGGATTCGACCTGAGTCGCGTCGTGCGGGTACTCGCCGACCTCGGTGCTGGTCACCTCCCCGCCGGGAAGGGCAACCTGGATGAGTGTGTTCGAGTCCTCAGCGGGAACGAGGACCGGCCCACCCGGCGCGGCCAGCTGTAGATGCCGGGCGTGACCGGGCAGGGGCACCTCAGCCCCTACCTGTCCGGTTTCGCCGTCCACCAGCAGCAGCCGATTCGGCTCTCGTACGGCGATCGCGAGCAGCCCGGTTTCCGGGTCGAAGGCCATGCCCTCGGGATTGGACGCCAGGTCGGTCACCTGGCCCGCAGGATCGACACTCGGTTCTGGTGCGTCGCCGGGTTCGGCGGCACCCGGTGGCTCGGGCGCGGAATCCGCGCTACAGGCCGCCAGGGTGAGAGAGCAGCTGAGGGCGACGGCTAGGAAACCCAGGCTTCGCGGTCGGGATCGCATGCCACTGACTGTGCCCGCCGATCCGGGTTTGCGCTGTCATTGTTCCGATTCGGTGGCACCGGTCAGCCCAGGAGAGGCGGATACGTCGTCAAGTGCGCGACGGATCTCGGCCGGCAGGGTGAGGTTCTCGGCGGCCAGAGATCCGGTCAACTGCCCCACCGTACGAGCACCCACGATCGGTGCAGCCACACCGGGTTGGTCGCGGACCCAGGACAACGAGACGGCCAACGGTGATGTGCCGAGGCCGTCCGCAGCGGTGATCACAGCCTCGACGATCCGCTGGTCACGCGGCGTTCTCAGCGGATCGATGTGCTGAGACCAGTCCGGATGTGCGCCACGGGAATCCGAGGGTGTCGCATGCCGGTATTTGCCGGTCAACACCCCTCGAGCCAAGGGCGAGTAGGGGAGGACACCAACACCCAAGGCCTGCGCGGCAGGGACGATCTCTGCCTCGACGTCGCGCCGCAGCAACGAGTATTCGATCTGGTGGGACACGATCGGCGCGCGGCCGGGCCAGGCCCGCTGCCAGGTTGCCGCCTGGGCGGATTGCCACCCGCTGAAGTTGCTGACCCCGACGTATCGGACCTGGCCACTGTCCACCGCGTGGTCGAGTGCTGCCAGCGTTTCCTCCAGCGGGGTGCCCTCGTCGTAGGTGTGCAGCTGCCACAAATCGATGTGGTCCACGCCGAGCCGGTGCAGGGATTTCTCCAGGGCACCGAGCAGGTGCCCGCGGGAGTTGCCCCGATCCATCCGGCCCGGGCCGGTCGGCAGGCTGGCCTTGGTCGCCAACAGGATCTCGTCGCGGGCGAAGGATCCGCGTAGCAGCCGACCTATGGTGCGCTCGCTCTCCCCTTCGGCGTATACATCTGCGGTATCCACCAGGGTGCCGCCGGCATCGAGGAATGCACGGGTTTGCGCGCCCGCCTCGTCCTCATCTGCATCCAGACCCCACATCATCGTGCCCAGGGCCATCCGGGAGACGACGAGTCCGCTGCTGCCGAGAGGGCGCTGTTCCATGACTCGCACCATATTCGGAGGGCGCCGACGACTCGCCGTAAGGTCTGTCCACGTGCGTCTAGGACTCAACCTCGGCTACTGGGGTGCCGGCAACGACAAGGACAACCTCGCCCTTGCCCGGGAAGCAGACGCGATGGGTTACAGCGTCGTCTGGGCTGCCGAGGCTTATGGCTCGGACGTACCGACCGTTCTCGCCTTCGTCGCAGCGCAGACTCAGAAGATCGATGTCGGTGCCGCAATCATGCAGATACCGGCCCGTACGCCGGCAATGGCGGCCATGACAGCCGCGACGCTGGACACCCTTTCCGGCGGCCGGTTCCGGATGGGTCTGGGAGTGAGCGGACCGCAGGTCTCCGAGGGCTGGCATGGGGTGCGCTTCGACAAGCCCCTCGGCAGGACCCGGGAGTACGTCGAGATCGTCCGCATGGCGCTGGCCCGGCAACGGGTGCGCTACGACGGGACGCACTACGTGCTGCCGCTGCCCGACGGACCGGGCAAGGCCCTGACTCTGACGGTCCACCCGGCCCGTGAGGACATTCCCATCTACCTGGCCGCCGTCGGGCCCAAGAACCTCGAACTCACCGGTGAGATCGCCGACGGATGGCTGGCGATCTTCTTCTCGCCCGAACACAGCGCTGACCAGCTGGCCGCCATCCGAACCGGCCGGGCCAGGAGCGCGCGCGGCTCTGACTTCGATGTCGTCCCCACCGTGCCGATCTCTATCTCGGACGACATACAGGCAGCAGCCGACCCGATCCGCGCCTATTGCGCGCTGTACGTCGGCGGGATGGGCAGCCGGGAGCAGAACTTCTACAACGCCGAGGCGCGCCGGATGGGCTTTGACTCAGCCGCCACGACCATCCAGGACCACTACCTCAACCGTGACTACGCCGCCGCGGCCGAGGCAGTGCCGTTCGAGTTCATCGACCGTACGGCGTTGATCGGTCCGGTCGCCCGGATCGCCGAACGGATGACCGTGTACGCCGATGTCGGCGTGACGACGCTGACGGTGGCAGTGCACCACGGCGGCCTCGAACAGCGGCTGGCAACGCTGCGCGCCGCCGTCGACGCGCTCGACATCTCTGGCAAAGGCTGAACGGTGGGGTGGTTCGAGGCAATCGTGCTGGGTCTGGTGCAGGGACTGACCGAGTTCTTGCCGATCTCGAGCAGTGCGCACCTGCGCATCGTCGGCGACCTGGCCGGTTGGGACGACCCCGGCGCAGCCTTCACCGCGGTCAGCCAGATCGGTACGGAGATCGCCGTGCTCGTGTACTTCCGCGCCGACATCGCCCGGATCATCGCGGCCTGGCTACGCT
>JAABUR0100009623.1_pt1 | contig 10826 bp, 13 predicted proteins | sample 5560091 | NCBI WGS metagenome assembly JAABUR01 (sample SAMN10711879, study PRJNA513375) | rock metagenome | isolation source: Antarctica rocks | place: Antarctica: Victoria Land, University Valley sud
TGGGCGATCCTCGCCTACAACCTCGACACCGACGCCGCCCTCACCTGAACCCACCGAAGCCAGAGGACCCCGCCACCCTGCGGAAAGGCCCGCCCCAGCACCACGGCCGGCCGAAGGACACGACAACGCCCGCCGACCCCACCACCCAACGACCGCTCAAGCGTTTATCCGCGGCAAGTAACTAGGCTGCTGTTCGTCCTGGAGCTTCTTCCTGAGAGCGAGGCTTGCCAGTCCGACAACCGCTACGACCTCTCTCTTGTCCTTGACCACCTGGATCGCCTGAGATCCGATGTCCGCTCCGCGCCCAAGTTGCCGTGCGTCCCACGACTGCGGGTCAGACTCGATTCTCAGGAGTCCGTGGAAGTCATAGATGCCAGTCGCGAGATGGTTGGCGGACTCGACCACTTCTAGGGACTTCGTCCGATTCCAGACCATCGTCGCGTTGGCTGTGCCAACGGCCACGTCCATTCGGACGAGCAGTTGCACGGTGTGGTCTGCGATGAGCTCTCGCCGTCCCTGCTGGGTCTTCTTCAGGCCGCGGCGATACGCGTCCAGTCCCTCCTGCGACTCGGCAAGAACCCTGTCGAGTTCGATCACGTTGACCGCGTCTTGCAGCTCGAAGCAGCGCGCCAGAACGGCGAGCCACTTGGGAACCTCGTGTTCTGCTTGCGTGACTGTCTGGACGAGACCTCCGATCTTGGTGCTCTCCACCAACTTCTTCGCGATTGCATCGAGCTGATCCAACGCGTACGTCTGGGTCGCTCCGATCGTCTGGTGAGCTTGGTCGACCGTCGACCACAAGGTCGCGTTGACTCCGCCTGTCTCCTCGCGAATCGTCTGGGCGCGCTGGATGGCGTGTCCGGTCCCGACCATCTGTGCCACCACCGTGTCGTCAACCTTGCGGAGTACGTCGTCGACCTTCTGGTCGATCTTGGCCAGGTAATCGCTGATCTCGGCCATGGTCTGCCGCATGGCAGCCTGCGCCATGATGCCGCCTAGGCCGGATACGGCCGCGGGGTTCGTTAGAAGCGACCCAAGGCCCTGCTCGGTCTGGAGCCAGTTCTGAACCGTGCCAGGCACGCCGACCATGAGATGGCTCTGGCCGGGCGTCTTGCTCGGCATGAGGCCGTTCTCTTTGACGAGGCGCGCGGACTCTTCGGTCAACTTGATCCAGCGGCAAGAGTTGGCGGCCACCTCGGAGGTTCGTCCTACGGGCAGAGGGTTGGACGGCGATCAGCGGCTGGCCAGGGCATGCGATCATGAGTTGATGACAGCGGAGCCTGCGTCGGATGTCGTGGTGATTGGGGCGGGCGTGATCGGGTTGAGTACTGGTGTGTGCCTGGCCGAGCGTGGACAGCGCGTCGAGGTCCGCGCCGAGCGCGCGCCGACACAGACCACGTCGGCGGTCGCCTCAGCGATGATCGGCCCGGCCATGGCCCCGGCCGGCGAGGAGACCGGCCGTCGTGAGCGCACCTCGATCGCCGAGTTCACCGCCCTGGCGGAGGTGGCAGGCACGGGCGTGACGATCCGGCGCGGCCGACTGGTCAGCCGTGAGCCACTCCCTGCGCCCGGCGGCACGTCGCCATGTGCACCCGACGAAGTGCCGCCCGGCTTTGCCACTGCGTCGTGGGCCACCTTGCCGCTGGTCGACATGCCGGTCTACCTTGAGTACCTCGCCGGACGGTTGACCGCCGCGGGAGGGCGCATCGAGCTGCGCACGGTCACGTCGCTGTCCGACCTGGCAGCCGAGGCGCCGCTGATCGTCAACTGCGCCGGACTGGGCGCGCGTGAGCTTGCCGCCGACGACTCGCTCACGCCGGTCCGCGGCCAGCACGTGATCGTGGACAACCCCGGGCTTGAGGAGTTCTTCATCGAGGCTCCGTTCACACCAGCGTGGGCGGCCTACTGGCCGTACCCCGATCACGTCGTGCTCGGCGGAACGCAGAGCACCGAGGACACCTCCACCGAGCCCGATCTCCAGATCGCGCAAGACATCCTGCGGCGCTGCGTCGAGATTGAGCCCCGCCTCGGCGACGCACGTGTCCGCGGCCACCAGGTCGGACTACGCCCTGCCCGACCGACCGTCCGGCTCGAGTTCGAGCAGATCGGCGCCGCGCGCTGCGTCCACAACTACGGGCACGGTGGATCGGGCGTGACGCTGTCCTGGGGCACCGCACGTACCGCCGCCAGCCTGCTCCTCGACGAGTAGACGCCCTGCCTTCGCTCGCCCATAGCCGCCGGGAGACGTGCGCCCGCAGTCAGCTGCCACTGTCCGTGAGGGATCGCGATATAGGACCGCTTTCGCTTACGAGCGCTGGTAGACAACGAAGGAGGTGAGGTGTGCGACCTGGTCGTAGAGCGAGCGAGCCGGCGCGTTGTAGGCCTGGGTCTTCCAGTAGACGCGATCAGCTCCATGCTTGTCGGCTTCAGCGTAGACGGCCTCGATCAGCGCCCGGGCAACGCCCGACCCTCGGGCCGAGTTGGCGACGAACAGATCCTCCAGGTAGCAATAGCTCCCTGTCGTCCAGGTCGAAGGATGCAGCACGGCATGCGCGATGGCGGCTGGCTGACCTTCGCTGTCGACCGCAAGGAGGCCGAAAAACCCGTCAGTCTGTGCGCAGAGGCGCGAGAACGTCGACTCGGTCACCTCGTCCGGCGGCGTGTGGCGGTAGAAGCTGTTGTAGGCGCTCCACAGCGCCTCCCAGCCTTGGCGGTCGCGCTCGCGTAGCTGGCGGATCTCATAGTCGTGCACGGGCTCGGCTCAGACTTCCGCTTCGAGGCCGGCGCCGAGGTAGCCCTCGATGTCGCCTTCGCGCAGGACGTGGCGAACCCACGCCTCCCGCTCGAAGGCGAGAACCGCGAGCTCCCAAGTGCACGCCACGATGCCCTGTTCGAAGGGCTCGAGCGCGCCGGGATCATCGAGCGGTGCGCGCAGGTTGCGCTGATTGAGCATCACGTCCTCGCTCCACCAGTCGATCAGCACCCACAGCGCGGTCTCCCCCGTGTGCGTGATCACGAACCCGACGCCCGGACGCGCAGGCAGCACCCGGGCGGCCGCGCCGAGCGCCGCGGCGATGGCATCCTTGCTCGGCCCTTCGCCGTCGATGCCGATCACGTGTTGCTTCAGCCGCCACCCAGAAACCTCTGCGACCCCGGGAAAGCTCACCCTGCGCGCACGATACACGGCCATTACCGAAACGTTAGCCCGCGCCCAAACGGCGGGACATAGGCTTCCGCAAGCGGATCCGCGTGAGGGATCAGCGCGTGCGTGGCGGCTTGATGCGCCCGTGTGCGCTGAGCGTGACCAGGGCCCGCAGGGTGACCATCCCGCGCCATTCCACGGATTGGCCTGGCGACCAGGCGAGCCAGTCGAACGTCCAGCCGCCATCGTCCTGCTGTCCTTGCTCGAGCAGGTCGAGGTCGTCGGCGATCTGCTCGTCGGTAAACAGCGCGCGGCTGCGCCCGTCGGGTCGGTCTGAGAGCGTCAATGGGGTGAGCCGCTCGTTCTCGGTGCCGCCGGGCACGGGCAGCGAGCCGTCGCTGCCGATGAGCGGACGCAGGCCTTCGATTGCTGCGGTTGCTCGCGACTGCTCGGGCACGTGGTCGAGGAAGTCGAGCGAGAACTTCACCCAGTACGCGCTGAGCTCCTCCGGGTTTTCCAGCTTCGCCCAGCACCACTCGGTCGCACGCGGCAGCCAGGGCTCACGGGCATCCGCCTCCCATAGCGCGGCCGCCAGCGCGAAGGTGAGATGCGATCCGCCAGCGGAGGGCACCATCCACGGCGCATGGGGGTGGGCCGCCGCGGTTGCCAGCACGAACGGCACTCCGCCATCGGAATCCGCGATGCTCGCGATCCACGCGGCCGCATCGGTGACCATCGGATCATCAAGCGCTGCGATCTCAGCCAGCACGTCGAGGGCGCCGAGCGTCGCGACCGGCTCGCTCTGGGGGGCGCGCACGTCGGGCTCCAGTGCGTTACCGAAGCCGCCATCGGGGTTGCGATACGCGCGGAGCGTGTCCAGGAGGGGTGCGACCGGCGCGCCGTGCAACAGGACCGCCGCTCGGTATCGGTCAAGCAGACGGGCGTTGGCAAGCAGGAACTGCTCAGCAGCGGCGACGTCGGCGGGCATGCGACGTCACGCTACGCCACGGTGAGCACGGCGTCTTCCAGGAATCGGACGGGCGTGGTGCCGGCCAGGCGACGCACCTCGTCGCTCATGTGCGCCTGGCTCGCGTAGCCGGCCCGAAGGGCCCGCGATGCCAGCGAGGCGTCCGGGAGCGCCACGAGCCGCCGCAGGCGGGCCACCCGGGCGAACACCTTGGGCCCGTAGCCGAGGGCCGCGACCATCCTGCGGTGAAGCATGCGTTCGCCGACTCCGAGCTCCGACGCCACGCCCGCGACGCGGGCTCCCGGAACGGCGAGTCTCTGAGCGGCCGCGATCACCAGTCCGTCCGGCTCGGCACGGCGCCGCGCCACCGCGTCGGCGAGAAGCTCGAGCCGCCGCGCCGGCACCGCGCCCGCCAAGGCCACCTCGAGGCGTGCCGCGCGCTCACCCCAAACGTGCTCGCAACGTACCTGTCGGTCGCGCAGCTCCGAAGCCGGCAGACCGAGCACCGCAGCGGCCGCACCGGGACACAGGCGGATGCCCGAGGACCGCATCCCTGCCGCAAGGTCCACGCTGCGTGGCCCAGTGTCCGCCCCGGCGACGACCAGCTCGCGCTCCGCCAGCCAGATCAGATCCAGGCAGCCGTCGGGGACCACCCGCTGAACGCGATCCTCCGCCGGCTCCTGCTCCCATGTGCACGCCACCACCGCCTCCAAGCCAAGTGGAGCCGGGTACTCGCGGTAGGCAGATGGCATCGCCGGGCGAGCGTACAGCTCCGCCGGCGCGGCGAGGCGCTTGTTCGCAGAGGAACCGCCGCCGACAACGATCGCGATGTCGTTCGACCCGCGCGCACTCTTGATCACGGTCGTCCCGACAGACGCCCCGCTGCGGAGTGCCGCTCGCCGTCTCACTCGGGAACCGCTCGCGGGTACTTCGCCTGCGTAGGGACGACTTCCCGTGGGCCCGGGGCGCCGAGTGTTTCCCGTAAGACCCGCCCGATGAAATGCCCGGTGAGGGGGCGTCGAACGGACACCATGCCGCTCCCGCGTTCAATTGGAGAAGCAGAAGTGACGGCACGGCCTGCTGGACGATCGCATTCGGCCGGACCGATAGCGTCGCCTGCTCGTCGCCGACGACGCGCCTCACTATCGGTTCCGGGGGAGAGGCGAGTGGGAACACGTCCAGTGCGACGGGCTGGCAGGAGCGCTGGTTCGCTTGGATCCTCGGAAGCGAGCGCCCCCACGGCGCGCGCACTCGCGGCGCGTCGTACCCCTCAGAACCGCCTTTCTCGGGGGTACTGACGTTCGCCTGGTTGCTGTGTAGAGCCATGGCAGCCGAGAAAAGACTCCCTGGAACGGGGGTGCTAACAGCTTGAATCGGCAAAACGCCGATGCGCGGGGGGTGCCCGGGTGATGGTGTCGGGCATCCCGGCGGTGTCAGTAACACTGTGCCGGCGACCTACACCCTTCGGTGGTCATGGAGCGACATCTTTGCGTGGTCAGCCACATCTGCCGCCTCGCGCAGCGATCGGGGCTCGAGCGGGGGTCTCGAGCAGCTTCAACCGCTCGCGCTCGTCTGTGGTCAGGCGATCGTGGCGCTTGCCGGCGTCGGCCTCGGCCTGGCGGACCCAGTTGCGAAGCGACTCCGGATGGACTCCAAGATCACGCGCGACGTGGGCGATCGGACGGCCGGACTCAACGCCAACCGCACGCCGCGCTCTCTCAACTCATCGGGGTACTTTCTCGGTACAGGCATTTCGCGAGCCTCGCTCTCCGCCAGGACAGAACCTGGCTTCGAGGCCTCCGCGAAACCCAGCGTGGCTCATCCAGGCGGCAAGAACCCCCTGCCCGGGGCCGCCCTAGCCCAGTGGAAAGAAGAGTGGGCTCGCCCATGGTGCGCGGCCGGGACTTACAGCGAGACCGCTAGACAAAGACCGCTAGCGGCAGAACCTGAATGGCCGGGGCCCGAATGATTGGGTCGAACGTCTCAAGTCTGAGCGAACCCTCTTCCACGGTGCCCGTGATCATGTCTCGGCTGATCGTTGGATCGGCTGCGCCGAGGACCGTTCTTCTCAGCAGGTTCAGCTCGTCCGCGTGATCCAGAATGCGCGTCACCTTGCCGACCGCCCGGAACACTCCTGCACGAAGGTGAGCTCGAGTCGCGTCGGTAAAGAACTCGGCCGACATCGTCAGGACGGCCTTGAGGTCGCCTGCGTTGATGACCGTGTCATGCACAGGTGTAGTTGCGAGGTCATCGCTGACCTGACTTAGCATTCGGATACCCACTGCCTGCTCCTGAGCTTCGCTCGCCTGCTCGACTGCGGCCTTGAGTACCTCATACCTTTCTGTGACTTCTCGCTCCCGGTCTGCGGCTTGCTGCCTCAATTCAACCGCTCGGACTTTCATCGCTGGATTTCCCGACCGGTCAGCTTTACCCGCGCGCTCCCTTAGATCCTCGGCTGCCGCTGTCTCTACAGCGAGCTCGGCATGAGCCGACTCGAGGTCGATCGACGCCTCCCCCGACATTTCCTGAGCGATGTCGAAGTACGGCACCGCCTGCTTGAAAAACGCCACCACCGGCTCAAGCGGATTACCGATGAAATCGCCAGCTATTTCAACCACGTCGCCTGGCGACACCGCAGCCAAATCGGTCGCGGCCTCGACTCGCCTCAAGAGCTGTTCTTCCTCAAGGGCGTCATATAGCGCGTTGAACAGTGATGATGCGGTGTGCTGCCGCACTGCCTGAGTTTCCTCAGACGCTTCACTCTCCTCTGACCGTCCCATTCTGCCCGAGGCATCGAATCCGAGTAGTGACGCGAGAGGCGGAAGCCGGACTTTGGCGCCCAGCTCACGCTCCTTGCCGACGGTACGCGTGCCTCGCCGAGTCATCGTGTCCTCGAACGCGACGCCGCCCCGCAGGGCCGCCAGGAAGCTGACCATCATTGGCACGTCGAGGTAGACGGGGTGAACTAGCCGCGGCCGTTCCGGAACTTCCTCAGACTCCGATGACACGTCGCCGAGCTTACCGCGCACCTTGCGGTTCGCTGGCGCGCTGCTGTATTCGTTACGCAATGTCCCACGACCCACCGGAGCCGGAATCAGCCGCCCGCAACTTGGGGGTTCCGAGGAGCCCTAAGGAGCGTGACTACCTACTGGAACAGCGAGGCCCCGGCTGGGAGCATCTGTTCTTCGCGGGAATTCTCTGGCAGGGCAAGGAGGACCTGGAACTCTCGTGGCGCGACCACGAGCTAAGGCTGCCAACGGCCCCCTACAGGCGCTTGCGAGATGACGAGGTCCCGGGTTTCGTGAGTGAGTCGATGGGTCATCTGACGTGGCTCATTGAGCCTTTGTCCCGCGTCTTCGACGCACAGGAGGACGCCTTCGGAAAGCCTGGTGAGCCGGGAAACGAGCAATTCATTGGGCACTTCGCCCGCGGGATCATCTCGGTTTACGAGGCGCTCCTGAAGTGGGCTGGGACGGTCCGAAGCGCCGACCCTCCCGACGAGTTCCGTACGGCGGTTCAGCTGTGCGCGCACGCGGCGGACACGCCTGCTGCGCAGATCCGGGAATTCGTCGATCACGTGGTGGAGCAGGTTGAGCAGATCCCGAGGCACTTCGCCCGACCCGAGGCGGATCGCGAGCAGGACCCCTTACGTCTGGACCTGACGCTGACGTTAAACGCCGACGAGGCACTCCTCGACGAAGCAATCGCTGAACTGCAGAACGCGCTGAACCAGTAAGCGGAGGACGAATATCGATGCGGCTCTCAGCCAGCGGCCCGACCGCCGAGCCAAGCCCGTCAGGAGGGGTGTGTATCGGAGAGCTCGCTAAGTGTCCGGCCGCCGGTGGCTGTCCCCGCGACCGTCTGTAGACCTGGCCGGCGTTACGGCTTGTCCGGTTTTCACGCGCGGAGAACAACCCCGCGCCACGTCTGGGGCTTTGAGAACCCGACCGAGACCCGTACGCGGACCGTCGACGCGCACGCATGCCGGCTGCGCAGAAAGCTCGACGCCGCCGGCGCGCGGCACCTGGTCGTCAACCGCCGCGGCGTCGGCTACGCCCTCACCACCCCCAACCACAACCGCAACGACAACGGCAACGCCAACGGCAACGGAGACGGCGTCCAGGCGACCTAGCCGGTCCCGGGCGGGCCGTGGGTTGCGGCCAACTACGCCCCAGCATCGCCCGCTAGCGGGCGGAAAGGGGGCGTGCCGCAACCCACAACCCGCCAAGGAGCCCTCATGCCCAACAACGACAAGCCAAGCCCCAAGCAGCAGGCATATCTGCGCTCGCTCGCGCAGAAGACGGGGACCACCTTCACCCCGCCCAAGACCCGGTCCGAGGCGAGCCGGGAGATCGACCGGCTCAAGGCCCTCTCGAGCTCGCCCCGCCACGAACGCCAGACGGACCGCCAAGCCATCGGGCAGGCCGCCCGCGGCGGCGCCACGCGGATGCGGGACGAGGAGATCGAGGGCTATGGCTCCACCGCCACCTGGGGCATCGGGCGGGTGACGCAATGACCCGCCCCGACCGACACGCCTTACAGCAGATCTCGATCGGCGAGTGGGAGCACGCGCGCACCCTCCGCGTCCACCACCTCGCCCGGGCGCTCACCGGCCTGCTCGACAGCGACCGCGCCCTGCCCGATGGCTGCCACGACACCCACCGGCTGCTCGGGTCCGCCGCGGCCGAGATCCGCGGCGAGCTGCGCGCCACTCTGAACCGGCGCAACCCGCTGCGCCCCGCCACAAGCAAGGAGGAGCGATGCGCGACCGACTGAACGCGCAGCGCAACCCCTACACGCCGACTTCGCCGCAGCTGCTGGGGCCCGGGCTGCAGGCCGAGCTCGAGCAGCTCGAGGACCTCACCCCGGCGCAGCTCGAGACGGTCCTCGCCTACGCCGCCCAAGACGGCCGGCTGGACGCGATCATCCAGCCCACAGGCATCACGGGCCGCGGGCTCTTGCACTTCCAAACCCTCGAGCTGGCCACCGGACTGGCCTATGAGCACAAGCTCGAGCCAACGGGCGGGCGTGGCACCTCGGCCAAGCCGGGCCCGGCAACAGCTGGGCACACCCGCCGCCAGGGCCGGGGTGGTAGCCGACACGATCCGGCCGAGCAACGGCGGAGCACGAGCAGCGGCGAAACACCGCGCCTCCCCGGCCGTGGCCGCGGATGCAGGAGACGGCCAGCTTATGGCCCAGCGCCCGGCCTTCGAGACCCGCGCTGCGCGCACCCAAGGGCGCCCCTGACGGGGCGGGCCTCCCTGACGGGCCCTCGCCCACCGGCTCGGGTTCCGGCCGGCCGCTTGAAGGGCCATGGCGCCGTCCCCATGCAGCGCGACCACAACCAAGGAGGAACAGCCATGACCGCCGCCAGCGAAACCCCCACCGCCGGCGAGGCGATCGTCCTCGCCACCTACGAGTGCGACGAAGGCGAACGCCAGCTCGTCGGTGAGCGCGTCGACGGCGTCCCGCGCATCACCGACCGCCCGACCCGAGGCGGGCGCTCCTACCTCGTCGAGGAGAACATCACCACGATGGCCGAGCTCCAGCCGATCCTCGACGACTACCAGGCCAAGGCCAAGCGCCTCGGCTACGCCCCGATGCAGGGCTGATTCTGAGACGAGCGGCTATTGCATCGGATGCAATCGGCGCTTGTTGGGCCTTCGGTTCGCGGCGGACGCCCTCCGCGGTGCCGGCTTCCAAGCCCGCCACAGCGGCGGGCAACAGGGCATGCCCCCCGGTCGGGGAGAATCTGAGCGGTGGCACGCAACAGCGCCCTCTCACGACTGCTGCTGCGCGCGAAGGGCGCCGACTCCGCCGACGATCGCGACGTCGCCCGTGTGCTGCGCCGAGCGCTGAAGCACACAGCCCAGCGACAAGGCGATCCCCAAGCGGTCCAGGTCGCCGGCCAGCCGCTCGCGGCCGACGACTACGCGCGCTGGCGCGAGCGAAAGCTGCGCCGCGGCCAGATCTCGACGGCGCCCGTGCTGGCACCGGGCCGCTACGCGCTCGTGCTCGTCGCGATCGAGCCCGCCACCACCGGCCAGTTCACTCGCCACGGCGCCGGGCGCCACCTCACCCCGCCGACCGTCGGCGAGTTCAGGCCGACCGTCGAGCCCACGTTCGCGCTTGCCGCCACGCTCGCCTCCTGGCTCGAACTCTTCGGAGGGCCTGTCGCGCTCGCCCCGCCGCTGCTTCACACAGGCCAGCGCTGGCGCGTAGCCGACCTCGGCCACCAGTGGCCGCTCGCGCCCTACCAAAGCTGAGAGCAACGCCCGATAAGTGAGCTGATCGACAATTGGGACCGTCGGCGGGCCGCAGGCCTTGCGACTACGCCTCAGCCTGGAGTTCCTTGGCGGCGCACAGCTCCTCCTGGAGGGAGCGCGCGGCGCACGGTTGATCGCGCCGCCCGTGGTAACAACTACCCGCCCTGATCGCCGACGCTCGATAACCAGGATTGGGTAAACCGCAAGCACCGGCATAGGCGCCACCTAAAACGCCGATGCATCACGAACGGTGCGCGCGCACATTATCGCTCTGCGCCGGGAGCAGTCACGCGGGCGGGCCCTGTGCTCGCTACTGCTTCGGGCGTGGCTGTCGGGTAAATGGTTTCGGCGGCCGGCTGCGGGGATCGTGGGGCTGGCTCGTGTTCGCGCGGGCCGGGCTTGCCGGGGCCCTTTAGGGCCCGGCGGCGGCGATGCGGTGGTTGTGGAGCTT
>JAABUR0100009629.1_pt1 | contig 10822 bp, 7 predicted proteins | sample 5560091 | NCBI WGS metagenome assembly JAABUR01 (sample SAMN10711879, study PRJNA513375) | rock metagenome | isolation source: Antarctica rocks | place: Antarctica: Victoria Land, University Valley sud
TTCCTGCCGCTGGCGGAGGCGCTGCGCGGGCGCTCGCTCACGGCCGAGGCACGGATCGCCCGGGGCCCGGGGCTGCTCTGCTGCGGCGCGCGCGCCGTGCACGACTTGGCCGTGGAGAAGGTGCGCGAGAGCCCGGACTACCTCCTCACCCGGGGACACCCCCAGCTCCCAGCCGCGTGAGCGCGCCACCGTCCGATTTCGAGGATCTCGGCGCCGCAATGTACGCGCTCGCCGAGGAGCTGTTCCCGATCACCCGGAGCCTCACTGGCCCCGGCTACCGCGAGACGCTGCACCGCCTCGAGGCGGTGGCGGGCCCGATGCAGCAACATCGGTTCGCCACCGGCGAGCAGGTCTTCGACTGGTCCATTCCGAAGGAATGGACCGTCCGGGACGCGTGGGTCAAGGATGCGGCCGGCGCGACCGTCGTCTCGCTCGAGCGTTCCAACCTCCACCTGGTCAACTACAGCGCCCCGTTCAGCGGGCGGCTGCCGCTCGCCGAGCTGCAGGCGCACCTGTTCAGCCTTCCGGATCAGCCCGATGCCATCCCCTATCGAACGTCCTACTACAAGGACAGCTGGGGCTTCTGCCTCACCGATACCCAGCGGCGGGAACTTCCGGCGGGCGAGTACGAGGTGCTCGTGGACTCCGATCTGGCGCCTGGACATGTGGAGGTGGGTGAGGTCGTCATCGAGGGAGAGTCGGACTCGGAGGTGCTCTTCTCCACCTATTGCTGCCACCCATCGATGGCCAACAACGAGCTCTCGGGGCCGGTCGTGGTCGCTCACCTGGCTCGGCTTCTCCGCGAGCGCGAGCAGAAGCCTCGGCTCACGTATCGGTTCCTCTTCCTGCCCGAGACGATCGGCGCCGTCGCCTATCTGTCCCGGTTTGGCGAGCGTCTGAAGGACAACCTCGAGGCGGGCTTCGTGGTTACCTGCATCGGTGACCCGGGCGCCTTCACCTACAAGCGCTCGCGGCGGGGGGACACGCTCGCCGACCGCGCGGCGGAGCACACCCTCGGGCACGCTGGACATCCGTACGAGCTCCTCGACTTCTTCGCCACCGGGAGCGACGAGCGCCAGTACTGCTCGCCTGCCTTCAACCTCCCGGTGGGCTCGCTCATGCGCAGCATGTACGCCACCTATCCCGAGTACCACACCTCGCTCGATGACATGTCGTTCATCAGCGCTCCCGCCCTGGGCGCCAGCCTGCGGATATACAACGACATCTTGGCAGCCATCGAGGCAAACGAGATCTTCGAGGCCACCCATCCGTACTGCGAGCCGCAGCTCGGCGCGCGCGGCTTATATCCCACCACGGGAGGCGCCTCGCTTGACTCCCTTCACTTGCCGGACATGATGCACGTACTCAACTTCTGCGATGGAAGCGCCGACCTGCTCAGCGTGGCTGAGCGGGGAAACCGTCCGATCTCAGAGCTTCGTCCGGTCGTCGATCTCCTGGTGAGTCACGGCCTCCTGAAACGCGCGGAAGCGACAGGCCCACGGCAGCCCTCGTGGGCCTGACGGGTTCTCGACCGACGCCGACTTGACATTGCCGGCGGTCGCGCAGACGATGAAGCGGTGTCACGCCTGAGACGACTAATCGCCGACCCTCACACGCCCGACTCCTTGAGCGCCAGAGCGAGGCAGCGGCGCTGGGCGACGTTCACGGAGAGGTTCCCGGATCTCGACGAGATGCGGGTGCTCGACCTGGGGGGCGAGATGCGCAGCTGGGCGCCCGCCCCAGTCCGGCCCAAGCAGCTCGTGATCGTGAACCTCACACCTCAGCAGCCTGACGGCCCATCGGTTGAGACCGTCGTAGGGGATGCTTGTGACCTCCCGCGGCCCCTGCACGGCGAGCGCTTCGACCTGGTGTTCTCCAATTCGGTGATCGAGCATGTCGGCGGCCATGACCGCGCCACGGCCTTCGCGCACACCGTGCACGAAAAGGCCGACCATCACTGGGTGCAGACCCCGTACCGCTACTTTCCGATCGAGCCCCACTGGGTCTTCCCCGGCTTCCAATTTCTCCCCCTTCGAGCGCGGGCGGAGGTGACCCGGCGCTGGCGCATGGGCCGGCACACGAATGACCTTGCCCAGGCCATCGACGCCTCGCTGACGGTGGAGCTGTTGAGCGTCACGGCTATGCGCCACTACTTCCCCGAGTCAGAGATCCGTCACGAGCGGCTGTTCGGCCTCACCAAGGCGCTGCTCGCCGTCCGCTGAGCGGGGGACTGAGAGCTCCAAGGTCCCGAAAGGCAGGGGGCAGAGCAGCTCTGGCGCCAAACTCGTAGGCGCCGATATCGGGTGGCCCGGCCGCATCCCCCGCGTTCGAGCGCGAGGCGCCCCGCACGTCGGTGGCGGGAGCCAGCGCTCCGAGCCCGTCGCCGATGCCCTGACTTCCCGAGCGCAGGCGGTAATCGCTCTGCTCGGGGTCTACGAAGTCGGGCCGGCGTACGCTCAGGTCGTGTGCACCCCCGCGCGTTCCTTCGTCGACCATGTTGTGGTCCTCGAAAGCCATCGTAGCCGGGTCGGCGCGCAGGCTCGAGACCACGTTGTTGGCGACGATCGCTCCCCGCATCGGCGTAGGATCGTTCGGGTCGTCGGTCAGCCCGATGCCGCGACCGCCGGTGTCCCAGATCGTGTTGCTCACGATGCGTGCACCCGGGGCGTCAAAGACGTTCACGCCCCAATGCCACAGGCGCACCATCACATTGTTTTCGATCACGAGCCGGCGTTGGGAGCCCGACCCCTTGAACGTCTGGGCGAGAATGCCGCGTGCGCGCCGGAAGAAGTTGGCCCGTATCGTTACGCGGTCGCTGTCGCCGAGCATCTGTATCGAGTCGGAGTGCTCGAGCGGATCTACGAATGCGCTGATGTCTTCGAACAGGTTGCCCTCGACGAGCAAGTCGCGCATCTCGAGCAGCTGTAGACCGTCCGCGGGGATGCGCTGCATCCGGTTGCCGCGAATGACGACTCCCACGGAGTAGTACAGCCGGAAGGCGAAGCCGCAGCGCGGCGCGACCCCGGCATCCTCTGAAAAGCGGTTACAACGTGGGCCCGGCGCCGCGCGATCGCGGTGAATCGTCAGGTCGTGCAGGTAGTTGTTCTCGAACAGCAGCCCCCGCCCGGCGCCGACGATGCCGTGCGGCGAGAACTCGTTGCCCACGAACGCCACGTTGCGCACGTCGTCGAGCTGGCTGACGTCGGTGATGCGAAAGCCCTCGATGCGTAGCCCACCGGCGCGGCGGCCGATGCTGACCCCGCTGATTTCGGCCCGCTCTGACCCCGCGGGCTTCACGGTCACCCCGCGGAGGCGCCTGCCGGCGGGGAGCCTCAGGCGGGGATAGGCTCCGCGACGAACCAAGACGGTCTCCCCGGGCTCTGCGCTTGCCACCGCGCGGTTCAGGGACTGCTCGGGGCCGACCACCGGGCTCGCTTGCGCCCTTCCGGGGGCTATCACTGCCAAGAGCAGGCCCAGCGAGATCACGAGCTGGATTGGGAGGCACCTGGTCCGGAGGATCGACATCTCGAGGCCTATCGGCACCGGTCCCTCGGACTTGACCGCCGGCCGCCCGGCCGGGATGTATGGCTAGGTGCTCGGCCGTCCCAATGCCCGGCGGGCTTGGGCAGTCATTTTCCCGAGCACCCTGAACCGGCGTTCAGCCGATGCGACCAATGGGCCGATAGCTACGAGAAACACCGCCAACTTCAGTATTGCCAGGAGAAGGTCGCTCCAGAGAGGGCCGGCGCCCGAGCCGATCAACCACTCGATCCCCCAGACGATTCCAATCACATAGGCGAACACCAGCAGGAGCTCGCCGAGGTGAGATACGACCTCGAGCGGGCGCATCATCTTGGTGAGTGCATAGCTCGTCAGCACGAGGAACGCGATCAGGTAGCTGAACGCCGTTGCCGCGGCTGCACCCTCGATGCCCCATTCGAGTACGGCGACCGCGATGTAGTTGGCGGTGGCGTTGATCGCCAGGCACGCGAGCGTCAAGCCGGTGATCCCCCACCGGTAGCCGGCGGTGGTCAGCACCTTGGTCGGCATGTTGACGAGGGCGATCAGGAAGCTGGCCGCGACCATGATGTGGACCACCGGCACGGCCGGCTTGAACTCGGGCAGGCCGTGACGAATCAGCACCGGGACGAGGTAGTAGGCGCCGCCGAGAAAGACAGGCACGAGCATGTAGGCGAGCAGGCGCTGGGTATCGACCGCGTAGTGACGGATCGATTCGATCCGTTCGGTCTTCACGAACTCCTCGGTCATACGGGGAAAGAGGGCCGCCCCGATGCTCCGCGGGAGATGCAGTACGTAGCCCGTGACCGACACCGCGAGCACGTAGTAGCCGAGGTCGCGCACGCTGATGAAGCCCGCGACGATCAGGTTGTCGATGCCCATGAACAGGAGCCAGACCTGGCCCTGAAGCATGAGTGGCAGGCCGAAGGAGATCAGCTCCGGGATACGGCTGCGATCGATCCGCCAGCGAAACGACGGGCGCCGCCAGGTGACAAGCCCGAGCCGCATCCAGAGCAGATAGAGCCCGACGATCGACAGGCCGAGTCCGAGAAACATCCCGTAGAAGCCGAACGCCAACACGCACGCCGTCTGCGCGATGAGAAGGATCCCCGCTTCGGCGACCGCGGTGATCGAGGACGCATCGAAGCGCTTCGTGGCCTGGAAGACCGACTTGTGGCAGTCGGCGAACATCCGCAGCGGTGCCAAGGCACCGAGCAGAACGAGGCCGTATCGGATCTCGTCGGGCCAACCCCCTCCCGCGAGAAGCGCCACGGCAGCGAGGATGGTCCCGACCGCGCCGATGGCGAGAACCGAGAACGAGCTGCCGGTATCGGATACCGCGGCCGCAGCCCGGTAGTCGCCTCGCCCGCGATACGCCGGAACCTGCCTGCCCGTCGCATTCATAGCCCCGAGGGGGGCGATCGTCAGGTAGGTCCAGAAGCTCTGCATCAGGCCCCAGTACCCGGCTCCCAGAGGACCGAGGAGCGCCTTCTGGGCGATCCCCGCGGCGAACGTCAGTCCCTGTGCCACGTAGGTGGCGCCGGTGAAGAGCGCTGCGTCGGCGGTCGCGCTGCGGACGCCGCCCTGGGGGTCGGCCGCGAGGCCCTCCTGAACCTCCTCGGGAAGGACTCCTGAGGCGACCACCGGGCCGACGGTGGACCGTCCTTCTGTCACCGCCTCCTACCCCGCGCCAACCGGAAACGGACCCGCCGGCCGCACCGGGCGCCGGGTGCGGCCTACCTCTTCCACCATGTCTTCCGCGGCCACTCTGGCGCGCCCCCGATGGGCGCCTTCCACGGCGCCCGTCAGGCCGAGCAGGGTCACCATGAGGGCAGTGAGCTGAAACGGGTCGTCGGTTGTCAGGCCGGTGAAGAAGCTCAAGCCCCAGATGACATAGAGCAGTCTCGCTCCGTCACGTAGCTCCCAACGCTCGCGCGAGAGCCGGCGCAGGCGGCGCATGATCGACACGAGAAAGATCAGGTAGGCGACGAGCAAGACGAGGCCGCCCTCCACCAAGATTCGGACCAGCAGGTTGTGCGACTCAAAGCCACCGCCCGGCCTGCCCACGCCCTCCAAGGGTGCGCGCGGGTTCACGAACGTGGTGCTCTCGAGCCCATTGCCCAGCAACGGCCGCTCGCGCCACTTTCCCAGCAGCCCTTCCCAGTTCCCGAGGCGCCAGTCATAGGACTCATACCCGGCGGCAGTCGAAGTGCCCTCCTCAGATGGAAGCGCCCGCTCTCGCACGCTCGGAATCGCCGCACCGACGACGACCAGCACCATCACGAAGCCCGTAACGAGCGCCTTCTTGTCACGCCAGCCCAGAATGACCAGACCCAGCACGAACAGAACCCAACCGACCCGGCTGTATGTCGCGGTGAGGGCGATCAGCATCGCGACCAGCGCGGGCCAGCGTATCCAGCTCGGGACCTTCTCGACCGGCCCGAAGATCATGACGAGAGCCGTAAAGGACAGGAAGGCACCGAAGGGGACCGGGCCGGTGAAGGTTCCGGAGATGCGCCCGATCTCGGTTCCCTCCTTGACCGGCGCCCCAAAGCCAAGCTCCCAGATTCCCCAGAGGGCCGGCACGATCGCGCTCACCCCCACGATCACGAACAGAGCTCGGGCCCTCGACTCTCGCGGCGTCGTGTTGGCCGCCAGCAGGAACACGGTCACGAGTGCAATCAGGCGTATGAGCTCGCTCGCCGGGCGTAAGCCGATCGAGGGCACGCTCGAGGCCGCCTGGGCGGCTGCAAGCAGACTGACGAAAGTTATCCCCATGAGCGGACCGGTCGCCGGCGGAACGACGGGCCGGCGTCGAGCAACGAGCACGACGACCGTGATCGCTGCCAGGAGCGCCCCGAGCGCGCCGGCGAGGTTTGCCGACTCCACGCCGACAGTCGTCTGAGAGAACTCGTCCAGTAGCGGCCTCACCAGCAGGAACACGCCGAGGAACATTGCGGGGCGCAGAAGGCCAAACGCCGTGAGCGCCGCGACGCCGAGAACGCCGAAGGCAACCCACCATTCAGGCGCCGCCACGAGCGCCAGCCCCGCCGCAGCGCTGGCCCCGAGGGTCGTTGCCGCCTGTGCCGGCGTGATTGCGCGAGCGCCGGGAAGGGCGAGCGGCGGCGCAGCTGGCGAGCGCGGCGGCGGCACGCTACCCGGCCGTCTGCCCGTGTACCTGTACGGGCTGGTACCCGCTGGCGTATCCGGACGCCGCCCCGTAGTAACCGTCCTGGCTCGAGATGCCATTGACGACCACTCCGAGGAGGTTGGCCTTCAACCCCTCGAGCTGCCTGCGCAGATGGCCTGCCGCGTCACGCGAAGTGGTCCCCAGCAACACGACCACGATCACGCCATCGGCACGCTTGAGAAGCGGGATCGCGTCGGCGACCACCGAGACCGGGGGGGTGTCGATGACCACGAGGTCGTACTCCTCCTCCGCGGTGCGGATCAGCTCCTCCGCACGGCGAGACTCGAGTAGGTCGGTCGGGTTTGGCGGCACGCCGCCCGCGACGATGACATCCATGCCCGAGGGGGGCTCGTCGCCGTTGTCGGTTCGCTTCCCCGCTGAGAGCCGCTGAAGGACAGAATTCAAGTGGGCGCCATCCGCCAGGATGTCGGTCAGGCCCAACGTGTCCTCGAGCCTGAACTCTGACACGAACGTCGGCCGGCGAAGCTCCGCCTCGATCAGGAGAACTCGGCTGCCCGCATTCGCCGCCGCCGCGGCGAGGTTCCACGCGACCGTGCTCTTGCCCTCCCCAGGTGCGGCCGAGGTGATGACCACGGACCTGATAGGTCGATCCGCTTCGAAGTAGCGCAGGTTCGCGCGAAGCATGTGAAACGCCTCGGTCTCGCCAGGCCCGAGGCTGCCTCCGTCGCGGCGCTCCTTGCGCCTCGAGCGCGGGTTTCTATCTAGTGCGGGGCTCGTGGGGATCGCGCCCAGTGTCGGCCGGTCGAAGACGGCCGCGATCTCGTCCAGGTCCCGGAGGCGCCGATCGAATACCTGGAAGAGCAGCGCGAGGGCTATGCCCAGCAGCACCCCAAGACCGATACCGAGGCCGATTATGGGAAGCGGCCCAGTCGAGCTCGGTCCGCCAGGCGTCTCGGCCCGTTGAGCGAGCTCCACGTTCCCGCTGCTCAGCGCGCCGAGTGCGCCAAGGCGCTGCGACTCTTCCAGGAGCTGCGCCCGCTCGGCACGCAGGGTCCGGACCTGGTTTATCGCCCGCGTTCCCGCTGGCGTCCCGGGAGCCGGAAGCGGCCGACCCGTGAGAGCGGTGAGTTGGTCCTGGATGGCGTCGAGCCGCCGTTGAGTACGCTGCCGCGAATCTCCGACCGCCGTTCGGTCAGCCTCCCGGCGGAAGGCTATGTACTCCCGTGCGTACCCGTTCGCGATGGGGGCCGCAAGCTTGCGGTCGCGGTTGGTGGCAGTAAACGTGAGCAGGTTCGCGCTGCCATCGGCGGCCACCTCCACGCTCTCGGCGACCGTCCCCGCGGTGACCCCGCCGCCGAGGGCGCGAGCCGTACGTTCGGCGATCTGGTCGAGGGATGCGAGGCTGACGTTCGTGGCCGACTCGCGCTCCTCGTCTTCGACCGACGACAGGTTGAAGTCCGAGCCGGGGGCGCTGCGAAACAGCAGGGATGCCTTGGCCGAGTACTCGTCCTCCCGCGACAACGCATAGGAGGCCGCGATGCACGGCACCAGTACGATCGGGATGAGCACCACCAACCATCGACGACGAAGAACGTGCAGTAGCACGCCCAAGCCCGTCTGGTCTATGGACTCAGATCTTCCGTTCACCGTCAGTCCGTCTCACGCCGCACGACGACGTCGGGCCACCAGACCCAGGACGCCACCCCGTGGGATAGTAGTCGCGCACGCTGCCATTAACGGCTTGGCGTCCCGCCAAACCAGCGATGGCGCCAGGACTGCTGGGGCTGAGGATCGAGCCATGGCGTTGGCCAGCCGATCCCGGCAGAGATGTCATCTTCTCGAGCGGACTCAGGCGGACCCTCGTCCTCGACTCCTCTTGGCAGCGGTTCTTCGGCGCCATCGTCGAGAGGAGCCGGCTCCTCAGCGTCGCCCTCCTCGGGCGGCGCTTCAACCTCGCCCTGCCCCTCGTCGGAGGGGACGTAGACCTCGACTTCCTCCTCGCCCAGCGGGGGCTCGTCCTCGTCCTCCTCGTCGTACAGCATTGACGGCTGGACCTCGTCCTCGACCTCCTCGGGCGGCGGCTCGACCTCGCTCGCCGCAGCCTCGACCTCCAGCTCCTCCTCGCCCAGCTGGGACTCGTCCTCGAGCTCCTCGTCGGCGACTGGAGGCGCGAACTCGACCTCGCCTGCCTCTGGCGACGGTTCGACCTCGCTCGCTGCAGCCTCGACGTCCTCCTCGCCCAACTCCTCCTCGGCCGGCGTGGGCTGGACCTCGACCTCGCCCACCTCGAGCGGCGGCTCGACCTCGCCCACCGCAACCTCGACCTCCTCCTCCTCGTCCGGCGGCTCTACCTCGAACTCCTCGCCCAGCGGCGGCTCTACCTCAACCGCCTCCTCGGCCGGCGGGGGATCGACATCGACGTCCTCGTCGGTCGCCGGAGGCACGACGCCGACGTCGCCCACCTCGGGCGGCGGCTCCACCTCGGGCGGTGGCTCGACCTCGGGCGGCGGCTCGACCTCGGGCGGTGGCTCCACCTCGGGCGGTGGCTCGACCTCGGGCGGCGGCTCGACCTCGGGCGGTGGCTCTACCTCGGGCGGCGGCTCGACCTCGCTCGGCGCGACCTCGACCTCGCCCTCCTCCGGTGCGGGCTCGACCTCAACGGCGACCGCCTCCCCGGCCGGCGGGGGCTCGACCTCGATGTGGCTCTCCTGCCCTTCGCCGCCGGGAGGGGACGCGCCCTCGTCCTCGTCCACCCCTGTCTCGACGCCGCCCACCTCGAGCGCCTCCTCAGCTTCACTTCGCTGGTGCGCCGCGACCGCGGACTCCGCTCCTACTTCGCCGTCCTCGTCGGACGCTTCCTTAGGCACAGCCTCCACGGACGTGGCCTCGGTAGTGTCGGGCGGCGGCTCCGCTTGCTCTGGCGCCCGTTCGCGCGCGGGCTCCACGGCCGGCCCGTCGGCGGGCTCGCCCCAGATCCTTCTCAGGGCCTCGTCCGTGCTCGCGGCGCGTGTTTGGGCCTCGAGTATCCACGCTTCCAGATCAGGGGCCTTGGCCTTCTCCCCGAGAGGCTGCTCGCCGGGCTCGTCCGGATCCTGCCCTAGACGCTCCATGCATCACCACTGTAGCCCGTGGCCGGCTGCCGGCGCAACGACACCCGGGCCCGATCACGACGTCCGCAGACTCTCACCGTCGGACCATCAATCGTCGGCCTTGATGCGAAACGTGTCCATGGTGATCGATTGGTCTCGCTCACCGTAGGCGTCATCGCCGCCGACATGCCCGAAGACGCGTATCACGCCGTCGCGCGTCTGTACCGCCTGCGGATAGTAATCCGACCGATACGACCGCTTGGGAACGAAGTCGAGCGGCTTCCAGTTGAGGCCATCGGTGGTGTAGTGCACGCCTGTGGTGGCGATGTGGAGGATCGGACCCTCTCGCGTCCTCAGCAGCTCAGGATGGCCCGAAGGCGCAAAGGGCGCGTCGCGCAAACCTGTCAGCACCCACCCATCGCCATTCTGCTCGAGCACGGCGACCTTGCGCACTTGAGTAGCGTCGACACTGGGGGACACTCTGGTCCGGAAGACCGCCGCCAGGTCGCCATTCGGTAGCTCGGCCGTGTCCCACTCGTTGCCCGGCAGCGGAGCGGTCTCCGAGGGAATGGTCAAGCCGTTGCGCCACGTCTGTCCACCGTCAGATGAGACCATCAACAGGAAGGTGCTCGGGACCTTTGCGCGCTCCGGCAGCGGTGTGTCGGCCGGGACATCCCAGTAGTTGCCCGTGGCGATCAGGCGTCCGTCGGTCAGGTATCGCAGCCGGCTCAGCTGGTAGGTGCGCCGGGCAGGGTCCATCAGTACCTGAGGCTCGGTCCAGCGCTCGGCGCCTGGAGCCAGCCGCTGGAGGAAGGCAGTGTGGGGAATTTGCGACTCGTGGCGCAGGTCGTCGCCATTGACGCGCCTGAGGAGGGTGCCGTCCTTTAGCCCAATCGTCGCCTGTGCGGTGTACCCGTACGGGCTCGGGGCCTTGAACGCGTCTGAGCGCAAGGCCTCCCACGTGGAACCCCCGTCGGTCGAGCGCAGGTACTCGACCGTCTGGTCAAGGCCCCAGAAGTCGCGCTGGGGCTCCCCGCGCGGAACGCCGTAGGCGTCGATGACC
>JAABUR0100009630.1_pt1 | contig 10822 bp, 12 predicted proteins | sample 5560091 | NCBI WGS metagenome assembly JAABUR01 (sample SAMN10711879, study PRJNA513375) | rock metagenome | isolation source: Antarctica rocks | place: Antarctica: Victoria Land, University Valley sud
GAGCGGGGCCAACGGCTCCCCCTCGTCGGCGAGTTGGCGCAACACCGCCTCTTCCGTCGAGGTGACGGCGGCGTGGCCGCGCTCACGGAGCAATGCCGCTACCTGTTGCGGGCTCGACCACTTGACCGTGCTCTGTCCGTTGGCGAAGAGGCCCCCCGTCGCGGCCAGCACGGTCAAGTCCTGTTCAACCCGCGCGACATCCTGCTCGGCCAGCAGCGCCAGCCGCTGCCACCCGTCGCTATCGAACGGGACACCCGTTTCCATCAACCACGCCACCGCCGGCAACGCCCCCATCTCCAGCGCCGCGACGCGCTCAAGCCCGGTCGCTACCAGCTCCGCTTGTAGCCGCTCGGCGATTAGAGGCAGGACCACCGCATCCAACGCGGCGTAGCGGAGCTGCTCTTCCGTCAGGGCTCCCGCCCAGTCCGATGTCTGCGCGGTCTTGTCCAGCGATAGCCCTAACACGCGCTGCGCGATCACGGCCAGTCCGTGTTTCACCGGCGCGTACCCCTTCTTGAAGGCGCTCGCACTGAGCAGTCGAGCTACGAGTTCGGTGTCGAAGAGGCGTCCCGCCGCCGGCGTCGCGAGCCCAACCTGGTGTAAGAACCGCAGGTCGAACGCAGCGTTTTGTGCGACCATGAGTGGCCCCGCGCCTGCTGGCGCGTCGAAGAGCGGAGCGAGCACACGCGGGTCGACGCGCCTGGCGTCGAGCACATAGGCCCCGTCGTGCGTCGCTAGTTGGACCAAGCGCAGCCGGTCCGTTAGCGGATCGAGGCCGGTCGTTTCGGTGTCGAATCCCACCATCGACGCAGCCAGAAGCGCGGGGAGCGCGCGCTGTACGTCGTCAACCGTGGCCAATGTGCGTACCGGCACATCGGGGTACGAGGGGCCGCAGGTTATCGTCGTCACAACCGGGCTTGGCCCGGCTGGCTCCGGCGCCACGGCGTTGGTCGGCGCCGCGTCCATACGATGTTCCGCACAGGCGACGCCGCCGGGCGTCGGCGTGCCGCAGTAGAGACAGGTGAGAAGCGGTTCGGAGAGAGGCGCGCCGGTCTCAACGAGTCCAAACTCGTCATCTATGGCCGATAGTGACCTAAGTGACCCTTGTGACCCTAAATCCGGTATAACCCCCTCGTGGAGAAATAAATGCCTGTCTATACCGGATTTAGGGTCACAAGGGTCACTTTTACCCGTAAAAGGGTCACTCAAAGGGTCACTCAAAGGGTCACTAGCGGTCGAAGGGTCACTAGCGGTCGACGGTACACCAACCTCCTCCTCCTCGAACAAGTCGTCATCGTTTCTCGATTGGGGCCGGAGGCGTAGCCCTCGCCTGATATGGACGTTGCCCGAGCCGCGATCGGGGGCGAAGCCGCGCTCGGTGAGGGACTCCCCATACCGTCGCTGCGATAGCACCGTCCTCTCGCCGTTAGCCTCACAGTAGGCGCCATAGGACCTATACAGATCCCCGGCCTTCTCAACGAAACGAGGCCCACACTCGCAGCAGTCGGCGAGGTGTTGCGCCACCACATCCATTTGCGAACGGTAGTCTTCGGTCGCGTTCCGCACCGCATCGGGCACTCGTAGACCGCCCCGTTGCCAATCAAGGCATCCAGCGACCAGCCACGATAGGATACCAGGTAGTTCCTGGCGTAGCTTGTCTGCCAAGTCCTTGTCTTGTTTCGCGTCGGGAATGGTGACCTCAAAGGGTATCAAGTGAATGCGTCGCCAGACGGCGTGATCCGTTCCACGGATGACGGGTCGGTGGTTTGCGGCGAGCAAGATCTTGTGGGTCGGGTCGAATTCCCAGTGGTCCTCGCGCATCCGCCGGGCGCGGATGCGGTCACCGCCGGTGAGTTGCTTGAGCAGAGCTTCCGCGAATCGGCGGCCGTCCTCGACCTCGATGGTGACGACCAGGCGCTTATTGAACAAGTCTGCCACCTCGGTCGGGTGATCGGCGTCCTTTTTAGCCAGGAGTAATTCGGACTTCGCTTGCATCGCGTAGGCGCCCAGGACTGTCTGCAATGTGCGCAGCAGCGTGCTCTTGCCATTGCTGCCACTCCCGTGTAGGAAGAACAAGCACTGTTCGCGTACGCTGCCTGTTGCGCTGTAGCCGGCGACCCGCTGCAGAAAGGTGGCCATATCCTGGTTGCCGGCGAGCACGGACGTCAGGAAGGCGTGCCAGGTGGGGCATCGAGCAGCCGGATCGTACGCGACCGGCGCCTGCTTAGTGATCCAATCGTCAGCGCGGTGCTCGCGTCGGGAGCCCGTGCGCAGGTCAATCGTTCCGTTCGTGCAGTTCAGTAGCCAGGGGTCGGGGTCGAGATCGCCGTGGTTAATGGGTAGCGCGGATTGGGTGAGCGCTACCATCGCGGTCAGACGACTATGAGACTCGGATGCCTTCGCCCATGCGACCAGGGCTTGACGTGCTTTGTCGTCCTCCTCCTCGGCCGCCTCATGATAGATCGCGCGGACGGTTTCTTTCGCTAACGTGACAACCATATTAGGAAGATCGTCACGCCAGTAGCCGCTTTCGTAGACCAGCCACTTACTCCAGGCGTAGCAGTACCGTAGGCGCTGGCCGTGCCGCGCTACCAGACGCTCGGAGTTACCGAGGTCTGTTAAGTGATACCGTCCCACAGGCCGTGCCGCCCCGTCCCCGCCCAGGTGTAACCATCGAACGATACAATTGACCACGCGCTCGTCGAGCAGCTGCTTGAGGCGTGGAATACCGACGGTGTTTTCGTTGGCCGCGATCCGCGCCGCTGTGTCGGGGACCGTCGCACGGCGATCGCGCTCCTCGGGGTCTCCGGCGGCTACAGCGACCGCACCGATGAACTGCGCGGCCCTGTCTGTCTCCCATCCATGGCGCAACAGCGCTCCGGCCAGGGCGAGCGCGGTATCATGCCGCCCTCCAGTCGGCCAGTAGCGGGCCAGCAACGCGGCGGCCGCGAGTGTGGCGCCGCGTTGCTCCAGGTCCTGGGCGTCTACCGCGCCGGGATCGCCGTCCTGATCCCAGCGAATCACCTCGCCCGAGCTATGGGTAGAACCGGGCATGACGCTATGGTGCGCGGTGCCGCGAATCTCTACAATTTTATTACGCTCATCTTCCTTTGCGAGTAGAGGGTCGAGGTACTCCACGATGCGTGGGATAGGGCCATCCTGGATGCGATACTCGTAGTGTGAGCGTGGGGAACTCCGGCGTCCATACACGGCGGTTGTGGGCGGTAGGAACTGAGCCGCGATCCCCCATGCCTCTCGGGCGTCGAGGTCCACATCAATCAGCCCGCCCGCAAGCTCGCCCAGCAAGCCTCCTACATTGAGAGGTTGTCCATCGGGGAAGTATCGTGGCAGATCGCTGTCGTCAATGACGAGGGTTGACCATCCTGTCGGTTTTGGATTCTTGCCTTTGTAGACGACGGGTAGCGGAGGGTAGCCGCGCGCCTTAATGGCGCGCGCCACGTTCAGGGCGGATAGAGTCTGGTCGTCGCTATGTGTCGATTCGTGTGCGATCATGCAGCACCTCTCAGGTCCCCTATCGGCCAGAGACGTTGCTTGCGAAATCCAACCACCGCATGAAGGTACTCGCGCAAAGCGCGCCGCTCTATGAGGCTCAGGTCTCGATCACGCACGTAGTACGCGCCGTCCGCGTGGGTGAGGAGTTGTTCAACAATCTCATCGCTTGCAGGAATGGTAGAGATGGGCTGTGCTGTGCTCATCGGGCACCGCCCGTGCGCTCATATGGTAAAATGGAAATAGCTGTGGCTAGGGTCTTCATATCTTTCCTTGGGCCATGGCTAGGTCAGGGGATTCGCTGCCCTGACATTTTGATAGGCGTTGTTTGATCGCGTTGTGACGGGCGCGGTCAGGTAACGCCTATTTCATTGTCTCGTTACTCGCTAGTCACCGCCTTGTATTGCTCGGCGCGCTCGTTGATCCAACGGCGCATCAGCACCGTCGGGGGTGTCAACTCGCGTTCCGCGATACGCTCAACCTCGCGCAGCAGGTCCTCACCAAGGCGAATGGTGATGCGGTCACGTACTTTCGAGCCGTCCTTCTCCATGGGTGCCTCCTAACTAACTGCATGTTACCACGTCACACGGTGTCATACAATAGAAGGTGGAACAGGACAACAAAAAACCGCCGGCCAAATGGCGGCGGTGGGGGGACGAGGGTGCGGTAGGTTGTGCCGCGCGGTCAGGCCGAGCGCGTAAGCGCAGGCTCCGCTAGCTTGTGCTCACGGATGTAGGAGCTTAACGAGCGGTAGCCGGCGGCCTGGGCTTCGGCTTCGAGTTGCCGCCGCGTGTTCTCACTAACGTTGATTTGGAGCAAGTGGTTAAGGCGCTCGGCGCTGCTCAGAGGTCGGCCCATTTTCGTTGGTTTGGTTTGCATGGTGTGCACCTTCCGATGTCCCATGGGTGGACGTAGGCAACAAAAAACCGCCGTAGTCACTACCACGACGGTTGAGATGTTACAGTCCTGAAAAAGCACAACAGCCCGTAAAAAGGGTGTACCTCTCCTACGGGCTTGTGTTGGCGGGAATGCACTGAGGGCTCCGGCTAGCCTATCCCGCTCATGTCCGGTCGTCTATCGAGTTACGCGCGCGTGCGTTTCACTCTTGTTGCGAAAGTTCTACTTACTAGTATAGTATGGTCGGCCGCGTAGTGCAGAGAGTTATCCACTTCGTGTGAGCGCATTCCACGCACGCACCGTTGCCTCGTGGTGTTTCAGTCGACCGCGTAACTCGGCCGTTGTCTCAAGTCTAAGGAGTTCGTCGAGTTTGCGCCTAACATCCCCGACCGTGCGTAGTGCGGGCTCTACCATGTCCATGTCATCGTTCACCCCATAATACATGAGGCCCAGTGCGTGAGTCCGCAGATCGCGAAACTTTGACCCTCGAATATCGTTGGCGGTGGCCCATTCCCTCACGCGCCGCTCAATAGCCTTCGCTACTCTACTTTTCTCCTCCCGTGTTCGTGTGTCATACGTGTCCTCAAACTGACGGGCGCGGCGCGCCCGTTCTTTACGTGACTCGACTATCTTAGCCCCTTGTTCATGGAAGTACTCGAAATACTCACTTGGGGGCGGTGCGTACTCTCCAGGGAGACACAGCGCGATGCCGCAGTGTTGGCACTCAATATAATTGACGCAGGTTCGTTTGCTGTCAGCAACGCCGATGTCTTTCTTAAATCCCGTTGCGTGTGTACTGCTGCCGCACTTAGGGCAACGTACAGCGTATTCGGTGCCCGATATAGTGGTACCGAATTGATAGAGACTCAAAAAAAGGTGGTTGCGTTTCAACACGGTGTTCACCATTCTCCTACGGTCGCCCTAAGGATATACCCGACGACTGGGTGTTAATCCTTAAATCATCCGCGTTATTCAGCGATTGGCACGCATACGCGTCCGCGCTATACGCCTCTACTGCTCACAATAAAGCGTGTACCCCTATCCGTCGTGCCCGCCATAGGGCACATGCAACAATCCGCTGGCCCGCGCCTTGACGGCCTCGCCGCGGCGATCATAACGCTGCGTCGTCGTGACATTGGAATGCCCGGCCAACTTCTGCACGGTCACTAATCCTGGCCCATGTCGGGTGGCGGTGTATGTCCCTCCGTCTCGACGCGACGGGCGATCTCGTCCCACACTGCGGGCTTGGCGAAGACGATGGATCCACCGGTGCCGGGTCGAGGTTGCCGGCACATCTGCGCGTGCTGGCGGGCGGACAGGATGACCTCCTGCCTGACATCGACGGGCAGTATCAAGGCCCACTTGACTACATGCCCGATGAAGCCCTGCTCCGCGAACGTCCAGTCATCCATGGTTATCGCTTCCCTCCGATTTGCTCCTGCTAGCCGTCCATCTGTCGTTGCCGTGGGAATCGCACTACCATCCGCTCACCGCCTCGTCGAGGGTGTCATCGGCAAACTTGGCGTAGATGCGTGTGGTTTCGATCTGACTGTGACCCAGCAGCCGCGCGGTGATCTCCAGCGACCCGGTTTGGCGCATCATCCTGGTGCCGGCGGTGTGGCGGAGCGCATGCACGCCCAGGGCCGGGACCTCGGCGCGCGTGGCCATCTCCTTGACGTGGTACCACGCGCTGCGGCGATCGCGATACGGCAGCACCCAGTCGCCGTAAGGGTGAGCGTGTTCCAGTGCAAGCTCGTGGCGCAGTGTGCCCGACAAGGGGACCGTCCGTTTCTTCCGACCTTTGCCCGAGGCGACGACTAACCGCCCGCTCGCCAGGTCGATGTCCGACCACTTGAGGGCCACGGCTTCGGAGGCGCGCAGGCCGGCGTGCCCGCACAGCAGCACCAATAGGCGTTCGTGGTAGGTGAAGGCGACGCGGAGGAGCTGCGCGGCCTGGTCGTCGGTGTAGGGCTGGCGCTTCTCTTCGCGCGCCACGGGGTCCCGTCCCGGCTTGCTGTCCGTGAATGGGTCGGCGACCGTGGCCCCCGCCCAGCGCAGCGCGACGTAGAGGGCACGCGCCGCGGCGAGATACACGCGCACCGTGGCCGGCTTGAGGCCGTGCGCTTCCATCTCCCCGATCCAGAGGGCGGCCGCGTCGCGCTTTGGCTTGAGGAGATCCCACTCACGGCCGTCCTGCATGACGAGGCGCGTGATCGCCGAGCGGTAGGTCGCCAGCGTGCGCGGAGAGATGTTGATGCCGGCGCCACCGTTAAGGGTTAACCGCGCCTCGGTCAGCTCCCACAAGAGGGTCGCGTCGTGGCGGTGCGCCGCGTCCGTCGCGCGCCGACGACGCTCCTCGTCCGGCAGCGTCGCCCAAACCGTGGCCCGCGCCAGCGCCGTGCCCGTGTAGGCGACCAGCCCCGTCTCCGTCGTGGCCATCCCTCACCCTCCCCTCGTCGTGTCCAACGCGTGTTATGTCGAGCTATAGCCCGCGAATGATATTCCGTGTGATTGGTGTGAGCGTATCACCCAATATGGCTTATGTCCAAAGACCCGCGCGACGTGACATAACACCGTGCCAATGTACCCGAAGACCCCTTCGGTTAAAAGCAGCCTAGACGACCGCCGCTTCCTCTTCCCGTAGCGCCGTCCGTAACATGCTACGGTCGCGCGTATCGCGCACCACGAACCGGCGTGGCCCGTCCCCCTCGGCCGTCCGCAGCTTCGTGGCCGCCGCCCTGGCGTCCTTCTCGGTGCGGAAGGGACCAGCGGCTATCTCCTCGATGCGCTCCATCCAGTCCAGGTCCCGCGCCGCGGCTTTACGATCGACAATCCCGAGGTCCAGCCCGTCAGGTTTGCTACCCAGGTCGGCGGGCTCGTAGCGATAGGCGATCACGTCCAACGTTTGGTCGCCTGCATCGACCAGGCCCACGCCAACGAGTTCCGTGAAACTGAACCCCATGTACGGCGGGTCGAACTCAAACTGCCCGTTCTCGTCGCTGTACTCGGATGCGACACGCTCAACGGCATCCACCACAGCGAGCGCCTCGGCGAACGTCAGCGTGCGCAGGCGGGCGATAAGTTCGTCAACATCGACCTCTGCATTGGGGAACGGCTCCATGCGCGCACGCCCGTCCGCGTTCAAGTGCCCGCCGATGCGCGAAAGGATTCCTGTCCTCCTCGCGCGGTCGTCTTCTACCACATCTTTCATGCGCGCGACGTAGGCCCACAGCATTGGTGGATCGACACGGAACCCGCCGTCTTCGTCGCGCCCCCGCCGTCCTGGACCAGGCGCGGCAGCCTCCGTGACCGCGCGCATGATGACGCGCGCTTCCCCAATGGTGAAGGTGGGCAGGGAACGGCGTAGCAGGCTGTAGTAGCGCCCAAGGTCGCGCTTAGCCACGACCGACTCGCGCCCCTGCACCGCACGCGCCTCGATCTCCTCCTCTATGTCCCCGGCGCTGTACTGAATCTTTAACGCCATGTTCGACTTCCTCTCCTTGATACCTAATCATGCTGTAATATACTAACTCTGTAAGAGTATCCACTAAGATATATTGTGTCAAGGGAGAAGTGTTTCACATGTGGGAGGAGATGGGGTGCTGATCCGGGGGCGCCTCGGCCTGTTGCAGGATCGCCGCGACCCGCTGCTCGACGGCCCGCTGCATCTCCGTGCGCGACCCCAGGCCGAGCGGAACGAATCCCCGACCCACGTACCCGCGCCATACAGCGGCGCCGGGCGTCATAGCGACGTAGCCGGCGTAGAGGTCCGCGCCGTCGATCGTGAGGCGCGCTTCGTGGAGGTACGGCGAGCACTCGATCCAGTGGATCATGGGTGCCACTATCTCACTCAATCCCGTTGGCATGCACCACGCGGTTAGTGTCTACGGAGCCGTCTGCCTTCAAGCGGCATACGTCGATGCGGCTGACGTCGTAGCGGCTGCCCTCCGCACTCATTCTACGCCCAGGCTGATCAACGTCCTTGCCATCATTGCCCAGGAGACTGTCGCGTCGATAGTCGGCACCGATGTAGTCGCGCGCGATAGCCACTACCTCATCAGCAAGCGGTCCGCCAGTCCATTCGATATCGATGCTCCGCTCCATGCCATGCGTCACGCGGACTTTGAAACGTACATCCGGGTAGCGATTTTTCAATGTGGAGCGCAGCAGGCGCACGGCCTCCTTGTATGCAATAATGGTCGGTCCCTGCGCACTGATCGTGTACGGAGCCACCTGGGCGTGCCCATCACTTACCCCGACGATCTCGCTCTGTAAGACAGCGGGCGGCTCGCCGTCAGCGGCGACATGCTCGGGGGCCGCGTGGTCGCCGTGATCGTCGGCGAAGTCACCTTGCGCGGTCATAAGCTGTGCCGTTCTAGCACCTCAGCGACCGTTAGCGCATCGTAGTACTGGCCGTCCTCGCCCTCGTCGTCGTCCCTATAGATCCGTCCCGTGAGATCGTCGTCGTTCGGCCGAAATGGGTACAGGATGCGTAGGATGGTGAGCGTAGCGGACCGGCCCCTATCGGCCTCGTTGCGCAATTCCTCAGTCGCCGCGCCGCTATGCAGAAAGTCGAGGGTATCGACGGCTATGGCCAGGTCGTGGTACGCCCTCTCCATGACCGTGTCTCGCACCGTCAGGCTTTCCTTGTCAATACGGCGACGCGTGCGCCCGAGCATACGCGTCTCTCGTCCCTGCTCAATACTGATGATGTTGTTGGCGTCTGACGTGTTCATAGCCGCTCCCTGCGTTCATCACGGCCTGCCTCTAGGGCTTCTTCTGCCAAGCGACGTAGGATGTATGACATGCTGCGGCCGATGTCAGCCCCCCAGGTTTCAATGCGGGCTTTCATGTCCGCAGAGATGCGTACGTTTACCCATTCCTCGCCTTCCTTGACGGCTCGCCCACCGGCGGTGTCCTGATCGTTGAGGAGTGGGTTAAAGTGCGCGATGCAGGCCCTCTCGATGCCGTCTAACAAGCTCACATCGTCTACCTGCATCCAGGCGATACGACAGCACCCGTACTCGTTGAGTTGGCTTAGACGATGATGCGCAAGCCAGCGCTGCCACAAAGAGACAGACTGGCCGATGTAGAGCACGGCGGTGCCGGTCAGCACAAAGTAGATCGCGGCTGTGTCGGGCAGGTCGCGGCGCTCGTTGAGAGGCAGGGAGGGCAACGCGGACGGCGTGATGGTGATGGGCGGGTTCATGGTAGGCCGTCCGCGTCGCGTCCCGCGTCCAGCGCCTCCTGCAAGAGGAGGCGCATAACCAAGGATGCGCTGGCCCCATTGCGCCGCGCCCATGCATCCAGACGGGCTTTTTGTTCGTCGGAAATGCGGACATTGAACCACACTTCGCCCTCCCGCACGGTGCGTCCTCGGTTCTTTCGTTCGTCTGGCATTCGGTGCCTATCCAGTACTACTGTTGATGATACGGCCATGTCGCCTCCTTTACTCTACTGCTTTCCCTTACTAGTTTATCATGGATACCATCTAACTTGCACATGGATACGGTAATTATGCTATACTAGAAGAGTGAGGGGCAGATTGCTTCCGCAAACAAAGATGCCGGCGAGTGCTCTAACACTCGCCGGCGGTAGGTACGGAGGACACACTCAATGCAGACCGCACCCAACTCCCATTCTACGGCGAAGCGCACAGTGACGGCTAGCATTTTCAAGCCTCGTGTCCGGCGCCTCGGCCTTGGTCGCTACCTCGTCGAGAGCGCATCACGCCCCGGTCGTGGTCACACGACGACGGCGACGAGCTGTTCGTGCATCGGCTTCTCGTATCGCAAGACGTGCAAGCATGTGGCGCTGGTGCAGGCACTAGAGCCCTCCATGCAGACGTGGTACGCGCAGGCCACCACGCCGGCGGTGCGAGTGGAGACTGCGGTCGTCGTACCGATGACGGCGGGAGCACCTAGCGGAATTGTGCGGCCGGTCATGCCGCCGCCCGCCGTCGCTAGCCTCGACGCGCAGACTGACGAGGCCGAGGCGCGGCTCGCCCAGGCGCGGCGGGCGCTCCGTGACACCGATGCGCGCGACGACTCCTACGCGGTCCTATGGCGCCAAGTTGACGGCCTGGAGCGGGAAGTAGCGGCGCTGCATTACAGTGCCATGCGGGCGGCGTAGCGCCATGCTGAACCCACTCACAGCCTCCACCACTACGCCGGCCCTGCCTCGACATGAGGCAGGGCCGGTCGCCCCGCTCGCCGACGATCAGCCCCGCTACGCCTACGCCGGCGACGGACGCTTCCTTCCAGATAACCAGGCCACGTTTGAGGAGTGTCGGCGCTTCAATGCCTGGGTTGAAGAAGTCAACGCCAGGGCGCGCGGGGGCATTGCGCAATGACCACCCCACCGAACGCACCGGCCCCACCAGTGACGCCCTACGCACCATCCTGGATGCTCTACG
>JAABUR0100009631.1_pt1 | contig 10821 bp, 11 predicted proteins | sample 5560091 | NCBI WGS metagenome assembly JAABUR01 (sample SAMN10711879, study PRJNA513375) | rock metagenome | isolation source: Antarctica rocks | place: Antarctica: Victoria Land, University Valley sud
CCCCGGGCGGCCGATCGGCTGCTCGCCGACGCTCAGCGCTCGGACGCCGACGGCCTGCGGCGCGCCATCGAGGCGCTCGCCGACCTCGAGCTCGCCTCCCGCGGTGGGAGCACGGGCGCTCTAGGAGAGGACACGCTGGCACTCGCGGCGATCCGGCGCATCGCCGCCTGAGCCCGGCGCCTACCCGGCCGGCGGCGGCGCGGTCCGGAGGGCACGGGCGCTCCGGTGGCGGCCGCGAGCGCGCCCAGCAGCGTGCCGAGCAGCAGGTCCAAGAGCTCGTGGCGGTCGAAGTCACCGTAGTGCTCGAGCCAGTCGAGGTACGCCCCGTCCATGAACCACAGCCACGCGCCGACGCCGCCCGGGCCGTGGGGGCGGCTCGCCGCCCGAAAGCAGCCCGTCGCTCGCGTCAGCCGGCGGCGCGCAGGCGGGCGGCGCGCGACTTCTTGCGCGCGCCCGTATTGCGGTGCATGGCCCCGCGCTTGACGGCCTTGTCGATCGTCGAGACGAGCTCGCGGTGCTCCGTGGCCAGCGCTTCGTCCTCGCCGGCCGCCGCGGCGGCCTCGAGGCGCCGGAAGCTCGTCTTGACCTTCGAGGTGTAGCGGCGGTTCTCGAGCCGCTCGCGCTCGGTGCGGAGGATCCGCTTCTTCTGCGAGTGGATGTTGGCCATGACGCGAGAACGCCGCGGATCGGGCCGCGGCGAGGGCCGTACTATAGCGGAGGCGTGCCCGACCGAATCCTCGCCGAGCCCGTCGACGAGAACGCCGTCGAGCCCTCGGCCGGAGCCCCTCCGCGGTCGCGCCGGCTCGCGCTCAACACGGCGATCTTCTCCGTGGCCACGGGGCTCTCGCGCATCGCCGGGCTCATCCGCGAGGTCGTGGCCTCGAGCTACTTCGGCACGGGCGGCCCGTTCTCGGCCTTCACCCTCGCTTTTCAGGTGCCGAACCTCGTGCGCTCGCTGGTCGCCGACGCCGCGCTCTCCGCCGCCTTCGTTCCCGTTTTTACCGAACTCCTCGAGCAGAACAAGCGCAAGGAGGCCTTTCGCCTCGCCTCGACGCTGTTCTTCCTCATCCTCGCGGCGCTCGGTGCCCTGACCGCCCTCTTCATCATCGGCGCCGGCGTGGTCATGCCGCTGTTCACGGGAGACAAGTTCACTCCCGGCCTCGACGCGCTCACCGTCGGGCTCTCGCGCGTGCTCTTCCCGATCGTCGTGCTGCTCGGGCTGAACGGGCTCGTTACCGGGATGCTCAACTCCTTCGAGCACTTCTCGATCCCGGCGCTCGCGCCGCTGCTCTGGAACGCACTGATCATCGTCGCGCTCGTCCTCCTGCGCCCGCTCTTCTCGGGACCCGACCAGCTCTACGCCTACGCGATCGGCGTGCTGATCGGGACGCTCGCGCAGTTCGGGATCGCCCTGCCGGTGCTGAGGCGCTACGGGTTTCGCCTCGCGCCGGCCTTCGACTGGCGCGACCCCCGCATCCGCCAGGTGCTCCGTCTCATGCTGCCGGTGACGATCGGGCTCGGGGTCATCAACTTCGACCTGCTCATCAACTCCTCGCTCGGCTCGCTGGTCTCCGATCAGGCGCCGCGCGCCATCGACGCGGCCTTCCGCATCTACATGCTTCCCCAGGGGATGTTCTCCGTCGCCCTGGCCACCGTGCTCTTTCCGGCGCTCAGCCGACTCGCCGCGCGCGGCGAGACCGCCGAGCTGCGCGCGACGATGGCCTCCGGGGTGCGCCAGATCTTCCTCCTCCTGCTGCCCGCCGCGGCGTTCACCCTCGCGCTGGCCACGCCGATCGTCCGTCTCGTCTACCAACGGGGCGCCTTCGGGGCGAGCTCGACGCACGAGGTGGCGATCGCGCTCTTCTGGTTCTCGTTCTCCCTGCCCTTCGCGGGGGCGAACCTGCTTCTCACCCGCACCTTCTTCTCCCTGCAGCGCCCGTGGACCCCGACCGTGCTCGCGGCGGCCAACCTGATCCTCAACGCCGCCCTCTCGCTCCTGCTCTACAAGCCGCTGGGGATCGCCGGGCTCGTGATCGGCACCGCCGTGGCGAGCCTCGGCATGACCGTCGGGCAGGCGTGGGCGCTGCGGCGCCGGCTCGGCCCGCTCGAAGGGGCGCGGAGCGCGCTGGCCCTCGGCCAGATGACGCTGGCCTCGGCCGCGCTCGGCGGCGTGGCCTACGGCGCCTGGAGCGTGCTCGACACGGCGCTCGGGCGCACCTTGCTCGCCCAGCTCGCCGCGGTCGGCGTCGCGCTCGTGCTCGGCGTCGCGGTCTACTGCGGCGCGGTCCTCGCGCTGCGGATCCCCGAGGCGACCCAGATCCGCACGCTGATCGCCGGGCAACTGCGCCGCTAGGCGGGAGGGCCGCCGGCGGCCTCCTACCCTGTGCGGCTCCCATGACCGACCCGTCCCGGATCCGCAACTTCTCGATCATCGCCCACATCGACCACGGGAAGTCGACGCTCGCCGACCGCATCCTCGAGCTCACCCACACGGTGGAGTCGCGCGCGATGCGCGCCCAGCTGCTTGACTCGATGGACCTCGAGCGCGAGCGCGGGATCACGATCAAGGCGCAGGCCGTGCGCGTCCTCTACACGCCGGAGGGCAGCGAGGAGCCCTACCAGCTCCAGCTCATCGACACCCCCGGCCACGTCGACTTCACCTACGAGGTCTCGCGCTCGCTCGCGGCGTGCGAGGGCGCGCTGCTCGTGGTCGACGCCTCCCAGGGCGTCGAGGCCCAGACCCTGGCCAACACCTACCTCGCGGTCGAGTCGGGGCTCGAGCTCATCCCGTGCCTGAACAAGATCGACCTCCCGGGCGCCGAGCCCGAGCGGGTCGCGGGGGAGATCGCCGAGTTGCTCGGGGAGCCTGCGGAGGAGGTGCGCCGCATCTCGGCCAAGACCGGGGAGGGGGTGACCGCCGTCCTCGACGAGCTGATCGCCAAGGTGCCCCCGCCGGGCGGCGACCCCGATGCGCCGACGCGCGCGCTCATCTTCGACTCGGAGTTCGACTCCTACCGCGGCGTCATCGCCTACATCCGCGTGATGGAGGGCACTTTCACCAAGGGGGAGGCGATCCGCGCCATGCAGGCGGGGACGGAGGCCGAGATCGACGACATCGGCTTCTTCGGTCCCAAGATGACCTCCACGCAGAGCCTCACCGCCGGGGAGGTCGGCTTTCTCATCACCGGCATCAAGGACGTCACCCGGCTGCGGGTGGGCGACACCCTGACCACGAAGGCCCGGCCGGCGAGCGAGCCGCTGCCCGGCTACCGCGACGTCAAGCCGATGGTCTTCTGCGGCCTCTTCCCGATCGACTCCGACGACTACTCCGATCTGCGCGACGCGCTCGAGAAGCTCACGCTGAACGACGCGGCGCTGGCGTGGGAGCCCGAGACCTCCGACGCGCTCGGCTTCGGCTTCCGCTGCGGGTTCCTCGGGCTGCTGCACATGGACATCGTGCGCGAGCGCCTCGAGCGCGAGTATGACCTCGAGCTTCTGACCACGATGCCCTCGGTCGAGTTCGAGGTCACGCTCCAGAGCGGGGAGCTCGTCTCGGTGCACAACCCGACCGACATGCCCGATCCGAACACGATCGCGCTGGTCCGCGAGCCCTACATCACCGCTTCGATCCTCACGCCCAAGGAGTACATCGGGGTGATCATGGAGCTCTGCCAGGACCGGCGTGGCGCCCACAAGGGGATGCACTTCCTCTCCGCCGACCGGGTGCAGCTCACCTACGACCTCCCGCTGGCCGAGATCGTGCTCGACTTCTTCGACCAGCTCAAGGCGCGCACGCGGGGCTACGCCTCGCTCGACTACGAGGTCGCCGGCCTGCGCGAGTCAGACATGGTCAAGCTCGACGTCCTGCTCGCCGGTGATCCCGTCGACGCCCTCTCGATGATCGTCCACCGCGAGAAGGCCTACGAGGCGGGCCGCACCCTGACCGAGAAGCTCCGCGCCAAGATCCCGCGCCAGCAGTACGACGTGCCGATCCAGGCGGCGATCGGCTCCCACGTCATCGCCCGCGAAACGGTCAAGGCCTACCGCAAGGACGTGATCGCCAAGTGCTACGGCGGCGACATCTCGCGCAAGCGCAAGCTGCTCGAGAAGCAGAAGGCGGGCAAGCGGCGGATGAAGCAGGTGGGGCGGATAGAGGTGCCCCAGGAGGCGTTCCTGGCAGTGCTGGAGCTGGGGAGCCCGAAGTAACGTGCGATGCCGGAAGCGGCGGCCGCCGCGCGCGTCATGCGTGACAAATTCGACGCATCTTCCGCGTAGATCACATCACGCCGCGCAGGCGTCCCCGACCGATCGTAGACTCGCCGCCGAGTCCATGCCCCGATCTCCCCGAGCCCCGTCACGTGCGCCCGTCTGGAAGGAAGTCGTTGTCAGGACGCGCCATCTCGACACCCAGACGACCAGCGTGCAGGTCCTAGAGCGCTGTGTTCCCTCGGACCAGCAGCGCCAGCGGCTTCAGCTCATCGACGTAGTCGAGGAGCTTTGCCCGGGCGCGAGAAACAAGTCGTTTGCTGACGGCGTGGCGAGCTTCGTGGACGGCGCGAACCTCATCGTGGCGCGGTATGGCGAAGTGGTCGCGCCACCGCCCGACGCGACTCTGCCCCCCAACATCGACGAGCTGCGCCTGTTCGAAGACGTCGCTTGAGGGCACGTCGGCGACGATGAACGGTACCCGCTCGCAGCTCGAGCTGGCGCACCCTGCAGTCGAGAATCACGGCCTCTTCTCGGATCACTTCCTGCAGAATCGACTTCCCGCGTGGCCGGAGCTCGCGACGAGCCGATTTGAGGCCTTACACGCGAGTCTGAGCGCGCTGTGGACGCGGGAGGGCGCCACCCTTATCGGCGCCAACGAGGCGCAGACCGAAGAGCGGCTCATCAAGCCCGTGCTGCACGAGCTCGGCTTCGCGTTCACCGTCCAGCCGGGGCTCAGCGTCGCCGGCGGTAGACGACAACCGGACTACGCGCTCTTCCTCAGCGACGACGCCCGCGCCGGGGCAGACCGCCAGGAAGGCGCCGGCCGGTACACCGAGGCCGTCGCGGTGGCCGACGCAAAGCGGTTCGGCCGGCCACTCGACCGGCGTGAACGAACCGGCGGTGCAACCGACGATCCGGTTGCCCAGATCATCAATTACATCCTCATCACCAAGCGGCGGTGGGGCGTCCTCACCGACGGGCGGATCTGGCGCCTCTACGGCGCCGAGCGCAACTTGATCGAGGGCGCGTACTGGCAGGTGGACCTCGTCGCCCTGCTCGAGCAGGACGACGTCCAGACGTTCGCGTACTTCGCGGCCTTCTTCGGGGCGGTTGCCTTCTCGCCTGACGCATCGGGGAGGTCGTTCCTCGACCGCGCGCTGGAAGAGAGCCGCTCGAGCGCGATCGCCGTCGGCGCCGGTATTGAGCGCCAGGTTTTTGCGGCGGTGCCGCTGATCGCCGAGGGACTCCTCGGCGACGAGACCCGCACCCGCGTCGCGCTGGCCGCGGCGCTCGACCACTCGCTCATCTTCCTCTACCGCCTGCTCTTCTGCCTGTACGCCGAGGCCCGGCGTCTGCTTCCTGTCGACAACCGGCACTATCGCGACTACAGCCTTCGCCAACAGGCGGAGGAGCTCGCCCGGGACCGCGACCGCGGGCGGCTGTTCAGCTCGCGCTCGGACGATCTCTACAGCGACCTACGCGCGCTGTTCGCCATCGTCGACAGGGGCGACGAGGATCTCGGAGTCAACGAGTACGACGGCGGCCTGTTCGCGGCCGCGGGCCACCCGTGGCTTGCCGGCCGATCGGTCCCCGACTCACTGCTCGCGCCGGCGCTCGACGGCCTCTACCGCTTGGAGGGGGCGTTCGTCGACTACGCCGAGCTCTCCCCGCGGCACCTCGGGACGATCTACGAGCGGCTGCTCGACTATCGGCTCGAGAACGGCGGGGACCGCCTGAACCTTGCCCCGGCTACGGGACGCCACGAGTCCGGCTCGTACTACACCCCCGACTACGTGGTCGACGCCATCGTCGAGGCGACGCTCGAGCCTCTGCTGGCGGCTCGCTCGGAGGCGAACGCCCGCGTCGGCCTCCGCGGGAGCGACGCGCTGGAAGGCTTCCTCCACCTTCGGGTCCTCGATCCCGCGATGGGCAGCGGACACTTCCTCGTCTCGGCCGCCGGGTACATCGCGCAGTACATCGCCACCGACCCTCCTACAACGGAGACCTGCCGCTCATCGAGATTCAGCGCCTCGTCGCCGAGCGCTGTCTTTACGGCATCGACCTCAACCCGATGGCCGTCGAGCTGGCTCGTCTCTCGCTGTGGCTCACGACGGTGCGCGGGGACGAGCCGCTGACGTTTCTGCACAACCTCCGTGACGGCAACTCCCTCGTAGGTGCCACGCTGCGCGAACTGCTGGGGGAAGACGCAAGCCTCTTCACGGAACGCTTCGGGCGCGATGCGCGCGAGCTCCTCGCGCGCATCGACGAGATGCGGCGCCGCGAGAGCCGCGTCGGGCGCGACGTCCACGAGAAGGAACGGCTCGCCGAGCTGGCCGAGGAGCTCCGCCGGCCGCTCGAGGCCTACGCCGACGAGACGGTCGCGCCGGGGTTCAGCGCGTCGCCGGGTCGCTTCCTGCACTGGGAGCTCGAGTTCCCGGAGGTCTTCCTCACGCTCGACGGCCGCCCGCGGGATGACGGGGGCTTCGACGCGGTCATCGGCAACCCGCCCTACGTGCGGATCCAGGAGCTGGGACGGGAGCTCGCCGAGTATTGCCGGCGGCGGTACGCGACCGCGAAGGGCAGCTTCGACGTCTACATACCGTTCCTCGAGCGCAGCCTCGAGCTGCTCGCGCGCAACGGTCGGCTCGGCTTCATCGTTCCCAACAAGCTCCTCAAGCTCGACTATGGGCAGCCGCTGCGCGCCCGGCTCGCCCAGGAAGGCCTGGTCGAGGAGATCGTCGACTTCGGCGATGCTCAGCTCTTCCCCGGCGCGACGAACTACACGTGCATCCTGGTGCTCGACCGGATGGGCCACGACGGGTTCGCCTACCGGCGGGTGCGCGGACGTGCGCCCGACGTGCGCCGAGCGCTGATCGACCTCGACGCCGCGCCGTCCGGTCACTTCGACGCGGCGAGCTTCGGCGCCGATCCCTGGATCCTCGCCACAGGGGAGGAGGCGGCGGTCGTGCGCGCGGTGACGGACCGTTCGGAGCGGCTCGGGGACGTGACGGGCGGCATCTTCACCGGGTTGCAGACGAGCGCCGATCACATCTACATCGTCGAGGACCGCGGTGAGCGCGGCGGTCGTCGCGTCGTCTACTCGAAGGCCTCGGGGCGGGAGCTCGAGCTCGAGCCGGATCTCCTCCATCCTCTCGCGAGCGGGAGGGACGTCGAGCGCTACGTCTTCCGGCCGCTCCGTCAGCTCCTGCTCTTCCCGTACGGCCGTAAGGACGGCGAAATGCGTCTGCTTTCCCCGGACGAGCTGGCCGAGCGTCCGCTCACCGAGAGCTATCTGCGCGAGCACGAGGAGCAGCTTCGCGGGCGCGAGCGGGGGAAGATGGACCGCGCCGGGTGGTACGCCTTTGGCCGCACACAAAGCCTCGGGGTCCACGATCTCCCCAAGCTCGGCGTCGCCGAGACCGTTCGCCGGCTCGAGGTCGCCGCCGATCCCACCGGCGCGGCGTACTTTCACAACGTTCGGGTCAACGGCATCCTCACCCGCGACGAGGGCCCAGGGTGCTCACCGCGCTCCTCAACGCCCGGCTGCTCGACTATGTCTTCCGTCGCTTGTCGGTGCCCCACGCGGGGGGCCATTACGCGGCTAACAAGCAGTTCATCGCGCCGCTCCCGATCCGGACGCCCGCCGCGGCCGAGGCCGCCACGTTGGAAGAGCTTGGTCGCCGCCTCCACGCGCGGGCGCTCGCCCTGATGGACGAGCGCGACGGCTTCCTACGCTGGCTCGCCGACACGGTCGGGGCTTCGACCCGCGAGCTGGCCGGCGCTACACGGCTCGCCGCCTACGACACCGCGAGCGTGGCCGAGCTGCTCCAAATCCTTCGCCGCAACCGCAACCGGCTGGCCCGGGATCCGGAGGCGCGTAGCTTCGTGGAGACACTCCGCGGCGAGCATGAGGCAAGCGTGTCGCGATTGGGGGAGCTTCAGCGAGAGTTACAGCGCGAGGAGACCGTCGCAGACATCGCAACCTACGATCTCTACGAGCTCACGGCGGCGCAACGATCGCTCGTCGAGGCCGAGTACCGTCGCGTTATTTGAGGACAACGCTCCCCCGGCGCGTGCCCCGCCCGGCCGCCGTGCTTGCGCCACGTGGTGTTGGTCAGCGCGCGGTAGAGCTCCTCGGCGAAGGAGTCGTCGGCTATGCGATCTTCGGCGAGGGACTCTAGGTCGTGGCTCAGGGCGCGCTCGAGGTCTTGGGTGGAGTCGCTCATGCGCCGAGGTGCTTCCCCGCGCGCCACCGTGCCTAACGCCGTTTCGCCGGTCATCATGCCCCGGGCATGGATCTCGGCCTGACTGACCGCACCTGCCTGATCACCGGCGCGAGCCGGGGCATCGGCCTGGCCACCGCGCGCATCCTCGTCGAGGAGGGGGCGCGGGTCTTCCTCACCGCGCGCGGTGAGGAAGAGCTCGCCCGCGCGGCGGAGAGCTGCGGCGCGGCCGGACACCTCGCCCTCGACATCACCGATCCCGACGCGCCGGAGCGGCTCCTCGCGGCCACCGGCCCGCTCGACGTGCTCGTCAACAACGCCGGCACCTCGTACCTCCGCCCGCTCGAGGAGCTCCGCGACGAGGAGTGGCAGGCCCAGTGGGAGCTGCACGTGATGGCGCCCATGCGCCTCATGCGCGCCGCCGCGCCCGCGATGGCCGAGCGCGGGTGGGGTCGGATCGTCAACGTGAGCTCCTCCTCGGGCAAGCGCCCGTCGCTCACCAACGCGGCCTACTCGGTCTCCAAGGCGGCCGAGCTCTCGCTCTCGCGCGCCTACGCCGACGCCTACGCGGCCCGCGGGGTGCTCGTCAACGCCGTGGCGCCGGGCGTGGTCGACTCCGAGCTATGGACGGGCGAAGGTGGCCTCGCCGACCAGGTCGCTGTCGCGCAGGGCGTCACGCGCGAGGAGGCGCTGGCCACCGCCGGCGCCAAGCCGCCGCTCGGGCGCTTCGGCACTCCCGAGGAGGTCGCCGCGGTGATCGCCTTCCTGTGCTCCGAGCGTGCGAGCGACGTGGCCGGTGCGGCGTGGTCGGTCGACGGGGGAACCGTCCCCGTGATCATCTAATCTGCCCCGCGCGATGCCGCTGAACGCCGCCGCCGTGGGCAAGACCTACCCGCCGTTCCTCTACGCCGTGGGGCGCGAGAAGGTGCGCGAGTACGCCCATGCGGTGGGCGAGACTGACCCGCTTCACCTCGATCCCGAGGCCGCCCGCGCGGCCGGCTACGCCGACGTGGTCGCGCCGCCGATGTTCGCCGTCGTCTACTCCGGCCCGGCGGTCGCGCCGGCGATCTTCGACCCTGAGGTGGGCATCAACTTCGCGATGATGCTCCACGGCTCCCAGGAGTTCGCCTGGGAGGCGCCGGTCGTCGCGGGCGACGAGATCGAGACGACCGTGAGCGTCAAGGACATTGCGAGCCGCGGCAGCATGGGCTTCTACGTCTTCGAGTCGGTGTCGCGCAACGGGCAGGAAGAAACCGTCTGCACCGGGACCTGGACCAACATCGTGCGAGGGGTGAGCCCGTGAACGAGGGCGACGAGATCGAGCTCCAGGTACTTCCCGACCGCTACGTGACCTACCGCTACGCGGGGGCCTCGGGCGACTTCAACCCGATCCACATCGACGAGGAGTTCGCCCGGCAGGTGGGCCTGCCCGGCCGAATCCTCCACGGGCTGTGGACGATGGCCCAGGTGGCGCGTGCCCACACCGAGGCGGCGGGAGGGCCCGAGAAGCTCAAGCGCCTCTCGGTGCAGTTCCGCGGGATGGGGCTACCCGAGCAGGAGATCTCGATCCGCGGCACCGTGGTCTCGGCTGAGGGAGGGCGCACCGTGGTCGAGTCCGAGGCCGCGCAGGGCGAGAACCGCATCATCCGCGGCGCGCGCGCCGAGCTCGAGGAGTAGGCCCCGCCCGGCAGGCATCCGCCGGCGCCGCCGTCCGCGCCGGGGCGCCCACCGCGCGGCCTAGAATGGCCCGGAGCCATGCTGAGCCCGCGCCAGGAGGTCATCCTCCACAAGGTCGTCCAGGAGCACCTCTCCGGAGGGCTGCCCGTGGGCTCGAAGTCCCTCGCGGCGGACTTCGAGTGGGGTCCGTCGACGATCCGCAACGAGCTCGCGCTGCTCGAGGAGCACGGACTGCTCGCGCATCCGCACACCTCCGCGGGACGCGTCCCGACCGACGCCGGCTACCGCTGGTTCGTCGACCACCTGGCGCCCGAGCCGCTCATCCGCGGCGGCGAGGGCGGCTCGCGGCTCTCGCTCTCGCTCGCGCGCCTCGAGGTCGACGAGGCCATGCGCCTCACCACCGAGGCGCTCTCGCAGGTGACCGACCTGCTCGCGGTGGTCTCCGCGCCGCCGATCGACACCGCGACGATCCGCCACGTAGAGGTGCTCGTCCTCCAGCCGCAGGTGCTGATGGTGGTGATCATCACCTCGACGGGCGGCGTGACCAAGCGGGTGTTCACCTCTGAGCGCCCGGTCGACTCCGGCCTCGCCGATTGGGCCGCGAGCTACCTGAACGAGCGGCTCGTGGGCATCGGCCTCGGGGCGCGCATGCTGGCCAAGCGCCTGGCCGACCCGGCCCTCTCCGCGACCGAGCGCGCCTTCCTCGCCGGCC
>JAABUR0100009634.1_pt1 | contig 10819 bp, 7 predicted proteins | sample 5560091 | NCBI WGS metagenome assembly JAABUR01 (sample SAMN10711879, study PRJNA513375) | rock metagenome | isolation source: Antarctica rocks | place: Antarctica: Victoria Land, University Valley sud
ACCGGTTGACATCGAGTTTCGAGGCGAGTGTTTTCAAGTGCCGCAAGGCGCAACGGTTTTGGTGAGTTCGTTCGTGTTGCACCGCGATGCGCGGTTCTGGGAAAACCCGCGCAGCTTCTATCCGGCCCGTTGGCTCGACCCCGATTTCTCGCCGCCCAAATGGACGTTCATTCCCTTTGGCGCGGGCTACCGCTCGTGTTTGGCCGAAAATTTCGCGTGGATGGAAGCGACACTGGGTTTAGCCACGCTTGCGCAGGAATTTCGCGCGACACCGGTGGGAAGGCTTGAACTGGAACCCAGCGTGACGCTTCGCCCGCGCGGGCCGTTGTGGATGAAGTTGGAACGGCGTTGAGGCAGCGAAAGGTTTAAGGGCAATTAGGATGTGGTTGTAGGGACTGGCTTGCCATGTCCGCGCGAGAACATTTCGTTATTACAAAGCCAAACATTCGACGCCAGAAGCGGACATGACAAGTGTTTCGGCGCCATCGCGCTCGATGGAAGCGGACAGCATTCGACGCCAGAAGCGGACATGGCAAGCCATGTTTCTACAACCATATTGAAACCTATTCCAAAGAGAAAGTCCAACAAATGAACACCCTTCTTCATTCACCTTGGGACAACGCGCTTTTCAACAACTTTCGCCTCACCTCGCGCCACCCTAAACCCAATCCAACGCCGATCAGCGCCGACAGCCACACCTGCGAGGCGAAGTGCGCCGTCACTTCGACGCGCGAGTAACCGATGAGCACCGCCATCCCCAGCGCCGGAACGCGCAGTCTCGGTTCGAGTTCGCCCACCAGAACGGCGACCAGAAACGCCGGAACCGTGTGACCAGAGGGAAAACCCGAACCGCGCGAAGCCGAAAGCGCCGTTTGTCCGACATCAATGGGACGCGGCCAAAACACCAAACGCTTGAGCGACTCGACCACCAAAGCGTAAAGCGCGAGTGCGCCGAGTGTCCAACCGAATCGAAACGGGCGCGTTTCGCCCGCCCAAAGCGGGCCGAAAAGCAGGAAGCCCGCACCTAAAGCTTCGAACGCGAAGTTCGCGGGACGCGACAGGGTTTGGCCGACGCGTGTTCCCCACGGTTCGGGCAAGCCGCCGGTTTGCGATGTCCAGAAAACGAGCGCGCCTAAAACTAAAAGCGCGATAAAAACGGCGCGTTTCATTTGGCCCAGATCCACGCGACGCCGCCCAGCAACAGGCCCAGCGCATACAAAACCAGCACGGTTTTGACGGGCGACAAGCCGCGTTCCTGCAAGCGATGATGAAGGTGGCCCCGGTCGGCGCGCCAGAACGGTTGGCGCGCGCGCGTGCGGCGCCACACGGCCCACAAGGTGTCCAACACCGGAATGCCCATCACCAAAAGAGGCAGCAAAAGCGTCGTGGCGGCTGCTGTTTTGGCGGCAGCCGCGAGGGAAATCGTGGCCAGCCAAAAGCCAAGGAGTAGCGCGCCCGCATCGCCGAGATAAATTTTGGCCGGATGAAAATTGAAGCGCAAAAAACCCAGACACGCGCCGCAAAGAGCGGCGCTCGCGGCAGCTGCCCACGGCGCTTTAGAGGCTTCGATCAAACACAAACTGCCCGCCGCAATGGCACACACGCCCGCCGCCAAACCGTCCACGCCATCGATGAAGTTGACGCCGTTGGTCAGGCCAAGCACCCACAAGAGGGTGAGCGCGTAAGAAGTCGCGTCGGGGAGCAACTGCGTGCCCGAAGTGAACGGAAGCGCGGTGATTTTGACGCCCAAAAACCACAGGAGCGAGGCGATGAGCAGTTGACCGCCGAACTTGGCGAGGGGCGGCAATTCCCATTTGTCATCGGCCATGCCGAGCAACAGCATCAAAAAACCGCAGCCCAAAAAGGTCGAGGTCAGATGCAGCGTTTGCGCGATTTGCCCGGTTTGGGCGGGCGAAGACGCGAGTTGGCGAAAATCGACGCTTTGCGGTTGGCGCCACACCAACGCCGCCGCCAACACCGCGCCAAAAACCGCCAGCCCGCCCCACTGCGCGACGGGTTCGAGATGTTGGCGCCGCCCGCCCGGATGCGCCAGAGCGCCCATCTTCCACGCGAGGGCGCGCGCCAGCGGCGTGCAAACGAGGGCGACCAACAGCGCGATGACGAAGGCGGCGACGGGCGAACCTTTCACGGCAAGCAACATAAAGAAGGAACGTCAGTTTGACCCGGGATTGAGTTCGCGCTCAAGAAAAGAGGTGCGCACCCCGAAAAAACACGCGATAATTAAAAGACCTTTGCGCGACTTTTTGGTTTAAGATAGGAAGCGGCGCGTGGAACTACTTTCCAATGAAGTTTTACGGTTCTAATTCCACTGCTTTCTTCTTTCTTAAAGGGTGTTCGGAACCCGGTCGAGAACGCGAAGCGTCAGCGAGTGCATTTGTCCAGCGTGCCGAAGGCACATCATTCTAAATGAGGCGCTATGCGCTCTGGACAAATGCACTCGCTCACGCTTCGCGTTCTCGACCGGGTTTCCTAACATTCTCTGCGCACAACCTAACTCATGCCGTCTTCATCGCAGCCCGGGCCATTCGACCAGCCTTCCTCATCACCGCGCCGCTTGCGTTCGCCGTCTGAACGATTCGGCTCTGCGCCCCAAGAACCCGAACCCGATCAAGCGCCAGAAACGCCCGCAACCCAAGCGCAAGCGCCAGAAACGCCCGCAACCGAAGCGCAAGCGCCTCAAGCGCCCGCAACCCAAGCCGTTTCAGCGGCGCGCGCGCGTAAACATCGTCACGAACGCCATCGTTTTGAACGCGAAGAACACCGGTTCGAGCCACGCCGCGCTGCGCGTCGCAAAGTCCAGACGCTTTCCGCCAACGAAACGCGTGTCCCGCGCGACCAAACTTCCGGCTCCACAAGCAGAACAAGCGCGCCGCGAACGCCCTCAGGCCCGCCCTCGCCAACGCTTGCGCGCATTCAGGCGGCGCGCCGGCGGTTCTGGCGCCGCTTCACGGTTTTCTTTTGCGCTCTTTCGTTGGGCGGCGCGGTCGCGGCGGCGCTGTTCGCGCCGCGTTTCAACATCGCAACCGTGACGATCACCGGTTTGCACGCGACTTCGCCGGTGTTGGTTACGCCTATCGCGCGGAGGTTGCTCGGCCTCAACGTGTTTCGCGCGCCCACAAATCAAATCGCTCAAGCCGTTGAACGCCTTCCAACGGTCGCCAAAGCGCGCGTTGTGTTGCGCCCGGGATTCCCACCGCGCGTGGTGCTTCAGGTGCGCGAACGCGTGCCGATTGTGCGCGTGGGCGACGGCGCGAACTGGTGGGTTGCCGATGCCGAAGGCCTGCCGTATCGCCGCGCCAACGCGCGCGATGAAGCGCTTCCGACCTTGCGTTGGAGCGGCGAAATCCAAACCCTGAAGCCGTTCGAGGGCGCGAGGTGGAGCGACGCCGAGCGTCTGGTCAAGGCCGTTCAATTGGCGCGAAGCGCCGGTGCGCCGTTGCAAGTGCGCCAGATGACGCTCGACGAAGGCGGCGACGCGACGCTCGAAGTGCCGCAGGCGCCCGGCAAACCTGACTTGACGCTGCGTCTGGGCAACGATGGTTGGAACGAAAAACTGGCCCGCGCCCGCGTCGCGCTCGCCTATTTCGAGCGCACGCGGCGCGATGCGAAGGAACTCAACCTCGTGTCGTTGAAGTTGCCGCGCTGGACGCCGCGACCACAACCGGTAGCGGTGCCCAATCCAGCCGCGTCGGAGCCAGAAGAGCGAACCGGTTGAAGAGGCGCCTGCTGACTTAAGTGATATAGCGTCAACCGGAATAGAAGCTACACGAGAAAAGTTGTGGTTCCGAGTGCGTGTTGTGAACTTCTAACCGAGTCAACCGAGCGTGAAAAGAGGATTGGAAGGAGGCGTCAGCCCCGCCCCGCTCCGCAAGAGTAGGAGCGGGGCTGACGCCTCCTTCCAATCCCTCGGCCTCGTCCAAGCAGCAAGGAAACTTCGGGAAGTTCATAACACGCTCTGAAGCACAAGCGGAACACCTTGCACTGCCTTTTTCCAACTCTCTTCAAAAGAAAGGAAAAACAGGAGGAAACGTATTAACTTTGGCGCGTTCTGATAATAGCCGCGCGCGCAAAGCGCGCTTCCTCATGAACTTGTCGTCTTCACCTTCCATGCCCGTTTCCTCTTCCGATGCGCCCGCCAGCACAGCGGCGGTTCCCGTCGCTGTGTCCAGGCGGCGTCGCTCGCTTCGCTCGTTGCTGGGCACGATCACGGGCATTTGTTTTATTTTCGGCGGACTTTTGGCGGTTCAGTTGCGCACCATCAAAAACATCCAATTGGAGCGCGAGAACAAAAAGCAAAACGACGTGCTTCAAGTCCACATCGCCGAACGCAACCGCATGGACGCCGAAAAAGCCGCGCGCACCGCCGAACACAAGCGTGCGGAACTGGTCAAAATCGTCAACGCCTTGCGCACGACCAACGGTGTGACGGGCGCGCAGGTCAAGGCGCTCACCTCGCAAATCCGAGAATTGCAATCGCTCGCGTGCTTAACGCCAGTGACCGGGCCGGGTCTGCGCATTGTCTTGAGCGACAATCCGCAAGCCGCCGCCGCGGGCGTCAACTCGTCGATTCCCCTCCCCGGTTTGGTTCACGACTACGACGTGTTGCAAGTCGTCAACGAACTGCGCGCCGCCAAAGCCGACGCCATCGCCGTGCGCGGCGCGGGCGGAAAACCGATTCGCATCACCGGCACCACCCCCATTCGCTGCGTCGGCCCGGTGATTTTTATCAACTGGAAACCCGTGGCCGCGCCGTTTTCCATCGAAGCCACTGGCGACACGAACACGCTCAAATCGGCGGTCGAAATGCCCGGCGGCATCGTTGAAAATATGCGAACTCAAGGCGCCGTCGGCGTGAAAGTCGCCGGCCTCGACCAACTGACTCTTCCGCCCGCCGACAGCGACTCGAACACCACCACCATTTCGGCTTCGATTCCCGGAATCACTTCGCTTGCGCCTAAAGGCGCCTGAATTTTGAAGTTCGAGTGAAGTGAAAGTGAACGGGTGTGGGCGAGTGCTCAAAGAACAGCGTTCGGGTAATAAGCCGACTTAAGAGCCACTCCAAGCGAATAGAACAATGGGTTTAGAATATTGAGAAAGTAGCGTTAGCACCGCCAGCTAATGAGCCGGATGCGTCAGCGACAGGTATTTCGAGTTCAGTTCAAACAATTACCGAGCCGTTATTACCCGTCGCTGACGCGTCCGGCTCATTAGCTGGCGGTGCTAACGATACTTTCTCAATATTCTAATGTCTGCGCTTCGAGATATATAAAGTTGCCGAGCGACATCTCATGGTTTCCCTCACTGAGTCTTAAGCTATTCTCCTCAAGTTGATCAGTTGATCAAAGAAAGAGTGATTTCATGTTTTTACTTCCTTTTGTCGCAGTTGCTTTGGGCTTCGCTGTATTTTGGGGCTTGGCTGGCACCATTCCGCCCGCGAGCGAAACCTTCGCGCGTTATGCGGCTATCGCCCTTTTAGCCGGACTCGACACCGTGTTGGGCGGCGTGCGGGCGTGGCTGAGCGACACCTTTGACGACGCCATTTTCATTTCCGGCTTTTTCCTCAACGCGCTTTTAGCGGTGGGTTTGGTTGTGCTGGGCGAACGCTTGGGCTTGGAAGTGGGCTTTGGCGAGTCGCGCATTTCGATGATGATGATCGGCGCCGTCGTGCTGTTTTCAGGGCGCATCCTCAACAACCTCGCGGCGCTACGGCGCCTCATCATCGAACGCTTGCGCGCGCGGCGCACGAATCGAAAAGCTCCGCTCGCCTCGGCGCAACTCAGAACGGAATAGCAACTCCGTCTGCGGCCTTCTCAGGAACCGCTTCAGTTCTTTGTGACAACCACCTGAACGCGCCCATTTCTCGACGGCGCGATGAAACCGGTTGGCGAATGCTTCGCTAAAATGGAAGGGGACGCCGCCGCGCGTCGCCCCTTTTTGCGCTTTTTATGTCCCCTTCTTCTGCGCCTTCTCCTCTGGTCGTGGGCCTCGATATTGGCACGACGAAAATTTGTGCTATCGTGGCTGGCGAAGATGAACACGGCGCTCTGGCCGTGCTGGGCATCAGTTCACGTCCCTCCGGCGGCGTGCGGCGCGGCATCGTCGTGGACGTGCCCGACACGGTTGCCGCCATCAAAGACACGCTGTCACGTGCGGCGCACATGGCGGGCGTCGAAATCGAAGGCGTGGTCGCGGGCGTCACCGGCGATCACGTCGTTTCGGAAAACCGCATGGGCAGCGTGACCGTCGCGTCTCAGGGCCGGGAGATCGGTTCGTTCGATGTGGAACGCGCGCTCGCCGCGACCTTGCTCGAAGTCGGGCGCGATGTCGAAGTCATTCACTGCTTGCCGCGTTCGTTTTCGCTCGACGGGCAAAGAGGACTGCGCAAACCCATCGGTCTGGTCGGCTCACGCCTCGAAGTCGAAGCGCACGTCGTGATGGGCCAAAACGCGCTTTTGCGCAACACCTTCAGTTGTGTCGCGGGCGCGGACGTGCGCTCCGACGCGCTCGTGTTGGAGCCAATCGCCACGGCGGAAGCGGTTTCGACGCGAACCGAGCGCGAAATGGGCGTGTTGATTCTCGACATCGGTGGCGGCACGAGCGATCTGGCGGCGTTTGTGGACGGAAGCGCGGTCTATTCGGCAGCGCTTCCGGTGGGCGGCAACCACGTCACGCGCGATATTTCCATCGGTCTTTCGACGCCTTTTGAGTTCGCCGAATCGCTCAAAGTCGCGTCGGGCGCGGCGACGCGCGAAATGATTCCGCACGGCGAAGCGCTCGAAGTGATGACGGCGGGCGGCGCCTCGCGTTTGCGCATTCCGCGCGCGCTGCTCGGCGAAATCATCGAAGCGCGGATGCGCGAACTGTTTGAACTCACCCTCGCGATGGCGGTTCACAGCGGCCTCGCGGGACGCGTTCCGGGCGGTCTGATTCTGTCAGGCGGCGGCGCGCTGATGCCGGGAGCCATCGAGTTGGCGGGCAAGATTTTCGGATTGCCAGTGCGACTGGGCGTCCCCGAAGGCATCACCGGCTGGAGCGAACAGGTCGCGTCTCCCCAATTCGCCACCGCCGTCGGGCTGTGCCGCATCGCTTTGGCGCAACAAGGCCCCGAAGCACTGCGCGCGGCGATGCTGTTGCCGCACACGCGCCGCGTGTGGAGCCAGTTGCCGCCCGGCGTCGTGATGGCCCGTTCGGTCGCGCCCGATCCGGTTGCGGACGATTCGCCGGAAATCCAAACTCAAACCAAACTCGATCCGGTTGTCTTCGAGGAATTTCCGGCGCAAATGCGGTTCGCGCCCGCGCAAGAATCGTTCACTCCTTCAACGACGATTCAACGACTAGAGGAAGTGGAAGCACCCTCCGCAGTGGAAGCAGAACGGGAATCGAAACCGGAGCCAGAACCCGTTTTAGCCGCGCCCGCACCCGAACCTGAACTGACCCCACCGGTTGCGCCTGTGGCCGCGCCAGTTGCGCCTTTGAAGGTGGAATCCGCTTCAACGACCGCAGATTTGGACTCGGTTCCTCTGCTGGCGATGAAAGCCGAAGCGAAAAGCGAACCCGCACCAGACGTTGCGGCGCGCGAACCGGCGCCCGCGCCCCGTCCAGTCGAAGCCGCAGCGCCGCGCGAAACCGTCGTGCCCAAAGCGATGGCATCGTCTTCGGGGAGAACCGGTGCGTCGTCCGATTCGCCCGCGCCAAAATCCAAGGCCTCGCCAAGCAAAAACGCGGCGCCACCGGAATCGAAGGCGAGCGCGCCTGTTGATGTGCCAAGGCCAAAGTCGCTGGGGCTTCCCGCGCCGCGCGAAGAAAAAACCGTGCGGTCGCGGTTGCAAAATCTTCTGGCTCTGGCGGGCGCAGCGCTCGACGACTCCGCGGCGTCTGCTAAGGCCAAAGAAACCCGCACGGCAGAAAAAAGGGTGGCTCCGGCGTCGCCATCAAAGGCCTCAGCAAGCGCCGATTCGCCAGCGATGCACTGGTGGCTGCGCTTTAAAACCTTCATCGGTTTTGGCGAAGAATAAAAATGGTGGTCGCCTCGCGCGCTTTGGAGCGATGTGCTAAACCGCTCGCACGCTTTCCGCGTTTTGAAAGAACGGGCGTTTCTTGTGACAGAAGTGCTCGCCTTGCGCGGCTTTGGCTGCGGATTCATCCGATGGAACGGGGGATGGCAGGCCACTAAGTGCGACTCTTTTTCAGCGACCTGAAATCGCTTTGGAGGCTTCGCCACGACGAAACTTTCACGCGCCATACAAAAAAGTCACACCTTGCGTAGCAGGCCATATCCCGACCTCTTGGCTTCTCGAAAAACGCTTTCAACTCCCGCTCATGACGAACCCGACGACGACCACGACGACCGATTCTTCTTTTGCGCCGCTTCCCGTTCGCGCGCGCGGCACGCTGGAAATTTTCGACACGGCCTTCAAGCTGTTTCGCCGCTACGCGGGCGTGTTGCTGGGCTGGTCGTTTTTGTCCAGCGTTGTCAACTTGTTGCAGCCCGTCGGTCTTTTCCTTTATGTGTTCACCATGCCGCTGCTTTTTGGCGCGGTCGCGTGCGTCATCGCCGCGGCGGTGCGCGGGCAAAACGTGCAGTTTTCTCAGGTGTGGGGCTTCACCAAACCGCGCTATGGCGCGCTGTTGGGCGTGCTGATTTTGGCGTGGGTTTTGTTTTTCGTCGTGCTGTTCGCGGCGATGTTCGGCGTGATGCTCGTGGGCATCACCTTCTCTTCGCTCACGTCAGGTTTTGGCTCGGCTGTGGCGATTCTGGCCTACATCGTGGGCACTTTGGCGAGCCTGATTTTGGGTTCGCTCCTGTTGGCACTGCTCGTCGGTTGGTTCGTGCTGTCGCCCTTGGTTGCGTGTTTGGAAGACCAACATCGCGGTTCGAGTTCGATGGGCCGGGCATGGGCGCTGTTCAACGGCAACTGGCGCAAAGCCTGTGCGGTTTCGGTGATTTTGAGTTTGGCGATGCTGGCCGCGATGGTCATCACCGGCAGTTTTATGGGCGTTGTGTTTTATGGCGGCTGGGACAAGTTCCTCGGCGCCCACGCTTCGGGTTCCGAGTTCTGGGGCTTGATGGCGGGCTACGGCGGATTTTTGACCCTCTTTTTAACCGCCTCAATGCCGATTCTTTGTCTCGTGGTCGGCGTGTTCTACCTCGATTTGCGCACGCGCAAAGAAGCCCTCGACTTGGAATGGACGAACTACGCCGCCAAACCTGAAACCCTGCCCGACCAAAACCAAACGCCCGCGCGGCGCGTAGCGCCGCCAAACGTCGCTGCGCCCCTCATGGAAGTGACGCCTTCAGCCTTAGATGCCGGAGCCATCGGCTATGCGCCTGCCTCCGCCGCGCCCGCAACTGGAACACCTTCCCCCTCCGGTCAACTCGCGTCCCAACTTCCCACGCCTCCGCCTTTTGTGCCTGTTCCGGCTCCGACTCCGCCAACCCTGTTCACGTCCGCGACAAATCCAGTTCCTCCAACTGCGCCCGCAATTCCATCAACTGCGCTCGCGGCTTCGCCCATGATGGCTTCGCCTAATCCGGTTCCACCCGCGGTGCCCTCGACTTCACCAAGCGCGGTTCCAACGCCGGAGCCAAGCGCCGCCAATTCGTTCACCTCTTTCGCCTCGCAAATCGAAAGCGCGCCCGCGCCAACCGTCGGGGTGCAACACGATGGCTCGCCGTTTCACGAAGCGCCCGCGCCTGTTCCGATTTCAAGTGGCGCTCAATCCACTTTTCCCGCCCCTGAAGTTCCCGTTTCGCCGCAACCGGCTTTGACGAATGTGGCTCCACCTGCATTGGAAAACGCGCCCGCTTCGCCTCAACAGCCGGTTCCTCCTTCGGTTGAAGTTGTGACGCCGCTTCAGTCTTCAACCCCTGCGCCCGTTCCTGCTGTGCCCGCCGAAACTTCGTCGTTCGCACCGCCGCGCCGCCTCGTGCGCGAAGAAGACGACGATTTTCCTTCATCCTTTGGAGGCGGCGCGCGACGATGAAACGCTTTTTCCTCGCGCTCTCGCTCGTCGCGCTTTGCTTCCACGCGAGCGCCCAAGTGCCCGCTCCAAGGGCGCAAGCCGCTCCAACAGCGCAAGTCGCTCCAACAGCGCAAGTCGCTCCAACAGCGCAAGTCGCTCCCACAGCGCAAGCCGCTCCAAGGGCGCAAGCCGCTCCAAGGGCGCAAGCCGCTCCAAGGGCGGGCGCTTCGCCTAATGGAACGGCTCAAGCAACGCCTACACCTGCCGCTACGCCCGCCAAAGCGGCGACGAAAACGCTTTCGGTGAGCGCTTATCGCGCGCTGTTGCAAAACGCCCTCAACGGATTAAAGCGGCAGGAAAGGCGTCCGCCGCTCGATGCGCGGCCTTTGCTGAAGCCTCTCGACAATTCGTTTTTGGTCAAGCGCGACGATGGGCAAAGCCAAAAGGTGAGCGGCAACGAATGGAACCGCGTTTTGTCGGGTGTGGACGGAACGAACCCGGCCAAGCTGACGCGGCCCCAGGCGCGCGCCCTCGAAGTACAACTGGGCGCGCATTTGAACGCGCTCGGCGATTGGACGACCAAACGCGGCGGCGCTTATTACTCGGCTTTTGATGCTCAGAAAGTGGTGAGCGATGCCGTGGCCAAAGGTCAGATTCGCGTCTCGCCGCCGCCCGCTCAGCAATGGCTGGCGAACATCAACACGAGCCTTGGCAATGCGTGGAACAACTTTTGGAAGTGGCTGTCCGGCTTGCTTCCTACGCCCAAAACGCCCGCGACTGGCGGGAGCGTGCCGAATTTGTCGTGGCTGTGGTTCGTGTTCTGGGCGATCATGCT
>JAABUR0100009636.1_pt1 | contig 10817 bp, 12 predicted proteins | sample 5560091 | NCBI WGS metagenome assembly JAABUR01 (sample SAMN10711879, study PRJNA513375) | rock metagenome | isolation source: Antarctica rocks | place: Antarctica: Victoria Land, University Valley sud
AATGGTTTCATGGCGCTTTGTTGCCCATCTGCACTTCAACATCGTTTGGGTTAACATGAGGTACATCCCGAGCAATTTGACGAGGGACTGGACTCGGTACCTCAAGGTGGCACACATTCAAATGCTTCGCGGTTCTTCAGACCGTGAACATTTGCTTCAATATTACGAGACGCCGCCAAGCCATCAACGGAGACAACGACGCCGTCGAAGCCGATGCCGGTTGGTTTAATCGCATCATGCGCTTCAGGGGATTTACAGAGACTGTGGACCACTTGGCGATGGGGGTTGGGGAGAAGGGTGAAGACATGGCGCTCGGTTCAAATCAACCTACTGTGCGAGAATGTCTCGATAATATCGACTGTTACGGCTACGAGATCCCGTCTTACCCTGGGTCGTTCGATGATCGAATTGGCTACTAGCGTAACTAGCTACATCTTCTCTTCCGAAAGGCGTCGACGAATCTGTTCGGTTTACTTTTTCCGACAGCGAGCTTTTGTACTCTCGAATGACGAAGGCAGATAAAAGGGGTTAGGGGTTCTTAGTAATCAAATTTTTTGCTTTCTTGTGATTTAAAAATCGGGTACTTTCTGACGTAGAAACGCACAATGTGAACTCGTTTATCATCTCTTAACCTCACTTTATTCATTGCACACAAAAACCCGTGTTAGTGTTTCATGTTGTACATGTCGAGTTTTTGTGTACAACAAGATATCAACTTGTACTCTTCTTACCTTGTTGAGGAGGTTTGATACGAAGTGTTTAATCATTTACATATAGTATTGTCTTTCTTTGTTTTTTTTGGGTGCTACACCGCTCCCGTCTCGATCATACCCATCCACAACCCCGCCCTCACCTCAGAGCAATCAAACTTATCTCATTCTATCTCACCCCGACCTCCCTTCCGAAGTCACAAATCCGCCTCACCTCGTTCCATTACCCAGTTCATGTGCGAGAAACGTGATCATAGACGTTGCTAGGGTGCGAGAGTTCTACGCAGCAGTATTCCCTGAGAGGGTAAAGTAATGGGACAAGCCTACTAAGAAGAGAATTTGCCATTCCCCTTTCTTGCTTTTCCTAACTGATAATGACTTATCAAGAGAACCCTCTTCGAAAACGACTTTTGTAAAATAATATTAGTAACGATCTTTAGAGTCTTTGATCTGTCTAAACGAGGGTTTGTTGAGCTGGCTTGGGAAGACTGATATGATATCGGCTTTGTTAATAATTGCAAGAGAACGAGTCATAAGCCATGCACAGAGGCAGAAATCTTTGTTTGTTTTGAGTCGAGCCTTTTGACCATGTGCTATGATAGCCAAAATTGCAGCCAAGAGATGGGAAACACACATGATACTCTGCTCAAAAAAACAACGCTCCTCGTCTCTCTGCATGATGGATAACTCATTCCCTTACTTTATCAAGTAAGCTGTTGTAGAATATTATCCCATTCATTTATTCCAGGCTTACATCATTCACCTTCATCTCTCATTCTGAAACTTCTTCCTAGCATCTTCCTTCCCATCCCATCTCCTCATCCGACTATCCCGAGCTTTCACCCTTCTTTTTTTTTCTCAGCCTCAGTCGATAGAGTAACTGTATGCTTCGCTTCTCTGTGTCTTTCACATTGCATCTCGCACCCATCACACCAATCTACTCTCTCTCATCTTTAACGACCCCTTCGGCCTTTTTCATCCTTACTTAGTCATAATTTCAATATCCTCATTCCCTTTGAGTGATTTTGGCGCGTTAGGAAAATAATAGTGAGGTGTACGGCGATGGTTGTGATTGTTAGAAGTGACGACGAGATTGATGTTAGTTTGAGAATGAAGACATGAGTGCTATGTATGAGAGCTGAGGGTTTGAGGATTTTTAAATTGTTTTTCTGATTTAAGAGCGAGAAGAGTTTTTTTCTGAAGATTAAGGGAAAAGCGTAAGTAAATTGGTGAATAGACGATAGAGAAATCATGAAAAGGTAGAGACTTCGGCGGAAGAATTTTGCACGTCTAAATTTTTCACTATGTTAAATGTAAAAGTCAAAATTCTGTCACTTATTTTTCATCTTAATATTCTCATTAATACTGAAAATCACACATCAACAACAAGTCTTGATTTCTTGAAACAGAATCTCTTTATTCTCACCTGAGAAATCGACGTATTTTAACGACACTTCGTCGTTTCGCCCATCGATTCAGTCTCAATCTTGGCCTGAAAGCAATCAAGTAGTTGACCGGGGTTACTAGATCCACTATTCCCCTTCTCCCCTCTTCTTTCCCTGCTTCTTCCTCATCCTTCATCTCATCATACAAATTTCTACAATCAGCATTACGCATGAAAACATCTTGCAAAACATCGATTTCATTTTCCGAACTACCGAAAATTGCAAAAGGAAAAACAACCTTCCTGCTCGATTTAGCTAAACTTTTGCTCTCATCCTGCCACAAGAAAATCCACAAGCCCCAACAGACACCCAGCCGTTCCGCTATTTGTCCAGGCTGAACCTGGACGTGGCGGCGGTCAAGCTGGCTGGTTGGCCAGCCTCACGTGCCTCCATGGCGGCAATTTGGTCCAGGGCGTGCGCCAACTGCGCCTCCTCGTCGTCCATATCGATCTCGTCCTCCCCCTCCAACCCCAGCTCCTCTTCCAACTCCATCTCCTCCCCGATCGTCTTCACATCCTCTTCCACTTCGTCCTCCTCCACCACCGTCTCCAGCTGGCTCCGCTTCCCCTTTCCGGCTCCCACCGCACCGAGCCCCAGCTGCTTCCGAACCTGCGACTCGCTCTTCTTCCTCTCTTCACCCTCTTTCTCCATCTCCAAATGCTCCCACACCTGCTCCACGAGCTCTGGGTCCGCGTTCACATACATTTTCTTGAACTCGGCGTAACTCTCATTGGCGCGCCAGTACCAATTATCAAGACGCACACATACCCGTTGAACCCTCTGCATCTCCTTTAGGGCAATATGCGCTAGTCGAAGTGCTTCGCCGAAGATGGTGAGGTCACGCTCTGTAACATAGAGCTCTTCGATTCGATATTTCTTACTTAGGTAGATTTTCCAGGAGGGGGTCCTGGGATCAGGGGGCGGGGACGGGGTTCGCGGGAATTGGGGGAGAGGGCCGTAGCCAAAGCCAGTCCTTGGTAAGGTGGGAGGTGGGGACTGAGACGCGTAGTCGAACAGCTTGGGCGAAGGGGTTCGGCGGTAGGGCGACGGCGGGGATGGGAGACGCGGGCGGACGGTAGACGTTTCGCTCCAGTATGATTCTGCGTAGCCGTGAGTGGGCGCACGGGCCCCTGGATTGGTAGGCGTAGGTGTGGTGGATCCTGATTGCGACTGCGGAGACCCCGGACCCTTATCACCTTCGGTTTCAACTTTGCTTTCGTCTTCAAGGTCGATGACGTTGGAGTCCACGGCTCCATTGCCTTCGCTCTCCAGATCAACGGCATTAGAATCTGTGATCATGGCGTCGGCAGGAGAGTTTGTCGGAGCAATATTAGCCACGGGCAGCCTATTGCCTTCCTCCCAAATCGAGCTGAGAAGGGATATAAGGGTCTCAATTTCAGCGATCGAGGAATCGAATTGATTGATTAGCTTATGAAAAACATCGGAGTAAGGTTTCTTCTCCACGTCTTCTAAAGAAAGGGGTTAGTAAGAAGGTCAGGCAGGGGGTTGAGTATTCAAATACGATAAAGGTCCAAGTAAAGCTTTAATTGATAAAGCTTCTCTACGTCGGTGTGCTCTCCAGAATCCAAGTGCATCTCTTGAAGAGAATTGTATTAGCAAGCTGAAGTGTCTCGGTCTCCAACTAGGGGATGGCGAATGCTCACTTAGCTCAGAGTTCCCAACTATCTTTAGACGCTTGATCAACCATGCATAGCGATTCACATTACTGTCTATGCTCTTAAGGGTCCGTACGATACCGGATAATGGGTTGTACAGAAACACGAAGGCGCCATGTCTGAGGGCTGTAATAACTTCTCCATCTTCCCCAACTGTTTGGTAGAAGAACTGTTTCTGTATGAGCATCATTGAATCGATATGGCATGCTCGCTCAACTGCTTTCGTAACCAAGAGGACGGATCCTGAAAGGTATGCAGCCCTTGCTTCAGGTGGGTCAGAAAGGCGGTAGGGATCAGCCTGGCGTCTGATTCCAAAGTCTTCTGCTCCAGGTCTGAGGTCCGACGACATGATGGGCAACGGAATTAAGTATCGGGGTTAAGGAGGTAAGGAGGTGCGGAACTGATTCCGCTGTGATGAAGTTAAAGGAGGTGGGTTCAGAAATGGGAAGATGAGGACGTTGACATGTTGATCTTAGTGGGCGAGGCTAACCATGACGGGGGGGTATCTTAACACAAAGGAATCAACTGTAACTGCATGAGTCTTGTGCTTACCAAATGAATCCCTACTCTTCGACACCCATAGACTTTTACTTGCCACTTAGGGTTTGATGCTCGCTTAACAGGCTGCTTACAGAAACAAGGAGCAACATCGCCATCTTGTTGCAATGCTCTTATGTTTCACGTCAGAATATGGGTTCTGTCATTCCTTGGGACACTCTGGAAAACATAAAGTCAGCGAATCAAATTCCAATCCAGAGCATGTGTGACAAAGAGAAAAAGGATACCTTTGGGAGAGGGGACGACCTTCATAGATCTGCCCATTGTTCTAGCAGCCAATCCATCAGATACTAGTTATGATCCTCTTTCGGCAACAAACAACTATATCACCCTGGTGATTGCTGCTCGTCGATTCTGCATAGGCCATACTATCAGACAGTTCTTCTTTGGATCTCAATAGCAGCCTAACATTGGTCATATCCACCCACTCAGTGTTACTTCTCTATATTAGACATGATAGACCTACTTTCGCCATATAATCTAAGAAGATCGATAGTCGCACAGGTCCCCATGAGTAGCGCCTGTGCTGGACTCGCTCTTCGACCTCAACCAACTTCATCTGACGTTTACTCCTGCGGCGGACAAATACTAGATCTCTTGCACAATATCGGTTTGAGCCACCTGAGTTTCATGCATCTTGGCAGGGCACGACCAGAGCAGAACCACCGAGCTAGAATTCGTCACCTCCGCTCCATAAATGGCATCTCTTAGATCTAGAATACCTTGAGTGCAGCATACATTAGCAAGCATGGCGCCAAGAGAGACGTCCCTTAGGGCTTCGCAGAGCTTCAAAGCAGCAATTTGACTCTCCTGTTGGTCGGAATTCTTTGCGGCTAAAGAGATCTTACGTATTGTAAGCTAAGTGGACATACATCGATGAGCATGACTTTCGGAGACAGTGCAAAGACCTTGGAGCAGTCAACTAGAATTGATGAGATGCCTTGCGTGGCAGTCATTGGGCAGCAACTCTTGGCTAGGTGTCCAGTACCCACTTAAGCACCGGAATGCACAATTCATGGAAAGTTCAGATTGTTCGGCGTACAGTATCGCAAGCGGGAATAAATATGCAAGAACTTGCAGACATGCCGGCCTTCTACAACATAAAATCATTTCTCGAAGGCGGGTCTCGAAATCTTCTTTGGCTATGAATACATGCTGCATGCCATGGGTTCAGAGGTATCCTTTATTCAACCGTCGTCCCGAGCCGCCGCGTATGTTGTGTAATCCCGCGTTTGTACACTCGACTGATGGTGAGACGAGAACACTGGCCACACCAGGCGTTTTGTCCTGTAACGTATCGTAGGTACCCGAATGCATGGCCGTTGAAGCCCTTCTCCCCTTCAGGTTGGTCCTCGAGCTATCTGGAAGTCTATGGAAAAGGGTGGCTTTCAGACATCAGTATGAGAGATTTGCGACGGTGCTTCTCACTTTCAATGGCGACTTGAGTAAGTTCTGGCCACCGCTCTTTCAGTGCAGGGTTCCGACACGTGGTAAACAGATGAAAGAGCCCAGAGTACCTTTCCGCTTCGAGCACGGCATTGAAGTGCTACATTCAGATGGCGGTGAAGCATGGTTTGTAGTGTGGTTTATGGTGAGGAAGAAAACCTGAGAATTGATGTGAGACCGGGTATGCACGGCTGCATGCATATTGACAGACACATGACGTGTCACAGCTTTTCTCAGGGCAAGGCATCCCTGTTCGCTATTTTATTGCTTCAGCTATGGAAGTTGGATCAAGTCGAAGAAGGTTTGGAGAATGATATCCTGCACTTCCGGGCCTCGTCATGTGACCTTAAGGATGCATATCACATTGACTGCACCGGTTTTTCCAGCATCAGAAGCGTTTTCAGATGCTCTTTGTCAGAGGAACTGGAAAGTTCCTAAGACTTATACTCTAGCTTTCTCCACATGCTGCGTGCCCTTCGGGCAAATGCATGAGAACCTAACACAAGGACAATGTTGCCGAACCGAGACATACAGGTCGTACTGACGCTCCATTCAAGCCTAGCCATATCAGTCATATCAGCCCTTGCGAAATTACCGCCATAGAACGATGTTCCATGAGCTTGGCTTAAGATATCACAACTTGCAGCCCCTCCAGCAGCTTCAAGATATATCAAAACACCCAACACGAAATGTTCTGTATCGAGCAGAACTCCACAGTTGACTAATCTTGATGAGGCCAAAGCAATCTCCAGTGCGTTGCGTTAGCGGGAGTGCCGTGCTACCTTTGCTGGAAATATACGGAAAATGCCTGGGTCGGGAGCGCTTGCCCGGCTGCATCCTGTCTGAAACTTTCTGACTTGAGAGAACTTGAAGGCACAGAACTCGGTGTTTGCGGACTCCTGAGCTTATCGAGGTATTGTTTGCTACTACCAGACGAACTGTCCGGGTAGTGCGGACTCGGGATTCTGCTTAGCGTGTGTATACTCGAACATATATAGTAATAGTGGCCGTGGAGAGTCGATAGAAAATTTTAACGCGTTCGGCACAGCAGATTGCTTTAGAGGCTTATTCATAGTGTATGCGACTCCAAGTTTTGCATAGCGAAGTATCCTCAACATCTTCCGAAGCCGCTCAAACGAGGTCATGGCATACATGCCCGTTATTAAGAGTGCGTCGAAAGGGGTATACCTTCAGGCACTGCATTTGAATAGCAACGATCCTAACCACCAAGCTCTTTACTGGTTGATGAAGGTAACCAACCGCCTCTAAAATCCCAGGAAGACCCACGAAGCTAAGGGATTCCAGGAAGAAGCAATCCGCGCGTACGAAACCGAGATGAAAGAAAACCGTGCCCTCTTAAGACCAGAACACGCACACAAACCACCACCGTTCGCTGCAGCACAGTACACGGAAGCGGCGTTTCACAGAATAGTCCGTCTGATTTGGACGAATGCAAGCCAGGACACGAGAGGATGGTATGCTTTAGGCCAAGCCCAGAATGGAGACAACTGGGTCATTCTGTGGATGCTATACCATGTTTGCCGGTATCGTGATAACCGCAACAAAGCCAGGGCAACTTCGCGTAATTTCCATGACGATGATAACCTAGATGATATCGCAAGCGAAGGTAAGCAATATGTCTATATGGCTTGAGGTTTCCCGTATGGTTGATTTTTGACATGTATAGGCCCAACCACGACACAATACACCACCGCGACTACATATACAGCTTCTGTGTACTATGACGCAGCCAGAAACGGCTATCGCTCAACCAGATAGTCTTGGATGGACCGATGGAGGCGATAGACGAGGCTCGGAGAAGCCTATGGCTTTCTTTGTGGTTGAGGGTGGCCTAATTCTAAGCTACAGAGGCGTTTCAGCGGAGGTTTTCTCAGTCTACTCTTCCAAGTACTCAAAAAGTCCAATCTGATACAATCTATAAAAAACTGAGCGAAACCTCGCTTGACATCTTTTTAATAACGACTCACATCGAAGAATCGGCTTACAAGGGGATGGTGGTCCATATCAAGCATACCGGCGATATGCATAGCATAATCGCTTCATCCAATCTTTACACTCCCCCAAAAGACTTTCAGAAAGCATCGCTTGTTCTCAGCCGAATCGGTATCTCTGTGCATGTATAAAGCTTTCGGCGTACACCACTGAAGGAACAAGTACCTGCGCACTATCTTTGACGAAGGTCACCATTGAGAAACATGTTCCGTGAATGCCACATTTGGCTGTACCGATAACTCCAAAACAATGCACTGTGGGTATCAGTAGACAGACCGACGTACGCTTATGCTACCATGCCTGGATGCTGGACGCCAATTGCTGCTACTAATCATCCTCCTGATCCTCCTTCTTACTCTCCCCACTTCGCTTTCCCTTCTTCTCATCTCGAACTTGCTTCAAGGCTTCCGTAACTTTTTCGTCCTTCTCATCTATAGTCTCATCCCAGTCGACGTCATATTCCTGTGCTATTGCCTTGATCTCTCTTCTCAGAGCATTACCTTCATCTATCAAGGTTTGCCACTTCTGTATGTCAAACCCCTTATTTTGGTATAATTTGGTCTGCCGTCGGCTTATTGTGAGATTGAGGGCCGAGCGGTAGGATACTTCTCGGTTATGATAGAGAAACCATAGGTAACCACAGATCAGAGTTGACAGCCCGACAAGATACTGACGACCTGTCAGGACATTACATTGATTCACATACCATGGAAGCTTACCGTGACAGGCTCCATCGTATCCCATCCAAGGTCAGTCTCGAATGTCAATCGGTAAACTACGTACCAGTATCCGACTAGCAGACCTGCGCCTCCCAATGCCACGCGTTGTGCACCTCGGTGCGCTGCCATGTCGCACTCCTGCTTGACACTAGCCATGTCCATTAATTTTGTCGATGTCTTACGTAGTCTCATTCGTAGGTAGTGTGTTCTGTCGTTGAACGAAGGTACGGCTACTCGAATTTCTTCCGGAGCGCCTTCGATTTCTACAGCAAATTCCTTGCCTCGAGCCGCGTCACGTATGAAGTCTCCGATCTCAGTAGAAGAAGACCAGCGAACGAACCGCCGGTCTTGCTGTTGTGGAGAAGGCGCTTCGTGACCCAGCCCACTGAAGCTCTCAACCCCTCCATCACCCAAATGCGTCGTGTTGATTTCGTTTTCCTTCTTTCGATGCAATATTCCAGTCTTCTCGATTTGTCCGTCAAAATGGGTTTCCTCCAGGTCACTTTGCTCCTTTTGCTCCTTCTCCAACGCTTCAGCTTCCTCATGTGCAGTCTTGGATTTAGGCTTGATCTCATCCTGCTGTGAGTCTTCCGCTCGGAAGTGTATAGCGGGGACCTTCTCCTCTCCCTTTGAATTCTTAATAGTCGGTAGCTCAGACTGTATCAAGCGCTCTAGGTAGGACAAGGGTTGCTGAGAGTGTACAAGCAGCGCTAGAGGTTCGACGTCTTTTCGGTCCGAGTTCCTGTCATTGATTGTGAGAGGTAGTATGAGCTTTAGCAAGCGGGAAGGCGTTGTCAATAGTTTGCCTAGAGTTAGGTTAGTAGATGTTCGGAGTACCGAAAGTTGAAAGTGCTCCGCACCCTTGACCATCGCCCCAGCTGAGCGCTGTCGTGCAACAGGCGGCAGATCCGATCCTTCCCGATGCCATGGCGCTCTGGTCTGCCTTTCTTTCTCATGTGCAAGAGTATCGTTCAGCTCTGACTCGTCATGTTCTAAACCCTTCTGATTCAGGCTTTTAGCCGCTTCCGCATAGTTTTCATTCCTCGAACGAATTACACATTTTCCAAATGCACGCGTTTGTAGGTGTCCATAGCTCCACGACTTCTGTTGTACTGCAGCTCTGCCACTATAGGTAGAGACATCCCCGCAACATGACAGTGACTTTGGTGGGACCGGCGACCCTACAAACGCAATCACACGCGCAGAAAGCCGCTGCATGTTGTCAGGGCTTCGGCGGTAGGGCAGGCTCGTTTTATGGAGAAAGGAGACATTTCCGAAGCTTTGAATTGAGGAAGGTGAATGGATGAACTCATTAACGGGAAATGAAGTCACCCGAATCCGGATTTACACAATTTCTCTGCTAAGATACGCTTAGTCATGATTGGACATGACTTCTTTTCTCACCAGCTGTCAAGGGGCCCAGGGCCGTCATCTATAATACATCTATAATACATCTATAAAATCTATAATATTAATAGAACATAGAAACGTGAATCTTCAATCAGATTGGTTCACAAAAAGGCAGTAACGTGACTTCCCGACCCGCAGTCAGGTGATCGAACATCTTTATCTTTGCTTATTCTTGTATGATTTATATTGGATGGAACACTGAATGGAACATTGGATGCAGCACTGAATGGAGCAAATATTGAGCACTGGGTGGAGCACTGGATGGAACATATATGGAGCAAATATGGAGCACTGGGTGGAGCACTGGGTGGAGCACTGGGCGGAGCACTGGGCGGAACACTGGATGGAACACTCGATGGAGCACTCGATGGAGCACTCGATGGAACACTGGGTGGAGCACTGAATGGAAGATTTACAGTGTGAGGTAATACTGATATCAAGTACAGGATAGGTCGCTAATCCCTTCGTACGTATGTCGGATTTTCACTCAATTTCGGCGTGCATCTCAATAAAATCTAAGTTACGTAATCGTTTACTACCTCATGCTGAGGTGGTCTTCCACTTGTGCGTACTACAGTCTACAGTACCTTATACAAACATGAAGAAGGTCGTTGTCGTTTTCATTGATCGTAGTTGTTGCCTGTTTGGTAATCTTTGCCAATTTGCCTGAACCAGGTAAGGGTATGCAGAACCCCTTTTGCTACAGTCAGACAACAGGGAGTCCCAAGGACCAGATTCTCACAGAAGGCTCAATTGGAAGAACTTTTGATCATTCGAAACAGTCCAGTGTCAGGAGCAAAGGCACATTGCCGTTACTCTATGCATTAATTCTTTCAAAGT
>JAABUR0100009644.1_pt1 | contig 10812 bp, 7 predicted proteins | sample 5560091 | NCBI WGS metagenome assembly JAABUR01 (sample SAMN10711879, study PRJNA513375) | rock metagenome | isolation source: Antarctica rocks | place: Antarctica: Victoria Land, University Valley sud
GGTGTTGCAGGGCGCTCTTCGGGAACAGTGTTTGTCGCCGAATCTGCGTCTGACGGAAACGGATTGCTTGGAGTGTTCGCAGAGGCGGAATCGTTTGGCCGCGCACTCGTAATCGTTCCCGCGTTGCCGCTGTTGCCTGCGTCGCCGACAATAGAATTATCACCCGTGCTGCGCGAACCGCCCGCCGCCGCATCGAATTCGATACTGTCCACATCTTCCATGTAAAGCGTGATGCGGCTACGACGACCACGCGCGCCCGAACCTATCAGCACCGTGAACTGTTGCTCGCGGAAACCGACGATCTCGCCGCGAATCACCGTGCCGTCTTTCAAACGAATCGTATCAGCGAAAGTGATTACGGCGAAGCACGCGACGAGCAATGTGCTTGCAAGTAACGAAGTGATATATTTTTTGAGCATCATAAATCTCCTCTTGAAGCGAAAAACTTTATCAGCGAACGAGCGCAACGTGAGGTTTAGCAAAGAGCACGCCGCTTTTGCAAGCCGCAACGCGCGTTTGCGTGCGGTCAGCGCCTCGCTCACCTCGCAACTATCTTACCTGATTGATAGGACAACGCATGACTCTTTTCAAGTTACAGTGAAACTGCTCTGGCAACGGCAACGCTTGAACGTATACTCTAAAGCGATTATGACACGCAAAATCTTTAGCTTAACCTTTGCGGCGCTTATTATCGGCGCAACTTCATCTTTTCAATTCGTCGAACGGAGCAGCGTATGTTGAGTTATTCGGCGAAGTTAATAAACGCATGGCGCATTATTGCGATGATCTGTTTGATGCTCTGCGGTGTTGCCGTTACTGTGCGAGCCGATGAAGCGCAGAGGTGGGCGGCAAAGCTTGATCGCCCCGTGCGCTTTTATCAAACGACGGAACTCGGCGTGCTGCTCGTCGCAACGGAAAAATCTCTGTACGCGATTGACAGCGCAAGCGGCGAGATTGTGTGGCGACGCAAAAACACGCGGCTAGACGAAACGGATGTCGCCGCCATTCCCGCCACAGACCTTGTCCTTCTCTGCTTTCAGAAAGGTGATCGCACGCGCGTGGAAGCGACGGACATCTTAACGGGCGATGCTGTCTGGCAAACAGATAAAGTGCGCGGCAGCGTGATGCAGATGGCCGTTGACACAGGCGCCGGATTATTCGCCGCCACCTTTGCACGCGACACAAAGGGACGCGCACGCGAAGGATTCAAACGCAAGCCCTCGATACACGTTTTTGATTTGGCGACGGGCGATGAGCGTTGGAAGCGCGAACTTTCAAGCGACATCGAAATGATGCCCGCGCGTTGGAGCGAGAAGAAGGGCGATGAAACGGATTACACGCTCGACAATTATCACCCGCCGCTTTTTCTAGACAACCGTCTTTACGTTTTCTACGAAGGCTTTACTTCATTCGACGCGCAGACCGGCAAGGAACGCTTGCGCGAGCGTTTCCGCGTCAACGAAGAAGGACTCGCGCTCACAGAAGCCGATCCCGTCGTGGACGAGCAATTCATCTACGCTTCCGGGCGCGGGCACGTGCGCGCACTTTCACGCGCGACGGGCGAGATTGAATGGGAAGCGAAGGATTTGGGCGAGACGCCGGAATTGATTCTCGCGGGCGATGTGTTATACGCGCGCACAGGTGGACAGTTCACGCGTTTGCGCGACGGCGAAACAATTGAACGCGGGCCTTATGGTGTCAGCGCGATCAACGCACGCACAGGAAAAATTCTCTGGCGTTACAAGGGCGCAGACAAAGGCATCACGAATCTTGCGCTGCCCGATCAGGAGACAATTCTTGTGGCAGACCGCGACGATCTTATCAACCTCGACGCGCGGACAGGTAAACGCCGCGCGAAAGTTTCGCACCACATTGATAACGCCGCATTTCTATTGCTTAACGAACGCGGTGAAGCAGTCGTCGGCGGGCGCAACGAACTCGCGGCCTTTGATACAACAGGTAGCATGAGAAGCGTTTGGCGTGCGCGCCATACTGCGCCCGGACGCGGCCTGTTGCGTATCACTGCGGCGATAGCGCTGCGCGCCGCATCCGTTTATTTTCGTTACGGCGGCGTGGCGACAACAGCCTTTCGCGGCGTGCGGCTCGCGCAGTCTGCCGCATCGTTGCGCTGGTCTGGTCTTGAAGCGGCGCGCTCTGCTTTGCCCAATCTGCAAACTCTCGCCACAGGCTTAGCACGCGAACAAATCAACGCGCAATTCACAACGTTCGGCGCGCTCGCACAAGTACGGCAAGCGGCATCGAACGTCTCCGCTGCATCGTCAATCCCGGCTGTGCCAACTACGTCCGCGATTCGTTCGCGCGTCACGTCCGGCATTGTGCGCCGTGCTGCTTCTGCGGCGCGTCCATCTTCAGCGGATGTGGAAGAACGCTTGCTCGACCGGCTTGATCCGGCGCAACAGCTTGAACGCCTCTCTGCATATCTTTCACGCCGCCGCCGTCTCGCCGCGTTGCGCGGAGAATACATGTATTTCTATACGGATTTGGAAGGAAGCGGCGGTCGCGGACTCGCGGGCGTCAACATCAATACGGGACGCACAGAGCGCGCCATTCGCCTCAATGATCCCGATCCGTTCTTCATCTTCAACGAGGCGGCGAATCTGCTCTACACAGCCGACGGCAATCAATTGCGCGCTTACGCCGCCACGAACGCTTCTGACAGGTAACTGATTTGCCCGCGTGTGTGATGAATGAAGGCTTCGCATATTATTTCATTCACGCGTATATTTGTTTTTGATTGCCGTTCCAAAATTTATTCGCAGGAGTTCTCGATGAGGAAATCGCTCGCCCTTTCTCTGTCGTTGCTATTAACAGTTCTATCTCTTACAAACGCGCACGCTCAAACGTCTGCCGCGCGCCGTTCGACTGACAGCGTTGCCAATGCTTCGTTGCCGATTACGATCACGGTTGATGCGACCGAAGCGCCGCGCAAGATTTTTCATGCGCGGCTTGTCTTTCCGGTTCAGCCCGGCCCGCTCACGCTTTTTTACCCGCAGTGGATTCCCGGCGAACATGGCCCGACGGGGCCGATCAACAATCTCGCGGGATTAAAGTTCAGTGCAGGCGGCAAACAGATTCCATGGCAGCGCGACCTCACAGATATGTTTGCGTTTCACTGCGACGTGCCTGCCGGAGCGAATCAATTGGAAGTCGCGCTCGATTTTCTTTCGCCCGCGAGCACAGAAGGTTTTTCTTCCGGCGCATCTGCCACCGCGCAACTCGCCGTAATTAATTGGAATCAATTGCTGCTATACCCGCAAGGACGCCCCGCCGCAGATTTCAGTTATCAACTTAATTTGCGCTTGCCCGCCGGATGGAAGTTCGGCACGGCGTTGCCACTTGCAGACAACTCGAACGCGGCAGACGCGCCTGCCGCCACGAATGCCGTTATCAATTTCAAACCCGTCTCGCTCGTGACGCTTATAGATTCGCCGCTCGTCGCGGGGGCGAACTTTCGCAAAGTTCAACTCACGCCACCGGGAGCAAGTGAACCCACACACGAAATAGATATGGCGAGCGACAGCCAGACGGCGCTTGCCATGTCGCCGCAGTTGGTTGCTAACTATCAGAGGCTCGTTGCGGAAACGGGCGCACTCTTCGGCGCACGCCATTACACGAAATATCATTTTCTTTACACGTTAAGTGATCGCGTCGCAAGCTTCGGCCTAGAGCATCACGAATCAAGCGATGATCGCGTCGGCGAACGCACTTTGCTCGACGATTCTTTGCGCAAACTCGCGGCGGATTTACTGCCGCACGAATTCGTTCATTCATGGAACGGTAAGTATCGCCGTCCGGCTGATTTGACGACGCCCGATTACGAGCAGCCGATGCGCACGGATTTGCTGTGGGTCTACGAAGGACTCACGCAGCATCTAGGGAAAGTTTTGACGGCGCGCAGCGGTTTGTGGACGCCGGAAGAATATCGTGAGGGCATCGCATCGCTTGCCGCTGCGCTCGATCATCGCTCCGGGCGCACTTGGCGTCCACTCGCTGACACAGCCGTCGCCGCGCAACTTCTCTACAACGCGACATCCGATTGGGCAAATTTCCGTCGCGGCACAGACTTTTACGATGAAGGCGTGCTGGTCTGGCTCGAAGCCGACGCAATCATTCGCCAGCAAACGAACAACGCGCGTTCGCTCGACGATTTTTGTAAACGCTTTCACGGCGGAGCGAACACTCCAGCGCTCGTCAAGACTTATAACTTCGATGAAGTTGCACAGACGCTCAATGCTGTTGCGCCTTATGATTGGCGCGCGTTTCTGACGGAACGCTTAACCTCTACTTCGTCGCGTGCGCCGCTTGGCGGCATCGAACGCGGCGGCTGGCGGCTCGTCTATACCAACACGCCGAACGATATAGATAGAGCGCGCGAACAAACAGCGCACGCGCTTAATTTGAACTACTCGCTCGGCTTTGTGATGAGAGATGACGGCGCAATCGTTGATGTCGTGCCGGGAATGCCCGGAGCGCAGACCGGACTCGCGCCCGGCATGAAAATACTCGCCATCGGCGGGCGGCGCTTTTCGTCCGACGCAATGCGCGAAGTTTTGCGACAAGCAAAAACAGACACGCGCCCGATTGATTTACTCGTCGAGAACGGCGAATTCTATAAAACTTACACGATCAACTATCATGAAGGCGAACGTTACCCGCACCTCGAACGCAACGCGGCGCAACCTGATTTACTCGGCGACATTATTAAACCGCACGCCGCGCAATCCGCATCAGCCGCGAAGCTGCAATGACACACACGCTTTCATATCTAACAGCATGTCAATGGCTTCGACTAAAAGGGGACACGAGTATGGCCGACAAAATTCAAACGACGCGACGACACAAATCCGGCGGAAGTCGAACGCAAATACGGGGACGTGGAATTTGCAGATGCCGTCAACAATAAATACCCGACTTGACACACCCGAACACATACGTGCCGCTCACAACTACATCAACCACAAGGACAATGCTGCCAAGTACACCGCGGACGAAGTGAAAAAGATAAAAGAGCGCATCCGCCGCGCAGCGCAGCAGCACGGAATCGAAATCAGCGAAGATTAGCGAGGGCAGCAGCCTGCTTGCCGCTTCTTTTCTTTTCCCTTGACGTTCTACTGGTGCTGCTTTATCATCTTTTCCATAGAAGTTCTAGGGAAGCGATGGGGCGGCGATGAAGAAAAATAAATCCGACTTACTTCAAGGCACTTTAGATATGTTGATTCTCAAGACGCTCGGCGTCGGCGCGATGCACGGTTACGCCATTGCATGGAGTATTCAGCAAGCGTCAGACGAGGTGTTGCGCATCGAGGAAGGCTCGCTTTATCCGGCGCTTCACCGCGTTGAGCAGCAGGGCTGGGTGAAAGCAGAGTGGGGCGTATCAGAAAACAATCGCCGCGCGCGCTTCTACCGTCTCACACCTGCGGGACGCAAACATCTGGCAAATGAAACCGCCCACTGGCAACGCTTATCAAAAGCCGTCTCCAGAGTGTTGCAAACTGCGTAAAGGAGTTTCAAGTCAATGTCACTGATGAAAACTATTTTTCCTTGGCTTTCGACTTCACGCGGCGACGCGCAAATTGAACGCGACATTGAAGACGAACTAAACTTTCACATCGAGATGCGGGCGGGCGAGAACATTGCGCGCGGGATGTCGCCCGCCGAATCCAGAGGCGACGCGCTGCAACGCTTCGGCAATGTTACGCGCATCAAGCGCGAGTGCCGCGAGATCGACGCGGCGGATAGTTTCCACGTCCGAATCCAGCGGATTGCGATTCGCATCTTGGCGTTGTGCGGTGTTGTGACGCGAATAATCAGCGCCGTCTATGCGATTGATAGATTAAAACCGGCTGGTGATCTGCTGCTCGCTATCGCTTTTCTCTGGCGTCTCTTGGTTTACATGCGCGCTATTCAACCCATTGTTTACCGGACGAGCAGCCACCTCGAAATCGCGCCGCGTCAGATTTCCCCGCACGACGAACACGGGCGCACGCCAGTCGAGCGCCTGCTTGAAGACGAAACCCGAAGTTAGGCGCTAGTCTTGAAACTAAGCATTCACGCAAAATTATAGGAAACCATCAATATTGAGGCGCAGCCCGTAGTCTTTAGATTATTTTGCCAAGTTTTCTACCGTTTAGCTTGTGTGATTGATGAAGCTAATTTTGCATGGCTGCTTACCAAACACTGATTTTTATTCACAATGCTTTGTTGATAAACGAATTCCACATTTAAGGGTCTGGCAAACAGTGCGTTCAGACATTCGAGTATATCTGTATCTGCAGAAAATTTACTATCATAAAGCAGTAAATAACCACAAATTTCATTGACTTACATAAACAATCCAGCTTATCTTTAACGCCATTCCCAGTAGGGAAAAGTGGTTTGCCAAAAAATTTGTAATCCAAAGCTGCAAGGCTATCCGTATTTACGGACAAGATAGAGACGTTGTTCAAGCATGATTATCTTTCAATGTGCCTGTGTGCCTATTAGAAGCTTGGGCTGCCGCGCGGCGGTCGAGCATTCTTGAACAGAAGAATCAACAATTTTAGCGGCGCATACAGCACGCTTCAATGTGCGCTGCCACAGCCCCACTCCGGGCAAACAAGGAAAGGAAGCCAATGCGAAGACTTTTGACTTTTGCGATCACCGGCCTACTGGTGTTCTCAATGCTTGCCATCGGTCCCATGAACATGACCGTGCGCGCATCGAGCCACCGCGAAGCCCCGTCCACCTCGGCGGATCCGATGGTTGACGCCACCGACGTATACGCCTTTGTCGATCCAACCACTCCGACAAGCGTTAACCTGATAATGAACTTTATCCCGTTCCAATTGCCGCAGGGTGGGCCGAACTTTTACAGGTTCGACGACAATGTCCAGTACGCAATGAGGATCGATAACAACGGCGACGGAGTGACGGACATCCAGTACGTCTTCCGTTTCAGGACGACGGTGGCTAATCCTAACACTTTCCTTTACAACATAGGGCCGGTCACCAGCCTCAACGACCCTGACTTGAACATCAGGCAGTTTTACTCGGTCACGGTAATCAGGGGCACGACCTCTACGGTCATCAATCCAACAACTCCCGCCGCCGGATCGCCGACAGGCTTCCCGTTCGCCGTGCCGCCGGTCAACGTCGGGCCGCGTTCGACGCCAAACTACGAGACGGCTCTCGCGCAGCCTGCGGTGACGACCGTGCCCACTTCGTTCGGCAATGCGCTGGTTTTTGCCGGTCAACGCGATGAAGGGTTCTACGTCGATGTGGCTTCGATCTTCGATCTTTTGGGTCTCCGTCCCTTCAATTCCGCTCATGTGATTCCGATGGCAAATGCGCCCGGTGTGGATGGCACTGCGGGCTTCAATGTTAGTACCATTGCTATCCAAGTGCCAATTGCTGCCGTAACAGCTAGCGGGGCAGTTCCAACCAGTGCGACCGATCCGAACGCCGTCATCGCCGTTTATTCAGCTTCGAGCCGTCAGTCGATGATTGTCTTCGGCAATCCCACGACTGCAAATCCGGCTGGTGACCGCAGCGGTGGCGTCGTGTTCTCCGGCAGTTTCGTGCAAGTCTCGCGCCTCGGCAATCCGTTCATCAACGAGCTTTTGATTCCGCTCGGCATGAAGGACAGATTCAACGCGTCGCTGCCCGGCGATGACGCACAGTTCCTTTCATTAATCCTTGATCCCGAACCGGGACGGCTGTTCGGCTATGCGGGATCGCCGCCGGCTTTCGATCTTTATCCGACGTTCCAAGCTCCGGCTCCGCCGCGCAACGATGTCGCCACGATTTTCCTGACCGGAATTCCGGGACTTAATCAAGTGGCGGCGTCAGGACAAACACCAGCGGCCTTTCCTGGCCAACCGGCTTCAGTTGTACCCAACGAGCGGATGCGACTTAACCTCGCCATTCCGCCGACCGCCGGTACAGCGAACGCGCAAGGAACTCCTAATCGGCTCGGTTTCCTTGGCGGCGACAACGCAGGCTTCCCGAATGGGCGGCGTGTTGGTGATGACGTGGTTGACATCGAACTGCGCGTCTTCGCGGGCGCAACTACGTTCACGCCGACTTTCAACGTCGCGCCGAACAACTTGCTTGGCGACGGCGTCAACCAAAATGACGTGCCGTTTCTGACGAGATTCCCGTACCTGGCGACGCCGCGCGCCGGTTACGATGCTCCGACGAGCACTGCCGTCGGCACGACGGATACGAACGCACCGGCGGTAGCGCCACCTGCGCCGACGCCGAGACCGTAAGGCCGTCCCTTTAATTAATTGTGGCGCGGGTCAGCAAAAAGCGGTAACGCAATTTGCCACCGAACCACGTTGAAATAATCTTGAAGCCGGAGTTAGGCTAGAATTAACAACCCGACTCCGGCTTCAAATTTTTGCTTTAGTGCAGATAGAACGAACATGCGCAACAAGTTTTTGATTATTACCGTGACTTTTCTTGCCGGTCTCGCAATTGTCTTCGGTATCCGTGCAATATCAAAGCGTGCCTCTCAGCCGACGGCGATTCAGCAGGAAGCCGCATCCGTGGCCGACCGGCGCGCGACGCCCGCCGACCAATTAATCCGTGCAGCGCAGTATACGATTTTGAAAGAGTCAGCCTCGCCGAAGGGCTACAACATGCTCGCCGCGGCCTACATGCAGAAGACGCGCGAGACAGGCGATTTCGGTTATAACGCGAAAGCTGAAGCGGCCATCAAGCGTTCCTTCGAGACCGCTCCAGACAATCATGACGGCGTTCGTCTCAACGCTTATTTGTTGCTTTCTTATCACCGCTTTAATGAAGCGCTTGATGTCGCGCGCCATGCCGTTGAGCAAAGCCCGCGCGATTACGAAGCTTATGGCGCGCTCGTCGATGCGCTCGTCGAAACAGGGAATTATCCTGAGGCACGCGTTCGTATCCAGCAAATGCTTGATTTGCGCCCGTACACTGCGTCATATGCGCGTGCATCTTACCTACGCTCGCTTTACGGCATGACCGATGGCGCGATTGAAGCGATGCGCCTTGCCGCTGAATCGTCCTCGCCCGCCGACCCGGAAGGCATGGCATGGTGCTACGTGCATCTCGGCGACGAATTGACTAATGCCGGAAAACTGTCCGAAGCCGAACACCAATACGATCAGGCGCTCTTCATCTTTCCCGATTACCATTTCGCGCTTGCCGCCAAAGCACGAGCACGCATGGCTTTTGGCGACACAAACGCGGCGATAGATTTTTACAAACGCGCATTGGATCGCGTGCCGCTGCCCGACACGGCCATCGCGCTCGGCGACCTCTATACGAAACTCGGACGCACAGACGAAGCGAAGAAACAATACGATCTCGTCGAGTTCATCGAACGCACGACCTCTGCCGGTAGCACTTACTCGCGTCAACTCGCGCTCTTCTACGCCGATCACGACATGAAGCTCGACGATGCACTTCAAATCGCGCAGCGCGAGCGAGCTGCGCGCAATGACATTTTTACGTGCGACGCGTTGGCGTGGGTGCTTTTCAAAAAAGGTGATCTCGCCGGGGCCAAAGCCGCGAGCGATGAAGCATTACGGCTCGGCACGCGCGACGCGCGCATCAATTATCACGCGGGAATGATTAACCGCTCTCTCGGCAATCGCCGCGAGGCTGCGAAGTATCTCCAGCTTGCGCTTAAAATAAATCCTTTCTTCGATGTTCTTCAGGCGGATGTTGCCAGACGAACGCTGCATGACATTGCGGCATAAGAGTTACAGTAATCCGCCGATGCTTTACCTACATAATCAAGCACTGAAGCACGCGCGTGCGATCACAATTTTCGTCGCCGCGCTGCTTATCTTCGCCTGTGGCGATGAACTTGCGGCGCATCCGCTCGGCAACTTCACGATCAATCACTTCACGCGCGTTGAAGTCGGCACACAGCAGATACGTCTGCGCTACGTCATTGATATGGCGGAGATACCCACTTTTCAGGAATTGCAGACGATTGCCGCCGCCGACAACTCGCCATCAAACGCAGAGCTTAATATTTATCTTGAGCGCGTCGCCGCGCAGTACGCGGAAGGTCTGGTGCTTCGCGTTGATAATGCTCACGTGCCGCTGAAAATAATTGATAAGAGCATCGCGTTGTTGCAGGGAGCAGGCGGACTCCAAACCTTGCGCGTGGTCTGCGACTATGAAGGCGCGTTGAACGCAAGCGCTGCGAGTCTTGAACATCGCCTGCGTTTTGAGGACACGAATCATCGAGAGCGCATCGGCTGGCGCGAACTTGTTGTTGTGCCCGCCGCAGGCATCGCCGTCTTCAACAGCAACGCCTTTGGCAACAGCCTGACCGATGAACTCAAAGCTTATCCGCAGGACATGCTCGCCGCTCCTTTGCATGAAAGCGTCGCCGAACTTTCTTTCACAAGAGGCGCGGCTCCGGCGGGCGCAACCGCTTTGCGCACACGCGATGGCCGCGCTGTTGAGCCGTCGCGTGATCGCCTGACAGAATTAATCAGCGTGCCGGAACTAACACCGCTGGCGGCGCTGCTCGGCTTAGTTTTTGCCGCCGCACTTGGTGCTTTTCATGCGCTCTCGCCCGGTCATGGCAAAACAGTTGTCGGCGCGTACCTTGTCGGTTCACGCGGGACGGCGAAGCACGCCGCCTTTCTCGGCTTGACGGTGACGATTACACATACGCTCGGCGTCTTTGCGCTTGGGCTAGTGACACTGTTTGCATCGCAGTATGTTGTGCCCGAACAATTGTTTCCGGTCTTGAGTTTCATGTCGGGCGCGATTGTGCTCGTGATTGGCTTGAGTTTGTTCGTTAGTCGCCTG
>JAABUR0100009646.1_pt1 | contig 10811 bp, 7 predicted proteins | sample 5560091 | NCBI WGS metagenome assembly JAABUR01 (sample SAMN10711879, study PRJNA513375) | rock metagenome | isolation source: Antarctica rocks | place: Antarctica: Victoria Land, University Valley sud
CGAGGAGCAGGCCCGTGAAGAGCGGACCTGGACGGAAGGCGAACTCGCTGACCCGCTGGTCGTAGATGAAGGAACCGGTCAGGTCGCCCGGCAGGAGGTCGGGCGTGAACTGCGCTCGCTTGAAGTCCAGCCCGAGGGTCTGGGCGAAGGAGCGCGCCGCGAGGGTCTTGCCGAGCCCTGGGAAGTCCTCGAGCAGGACATGACCGCCGGCGAGCACCGCGCTGAGGACCAGCGTCAGCGACTCGCGCTTGCCGATGACGGCCTGCTCGACGGCGTCGAGGATCCGCCCGCTCAGCTCGGACACGTCGGACAGCTGCATGCTCACAGGGACTCGATTCGGTCGAGGAGGTCGGACAAGGCGGCCGGTTCCGTGAGCCGGTGGACATCGGGCGGCTGGAGGACGAGCTCGGCGAGCTCCGGCGGCAGCAGCTCTCGGGCTGCTGCAGGGTCGGTCAGGACGTCACGACCATGGCGGCGCTGCACCTTGTCGGCGACGACGACGCTCAGCTCGGCGTGCACGTCCTTGGCGAGGTTCATGCGAATGGCCTCCGGCGCCTCGGCCACGGCGGCCAGCCGGCGGGCCAGGGCCGTTGCCTTGTGGTCGGCCCCGCGACCGAGCCCGACGGTCGAGGCGCTCTGCACCGGCCACAGCTCCGGTGCGGTGTCACGCCGGCGGTCACCAAGGAAGGCCACGACGGACAGTGCCGCCACGACGAACGCCGCGAAGAGCGCGGGGGACGGGTCGAGCCCCAAGGCCTCGAGGACGAGCAGGAGCACGGCGTATGCCGTGAACCCTCCGATGAGCCGACGTCGCCACGCCGGCTGCCGGGCGGACCGGGAGCGGCGGTCGCTCACCGCGCGCCGTCCTGCGGTCCGGTCCCTGCACCGACGCCTGCGTCACGCGCGGCCGGCGCTGTGGGGGCCCGCGCCGCAGCCCGTTCGTCGGCGACTCGACGCAGGTCGTCGTGCAGCGTCGTCAGCCTCGCGACGGCTGCGGCTCGGTGCTCCTCGGTGAGGGCGTGCAGCGAGAACCGCGCCTCCCGGTAAAGCTCCGCGAGGCAGGAGAGGGCGTCGGGAGCGATCTCCCACGTCGCCAGGACCCGGGTGGTGTACTCGGCGGAGGTCTCGGAAGGATCGCGCGGGAGGCCGACCGACGCAGCGCCGGCCTCGAGGTCCAGCCAGCAGGCGACGATGGCGTTGCGGGGGGTGCCCTGGCTGAGCAGGGCCATCCGAGCATCGGCCGAGCGGGTCAGCTCCTCGGGCACGTCCGGCAGGGCGATCACCTCCGTACCGGTCTGGATGCGCGCCCGCCAGCGCGGTGCGTGCCGCCAGAAAAGCCGGAGGAGGAGCACGAGAAGCAGAAGGACGGCGCCCCAGGCGAGGAGCTGGATGAGCAGGACGACGAAGGCCGGGAGTGCCGGCGGAGCCGGAAGCGGGGCCAGTGCCTGGGTGGTGCTGGGCGACGCGCTGACTGCGCCCGACGTGGGCGTGACGATCGTGGGTGGTTCGGAACCGGCGAGGCTCGGTGCGTTGACGAAGCTGACGGGGCCGGATGCCGAGGCGACGAGGACGAGGGCGAACCCCAGTGAGGCGACGCCGAGGAGCACCGCGGTGCCGCGGGTCGTTCGCAGCGTGCGAGGCCCCCGTTCGGTCATGCGGGCACGGTACTCCGGGCGACCGGAGATCACCGCCGAGGACTGCTAGGAGACTGCTGGCGGGCAGACGAAGCTTCCGTCGATCTCGACGAGGATTGTCTCTGCTGCGAGTCCCGCGACGAGCAGCAGTGTGTTCGCGGGGTAGTCGCCGTCCGGGAACCATTCGGAGTAGACCTCGTCCCGGACCAGGTTGAACTCGGCGAGGCGGGCTCGCCCGACGACGAAGATGGTCAACTTGACCAGATGGGCAGGGGTGGCGTGCTGGGAGGCAAGCAGCGCCTCGATGGCCGCAAAGACGAGACGGGTCTGATCGGCGGCAGATGCAGGTAACTCTCCCCTGTTCGTCAAGCCGATCTGGCCTGCGAAGGTGGCGATGCGGGCGTTCTCCGTGGTGATGGCCAGTTGGCTGTACTTACCAGCGGGCCCAGGTGCGGACGAAGGGTTGAGTCGCTGAAGGGTCATCGTGACCGCCGTTCTTCGCCCATGGCGAGATGGCTTGTGAGGGGTGCATCGGCTTGAGTAGGCGCAGGCTCAGCCGCGTTGCCGGGGTTCCGGTGCGATGACCTTGGCGTCGCGGACCTCGAGCTGCGCGCCCACGGCATACGTCAGCGTGGTGATGTGACCCGCCGCGGCGAGGTCGGACTCGGCGGCACGCACGTGCTCCAACTCGGCCGCTGGGCCGACCAGCGTCATCGACGAGATCTCGGCGCGCATGCCGACCTTGGCCTCGGACTTGACCTTGCGCACGCCGGCCAGGACCTCCCCGACCGCGGCGAGCAGTGCGGGGTCGGCCTCACCGGCACCCGTCAGCTCGGAGCGGTCCGGCCACGGCGCGCGGTGGATCGAGCCCTCGTTGAACCAGGACCACACCTCTTCCGTCGCGAAGACGACGACCGGGGCAAGCAGCCGCAGGAGGGTGCTGAGGGCCAGCCGCAGAGCGGCCCGTGCTGACGTCGCCGACTCCTGGCTGACCGGCACCTCGCGCCCGCCGTACGCGCGGTCCTTGACCAGCTCCAGATAGTCGTCGCAGAAGGTCCAGAAGAACGCCTCGGTGACCTCGAGCGCCTTGGCGTAGTCCATCGACTCGTAGGCCTTCGTCGCCTGGGCGACCACGTTTCCGAGCGCAGCGAGCATGGCCCGGTCGAGAGGGTGAGTGACCAAGGACGTCAGGTCCCGGGGCGCCTCGACCTCCCCGAAGGACAGGGCGAACTTGCTGGCGTTGAGCACCTTGATCGCGAGGCGCCGGCCGACCTTCATCTGTGCGGTGTCGAGCGCGGCGTCAAGGCCGAGCCGCGCCGAGGCGGCCCAGTACCGCACCGCGTCGGTGCCGTGCTCGACGAGCATGCCCATCGGCGTCGTGGCGTTGCCCCTGGACTTGCTCATCTTCTTGCGGTCAGGGTCGAGAATCCAGCCGTTGAGCGTCGCGTTGCGCCACGGCAGCGACCCGTGCTCGTAGTGCGCGCGGACCACGGTCGCGAAGAGCCAGGTCCGGATGATGTCGTGGCCTTGTGGCCGCTGGTCCATGGGGAAGACGGCGGCAAACAGCTCCGGGTCGTCGAGCCACCCGGCGGCGATCTGCGGCGATACCGAGGACGTCGCCCAGGTGTCCATGACGTCCGGGTCGCCGGTGAACCCGCCCGGCTGGTCGCGCTGCGACTCCTCGAAGCCCTCCGGAGCCTCGGCGACGGGGTCGACCGGGAGCGCGGACTCCTGCGGGACGATGGGGTGGTCGTGGTTCACCTCGCCATGGTCGGTGACGGGGTACCAGACCGGGATGGGCACCCCGAAGAACCGCTGGCGGCTGATCAGCCAGTCGCCGTTCAGGCCGCCGACCCAGTTCTCGTAGCGCGATCGCATGAAGGCGGGATAGAAGGCGAGCTCGCGCCCCCGCTCGATCATCGCGGCACGGATGGTCTCGTCGCGGCCACCGTTGCGGATGTACCACTGCCGCGACGTGACGATCTCGAGCGGCTTCTCACCCCGCTCGTAGAAGTTCGCCTTGCGCTGCGTCGGCGTCGGCTCGCCGTCCAGGTCACCGGACTCCCGCAGGGCGTCGACGACCGCCGTCCGCGCCGCGAACGTCGTCTTCCCCGCCATCTCGTCGAAGAGTAGGCGCCCGCTGTCGGAGCCGACCCACTGCGGCGTCTCGGCCTGGATCCGCCCGTCGCGGGTGATGACCGAGCGGGTCGGCAGCTGGAGCTCACGCCACCACTGGACGTCGGTGAGGTCACCGAAGGTGCAGCACATGGCGATGCCCGTGCCCTTGTCCATCTCCGCGAGAGGGTGGGCGACGACCGGCAGCTCAACCCCGAACACGGGCGAGGTGACCGTGGTGCCGAACAGCCCGGCATACCGCTCGTCGTCGGGGTGGGCGATGAGCGCGACGCACGCCGGCAGGAGCTCTGGGCGGGTCGTCTCGATGACGACGCCTGCGGCGTTGGCGCCTTCGGCGTTGCCGGGGAGATGGAACCGAACCCGGTGGTAGGCACCTGGGTAGTCGCGGGCCTCGAGCTCGGCCTGGGCCACCGCCGTCTGGAAGGTGACGTCCCAGAGGCCGGGGGCCTCGGCCTGGTATGCCTCACCGCGGGCGAGGTTGCGCAGGAAGAACGCCTGGGAGACCGCCCGGGAGCGGTCGTCGATGGTGCGGTAGGTGATGTCCCAGTCGACGGAGAGGCCGAGATGTCGGAAGGTCTCCTCGAAGGTCACCTCGTCCTTGACGGTGAGGACGTCGCACAGCTCGATGAAGTTGCGGCGGCTGACCGGCTGCTGGTCACCCGCCTTGGTGGACCTGCCCTCGCCACCGTTCTGCGACGGCGTGAAGCCCTCGACGTAGGGGAGGGTCGCGTCGCCGCGCACGCCGTAGTAGTTCTGGACCCGCTTCTCCGTCGGCAGGCCGTTGTCGTCCCACCCGATGGGGTAGAACACCTCGAGGCCGGCCATCCGCTTGTAGCGGGCGATGCAGTCGGCCTGCGCATAGCCGAAGACATGGCCGATGTGCAGCGAGCCGCTCGCGGTGGGCGGCGGCGTGTCGATCGCCCAGATCCCCTCGCGACCGCGGGCGAGAGCGCCCTCGCGGTCGAAGGTGTAGGTGCCCTGCTCCCTCCATACCCGCGCCCACTTCTCCTCGAGGCCGTCGACGGACGGTCTCTCCGGGATGCGTGTGGCGCGGACGGGGGAGTCGGTGGTCATGCGGGTGATCCTCCCAGACCGGTGGCAGCGCCCTCCAACCGGATTCGTCTGCCGGCTGTCGGCTCCAGTCCCTTCATGCGTCGTCGACGTGCAAGGTCACGGCGGTGGCCGACGACCAGCTCCATCGAGCGGTGTCGCGGTCGTCGCGCCCGACTGCTGCAGTCCCGTAGGTTGTCGCCCATGGAGCCGGTGTACTCGTCCGTCGTCGCCGCAGCCCGCGGCGTCTTCGCCCTCCAGGGCCTGAAGTTCACGATGACCGGCACGGAGAACGTCCCGGGCAGGGGCGGTGCGGTCATGGTCATCAACCACACGGGATATCTGGACTTCACGTATGCCGGGCTGGCGGCGGCACCGTCGAAGCGCCTGGTCCGCTTCATGGCCAAGGACTCGGTCTTCACCCATCGGATCAGCGGGCCGCTCATGCGGGGCATGCGGCACATCCCCGTCGACCGGTCGGCGGGCGCCACCTCCTACGCGCATGCGGTGCGCGACCTGCGCGGGGGGCAGATCGTCGGCGTCTTCCCGGAGGCGACGATCTCGCGCTCGTTCGAGCTCAAGCAGTTCAAGAACGGCGCCGCCCGGATGGCGAAGGAGGCAGGCGTCCCCATGGTTCCCACGGTGATCTGGGGCTCACAGCGGGTCTGGACCAAGGGCCACCCGAGGCACCTGGGCCGAACCAACGTGCCGATCCACATCAGCATCGGCGAGCCGATCCACATCGCCCCCGGCGAGAGCGTCGACGAGGCGACCACGCGGATCCACGACGTGATGGAGGCGATGCTGCACACGCTGCAGGACGGCTACGAAGCGCTGACCGGCCCGGACCTCACGTACCTTCCGGCTCGCCTCGGCGGCACCGCACCGACCCTCGAGGAGGCGACGAGGGTCGAGGACGAGGAGCGCCGGGAGATGATCCGCAAGGCCAGCGCGCAGCGCAGGGCGGCGCGACCTCCGTCGGCCTGAGCGGGCCGGCCTGCGCCTCGCGTAACCTTGCCGGCCATGGCCCGACGCGTTCCCGAGGGACCGACCCCGGACCCTGCGGTGCAGAAGCTGCGGGTGCGGTACGCCAAGCGCGGGCGGCTGCGGTTCTCCTCGACGCGGGACTTCCAGCGTGCGCTCGAGCGGGCCCTGCGCCGGGCCGACGTGCCCATGGCGTTCAGCGCAGGCTTCCATCCACACCCGAAGATCTCCTACGCCAACGCGGCGCCGACCGGCACGGCGAGCGAGAGCGAGTACTTCGAGATCTCGGTGACCGAACGGGTCGACCCCGACGCCGTCCGCGCGGCCCTCGACGAGGCCCTGCCCGACGGGCTGGACATCATCGAGGTCGTCGAGGCTCGGGCCGGCGCGCTCGCGGACCGGCTCCAGGCCAGTGACTGGGTGCTCGCCTTTCGTGACGTGGCGCTCGAGCGGCTCGAGGAGGTGGCGGCGCGCTTCCTCGCCGCGGATCGGGTCGAGGTGACGAGGACGTTCAAGACGGGGCCGAGGACGTTCGACGTGCGCTCGGCCGTGGTGTCACTGGAGGCCGCCCGAGCCGAGACGGTCACGACCGCCGTGCCGCAGGCCGTGCCGGCGGGCACAGGCAGGTGTGTGATACTGCGAGCGGTCGTACGGCACACCACACCGGCCGTACGCCCCGACGACATTCTGACCGCGCTGCGTGCGGTCGCCGATCTGGAGCCGCCGACACCTCCCCTGGTGACCCGGCTGGCCCAAGGTCCGCTGCAGGACGCAACCGCGAGGGTGGCTGATCCACTGGCTGCCGACCAGAGCGCCGACGGCAGCTGAGCCGGTGCCGCGCACACCGCGAGCCGACTCCGCTGTAGCAAGACGACTTCCGTCCCGCCGCGTCCGCGGAGGTGACGACGTGACCGCCAGCGCGGGGACGATGGCCGAAGGGCCGGGTGTGGGTCATCAACGCGTGGACGGAGAGGAACGCCAGATGGCGTCCACAGATGACCCCACCCCCACCATGACCGGCGAGTCGGTCGAGGGCATGACCACGAGCCCCGTCGAGAGCGCGCCGAGCATCGAGGTCGCGGGGGCCGCCGGGGCGGCCGGACCCGGGACGCGAGCCCCCCGCAAGACGGCTCAGAAGACGGCCCGCAAGCGGGTCACCCGGAAGTCGGCCGCTGCGGCTTCGGCCGACGAGTCGACGGCCGCAGCTTCGACGGACGAGTCGGCGGCTGCAGCTTCGACGGACGAGTCGGCGGCCGCCGCCGCACCGGGTGGCACTGCCCCGTATGCCGGCGACCCGGACGTCGGAGCCCCCGCCGAGGAGTCCGGTCCGGTCCCCGCCAAGAAGGCCGCCCGCAAGCGGGCAAGCCGCAAGGCGACCGCACCCGTGGCGGCTCCCGAGGCGGCACCTGCCGCGGGATCGGCAGACCTCGCCCAGCCAACCGCTGGCGCTGATGACCCCTCGACTGCTGGCGAGGACGACCCCTCGACCCGCTTCCAGGCGGCCGCCGACAACGACACCGGCGTCGCCGCCGCCGCCGCCCCACAGAGTGACGCCGCCCCAGACGCGCCCGCGCCCGCCGGGCGGGCGAGGCGCAGCCGGGCCTCCACGCGGGCGGCTTCCGCTCCCGCTGCCGCATCGGCTCCTGCCCCGACCGCTTCGCCTGCTGGTCCGGCGACTGGTTCCCCGGACGACCCGAGGGACGACCTCACCCATCCCCAGGGTCAGGCGACGATCCCCACCGAGAGCACCGACGGCACCCTCGCTCCTGCCTTCGGCGTGGTGTTCCAGGCTCCCGCTCCCACCATCTCGCGACGCGCCGTCGCGCCCGCTGCCGCCCCTGAGGTCGCGGGAACGGGCGCGGAGGTCGAGGGTGAGCCCGACGAGGATGAGCTGGTTGAGGTGGCCGCAGGCGACGCCCGGAGCGAGCCGGACGACGACCGGTCCCCGGGCCGTTCCCGGCGCCGGCGCGGTGGCAACCGTGCTGCCGTTGTGGACGACCGCGCCGCAGACCGCGCCGACACCGGCGAAACGGGCACCGACGACACGGACAAGCCCGACGACTCCCGCGACACCGATGAGGTGCCGGAGGACGACTCCTCGGAGAGCGAGGAGCCGGACGGTCCCCGTCGGCGTCGTCGCCGCGGAGGCAAGGGACGTCGCGGCCGGGCCGGTGACTCCGACTCGGCCGACGAGGACACCAGCGGCGCCCAGTCGGGTGGTCGAGGTGGCCGTAGGGGCTCGGGCACGGCAGTGGACCAGGACGTCGACGAGCCGGACCCTGACTCGGACAGCGGGGATGACCCGGAGACCGCGGAGGACAACGACGCTGAGGGAGGCACCCGCCGCCGCACTCGCCGCCGTCGTCGTAGCGGCTCGTCCGGCGACAGCGACGACGCCCCTGGTGTCGTCACCCGCGTGCGCGAGCCGCGGCGCGAGCGTGAGCGGAGCGACGAGGTCACCGGCCTGAAAGGCTCGACCCGGCTCGAGGCCAAGAAACAGCGCCGCCGCGAGGGCCGGGAGGCCGGCCGCCGTCGGACCGTCATCACCGAGGCGGAGTTCCTCGCCCGACGCGAGAGCGTCGAACGGGTCATGGTCGTGCGGACCAAGGGCGACCGCACCCAGATCGGCGTCCTCGAGGACGGCGTCCTCGTGGAGCATTACATCTCCCGCGAGACCAATGTCTCGATGGCCGGCAACATCTACCTCGGCCGGGTCCAGAACGTCCTTCCGTCGATGGAGGCCGCGTTCGTCGACATCGGCAAGGGCCGCAACGCCGTCCTCTACGCCGGTGAGGTCAACTGGGACGCGGCCGGCATGGAGAACAACCAGCCGAAGCGGATCGAGAACGCGCTCTCGTCCGGCGAGAGCGTCCTCGTCCAGGTCACCAAGGACCCGATCGGGCACAAGGGGGCGCGGCTGACCTCGCAGATCTCCCTGCCGGGTCGCTACCTGGTCTACGTGCCCGACAGCTCGATGACCGGCATCTCCCGCAAGCTGCCCGAAACCGAGCGGGCCCGGCTCAAGAAGATCCTCAAGGAGGTCGTCCCGGAGTCGGCCGGCGTCATCGTCCGGACCGCTGCCGAAGGCGCCACCGAGGAGGAGCTGCGCGCGGACGTCGAGCGCCTCACGGGCACCTGGGAGCAGATCACGGCCAAGGCCGACTCCTCGGGCTCGGGCAAGGGCAAGGGCAAGAGCGGCAGCGCACCGCTGCTCCTCCACGGCGAGCCGGACCTGACGGTCCGGGTCATCCGCGATGTCTTCAACGAGGACTTCACCTCGCTCGTCGTCGCCGGCCAGCAGGCATGGGACGAGGTCGCGGACTACGTCAGCACCGTCGCACCGGACCTCGCCGAGCGCGTCACCCGGTGGACCAGTGAGGAGGACCTCTTCACCCACTACCGGATCGACGAGCAGATCGCCAAGGCGATGGACCGCAAGGTCTGGCTGCCCTCCGGTGGCTCCCTCGTTCTCGACCGCACCGAGGCGATGACGGTGGTCGACGTCAACACCGGGAAGTTCATCGGCTCGGGGGGCAACCTCGAGGAGACGGTGACGAAGAACAACATCGAAGCGGCCGAGGAGATCGTCCGCCAGCTCCGGCTGCGCGACATCGGCGGCATCATCGTCGTCGACTTCATCGACATGGTCCTCGAGTCCAACCGTGACCTCGTCGTGCGGCGCCTCCTCGAGTGCCTCGGTCGGGACCGCACCAAGCACCAGGTCGCCGAGGTGACCTCGCTGGGGCTGGTGCAGATGACCCGCAAACGCGTCGGCTCCGGCCTCATCGAGGTCTTCGGGGAGACCTGCGAGCACTGCAACGGCCGCGGGATCATCGTCCACGCGGACCCCGTCGACAAGGGCGGCAACGGACACGGCGAGCAGAACGGCCCCGGTGGGTCGACCGGGTCCGGCCGCGCCGGCGGGGCCACGGGGTCCACCGGAGCCACCGGAGCCAACGGGTCTGGTGCCGCCGGCGACCCGAGCACCGGTCGCGGTGGCACCCGAGGCCGGCGCGGCAGGGCCACGGTCGAGCCGCTCATCCCCCCGAGGTCCACGGGCCCGACGCCCGCCCAGATCGCCGCGGCCGCCCACGCCGCTGCGGTCAAGAGCGGCGAGACGGCGAGCACCTCACCCGGGCCTGCGGCCACTCCTGTGGAGCGGGACGTCCCCGAGCAGGACGAGCTGACGCTCGTCGGTGCGCCGGTCGACGACCAGCACGGCGACCTCGACCTCGTGTCGGAGATCCTCGTTGCCGAGGACGGTCTGCCACACGCGGACGGACCTGGCCGGCCTCCGCAGCTGGTGCCCGTCCTCGTGACGGTCGAACACGCGGGCGAGCAGACCCTGGAGCACCCGGGCGAGGAGACGGTTCAGCGGGCTGCCGAGCCAGAGGTCCAGCCCGTTGCAGAGCCAGCTGTCGGCCGCGACACCGCACCGCCCAGCAGGGGCCGACGCCGCCGAGGACGCGTCATCGCGCCGGCGGGCCCGCCGCGGGCCCCCGGTCTAGCCTCCCCCACCGAGTGAGCCGTCCAGTTTGGTCCGGTCGGCCACCGACCGGTACTCTTGATCCTCGGTGCGCCCACCGATCTGTGCCCCGGGGCCCTGACTGCAGCAGTGATGCCGCGTCGGACCCTGCCGCAGGGGCTACGTGACGGTCACTGAGAGTGCGCATCAACCACGAATGACAGCAGAGAGTGAGCTCGACGTGTACGCGATTGTTCGCGCTGGCGGTCGCCAGGAGAAGGTGTCCGTGGGGGACGTCCTCATCATCGACAAGGTCAAGGGTGGAATCGGCGACAGCGTCGACCTCACGCCCCTGCTCGTCGTTGACGGGTCGACGGTGACCAGCGACGCCGGCAAGCTCGCCAAGGTCACGGTCACCGCCGAGGTAGTGAAGCCCGCCAAGGGCCCCAAGATCACGATCATGAAGTTCAAGAACAAGACCGGCTACCGCAAGCGCCAGGGTCACCGTCAGCACCTGACCCAGATCAAGGTCACGGGCATCG
>JAABUR0100009652.1_pt1 | contig 10807 bp, 8 predicted proteins | sample 5560091 | NCBI WGS metagenome assembly JAABUR01 (sample SAMN10711879, study PRJNA513375) | rock metagenome | isolation source: Antarctica rocks | place: Antarctica: Victoria Land, University Valley sud
GAGGGCCATCGAGGCTTCGATATCGACCGATGGTCCCAGACGTCCCCACTTGACCCTCGAATTGCCCAGGTCGACGACGACGCGGAGCATCGTCTATGCGTCCGAATGGTTCGAGCCCGCTTCCGCCGGCACGGCGGCGACCGGCCCCGACGCGGATGCGGTTGGGAGGATCGGAGGGGGCGCGGGGGCCGGAGAGGGCGCGGCGGGGAGTCGATCCAGGAGTTCGACGATGTGATGGATCAGTTGCGGGACCCCCTGGCCGGTGACGGCGGAGATGGGGACGACTTCGCGGCAGAGTTCGGAGGCGATGCGCTCACGAGACTCGCCGGCGTCGGTCAGGTCCATCTTGGTGACCACCAGGAGCTCGGGCCGGTGGGCCAGGGCGGCGCTATAGTGCTCCAATTCCTGCCGGATCGTCCGATAATTGGCCACGGGGTCGGATCCGTCGATCGGGGCCGCGTCGATCAGATGCACGAGCAGCCGGGTCCGTTCGACATGGCGGAGGAACTCGTGGCCGAGGCCGTGGCCTTCGTGGGCCCCCTCGATGAGGCCGGGTATGTCGGCCACGACGAAGGTCCGATCGGGTCCGGCGTGGACCGTCCCCAGGTTCGGGTACTTGGTCGTGAAGGGGTAATCGGCGATCTCGGGATGGGCGCGTGAGATCCGCGACAACAAGGTCGATTTGCCCGCGTTGGGCAGGCCCACGAGTCCGACATCGGCGATGATCTTCAACTCGAGCGAAACCCACCGCTCCTCGCCCGCGATGCCTTCTTCGTGCTGTCGGGGGGCACGATTGATGCTCGACTTGAAGAACGCATTGCCGTGTCCGCCTCGGCCTCCGCGAGCGACGACCACCGAATCACCCGCCTTCTTCATATCGCGGAGCACGTGGCCGCGGTCACGGTCGCGGATGATGGTCCCTGCCGGGACATCGATGGTGAGGTCCGAGGCCCCTCGACCGGTGCAGTCCGAACCCTGGCCGTGGTCGCCCCGGTCGGCCTTGAAGTGACGCTGGGACGACAGGTGTGCGAGGTTCGAGAGCCCCTCGACGGCGCGTACGATGACATTGCCGCCATCGCCGCCGTCGCCGCCGTTCGGCCCGCCCCTGGGTGCGTACTTCTCGCGCCGGAAGCTGACGCACCCGTTGCCGCCGTCGCCCCCTCGGACGAATATCGTGACCCGATCCACGAACATGACTGACCCCGTAGCCCTTGCGCCCGCGGTCACTCACGACCGGATCGCATGATCGTCAAGACGTCGAGGAGGCCACGACTTCGGCCGCGGCCTGGAGCGGGACGACGTTGATCCTACGCCCGTTCTGGTCGAACTTGACCGTGCCCTCGACGAGTGAGAAGATCGTCCAGTCGCGGCCCAGGGACACGTTCTTGCCCGCGTGCCACTTCGTGCCGTTTTGGCGGCAAATGATGGATCCTGCGCGGGCGTACTGGCCACCGTATAACTTGATCCCCAACATCTTCGGGTTCGAGTCGCGGCCGTTGCGGCTCGAACCTTGCCCCTTCTTATGAGCCATCGCTGAGATTTCCTTCGTGCATCCGCACGTGTGTTGCAGGGAGAGGCCAGATGCCTCCATCCGCTCGGTTTCGAGAATGCGACTATAACGGACGTCGCGGTCCCCGGGCAAGGCGTCTGGGACGGCGAACCGGCCGATCCGGAAGCGGACGCAGAGGGATATCGCTCGCGGTAGAATGGAGTTTCGGATGCCTGATCCTGCGAAGGCGGTCGTGCTCTTGAGCGGCGGCCTCGACTCGGCGACCGCGCTTGCCGAGGCGAAGGCGGCGGGTTTCGCCGTCTATGCCTTGACGATCGGATATGGCCAACGACACGCCGTCGAGCTGGCCGCCGCGCGTCGAGTCGCCGGGGCTCTGGGGGTCGCCGGCCATGTGGAACAGACGATCGACCTGCGCGCATTCGGCGGCAGTGCGCTGACGGGCGATCACGAGATCCCGAAGGATCGCCCGGCGGACGTCATGTCGTCAGCGATCCCGATCACCTACGTGCCGGCGCGCAATACCGTCTTCCTGGCGTTGGCCCTGGCCTGGGCCGAGAGTCTGGGTGCCTTCGACATCTTTCTGGGCGTCAACTGCGTGGACTACTCGGGCTATCCCGACTGTCGTCCCGAATACCTTCGTGCATTCGAGGAGCTGGCGAACCTGGCGACAAGAGCGGGCGTCGAGGGAAAGGGCCGATTCCAGATCCATGCCCCGCTGCTGAGGCTGAACAAGGAGCAGATCATCACCCGAGGGAGGGAACTCGGGGTCGATTTTGGGATGACGCACAGCTGCTATGACCCGTCGCCCGAGGGCGCTGCCTGCGGCCGCTGTGACGCGTGTTCCCTTCGACTCGCCGCCTTCGAGCGGCTCGGCCTGACCGACCCCGCGCCCTATGCAAATCCGACAACAGGAACGGCCCCGAGCTGAGCTCCAGGGCCGCGTGAAGGATCAGATCGAGGGGTACGACCCCGGCTCACCAGTAGATCCACTCGTAAGCGGGGTCCCGAAGCTCGATCTCTTTCTCGCTGAGCTGGCGTTCGTCGCCCCGGCGGATGAAGTCGATTCGCAAGGTCTTGTACCGGACCGCCGGCTTGCCGCCGTCGGGGGCCGGGACTGCGTGCTGACCATCGGAGAGGCCGCGGATGTAGACGTTGAAGGCATCGGCCTTGGGATCCACGCCCTCCCAGATCGCCACGCCGAAAACGGCGTCATCGACCCCTTCCTTGGTGCTGGGAGGGATCATGCCCATGACGTTCACGGCACCCAGCAGGGGGATGGTGGGATCTTCTCGGGCCTGGATCAGCTGGACCGCTTGTGGCATCACGACATCCTCATACCGCTTGCCCGTGTCGGTGACCAGGCTGAACTGGGGTGCGAAGACCCTGGGCTTTCCCGTCCGGTTCACGACCCGGTAGTAGAGGTAGTGCACCACGCGACGGCTCCGGCCGGGGACCTCGACCCAGCGTAGGCGGACGGGCTTGAACGCGAAGTCCAGGACCCAGATCCCTTCGGGGTCGCGGGGCAAGAGCGACGCGTCGACCAGCTGCACATTCGGACCTTGTGCCCCCCGGCGTACGGGGGTGGTTGCGAGCACGGGGTCGAGCTTCAGGGGGGGGACCGGGGGTGGTACGGGAAGCGGTGCGGCCTCGGAGGGAGCCGAGGCGGGCGCGGCCGCGGGCGCCGGTTCAGGTTTCTGCTGGGGCACCTGCGCCGGGCACCAAGTGACCGCCAGTGCCGCGATCCCGAGAATAGACAATGCGATCCGAGCCGGCTGTTTCCACACGGGCCAATCTCCCCTGCGGCGAACGAATTCGGACGGGACGACGCGAGGACGAGCTCTTGAGAGGATAAGCCTTCGAGGTCCCTTTAATGTAACACCACAAGTCCTGAGCGGTCAAGTGGATGTCGCGGATTTCGGCCAATTGGCCCCGACATCCGAGCCATCGGCTCGATCGCGCCCGGCGGCATCCTCCAAGTCGGTCGATCGGGACGGCGGAGGGTTGAATCCGCGTGGCAAGGCCTTACAATGGGTCCACTTGAAGCGGGCGAGAGGGATCGAACCTCGAGTTTTCTCGAAGGGATCATCGGATGAGGCGATGGGTTGTGCCAATGGTCGGGGCGGGGCTCTGGTTGTCTCTCGCCTCGCCGGGGCGGGGATGGTGGCCACCCGAGCTCATCGAGCTTAAGGAAGGGCATAAGGTCACCGGCGAGGTTGTCGCCGAGAAGCCGCAGGCGCTCTTCGTCGACATCGGCTTCGACATCCTCAGAATCCCCCGGGATCAGATCGTGCGTCGGGGGAAGGCGGGTGAGGTGGCCGCGACGACGACGGCGGCCTCGGGCCCGATCGACGCCGACTCGACCGGCTTCTTCTCCAGCGGCCCCTTGAAGCCGACGCCCGTCAAGGAGCTGGTCCAGACTTACGGCGAGGCGGTCATCTCGATCGAGACGCCTTCGGGCAAGGGGTCGGGCTTCGTACTGAACGCCGACGGATACGCCGTGACGAACAATCATGTGATCGAAGGGGAGACCCGCATCGCGGCCGTCCTCTATCAGAATGTGCCGAATGGCCTGGCGCGGCGTCGGATCGAGAACGTCGAGATTGTGGCCCTGAACCCGTTCGTCGACCTCGCCTTGTTGAAGCTCCCTCCCCAGAAAGACTTGAAACTGGGCCACGTCGTCCTGGGTAACCTGGAAGACCTGCATGCGGGGGACGGAGTCTTCGCGGTCGGCAATCCGCTCGGCCTGGAACGGAGCGTTTCGCAAGGGATCGTCAGCACCCGAAACCGCAACTTCGAGGGCCTGATCTTCCTGCAGACCGACGCGGCGATCAACCCCGGCAACTCCGGCGGCCCGCTCTTCAACCTGAAGGGTGAGGTCATCGGCGTGACCAACATGAAGGCTTCGCAGGGGGACAACCTCGGCTTCGCGATCCCGATCAACTACGTCAAGGACTTCCTCCGGAACCGGGACGCGTTCTCGTTCGACAAGGACAACCCTAACACCGGGTATCGATACCTGGACCCGCCCCGTCGGCTTCGCCAGGGAGTGCCGCCGGGGATGCAGCCCTCCGTGGGAGGGGCGAGTGCCCAGGGGAAATCGGCGAGCTAGGAGGGCTCCCCAAACGTCAGTGAATGGAAGGAACCGCGCGTCGATCACCACTTGAAGACGCGCCGGGCGTCGTGCTCGGTGCGGCGCAACATCTCGGGCTTCGTCGCGAAGCCCGGGATCCGGTCCCCTCCGTCGGTGAGCAGGAGGGTCATTCGAAAGGGAGTTTTCTGTGATGCGTACCCCGTCGCGGGCGGTCCTCCGCCTCGCCCTTGTCGGCTGGCTCGGCCTGGTCGGCCATTCTCAGATGCCGGGCCGGGCCCAAGCCCAGGCCACGACGCCCCCGGAAAACGTCCTGCCCGACTCGACCTTCGCCTTCCTGAAGGTTGACAACGCGCAGGCGCTCCGTCAGGCGTTCACGCAGAGCCAGTTCGGACAGCTCTGGGCCGACCCGGCGATGAAGGCTTGGAAGGACGACCTGGTCGAGAAGATCGACGAATCCGGCAAGCCGCTGAAGGAGAAGATCGGCGTCACGATCCGCGAGTTGCTCGAGATCCCCCAGGGGGCGATCTCGCTCGCCGTCGTCGGGCGCGACGATCCGAAGAACCCCGCGGCGGTGCTGATCTCGGCCGACGCCGGCAAGAACGCCGAGACCATGACCAAGGTCTTGACCCACGCGACCCAGCAGGGTGAGCAGAAGGGCGTCAAGGTCTCCACCGAGACGTTCCAGGGGTCCACGCTGCACCTCGTCCAGTTCCCCGACGCGAAGATCGATGTCGCGAACAAGGCGAAAGCCGAGAGGCCCGTCCCTCCCCTCATCTGGACCAACCAGGGGAGCGTCTTCACCTTCAGCAGCAATGTCGAAGCCCTGAAAGACGTGCTCTCGCACTCCAAGGGCCGCGACGACTCGCTCGCCAAGAACGAGTCTTACGTGCAATCGCGGAAGAAGCTGGGGGCCAATGCCCAGGTCGTCTGGTTCGTCGACATCGCTCGGGTCCTGAAGCTGGCCGCACAGACCCCGGGCGCCCAGGCCGGTGGCGGCCAGGGACCGCAGATCGAGGGGATCATCGAGGCGACGGGCCTCAAGAGCTTGAAGGCCGCCGCGGGGAGCTTCGCCCTGAACTCGGGGAGTTATGATAGCCTCAGCAAGCTGATCATCCTCTCTCCCGGACCGGCCCAGGGGGTCCTCAAGGTCTTCACTATGCCCCGGGTCAATCTCCGCCCCGAGGCCTGGGTGCCCGCCTCCGTCGCCAGCTACCAGTCGGTGAGCTGGGATCTGGACTCTGCCTTTACCGCAATCAACGACCTGGTCAACATGTTCCAGCCCGGCGTCCTGAACGTCCTGGAGCAGCAGCTCGTCGGCCCCAACGGCGGCGAGCCCCTGAGCTTCCAGAAAGACCTCTTCGGGCCGATCGGCGATCGCATGACCTTCGTCACCGACTACAAGAAGCCGATCACCGCGGATAGCCAGCGACTCCTCGTGGGGATCGCCCTCGAGGACGCCAAGGCGTTCCAAAACTCCCTGAACAAGATCATCGCACTGGCCAACGGCGCCCCGAAGAAGCGAGACTTTCAGGGGACGACCATCTACGATTTCGCCATCCCCAACATGCCGAACGCGGGCGCGGGGAACGTCAACAAGATCAAAGGGCCGATCAGCCTGGTGATTTCGAAGAACACGCTGTTCGTGTCCTCCGAGCCGACCTTCCTCGAGCAGGTCCTCCGCGGTGGCGGCTCGTCACTGGCCGACAGCTCGGCGTTCCAGGCCGTGGCCAAGGAGATTCCCGAGTCGACCAGCAGCCTCTCCTACACCCGCCCCGAAGAGCAGGCTCGACTGTCGTACGACATGATCAAGAACGGTCAATTCGAGAAAGCCCTGCAGTCGGCGGCCATGGCCGGCGGCCCCGATATCTCGAAATTCGGCAAGTTCATCGATAAGGACAAGCTTCCCGACTTCTCGGTCTTCGCCAAGTACCTCTCTCAGGGGGGCGGCTACGGAGTGATGGAGGAGGACGGCCTGACCTGGACCGGCTTCACACTGCGGAAAGCGAACCCCTGATCGGACCCTCGGCCTTCTGGCTGACACAACGCGGTGGTGGGCATACTTTGGCATGCCCGCCACCTTTTTTTTGTCGCCTCCGGCTCAAGCGGCGGAATAGTCATAACCGATCCCCATTGGCGAGGGAGCGGACTCGGTCGCCGGACGTACGCGTTCGGCCCGCGAGATCGGTGATGGCGCCGGCAGGAGATGACTGATGAGCGACCACGCGTGGGGCGGATTATTCGGTCGAGTCCGAGAGTGCCGTGCCTCGTCGAGCCGGACGACGCGACGGGGTGTCCGCAAGCCACAATTCGACCTGCTGGAGGCCCGCCAACTGCTCGTGGCCTCGCTCGCGCCCATCGCCAACCTCGTGGTACCCGAATTCCTGGGCTATCAGGTCCCCCTGAATGGAGCCGGAAGCGCCGCCCCCCAGTCGTACAGCGTCCGTTCGGACAACCCGAACATCAAGGCGGCCGTCGCCCAGGGGAAGTTCCTGACGGTAAATGTCACGCACACCGCCTCCCCGGATGCCGCCAATGACGTCTCCTTCGCGGGCCCGGTCACGTTTCAGCTCTTCGACAACCTGACGCCGTTGACGACCAGTCGGATCGAGTCATTGGTGACCTCGGGCTTTTACACAGGGAAGAATTTCCACCGGATCGCCGGCGGCTTCCCCGGCCCGACGGACTTCATCGTGCAGGGGGGATCGGTCAACGGCAACGGCACGGGAGATGTTGGCCGGCCCGGATACCCGTTCGCCGACGAGTTCGACCAGCAGCTCGCCTTCACGGGGACGGGCCAGCTGGCGATGGCCAATTCGGGCGACGACTCCAATCAGTCGCAATTCTTCGTCACGACCGGATCGCCCCGGGCACTCGACTTTCAGCACACGATTTTCGGCCAGGTCGTCTCGGGCGGCGACATCATCGCGCTGATGACCCGAGTGGCGACGGGTTCGGGGAGTGCGGCGACGACCCCGCGAAGTCCGATCTTGATCACCTCGGCGAGCCTGTCCGACGTCGATCCCAACGGCGTGATCCACGTCGACACCACCACGGCGGTGGCGGGCGACGTCGCCAATATCGTCGTGACGGCCGTCGACCCGAGCACCAACACGACGGCCGCGCAGTCATTCCGCGTGGATGTGACCGCCAGCCCCGCCTCGAATAACGAGCGTCCATTCCTCCGGCCGGTGGAAAATCAGACCGTCGGATTGAACCAGGTCGCCTCCTTTCCTCTCAGGGGCGTCGACGCCGACCCCAATGATGACCTGACCTACATCGTCCAGGGGGGCACGGCGCCCGGCGGGGCCACCTTCTTGCCGGTCCTGAACGCCACGGCCACCGTCGATAACACAACGGGGATTGTCCGGGTCACGCCGAACGCGGGCTTCTCAGGGACGATCAACCTGATCGTCGGGGTCCGCGACGAGGTCAACCGCGGCTCCGGCTCGGTCGATTCTCCGTCGAACTTCGACACGCAGGTGATCACCCTCACCGTCAACGCCGATGCCACCCCGGTGAACCTCCGACCGATCGCACTGCCGATCCGGGCGTCGGTGGCGACGAGCACGCCGACGCGAGTCCAGCTGGCCGGCGACGACGCAAACCCCGGCGCGGGTCAGGGTCTCACCTTCTCGATCGTCTCGCAGCCGAGCCGCGGGACGATCACGGAGTTCGACCCGGCGACCGGCACCCTGCTCTACACCCCGACTCAGGGCTTCGACGGACCCGACCGCTTCCTGTATGCAGTCCGCGACACCGGGGCCCCGTTCCCGAACCTCGACAGCCTCCCCTCGACCGTGACGCTGAACGTCGCGCCTCCGGTCACGGGCACGGTCCGGCTGATCGGCAACGTGCTGGTCGTCACGCCACGGCCCCGGACCGACGGCGGGACCAACACGATCTTCGTCACGCAACGCGCCGACCCGGCCGCCAACGGCGCGGGGCGTATCGTGGTCTCCATCAACGGGGCGATCGACGAGAACCAACCCCTGGAGGGGGACTTGCTCCGGATCGTCGTCTTCGGTTCGAAAGCGAATGACATCATCACGGTCGACCGCAGCGTGACGGTCCCCGCGACGCTCGACGGCGGCCACGGGGGGCGCAATCGGCTGAAGGCCGGGGGTGCACCGACGACCCTGCACGGCTGGTTCGGTGCGAACGTGCTGGCCGGCGGCCCCGAGAGGGATCGCCTGATCGGCCGCGCCGGCCGGGTCAGGTTCGTCGCCAGCCCCGGCGGCGACAGGGCGTTCGAGGGGAGCCCGAGCCGCAAACCGAACGGCGAGCCGAGTCCCCCCGAGGGGACGTTCTACCGCTTCGTGAGAGGACAGCTCGTGGCCATCCCCGCGCCCGAATCCGACGGCGAGAATGGGGAAGGCACCCGTCCCCGCCCGCGACCGCGTGCGATGCGGCCCGAGACCCTGCCTCGCACCGGTCGGAACCGGAATCAATAGCTCGTCCTCGGCGAGGACGACCGGAGACGCCGCGGGTCCGGTCGTGCGGAGTCAGCACCGATCGTCCCGGAACCGTGGTCCTCCCGGTGACATCTCCGCCGCACTCACTGAGCCCGGGCCGCGCGGGGCGAGCCTTGCCATCTGCGGCTTGAGCGTGTCGAGCCGGCTGGTCGTGGGCCATATCTCCGCGTCGCCCGACTCCGCCGAATTGACGCGGAGGTCACCACACCCACGCCCCCAGCCGATCGGCCCGCGCCCGGGCTCAGCCTCGAATAGCGGATCACGTCAGGGCCGAAATCCACGGCCCCAACCGCCAGAAATCGCCCGGGCTCTCGGCCCGCACACCCACCCCCCAGCCCGCCCCACTCGGCCCGATCCGTGGTCAGACACGGGACGTCGCGGCAATTGTTCAGATGAGCCATCGATCGCGTTTGACACGAGGTTCACGCTCACCGATCGGGCGTTCGGCCAAGAGACCGTCACGAGCATGGTCGGTTCGACGTCCTTAGTAAGCGTACAGGCGCGTTGCTCGCGTCCTCGCGCCCGGATCGCGTCGGAGGGCGAGTCGCATGAACCCGACGTCGGCCGCCGGAGTCGAACGCATCGGTTCAGCCCGAAAGTTGTACCGACCTTCAGCGGTATCCTACATTCGGAGAGTGAACTTCAGCTCGGCGACGAGCTCCATCCGGAGTTGGGAGGATGACGATGCGGTTCATTTGGAATGGCATGTGCGATCCGACGCTCCACGTGATCGCCATTGCCCTGTTGCTCGCGGGGATTGCCTCTCAACTGGACCTGAACGAGTCCTCATTGCGAGATGTTGGCCCCATCAAAAAGTGCTTCTCTTGCTCACACTACCACTACAATCAAGAAGCCCATTGCGACACACCCCGCCTCACCGTCGCTTCGCAAGACCCGAGAGACTGAAGAGCCGCAGAAACCGGAACTGCCGGACTCGGGGTGCAAGTTCCCGGTCTCTCCCGCGATGGATTCCGTTAGGATGAGGTCCGTGATGTGCCGCCCCCCGAGTCGGGGGCCAGTCGCCTGCACATCCTCATCCTCGATCGGAATCCTCCTTCGTGACGCCTGCCAGGACGCCCCTCCCCATCGATCCGGCGCTCCCCGAGATCGTCGAGGCGGCGCGTGAGCATCGCGGCCTGGTCCTGGTGGCCCCCCCGGGAGCGGGCAAGACGACGCGAGTGCCCGTCGCCATCATCGAGGCGGGGCTACTGGCGAAGCCGCACCCCGCACTGGTCATGCTCCAACCGCGCAGGGTCGCCGCCCGGGCCTCGGCGGGACGGATCGCCGAGGAGAACGGCTGGAGGATGGGCGAAGAGGTCGGCTATCACATCCGCTTCGAGCGCCGGGTCGGTCCGAGGACGCGTATCCGGGTCGCGACCGAGGGAATCCTGCTGCGGCAGCTCATCGCCGACCCCTTCCTCGAAGGCGTCGGCGCGGTCGTGCTCGATGAGTTCCACGAGAGGAGCATCCACACCGACCTGGCGCTCGCGCTGCTCCGCGAGATCAAGGAAACGGTGCGCGACGACCTCCTCCTGATCGTCATGTCGGCCACGATGGACGCGGAGCCGGTGGCGGAGTTCCTGCGCGGATGCCCCGTGATTCGATCGGAGGGGCGTGCGTACCCGGTCGAGATCAGTTACCGGCCGACGACCGGCCCCGTCTCGCCCGAAGCGATCGCCAGGGCGGTGGAAGAGGCTTTGCCCTCCCCCGGCGATATACTCGTCTTCCTGCCGG
>JAABUR0100009655.1_pt1 | contig 10806 bp, 12 predicted proteins | sample 5560091 | NCBI WGS metagenome assembly JAABUR01 (sample SAMN10711879, study PRJNA513375) | rock metagenome | isolation source: Antarctica rocks | place: Antarctica: Victoria Land, University Valley sud
ACACAGGGTCTCTGCGCGCTGTGCTCAGGCTGCCTCTGTGGGGTGGTCGTGGCGCCTCTGAGCGAGCAGATGAGGTAACCAGCCAGCACAGTTGGATAAATAGGCGCATTCTCGATCCTCCTTTAATCGAATTGTCGAGCAAGCCACTGGAAGATGCGGGAACGTGCGTTTCCAGGATAAAGCCTTGCTGGTGTTGGCTCTTGTGCTATGTGGTGCTCGGCGCTCTTGGTACCTCTACGAAATCGGCGGCCCGACCGGGGGGTGCGTTGAACGCACTACCCCCCCGTAGCTCGCCTTGCACTGGCGGTACGCCTGAGCACGTAGCGCGTTCTGAGCGCGCTTCACCTCATCGCGGCATAGATCGCAGTAGATCGAGGCCGGCCCGTTGAGGATCAGCAGAGCGACGCGGTGACGATCAGGCATGGGACGCATCCACGCGCTTGGCATAGGCTAGCACGGTAAGCGCGCAGAAGGTCTGGGGTAGGTGGCCCTGAGAGGTGATCCGCCATCTGGCCCGGCGTGCCCCTGCTCTGGAACGATGCCCCCCTGTGACCCATGTGCTCTGTCCCTTGACCAGACTACCCCAGACCTTCTGCGCGCTCACAGTATGTGCGATAATACGGCCACGGAGGACACACACCCTATGGCAATGCAACAATACACACAACAGCTGCGAGAACGGATCATCCAAGATCCGAATATTTTGGTCGGTAAACCGGTGGTGAAAGGCACACGCATCCCGGTAGAGTTGGTGTTGGCCAAGCTTGCCGCTAATCCTGATGTCCTGGAATTATTTGCCGACTATCCGCGGCTGACAATTGAGGACGTGCAAGCCTGCCTGGCCTACGCGGAGCAGTTGGTTGAACAGCAACAGAAAGCGACTCATCCTGCCGCGCCTATCGTATGAAGTTCCTGCTGGATGAAAATGTCGAACATCGTGTTGCTACCTTCTTAACGACTGCTGGTCACAACGTGACGACCATCACCGACGACTATACGCCCGGCATGAGTGATCATGCCGTGTTGCAGCAGGCCGTAGCGGAAGGCCGGATTCTCATCACCAATGATCGTGACTTTGGCGAGTTGATCTTCAAAGAACAACTGCCGCATCGTGGCGTCATCTATTTTCGCTTGCCCTTGGACACAACTGCAACGGACAAGATTGGCCAGTTACAACGCCTCCTTACGACCTACTCCGCCGAGCTTGACGCATTCATTGTCGTGCAACCAGACAGTATACGTATCCGCCCGGCGCAAACACCAGAAGCAGAGCGTGACTACGACTAGCAGGCCAGAGAGCGCGTCTCGCGAAAGGTGGCCATACTGTGTGTGTGGCCCAAGGGTGAGGAGCGGTACGGGATGGCTATGAGAATCGAGCGAGGAAGACTCACAGGTCGGGTCTCCGGTTTTGCCGGCCGGAGCCTGGCCCGCCACTTTGAAGGGTAATTGTCGTATAATAGTTCGGGCCTTTGCCAATAGGGGCTAGAAAACGAGAGGATGTACTATGATCGAATGGACTGACGTTGATCCACAGGTGTTTGAGACATATCCCTCGCTCAAACCGCTCAAAGGCCCTGATGACATAGACGCCGTTATAGAGGCGATTGCAGCGGGTAAAACCGTGGAAATTACTCTGGGCGATGAGAGTGCGCTTCGCGGACGGAGGATGGCCCTGGGCCGTCGCGCTAAGCAGCGCGGGCTGGCGGTAGACATGCGCTATCAGGGCACGAAGATCGTCGTGCGCCAGAAGCCTGTCGCAGACGGCACACCGGACGAGTCATCCACGACTGAGTCAGCAGCGGAGCCACAGAGAGCGCCAGCGCGCGGCTCACGGCGGGCGCGGAGCTAACAGTGAGGATAGCCATGTCTGTAGAGGAAGCAAGCCTATCCCCTGATGATCCCCTTGCTCTCGTTGCCGAAGTCGAGGCCTTGCAGGACACTCCCGCCGCCCTGGCTGAAGAAGTGATCAACCAGCAGCTACAGATTGATGCGGCGATTGCGGCTCTGCTCGCCGCGCAAGACCACCGTCTCATGGGAGCCATGGATCGTCTCGAAACGCTAGAAAGGCGCGTGACCCTCTTGGAAGAGCAGCTGGGCTCTAGGCGACACGAGTAGAACCGGTAGGTCACTCTCGTCCGCGTGTCTGCTGTGTGCTGTAGCCCGATCACAGGGTCTGCTCGTTCTCGCTGACGTCACTGGGCCACACTGCAACCATCCTGCGCCTCATTGGAGAAAAACACATCCCATATGCCCTCTGTGCTGGCTGGTTAGGTCATCCGCTCGCTCAGAGACGCCACGACCCGCCCACAGAGGCCACCTGATCACAGCGCGCAGAGGCCCTGTGTCCCGGGGCAGTGTCCACGCCTCTGTCCCTAGCTTTCAACCACGGATGAGCTAACCAGCCAGCACAGGTGGCGTTCGATGCGCGCCGTGTCCAGTTTATCGAAGTGATCAGGACCGAGATCAACGTATGGTGTCTTGTCACGGAGGATGTAGTAGATGGTGCGCAAGAGGCTGTGCCCGACGGCCACAATCGCCCGCTGCACACCCCGCCGACGGGCGAGGCGGTGGAACAACGCGGAGAAGTAGCTGCCTTTGGTCCGCGCGGCCGCCCAGGCAACCTCTCCCAAGAGGGCACGCAGCCACTTGTTGCCTTTGGTGGTCTTGCCGCTGAGGCGCTTCCCCCCGCTCTGCTTGTTGCCCGGGCACATCCCCGCCCACGAGACCAGATGGTCGGCCGAGGCAAAGCGACGCATGTCCGCGCCGATCTCGGCCAGGATCCCGCTCGCCGCGCGCGCTCCGATCCCCGGCAGCGCCACCAAGAGGGTGACGGCCTCCGCAAAGGGAGCTTCCTGCTGGGTGATCTCTTCCTGCAGGGACGCTAACTCCGCCTCAATGCTGTCGATGTGCGCCAGCAGACAGGTGATCACCACCTGATGGTGCCGCTGCACACGGCCCTCCAGCGCCTGACGCAACGCGGGCAGCTTCGCCCGCAGCCGTCCCCGCGCCAACTCCGCCAGCACGGTGGGATCACTCTCCCCCTCCACCAGAGCCGCCAGCATATGCCGTCCACTGACGCCCATGATGTCGCTGGCCACAGACGCCAACTTGATATTCGCGCCCTCCAGCACCTTCTGCAGACGGTTCACGGCGTCCACCCGCTCCCGGGGGTGTAAGCCCAAACCCCAGAAAATTCTGACAGCTCATGAGGAGCCCCCCGAAGCCCCCCAGAAGGCGAGGTTAGTCGTGCCAAAAATCCTTGAACCGGTCTGCTGCCAACTCGGTGTAGCGCGTGGTGTGCTGGATGTTGCGGTGGCCCAGGTACTGCTGGATCGCCCGCGTGTCCTGTCCATCGTTCGCCAGTTTGTAGCCTGTGGCATGGCGCAGCATATGGGGATGCACCGGGAAGGGAAGGCCCGCCTGTCGGCCAGCCCGCCCGACGATCTTGCGCACGGCATCGGTGGTGAGCGGCGCCTTGCGCTCACTGACGAAGAGATAAGCCGTCTCGGGGTACGCCCGCTGGAGGCGACGGAGGGCGCGCAGCTCTGGTCCGCGTAAAGGATGGACGGAGGGGAGGCCGTGCTTGAGCCGCGTCACGTGGAGCAGCCCCTGGGGGAGGTCGACCTGCTCCCAGCGCAGGCTGACGAGTTCTGAGACCCGCAGGCCATGGCGGTAGGCCAGCAGGATCAGCGTGGCGTCACGCCCGCCGTGTCGGCCCAGATGGGTCGCGGCCGTCATCAGCGCGGTGACTTCCTTGTCCAGCAGGTATTCACGACTGCGATAGGCCGCATTCGCCCGGCGTCGGGGAACTTTCCGTTTTGCGATGCCTGGCGGGAGCCAATCGGGAGCCAGTGCCCCGGTTTGTATGCCCATGAAGCACTCCAAACTTTCCGTCTATCGTCTATTATAGGGAAAGTTTGCGCGGGTGGGGGCACAGGACGACAATGGCCACGACAAACAAGCTCCTCAGCGTTCTGTCCGATGCCGAACAGTTCGCCCTCTACGGCCTGCCCGATTTCGATGACGGCCAGCGCCTAGAGTACCTGTCGCTCTCTGAGCCAGAGCGGGCCCTGGCCTGTAGCCGTCCCAGTCTGCACGCGCAAGCCTACTGTGCCGTGCAGATCGGCTACTTCAAGGCCAAGCATGCGTTCTTCCGCTTCACCTGGGATGAGGCGCCGGACGATCACGCCTTCGTGCTGACCCATTATTTTGAGGGTCAGCTGGTCACTCTGAAGGCGGTCACCGTCTACGAACGGTACGCACAGCGTGCCTTGATCGCGGACCTCTTCGGCTACCGGCTCTGGGCAGCAGACTTTCTTGCGCCGCTGACGCACCACGCCGCTCAGATCGTGCGGCGCGATGTCACCCCCGGTTTCGTGGTTGCCGAACTGATCGCCTACCTTCATGAGCACAAGATCGTGCGGCCGGGGTATACCACCCTGCAGACGCTGATCAGCACGGCGCTCTCGACCGAGCGCCGTCGCTTGGGGACCCTGCTCGCCGACGCCTTGGACGGAGCGGCTAAGGAAGCGCTCGCGCAGCTTCTGGTCCGTGACGACACGCTGTCCGCGTTGGCCGCCCTCAAGCAGGACGCCAAGACCTTCGGCTGGCGCCAGATGGCGCAGGAACGAGAGAAACACGCCACGCTTGAGCCCCTGTACCGGATTGCCAAGACGCTGCTGCCCACGCTGGCGATCTCGCAGCAGAATCTGCACCATTACGCGGGCCTGGCGCACTTCTACACCATCTACGACCTGCGCCGCCTCAAGCTCGCGCAGACCCATCTGTACCTGCTGTGCTACGCCTGGCAGCGCTATCGGCAGCTCACCGACAATCTCGTCGACGCGGTTGGCTATCACATGAAGCAGATTGAAGACGAGAGCAAGACGCGGGCGACCAAGCGCTTCCTCGCCGACCAGGGGCAACGCACGCAGGACACCGCACCGGTGGGCCGCGTGCTGCTGCTCTATGTCGACGAGACGGTCGCTGACACCACGCCGTTCGGCGAGGTGCGTCAACGCGCATTCACGATCATGCCCAAGGACTCGCTCGCGCTCGTCGGTCAGCGTCTCAGCGCGAAGCCGGTGAGCAAGGTGGCGCTGCGCTGGCAGGTTGTTGATGGATTCGCGGACCGCATCCGGCGCCATCTGCGCCCCCTCCATGGGGCGCTCACCTTTTCCGCCGCCGCACCGGATCATCCCTGGCTCGCGGCACACGCCTGGGTGAAGGGCGTGTTCGCGAAACAGCAACGTCTGTCGCAGCGTCCGTTGGGGGAATGCCCCCTGGCCACCGTGCCTCAGCACCTGCGGCCGTATGTGCTGACGTGTGACGCGGACGGAAAGCCGACCGGCGTGCATGCCGACCGGTACGAGTTCTGGCTCTACCGGCAACTCAGAAAGCGCCTGAAGTCGGGCGAGATTTACCTAGACGATAGCCTGCAGCACCGCTGCTTCACCGACGACCTCGTCTCCCTTGACGCGCAAGCGGACGTGCGGCGCCAGATGGATATTCCCTGGCTACGTCAGCCCATCAGCACCCAACTCGCTGCGTTGACCGCTGAGTTGCAGGCGGAGTGGCAGGCGTTCAATCGTGCCTTGCGCCAGGGAAAGCTCACGCATCTTGACTACGACAGTGCGACCAAGACGCTCACGTGGCGCAAGCCCAAGGCCGACAACACGCTTGCGCAGCAGGACAGCTTCTACGCGCAACTCGCGTCCTGCGATGTCGCGGACGTGGTCCGCTTTGTGAACGATCACTGCGCGTTCCTGTCCGCACTGACGCCACTCCAGCCGCGCTACGCCAAGCAGGTCGCTAACACGGATAGTCTGACGGCAGTGATCATCGCTCAGGCCATGAACCACGGCACCCTCGTCATGGCACGCACCAGCGATATTGCTTATCACGTCCTGGAGGCGACCTACCAGCAGTACCTGCGCCAAGCGTCGCTGCAGGCTGCCAACGACCGGATCAGCAACGCCATTGCCGACCTGCCCATCTTCCCCCACTATTCCTTCACCCTCGACGCGCTCTACGGCAGCGTCGACGGTCAGAAGTTCGGCGTGGAGCGACCGACCATCAAGGCGCGCCACGCACGCAAGTACTTCGGCCGCGGCAAGGGCGTCGTCGCCTACACCCTGCTGTGCAACCATATCCCCCTGCAGAGTTGGCTCATCGGCGCGCATGACTTCGAGGGTCATCATGTGTTCGACATCTGGTATCGCAATACGTCGGACATCATGCCCACCGCCATTACCGGCGACATGCATAGCGTCAACAAGGCCAATTTCGCTATCCTGCACTGGTTTGGGCTCCGCTTCGCGCCGCGCTTTACCAATCTGGAGCAGCAACTCAAAGAACTTTACTGTGCTGACGATCCGGCACTCTACGAGAAATACCTGGTCCGTCCCGTCGGTCAGATCGACTGCCAGGTGATCAAGGATGAGCACGCCAACATCAACCAGATCGTGGCCACGCTGGCACTCAAGGAGATGACCCAGGGCACCCTGATCCGGAAGCTCTGCACGTACACCACGCCTAATCCCACGCGGCGGGCGATCTTCGAGTTCGATAAGCTGATCCGCAGTATCTACACCCTGCGCTACCTGCGCGACCCGCAGGTGCAGCGCACCGTGCATCGCTCCCAGAACCGGATTGAGTCGTACCACCAGCTACGCGCGGCCATTGCCCAGGTCGGTGGCAAGAAGGAGCTGACGGGCCGGACCGACATCGAGATTGAGATCAGCAATCCTGTCGCGACTCCTCACGACGTATGAGGCGAGTCAGAACATGAAAGCCCTCGCCCTCCTCAAGAAGATCTCGCCAGCGGCGTGGCGCCACATCCACTTGAATGGGCACTATACCTTCCGTGGCGGAGGGCAGCTTATTGATCTGGATGTGATCTTGGCGGGGCTCGATTGGACATGACGGAATTTTCTGGGGTTTGGGCTTACACCCCCTATATGCATGCTGCCCGCCCGCCTCGACGCTCCAGCCAGACGTGGGCCACCTTCCTGCGCACCCATGCGTCAGCCCTCTGGGCCTGTGACTTCTTGCCGGTCACGGACCTGCTCTTCCGCCAGCTCTACGCCTTCTTCATCATCGAACTGGCCACGCGCCGGGTCGTGCATGTGGCAGTCACCCGCCACCCGACTGACGCCTGGGTCGCCCAACAACTGCGCGAGGCCACGCCAGAACGCGTTGCCCCAACCTACCTGATCAGAGACAACGACAGCAAGTTCGGGCCAGACTTTGCCCGTGTCGCGGCGGCGAGCGGCATCGAGATCCTGCGCACGCCGTACCGGGCGCCTCGGGCCAATGCCTACTGTGAGCGCTTTCTGGGCAGCGTCCGCCGGGAGTGCCTGGACCATCTGCTGATCCTGGGGGAGGGCCACCTGCGCCGGGCGCTGCGGGCCTATGTCATCTACTTCAATGGTGCCCGGCCGCATCAAGGCATCGGCCAGCAGGTTCCCGAGGGCGCGGCACCGGACCACGGCGGGGCGGGGAGCAGCGGGCCGATCGTCGCCACGTCTGTCCTGGGCGGGCTCCATCACGCCTATCAGCGCGTGGCGTAAGCCGATCATGCCTCATCGCTAAGCGCACGGATGTGCTAACCAGCCAGGACAGGTGGCGACAGTGTCCTCCGCGCTCGGCGCGCCAGGTCAGGACTCGGACCGCTATCTGCCGAGATCACAAGGCTTTTTCTCCCTTACCGGGCGCTTCCGACCACCGCCCCTGCTCACTGCTGCACCAGCGGGGAGGCTCGTCGCCAGCAGCAGGATGCGGCCATGGCCCGTGGGCAGGGGCAGGGGGGCTTGACAGCAGGTGTATGCTGGAAAGAGGAGCAGCATGTGCTGACGAGACGTTCGTACTGCTCTCTCCGGGGACGCCTACCGCCCTGACCCGGAGTCCCTGCTCAGTGGGCTGGGGTGAGCGGGCCGTGTGCCCATTCGCGCATTGAGTGGGGTGAGCGTGTCCAACGGCGCGTGGCGCGCGTCGACGGGGCAGCAACAGGTCACCCCGTGGGGGTGACGGCACGGCACAGGCTGGACTTGAGGGTCCGGTCAGAAAGGGAACACAGTCATGACCCTACGTCGTTTCCTCCGCATCCTCGTGGCGCTGGTCCTGGTCCTGTCGGTGCTGCTGGTGCCCGGCGTGGGGGTGCGGCAGAGCGCGGGCGCGCGGCCCTACGCGGCAACCCAGCCGGAAACGGGTGGACTGTTGTGCAGAGCCGCCGTGAACTACCCCGTCGCGGCCAGCCCTCAATCGGTGGCCGTGGGCGACTTCAACGGCGACGGCAAGCTCGACCTCGTCGCTGCGGACGATGTCGGCATAGTGAGCGTGCTGTTGGGTAACGGCAATGGCACCTTCCAGCCCCAGGTCACCTATGCCGTCGGGATCCACCCTTACTCGGTGGCGGTGGGCGACTTCAACGGCGACGGCAAGCTCGACCTCGTCACCGCGAACTATGTCAGCAACACAGTGAGCGTGGTGCTGAGCGGCCGTCCTTGCCTCACGGTCAGCCCGACCAGTGGCTTCTTCAAGAGCAGCATCGTCATCACCGGCACCACCTTCGCTCCCAACGAGACGGTCAACATCTACGCCGATAGCACCACGGCGCCCCTCACCACGACGACGGCAGGGACGGATGGCTCCTTCGTCCTGCACGGCACGGTACGTCAGGGTCCCTATGGCCCCCACACACTGATCGCCCAAGGCCAGAGCAGCGGGCTCGTGGGCACGACCTCCTTCTTCGAGACTGCCCGGCTCCTCCTCCCGCCCTACTCCGGTGCCGCGGGCTCCACGGTCCAGGCGCTGGGCTTTGGGTTCGCGGCCGGCGAGCAGGTCAAGGTGTATTGGAACACGCCCCGGCAGTTCCTGGGCACGGCGACGGCGAACGCGCTGGGCAGCTTCTCTGGCACCACGGCCCTCACGGTGACCGTGCCCGCGGGGGCGCCGCTGGGAGCCAACCTGGTCTTTGGTGTCGGGCAGACCAGCTCTGCCCGCGGCATTGGCGGGCTCAGCGTGCACTGAGGGCGTCGGGCAGGCGCACAGCGACCACGGGCCAACAGGGGCGCGGAGGCGTGCTGCCGTCGCGCTTCTCTCTGCCCGTACCGCTGCGCTCTCCCGCCGCACACGGGGGTGCTAACAGGACTGAGCTCACTAGTTCCTATTTGTGCGCTTATCTCGGCTCAATCCCTTCAGTGGGCGCAGGGTGCTGTACTCGGACGTGGCTGTCGTGGTGGCTGTCTTTGTGGCCATGATGATCTCCTCATAGGGGTGAAAAGCGTACTCAGTACGCTTCCTAGGCGCGCAGAAGGGCTGGGGTCAGGCCGCCTCCAGGTACAGCGGCCGACGCTGCTGCCAGTAGCCGTCCCACCCGTCATTGAGCAGCAGCGTGCGTAACGCGGCCAGGGCGTCGCTGGTCTCCACGCTCCACTGCATCCCCTTGCGCTTCTGGCGACGGGCCACGATCCGATCATTGGCCTTCTCGCCCAAGCCGTTGCCAATGAAGCGCCGCTGCCGGCGGCGCAGGCGATAGTTGGGGATCCACTCGGCTCGGGCCTCCAGGTAGGTGGTCAACGTGTCCACCGCCGCAGGGTCGGCTGCCTGTGGCCGCTGACGGGCCAGCACACGCACGGCGCGGGAGACGTCTCCGCCCCACAACCAGCGGAACAGCCGGCGCAGCAGCAACACGCGGGCGGTAGGAGCGGGACAGATCGCGCGGGCCAGGTCGCGGCACTTCTGGGCGTCGGGTAAGGGACCAACGTTGCCGTTGGCCCCTCCCCTAAGAACCGGACACATCAGTTTCCCGATATCCGGCTCAAGCCTTTCTGACCATCCCGGTGAGGGGATGCGGCACACCAGGAGAACCGTGGGGATGATGCACTTGCCGATGGCAGGTGGGGTGGAGCAGCACGCGATTGCTGAACGCGTCACTCCCGCCATGCGACCGCCAGATCTTGTGATGGTTGTGCCATCCTGTGATCGTGGTGATCGCATCGCCGCAGTGTGCGCAGCGTCCGTTTCGGCGTTTCCAGAGGGAGAGCAGCGTGTGACGTCCCTGGAGGGAGACCGTCATCTTGAGGCCGAGGCGCTCTTCGATGGAGACCTCCCACCGAGGGTCGTAGGGATTCACTCTGTTCTCGATCTTGGTATGCCGGGTGATGTGCAGTCCATGCGCCGCATAGAGATGCACCACCAGCGGTCGCCCTTTGGGTCCGCGCACGTCTCCGGAGAATACCCAGTGCCGGGAGCCGAGGGTATGAAAGTAGCGTTCTTTCACCCAGTGCTTCCCTTTATTGGGGTGGCGCCGTCTGGCCCACCGCCAGAGGCTGTAAAAGAGCGCATAGTCCACGGATTGGAACACTTTTGCGCTGACCACATGTCGGTGATACATCGCCCAGCCCCGAATGAGGGGGTTGAGGTGGCAGATGAGCGTGCCGGCTGTGGCGTTCTTGTTGTCCTTGATCAGCGTCCGTACCTTCCGCAAGACGGACAGGATGCTCTTGGCCGCTGGCTTGATGAGCAGCTTGCCGTTGTACTTGCGGACGTTCTGACCCAGAAAGTCAAAGCCATCCGCGATGTGCGTGATGACGGTCTTCTCCTGCGAGAGTTCCAGTCCACGCTCCCTCAAGAACTCCACGACGACGGGCTTGACCTCCTGTTCCAGCAGCTCCTTCGTTGCTCCTGTGATCACGAAGTCGTCGACTTATGCCGAGTGTCGGGTTATGCCGACTGCGCCCCGCCGGCCAGAGGGACAGCCAGGGCGCAGTCGGCATAATCCAGCGTCCTTTGGATGGTTGACGA